>Ga0068859_100004878_pt1 | contig 13658 bp, 8 predicted proteins | sample KBSSwiS22_FD_66585 | JGI IMG/M metagenome (GOLD analysis project Ga0068859, IMG submission 66585) | Switchgrass rhizosphere microbial communities from Kellogg Biological Station, Michigan, USA - KBS Switchgrass S2-2 | ecosystem: Host-associated > Plants > Roots > Rhizosphere > Soil ... | reverse complement strand
GCTTCTATGATGGCTTCCTCACGAAGTTGAACGCGGCCGGTAATCAACTCGTCTATTCCACGTTCGTCGGCGGCTCGGACAGCGACACTCCAAACTGCCTCGCGATTGATGGGTCAGGAAACGCCTACGTTGCGGGCCAAACAGCATCAACTGACTTTCCGACTCAGAAAGCACTCCAATTACTACTCGCCTACTCTTTTGATGGCTTCGTTACGAAGGTGAACTCTACAGGCAGCCAATTTCTGTATTCAACTTACCTGGGTGCAATGGGAGCCGACGAAATCACCGGAATTGCAGTTGGTAGCGGTAGTGCCTACGTTGCTGGTTACACTGACTTGGATTTTCCAACAACCGCGGGAGTTTTCCAGGGAAGCCACGCGCTCGCCACTACATCTGCAGGCACTAATAATGATGCGATTGTTGCCAGGATTCTTGAGGGCACTGATCCAACATTTTTTGCCATTAAAGGAAGACTGACTCAGCCAGATGGTGTTACTCCCCTTGGCGGAGTGACTATTAGTCTTACTGGTGACGAAGAAAAAAGCACAACCACAAACAGCGATGGCTACTACATTTTCGAACTACTCGATCCATCGCTCAGTCGAACGGTAACACCAGACCCAGCCATTACGACGTCTCCGACTAGTAGAGTTTTTGCCTCCGGACTTACTGGCAACGTAACGAATGCAAACTTCGTTGCGACCCAGCCGGTCATAACAATTAGTGGCAGGCTCACGAATGTGAATCGAAATCCTCTGCCGGGCCTGGTTGTGAGTCTTGATGGAGATGCAACTACAACAGCGGTTACTAATTGGAACGGAGTCTTTACCTTTCAGGTCACTTCTGGTCGGACCTACACGGTGTCGCCGCCACTCAATAACTTGATTAGTAATTGGAAATTCCAAAACGGTCCTCAGCAGAACTCCATCACTCACACAAATTTGACGCAGAATGTTTCCAACGACGACTTCACTGCTGCTACTCCGCAATTCACCGTTGCTGGCATTGTTGTCAATACTTCCGGCACACCTCTGGTCGGGTTGAAGGTCCAACTTAGAATTCCCGGCGCCGCTGCGCCAAATACAACTGATCTACCAACGAATGGAACAGGCAACTACACTTCTTTTCCGCTCTCTGTTCAAGGTGATTACGAGTTTACGCCCCAGCCAATAACAATTGGCGGGGTAAACTACAACAGCTTCACGCCTGCGCAAGTGAAATTCGTTTCGAACCTCACGTGCAATCAGGCGCTCTTGCCTCCTGATTCGTACTGTTCGGGTAACAACTTCCTGGATTTGGGCTTTGAAGCAAAGCACTTAGTAAGTGGCCAACTCAGCACTAACCCATCTTCTCTTAATCTGACGGTTGACGGAGGAAGTGCGATCGCATCGCCTATACAGCTGCTTTGGCAACCTGGCTCGTCGCATACGATTGCTACGACTTCACCGCAAAGTGGCAACCCGGGTACTCAGTATGTCTTTAATAATTGGAGTGACGGAGGGGCCATCTCTCACAGCGTTGTAGCGTCAGATGCCACGCCAAACTACCAGGCAAATTTCACAACTCAACACCAGCTAACGGTGAGCGCGGGCGCCGGAGGAACAGTGACGACGGCGGTAAATGGTTTTCATAACCAGGGAGAAGTAGTCCAGATTGATGCCACTCCCAATCCGGGCTTTATCTTTTCGGGTTGGACAGGTACGGGGTCGGGATCATTCACCGGCGCTACGAAGCAGGTATCAGTGACGATGAATGGACCAATTACCGAAGTAGCTAGCTTTGCAACCGTACCAACGCCAACTCCAACACCAACTCCTACCCCGACGCCAACTCCAAATACCATTCAATTCAGTGCGGCTAACTTCAATGCTTCGGAATCCAGTACGCAGTTAGTAGTTACCATCAATCGCACAATTAACACCGGCCCGGCATCGGTCGACTATTCAACCAGCGATGCGGCCGGAGCTAGCACGTGTGACGTCGTAAACGGCAACGCATCGTCACGCTGTGATTACCAGATCACAATCGGAACGTTGCAGTTTGCGGCTGGTGAGTCATCGAAAACTGTGACCATCCCGTTAGTTGATGATGCCTACGCGGAAGGCCCCGAGAACTTTACGATTACTCTTGGCAATCCAACTGGCGCCACGCTCGGGACACCAGCCGCTGCCACCTTGACCATCACGGATAACGATGTAACGAACGGCCCAAATCCATTAGACGGCGTGAGCTTTTTTGTTCGCCAGCATTATCTCGACTTCCTCAATCGTGAACCAGATGCTAGCGGCCTTGCATTCTGGATCGGCAACATTACGGATTGCGGTAGCGACCCTCAATGCATCGATGTTCATCGCTTCAACGTCTCGGCGGCGTTTTACGTTTCAATTGAATTTCAAAAGACTGGCTATCTGGTCGAGCGTCTCTACAAAGCTGCTTACGGAGACTTCAATGGATCTTCAACCCTAAATGGAGCGCATCAATTGCCTGTGCCGATAATTCGCTTCAACGAGTTTCTGCCTGACACTCAGCAGATTGGTAATGGAGTAATTGTGAACCAGGGGAATTGGCAGCAGCAGTTGGAGGATAACAAGAATGCATTTGTTGCCGCGTTTGCGCAGCGCACTCGGTTCGCAACAGCTTTTCCGTCCTCACTAACACCAGTGCAATTTGTGGACAAGCTTTTCCAGAATACCGGAGTGTCGCCAACCGCTGCAGACCGCAACGCCGCAATCAACGAGTTCGGAGGCGCGGCTGATACGAGCAACCTCGCGGCACGTGGACGATCTTTGCGCGACGTTGCCGAGAATGCGACGTTCAACCAACAGGAGTTCAATCGTGCCTTCGTGTTGATGCAGTACTTTGGCTATCTACGCAGGAATGCCAACGACGCTCCAGACACTGACTTTACTGGCTATGATTTCTGGCTGACCAAGCTTCAACAATTCAACGGCGACTACATAGCCGCCGAGATGGTTAGAGCGTTCATAACTTCCACTGAATACCGAAAACGTTTTGGACCTTGACGCGGTGCCGCTTATTCGCAGTGGGATTCTCATGCCACTAGCTAAACGATTATTGATTGTCACATCAATACTGTTTGCTTTCGGTGTGTTAGTGAAACCGCACCACATTAATTCCGTTTCTCTCCAACAAATTGATCGGCCACAACTCGTACTTCAAACCGGACACGCCCTCGGAGTGAACTGCATTGCATACTCTCCCGACGTGAGCTGGCTGGCCTCGGCTGGTGCTGACAATTCGATCATCATCTGGCAAACCTCGTCAGGCAGACAGTTGCGCAAGCTGACAGGACACAGTGGCTATGTGAGATCAATCGCAGTGAGTGCTAATGGCAAATGGCTCGCGTCAGGCAGCAATGATCGCGCTGTAAAGCTCTGGGATGTCGATAACGGCCGTGAGATATTTAGTTTGCAAGGACACACCGGTCCAATAGTTTCACTTGCCTTCAGTCCAGATGGACATTGGTTATCTTCGGGAAGCTTAGATAACACAATCAAGGTTTGGGATCTCAATATCGGAAGCGAAGCTCAAACTTTGAACAGGCACACTGCCCCTGTCAGCGCCTTGGCGTTCAACTCCTCCGGGAATTTGCTTCTTTCCGCAGCCGGGAGTGACCTCATTGCCTGGGATACAAAAACATGGCAGGAAAGAAAAACGTTCAAACACGGCAATGCTGCGATTACTGCACTCGCTTTTGGCAATGATGAATACACTCTAGCGTGCGCGACGGCTGATGGCTCCATCGTCTTGTTGCGGATTGACTTTGATCGCGAACGTGTTCTCAAACAAAACCGGACGCCAGTCTTACGCATCAACTTTGCCAACAAATCTCTAATTGCAATTCATGCCAACGGTGGTATCGAAAACTGGGATTACGACAAACGCACTCTGAATAAATCCATACCAGGTGACAACAACCGTGAACAACTTGTGTTTGCTGCTTTCGGTCCTGCCGATTCTTACGCATCGACGAACGGCAGCAGAGTTCTAACTACGAACAGTCTTACCAGCGGTGAAGTTATCAATAGGTTCGAAAGTCACTCAACGCCGATCAACGCAATCGCTTTTAGCGCAGACGGCCGCTGGTTTGCTTCGGGCGCTAACGACTCCTCAATCAGACTCTGGCAGATTGCAACCGGACGTGAATTGCCAAGGCTAATGGGCCACGCCGGATATGTAACTACCATAGCGTTTAGTCCCGACAGTAACTTTCTGGCCTCTGGCAGTCGAAGTGATGAGGTAAGAATTTGGGATCTCAACAGTTCCCACCTCGCTTTCACTCTGCCTTCAAAAATAAGAGGTGTTAACAACATCGCTTTTAGCAGCAACGGCAAACTGCTTGCCGTCGTGGGCATTGATCCAAAGGTAGAGGTGTGGGATCTCGAAAAGAAAACAGCGCGAACAATGACTGGTCACACACAAGAAATCACCAGCGTTGTTTTTGCGAAAGAGTTGCTTGTTACAGCTGGCCGGGATAAGACAATTCGTTTCTGGAACGCAGACACGGGAGCACTTGTTAAGTCGTTGGAAACAGCCAGCGAAGTCAACGGTATTGCCGCGAGTCCTGATGGGAAGCTCTTGGCGACGGCCAACGCCGACAAAACAATTCGCTGTTTGAATATTGAGGGCGGAGATATCAAACAAACGCTTGGCGGTCATGCGGGCGAAGTCCTCGCCGTTCGCTTTGGACCTGATGGAAATTCAATCGTGTCGGCAAGTGCCGATCACACCGCGATTGTCTGGGATCTTGAAAGTGGAAAGAGCATTCATCAGTTGAAAGGAAGCATCGACACAGTTACCACGGCGGCCTACAGCATGAACGGCGAGTGGATATTTACAGGCAGCGACGACGGGACGATTCAAGTCTGGCAAACCGGAAGCGGTGAGTTGAAAGCGACTCTTGTGTCACTTTCCGGCAGCGACGACTGGTTAGTCGCAACTCCGGACGGCCTCTTTGACGGAACCCCTGAGTCGTGGGACCTGATGCTCTGGCGATTCGAGCAAAGCACATTCAAAGTCGTTCCCGTGGAAGCGTACTTCAATGAGTACTATTACCCGGGTGTACTTGCTGAAATTCTGGCCGGCCAAAATCCACAACCGCCGGAAGATATTGTGCAAAAGGATCGTCGGCAGCCTTCAGTCAATGTAAAAGCAGAGACTGAACCAAACTCACGAAACGTGAACATTGATCTCGTTATAAGTTCTGCCGGCCCGGACAAGAACCATCCAAACTACAGTGGCGCAAGAGACCTGCGTCTGTTTCGTAACGGATTACTCGTCAAAGCATGGACTGGCGATGTCTTAAAAAGTGATAAGACAAGAACAATCCAGGCCACCGTGCCGATCGTGGCCGGGCAAAACAGATTCACTGCTTACGCATTCAACACTGACAACATCAAAAGCGCTGACGCAAACTTGATTGTTAATGGTGCCGAGTCGTTGCAGCGCCAGGGCACGGCGTATTTGCTCATGGTCGGTGTCGAACAATATGAGAACACGGAATTCAACCTTCGTTATTCAGTGGCGGATGTTTCTGAGTTGGAAGAGCAGTTGACGAGCCAACAAGAGAAACTCGGAAAGTACAACCCAATTGTTACGATTCCGCTCGTCAATACCGAGGCGACGAAGGCAAATATTCTGCTCGCACTCGACCGCCTGTCGGGAAACAGCTCTGGACCATTGCCAAAGAATGCGCCTGAGGTCCTATCTAAAATTAAGCCGGCTCAACCTGAAGACGCGGTATTCATTTATTTCTCCGGGCACGGTGTCTCGGCCGACAATCACTTCTATTTGATACCTTATGACCTCGGCTACCACGGGCCGCGGAAGAAACTGGATGCGAGCGGTCTGCAAACGGTACTCAGTCACGGGATATCGGACAGAGAGATCGAGGCCGCGCTTCAACCACTCGATGTTAACCAATTGCTATTGGTGATTGACGCCTGCTACTCCGGCCAGGCAGTAGAGTCGTCGGAGCGTCGTCGTGGCCCCATGAACACAAAAGGACTCGCTCAACTGGCGTACGAGAAAGGCATCTACGTACTCACCGCGTCCCAAAATATCGAAGTAGCTTTTGAAGCCGAAGCACTTAAGCACAGCTACCTTGCGTATGCGCTGGTGGAAGAGGGTCTGAAGGAAGGAGCGGCGGATGAAGATCGTGACGGAAACATTTTTCTGCGGGAGTGGTTTGAGTACGCAAACAATCGAGTGCCGCAACTAAGGAAGCTAAGACTTAAGAAAGAATTGGTTGAGGACGAAGCTGACGAGCAAAGGGTCCAGCGACCCAGAGTTTTCTACACCCGCGAGGAAGGCGCAAAAACTTTCTTGATTGGCAGGGTCCCCACAAAGTAAGTTTCAGACCCGCGGAGTGGTCACAGTTGATTAGCTCTTTTTGATATGCCCTATTCCGACGATTCAATTGGAGGCCACGGCACAATAAAGCAGAATGCCGTGCCTGCCGTTTCTGTGCTGCCCGATAAACTTGTCGGCGCAGTCCTGAATGACCGTTATCAAATCGAACGAAAGCTGGGTCAGGGTGGGTTCGGCACGGTCTATCTTGCGACCGACAACAAGGTCGTATCCCGCAAGATCGTTGTCAAAGTCCTGCACACCGAAAATCTAACCAACGACTGGACCAAAAAGAAATTCCAACAGGAGCTTGAGGCGCTGGGACGAATTGATCACCCCAGCGTTGTTGGCGTGCTGGATAGTGGTGACACTGAAGACGGCCGTCCCTATATCGTCATGCAGTACATCGATGGCGTTAGCCTTCGTTCGCTACTTACTTCCGAAGGTATGAACTTCAAGAGAGCTGCCAAGATTATTAAGCAGGTAGGAAAAGCTCTTACCGCGGCCCATCAGGCAGGAATCCTTCATCGTGATCTGAAACCTGAGAACATCATGATTCAGACGCTTGAGGATGATGAATACGTCAAGGTCATTGATTTCGGAGTCGCCAAAGTTCGAAATTCGGTTGTTGATGTAGTCACCAGCAAAGACGTAGCGGTTGGCACTATCGCTTACATGTCGCCGGAACAACTAAGTGCACAACCAGTCGTTCAGCAAAGTGACATTTACGCGATGGGCGTCATCGCCTACGAGATGTTGACTGGCAAGCGTCCGACCAATCCCGAATCCGCGTTCCAACTTCTCGAACTGCAGCGCTCTGGTGTTCGCGTAAAGCCATCGGACTTGAGACCAGGACTTCCGACCGACGCTGAAAAAGTAATTTTGAGGGCTTTGTCATTCGAACCTCAGAATCGTTACGAACGCGCGCGCGATTTCGGAGACTTACTTTCGAGCGCTTTGATTGGAGATAAAGATCAAACTCAGTTGGCCACGTTGAAGGTTCCCTTGAAGGTGCAAGGAGTGAAAACTCAACCCTCGAGGAGGATTATTGCCGCAGTGGCAATGATTATCGTTTTGACTACCGGCTTTATCCTGTGGCGGCGCGGTTCTCGTCAACCAGCAGTTTCGAGCAACATTCCGAACACTGGCGCTCCCGCACCAGCTGCTCCCGAGAGGTCATTTACCTACTGGCTTACATATCAAAAAATGCGAGCCGGAAAACCAGACAGTGAACTGCGTCAGTCTGCAGGCAACGACATCTTCGGCAATGGGTGGAGATTTCAATTCAACTTCACTCCAAATGAATCGGGCGCGCTTTACCTTCTGAATGTGGGGCCCGGAAAAGATCAAAAACAGGAATACAACATCCTCTTTCCGCTCCTGGGAGTTGGGAAAGTGGCTCCGGACCTCCAAGCTAATCAGACATTCCAATCCGGTCGGTTCTATTTTGTGGACAAAACGGGTGTTGAGCGCTTCTGGGTTATCTGGTCCGCCAAACCTATTTCCGAGCTGGATTCCATCTTCAGCCATGCAGCTTCCAATCACGGTGTCATTGGCAGTGTAGATGAAATAGCGAAGATTCAGAACTACCTCAGCGCTGCGACCTCTGAAGTGATTCACGATAAAGAGAAGAAACAAACGGTAGTCAAAGGACACGGTGACATCGTTGTGAGTCTTGTTGAGTTAACTCACGAAGCAAACTAAATGGAGGCCCGTATGAATGCCAGTTTGTTTAAGCCCGCAGTGTTTGCCGCAACCTTGGTTTTGGCCTTTGTTCTTCCGTTCACAGTGAAATCGCAGGACGACGATTCCAAAGCGATCAAAGCGGAAGTATTCATTGAAAAAAGACCCTCCAGGACTTCGCGAACAAATGCTCGCTACAAACCGGTCTCAAAGTCGAATAACTCGTCAACGCCGCCTGCGGGAATGGCCTTTGCGCAGATGGGTCTAACGATGTGGAGATTTCGACCTGCGAAAGTAACTGACAAGACCAAGGAACTTATAGAAGAAGAGGATGGCCAACAAGTTGAATGGACGCTCGAACGCATGGCTGAAGGGACTGCCTTATCGCCTGGCCAACGCGTCAGGCTCAGTTTTGAATCTCTGTCGCGAACCGGGTTCTTGTACGTAATTGATCGTGAGGAATACGCGGATGGTACATTTGGAGATCCGATACTTATATTCCCGACTCAGAAGTCGATGGATAATGATCGGGTCGAACCTGGTCGTCTCACATACATTCCCTCAGCGACGGGCCGATTCAGAATTAAACCAAGCGAGAGCGCAAAGACTTACGTAGGCGAATCGCTCACCATCATCGTTTCGCCAAAGCCGTTAATCGACGAAGGACAACTTCAACCTAAAGCGATCAAGTTACAGCCGGAACAATTCAACCTCTGGCTTAAGCAGTGGAAGTCTACAAGCACTAAATTTGAAATGGATGGCGGAACAGGACAAGTGATGACTCCGGCTGAACAATCGGCGGCAAAACTCAACTCACCGTTATTGTCGCAAGAGGATCCGGTTCCACAAACGATCTATAAACTTGTAGTAAAACCTGATGATCCGCTACTGATAGTCGTGCCGTTAAGATTTGCAAAGTGAGCCAATAAGTTAGTTGTTGCTTAGTGCTTTGTACTGTTCTTTGAACTCGTGTTTTGTGTTAGGCAATTCGCGATGTGCAACAAAGTACCAAGCACAAAGACAAATCCCGCCGCGGCAATGGTCAACCAGCCTGCTTTCTGAAAGTCAACTTCGAAATCAGTCCGACCGAAACGGCTATCCATCCAGCAAGGGCGAGATAGATGAAGTAACGCGGAATTACCAGCAATGGTTGGAAGTCGATCGCCTTCGAAAGTTGAAAGGTGCACACCGTGTACATTCCAAATGGAAACACCATCCCCCAGTACTGAGGGTCATACTTGAGCGGAAATCGCTTGTAAACATGCCGCCAGAATCCCAGGATAAAGAGAAAAGGAATCCACCACGTCCCTGCTGCCCAAAAGAACAATGTGAATCCTTTTAGAAACGGCACGACTTCATTTAGCAGGGGCCAACCAGGAGCAGCAATGATCAGTCGCGCTCCCGCTAAGGTTGTGATCGCGACTGCACCCATGTTTATCCAGTAAGGTGGCGTGAGTGATGCCATCGTAACGTTGACGAACGTGAAGCGATAAAAGATCAGTGTGATGAGCGGCAGATAAAGCATGCAGCCGAGTAGAAACATGCAAAGCGTGAAGAAGAGAACTGGAGTGCGAGAGCCAACCAAACGGCCGGAAAGCAACGTTCCCAGCACCGAAATTGATTGTGTGGCGACAACAGTCAGCAACCACCCACCGTTTAGTCCTACCTCGATCGATGGCTTGTTTTCCCGTACGGTCATGGCGGCGAAGAATGTGTACATGATGACCGCCCAGAGCAACAGGCCGGCGAACCATAATCCGGCGGCAATCTGAAATTGATTGACAACGATCAGAAGTGCACTCCCAAGAACACAAGTTCCCGCCACCACTGTAAAAAATCCGGGACCACGAACATGATCGTTCATGTCAGCCTTAACGCGCGAAAAGAAAAACACCAGGCGCAACAGTAAGAGCACCCACAGTATTAAGTAAGCAATGACGTTGATTATCAGTAGGACCCTGGAAATCGTTTTCATTTCCAGGAAAAAACAGGCTATGGAGATTATCCCGGTCGCCATTACCAGTGCGAAGTAGCCTGGAAACAGATCAGCTGCGGCGCGTAAGAGATAGTTGTTTGGGTTGGTTTTGGAATTAGTCATTGAGTGCGTCGGGCTCTTCATTGCAACGCTTGCATTCGAGTTCAAGACCGATACGCGAATCGCGACCATTTTGTGTGAGAACCCATTCACGTGTTGTCAGAGGCGGGTCGTGGCGTACGTGCTGTCGGTGACCACATTCCAGAATGGCTCGCCAATGGTCTTCATCATCTTTGTCAAAACCGGTAATCCGTTGCTTCATCAACATGCTCCGAGGTTTATCCGCTGATTACACAGATTCACTTTCAGACGTTTGGAAGAGCCCTCTTTTCGCAAAAGAAATCTGCTAATTTGCGTAATCTGCGGATGATCATTCTTTCAAGCGTACGTACCCGGAACTTGTCTTCTTTCGTGAGGTCGGTCGCCACCACTTAATGATCGACAGTGTGATGAGAAAACAAACGCCGGAACCCACCACAAGCGGTATCAGGACCGAGTAGTGACGAGCCAATGCTGCTTCGACCGTCGCAGCAAGTATCCAAAGCTGGGCCACATTAATCATGACGAGCATGATTAGCCGCGCCTGCCAGACGGCTGCTTGTCCAGCGGTTGATCGGCGAGTCTTGCCAGCTGGTGGGTTTCGTTGAAGTGTCTTGAAGTCAGCTTGCATGTTCATCTGTCGAAGGTAGTCTGCCTATGGCCCACACCTTTCCGTCGCGTACTTCAACTGCAATGGCGTCGAGTGCGCGCGGTGGTGGACCGTACAACACATCCCCCGTGGCTGCATTGAACGCACCTTCGTGACAGGGGCACTCGAGTCGCTCATGATCCCGCGAATAGTAAACCGGACAACTCAAGTGAGTGCATTTCTGGCCGTAAGCGTGATAGGCGCCGTCGTTGGTACGAACCAGGATTGCTGAATCTGTTTGAGTCGGATAATTGAAGTTCAGACTGCTATTCGGCGCTAGAGTTTCACTTCCATCAATCGGTGCGGCCACGAAAGACTCGGACTTGCCAGCCTCAAACGCAGCCTTCACTGCAAAGCCGCCAGCTCCGACAAACAGCGCTGCAGATGTAAGACCGAGGAAGTTGCAGAACTCGCGTCGAGTGACCTGCGCTTCTTCATCACGTTCATAAGGAAAGTCAGCCTGATAAGGCGCAGTAGCGTCGCGTACATTGCTTTCGTCGCTGAGCACTTTCTTTATCGTTTCGTTTAGATTGTTCATGACCAAGTGTGCTTAGAATTCATTGCTCTTATCGGACTGCTCAACCTGTGTGTCGATCCATGATTCACTTGTCGCGACTTCTGCTTCGGCACGGGCCAACATTCCTTCGAACACTCCACAACCATCAACGTTCACTTCATCCGCATCCGTTGGCAGCATGAGATAGACCTTCGTCTCAACCTTCTGATTACCGAAAACATGAACGTTCACGGGTTTCGTCCGTCGCAGGGGAACAATCTGTTCATACTTCCCAAAAGAGATCGCCCCGGTCGGACAGACACTAGCGCACATAGGTTTCAATCCTTCCGATGAACGGTCGTAACACATGTCGCATTTCATCTGAAGGTGCATCTGCGTGTTGTACTTTGGCACGCCGAAGGGACAGGCATTAACGCAGTTTCGGCAGTCGAGACAACGCGGCTTTAGTGCAGACATCACCACGCCATCGTCGGATACCTTGATTGCGTCGGCGGGACAGACAAGGGCGCAGGTCGGTTCGTTGCAATGCATACAGAGGGTCGGCATCGTCGCGGTCGTTTCGGCACGATCGATATAGTCAACAAAGATCATTGAATAGCCTTTGTGAGTAGCACATTCGCGACAGGCAGCAACGCATGCTCGGCAGCCTATGCAGCGTTGCGGATCAATGAACATCGTCTCTTCCATAACTAACCTCTTTGCACCTCACTCGCTGATGCTCCCTTGCGCTGCCTTCCAAGTATCGGTAGCTGACGCGAATGAATCTTCTCGATTCGCGCCGCGCAAGCTTTGTATTCAGGAATCTTTGAAATCGGATCAAGCGCGGGGTTAGTCAATTGGTTGACTGCCAGCTGTTCACCCCAGTGGTAGGGGATAAAAATAGTGTCCGGTCGGATGGTCCGCACGACCAACACGGGAAACACCCCATCACCTCTACGCGAAATAACGCGCACTCGCTCGCCGTCGTTGATCTTCAGCTTCATCGCCGTGTCGGGATGAACTTCGACATAAGGCTCCGGACATTGCTCAACCAGGAATCCAATCCGCCGAGTCTGGTTACCGGAGAGATATTGATAGACGACACGCCCGCTCGTGAGAATCAGTGGGAACTCTTCGTCGGGAACTTCATTCGGCGGATTGAATTCAATCGGGTGAAACTTTGCCTTGCCATCTGGATGATAGAAACGATCTTCAAACAGACGCGGCGTGCCGGGGTGATCTTCAGTTGGGCATGGCCAAAAGATGCCGTTGTTCTGCTCAATCTTTTCCCAGGTAATACCGTAGTAATCAGCGTTGCCGCCGCGCGATGCGGTGCGCAGTTCATCGAACATCTCTCGCGGTGAGTTGAAACTAAAATATTTCTCGCGCCCCATACGTCGCGCGATCTCCTGGACGATCCACCAATCCTCCCGCGCTTCGCCTGGGGGATCATTTGCCTTATTGATCTTTACCACGCGACCTTCGCTGTTGCAGGTGACACCTTCATCCTCGCTCCATGCAGAGCCCGGCAGAACAACATCGGCGTATCGCGAGCCTTCGGACATGAAGAAGTCGATGCAAACATAAAACTCAAGACCTTCGAGCGATCGACGGACTTCATTAATGTCGGGAAGGCTTACCATCACGTTGTTACAGATGGAAAGGAGTCCACGAATTTCGCCTTTGCGCATCTTCTGAAACATCTCAACAACCGAGACGCCGGCTTGCGGCAACTCTTCTTCCGGCAGTCCCCACACCTGACATACGTGTTTGCGATGCTCCGGATTCGAGATTGAGCGTTGACCCGGAAGTTGATCAGCTTTCTGTCCATGTTCACGACCGCCCTGGCCGTTACCTTGACCGGTGATCGTTCCGTAGCCACGACCGGGCGCCCCGATTTTCCCCGTCGCCAAAACCAGATTGATATACGAAAGAACGTTGTTAACACCGTTAGTGTGATGCTCGATACCGCGAGCGTGCATGTCCATCGCTGTTTTCGCGCGACCGTACATTCGCGCTGCTTGTACGATCTTTTCTGAAGGCACTCCGGAGATTTGCGAAGCGACATCCGGCGAATAGCGCGTCGCTAATTCACGTGTTGCTGACCAATCGTTTGTTCGTGAATCGATGAAGTTCTGATCGACGAGATTCTCTTCAATCAGGACGTGCAGCATTCCATTTGCCAGTGCTACATCGGTTCCGGGCTTCAACTGTAGATGCAGATCGCCCTGGCGTGCGGTCGCCGTCTCTCGTGGATCAATGATGATCCAGCGTCCGCCGTTGTCGCGCTGCTGCCAGAGGAACTTATTGAGTACGGGAAAAGTTTCGGCGCAATTCGATCCAGCGATCAGCAGCACTTCAGCAAAAGGAATGTCGTCCCAGGGATT
>Ga0068859_100004877_pt1 | contig 13660 bp, 10 predicted proteins | sample KBSSwiS22_FD_66585 | JGI IMG/M metagenome (GOLD analysis project Ga0068859, IMG submission 66585) | Switchgrass rhizosphere microbial communities from Kellogg Biological Station, Michigan, USA - KBS Switchgrass S2-2 | ecosystem: Host-associated > Plants > Roots > Rhizosphere > Soil ... | reverse complement strand
GACCTTGCTGGTCGATCGTCGCGGCGGCGTTTGGGTGGGGACGACGGACAGCGGACTTTTTTATTTCAACGGGACGCGATTCGAAAGCGTGCCGACGTCGCATCGCGAGATCCTGAGCCTGTTGGAAGACGCGGAAGGGAACCTGTGGGTGGGAACGGCCGGTGGCGGGCTGGACCAGTTGCAGCCGCGCGCGATCGCGCTGGAGGATTCCGCGAACGGCCTGCCGTTCGAGCCGCTGCGGTCGATCTGTGAGGACAAGGACGGCACGCTTTGGGCGACGACGCGCAACGGACTGGTCGTGTGCCGGAGCAACGGCGTCTGGCGGACAATCTCGACCGAACCGGCCTGGCCGGGAGGCGTGGCGACGTGCGTGGCGGCCGACGACGCCGGCAACGTCTGGATCGGGACACAGAATCTCGCGCTGCACCGGTTCCACGACGGGAAATTCACGACGTGGAAGAACGCGGACGGCCTGGTGAGCCATACCATCCATGCGTTATTGGCCGGCACGAACGGCGACGTCTGGATCGGGGGAAACGCGCCGGAAAGCCTGCAACATTTCCATGACGGCAGTTTCGAGACGTTCAACGTGCCGCGCGGGGTGGGGATGATCCGCGCCCTGGTGGCGGACCGGGACGGGACGATCTGGGCGGGCACGACGAAAGGATCGTTGTTGCGGCTCCGCGGCGGCGAGACCGTCGCCGTGGGCGGAAAACTGGGTTCGACCAATTCCATCCGCAGCCTATGCGCGACGCCGGACGGTAGCCTGTGGATCGGTTATGCCGGCTGGGGGCTGGGGCGGTTGAAGGATGGGCGGGTGCAGCGGATCACGGTGGCGCGCGGGTTGTTTGACGATTTCATCTCGCAGATCGTCCCGGACGGCAACGGCTGGCTTTGGTTCGGCGCCGACCACGGCATCTTCAAGGTGCGCCACCGGGACCTGGACCAGGTGATGGACGATCCGGCGGCGCGGGCGTCGTTCATCCGCTACGGCCGTGGTGAGGGACTGCCGAGCCTGCAGGCGAACTTCGACGAATGCCCGAATTCGTTGCGCAGCCGTGATGGACGGTTATGGCTGCCGATGAGCACGGCGCTGGCGGTGGTGGAGCCGAAAAATTTCCATGAAAATTCCCGTCCGCTGCCCGTGTTGTTGAACCGCGTGCTGGTGGACGACCAGCCGGTGGCGTCGTACGGCGGGGTGATGCCGGTGACGACGGCGGTGGACCTGGGCCGCGCGCGGTCCGGGCTGCGGTTGCCGCCGGGGCATCGCCGGCTGGAGATCGACTTCACCGCGCTCAGCTTCAGCACGCCGGAGAACATCGCGTTCGAATACCGGTTGCGCGGGCTGGATGACCATTGGATGCCGGCGGGACCGGCGCGTAACGCCGCCTATTCGCGGCTGACGGCCGGGGCTTATGAGTTCCAGGTACGCGGCCGGAACAGCGACGGCGTCTGGAGCGAGGCCGGCACGACGCTGGCGTTCACCGTCGCGCCCTTTTTTTGGCAGACGTGGTGGTTCCGGCTGGCGACGACGGGTTTGTTCGCGGTGGTGCTGGTGGCGACGGTGCGGTACGTGTCGTTCCGGCGCCTGCGTTCGCGCCTGCGGTTGTTGGAACAGCAGGCGGCGCTGGACCGGGAACGCGCGCGCATCGCCCGCGACCTGCACGACCACCTCGGCGGCACGCTGACGCAGGTGACCCTGCAGCTGGAGCTGGCGCTGCGCAACCGCGGGAAGCCGGAAAAGACCGGCGCGCACATGGAACGCGGGCTGGCGGCGGCGCGCGAGGTCATCCAATCGCTCGACGAGACCGTCTGGGCCGTGAACCCGGGCAACGACACCTTGCCGCACCTGGTCAATTACATCGGGGAATACGCCGTGGAATTTTTCCAGGCCGCCGGGATCCGTTGCCGGCTCGATCTGCCGGAACACCTGTCGCCGCAGCCGGTCTCGGCCGAGACGCGGCACAACCTGTTCCTCGCGGTCAAGGAAGCGCTCAACAACGTCGTCCGCCACGCCAGCGCGAGCGAGGTCGAGCTCCGCGCGAAGGTGAACAACGGGTCGCTCACGTTGGTGGTCGAAGACAACGGCCACGGATTTCAGCCCGACGCGAGCAGGGGATCGGCGGACGGCTTGCGCAACATGCGGCAGCGGATGGAGACGATCGGCGGCGTGTTCGCGGTGGAAAGCCGGGCGGGCGGGGGGACGCGGCTGTCGTTCGTCTGCCCGTGGCGCGATGACGGTTGATTGTTTTCGGCATCTTTTGTTATAACCAATCAATCCAAGACCACATGGCGATCACTGTTTCCATCGTCGAAGACAACCAGGGCACCCGCGACAGCCTGGCTGAACTATGCAATGAGACCGAGAACCTTCGCTGTGTCGGCGTCCATGCCACCGGCGAATCGGCGATGCGCGGCATCCCGGTGGAGAAACCGGACGTGGCGTTGGTCGACATCAACCTGCCGGGGATGAGCGGGATCGAATGCGTGGCCCAGTTGAAGGCGCAGTTGCCGTGGCTGCAGATCATCATGCTGACGACCTACACGGAGACGGACCTGATCTTCAATTCGCTGCGGGCCGGCGCGAGCGGTTACCTGTTGAAGAACCGGCCGGCCGAGGAGTTGATCCAGGCGGTCCAGCAGGTGCGGGCGGGCGGGGCGCCGATGACCATGCAGATCGCGCGGAAACTGGTCGACTACTTCCACCAGGCGCCGGCGCCGGCGTCGGACCTGGAACGGTTGACGAAGCGCGAGCAGGAGATCCTGGCCCTGTTGTCGAAAGGTTTCCTGTACAAAGAGATCAGCGACCAGCTGGACATCAGCGTCACCACCGTGCGGACCCATTTGAAGCACATCTACGAGAAGCTCCACGTCCAGTCGCGCACCGAGGCCGCGGTGAAATACCTGAAGGCCGCGGGTCCGCGCGAGAATTGACCGGTCCCTTCAGCCCGCCCTCTTGCCGCCGGCCTGGGCGCGGTCGTCCAGGGTGGTGAGGAACGATTTTCCCTGCTGCCGGAGGCGTTCTTCAAGTCGTTTGGTGCAATCGCAATCGCTGCACGCCCAGGGTTCGGTCCCGTTCTCGTGCCGGCAATTCTTCCGGTTGTGCGCGTCCTTGACGCTCAACAACTCGAAGTATTCCTCCCAATACGGCCGCTCTTCCGCCAGCGGCGTGGCGCAGAAACAGGTCTCGACCCAATGGGCGACGCCGTCGTCGCCGACCCGCGCCTGTTGCAGGTCATAAAGGTATTCGTCGCCGGCGATGGACCCGCGGCCGAGGGAGCCGTCGGCGATGGCCTGCTGAAGAGCTGGTTCCCGGCCGGGTTTGACGCGCGCTTTGACAAGGTAACGCATGGGAACAGGATACACCCGATCGAGGGATTTGGAAAACCGGTGACGTGGGCCCGCCCGAACCGGGCCGACAGATCATTGCGCCGGGTCGTTGTTTTCGGGTGCTTCGGCGAATTCGGGAGTCACGCCCTGAACATGGCCGTCGGCAAAGGCGACGTCGCCTTTGCCGCCGTGGCGGATGGTGACGGGGTCGCCGTCCGGGACCCAGCGGCCGTCGACAATGGGTGAAGCCTGATTGGGATTGTCCCAACTGCGAGTGGTGCCGGGTTCTTCGGCGAGCATGACCTTGTTGGCAGGGCCATGGACCATATTTTCTTTGAAGGGAAAGACGTCCGTGCCGCTGACGACGGTGGACATGCCGTGATTTTCGCCGCCACTCAGGCCGTAACCGCTGAAGCTGTAACTGAAGAGGTACGGACCATCGGGGCCGGCGAAGGTGATGCGGTCGGCGTCGTCCTTGTCCAGCGGACAGCGAAGCGACGGTTTTTGCAGCCCGGGGACGGAGGTCAGGATGGGGCTTTGTTCGAACTGGGGTTTGGTCGGGTCGGTGCGCCAATAGATCCAGTCTTCGCGATGGAACCCGTACATGCCCGAAGCGATGCCGGGGAACGTGTCATTGTTGTCGCCGAGATACATGTGCATGCCGAGGCCGAGCTGTTTGACGTCGTTGATGCAGGTGGCCTGGGCGGCGCGTTTTTTGGCGGCGCTCAGCACGGGCAACAGCATCCCGGCCAGGACGGCGATGATCGCAATGACGACGAGCAATTCGATCAGGGTGAATGCCTGTCGTCGTTCGATGGATCGGTTAAAGCCCTTCATTTCTGATAATGTCCTCATATATGAACGCTGCCGGTGTCAAAACGTTTTAAAAAATCGGTAAAAATTTCGTTCGGAGGGTATTATCGCAGGTTTGGCGCGGTTGCCGATGATAATTGTGGACTGGTTTTGGAACGCGGACGACGGCGGCAGGAGCGTGGTTGATCGAATAATTCCTTTGAAATCCGGCGGTTTCTGCGGCAAACTCCGCGTTCCTTTTTGCGGTAGGGCTGCGTTGCCGCGCAGCCAACAATTTTTTAATGAAACGCACGCATCATTGCAACGAATTGCGCCCGTCCCACATCGGGCAGACCGTCACTTTGTCCGGCTGGGTCCACTCCCGGCGCGACCTCGGCGGCGTCATCTTCATCGACATCCGCGACCGCGAAGGCCGCACGCAGACGGTGTTCGACCCGTCGGACCTGCCGAAGGAACTTTTTGAAAAAGCGGCGGCGCTCCGCAGCGAATGCGTCGTGAGCGTCACCGGCAAGGTGCGCCAGCGTCCGGCCGGCACCAACAACGCCAAGATCGTCACCGGCGAGATCGAAGTGGCCGTGTCCGCGCTCGACGTATTGAACATGGCGGAAGTGCTGCCGTTCCCGGTCGACGACCCGGAGGTGGCGAACAAAGTGAACGAGGAATTGCGGCTGCAGTATCGTTATCTCGACCTGCGCCGCCCGGAGATGGCGCGCAACCTGAAGCTGCGCAGCAAGGTCGCCATCGCCACGCGCAGTTTCATGGATGAGCAGGGCTTTCTCGAGGTCGAGACGCCGATCCTGTTCAAATCGACGCCCGAAGGCGCGCGTGAATTCCTGGTGCCGAACCGGCGCGAACCGGCGACGTTCTACGCGCTGCCGCAATCGCCGCAGCAGTTCAAGCAGATCCTGATGGTCGGCGGCGTGGAGCGTTATTTCCAGATCGCCCGTTGTTTCCGTGACGAAGACCAGCGCGCCGACCGGCAGCTCGAGTTCACCCAGGTGGACATCGAGATGTCGTTCATCGAACGCGAAGACATCTACAACCTGATCGAAGGCCTGTTGAAACGCATCTGGAAGACGGCGTTGAACATCGATATCCCCACGCCGTTCAAACGGCTGCGGTTCGAGGAAGCGCTCAACCGTTTCGGCATCGACAAACCGGACACGCGTTTCGGGATGGAGCTGGTGGATTTCACCGAGGAATTCAGGGCGAGCACGTTCAAGGTGTTCAGCGGCGCGGTGGCCAACGGCGGCGTGGTCAAGGCGCTCAACGCCAAGGGCCTCGCCGGCGCCACCCAGGGCCAGATCGAGACCATGACCGATTACGCCAAGAGCTTCGGCGCCAAGGGCCTGGCCTACATCAAGGTCGAGAACGGCGAATGGAAATCGCCGATCGTGAAATTTTTCAATGACGCCGAGAAACAGGCGCTGGTCTCGAAACTGAAGATCGAGGAGGGCGACCTGATCCTGTTCGCCGCCGACCAATGGCTGAACGCCTGCGAGATCCTCGGCAAGATCCGGCTGTATTGCGCCGACGTGTTGAAGGGGCAGGGGAAGCTGAACCTCCCGGCCGATCGCTTCGATTTCCTGTGGGTGGTGGATTTCCCGTTGCTGGGATTCGACCGCGAACAGAACCGCTGGTATTCGAGCCATCATCCGTTCACCGCGCCGGTGGCGGAGGACATCCCGTTCCTGAAAACCGAGCCCAAACGTGTCCGCGGCCAGCATTACGACATCGTCGTCAACGGCGTGGAACTGGGCGGCGGCTCGATCCGGATCCATCAGCCGGACGTGCAGAAGACGGTGTTCGAAGACGTGCTGCAGATCACGCCGGAGGAGACGAAGCTGCGGTTCGGCTACATGCTCGACGCGTTCAAGTACGGTGCCCCGCCGCACGGCGGCATCGCGCTGGGCTTCGACCGGTTATGCGCCATCCTGTGTAATACACCGAGCATCCGCGATGTCATCGCCTTCCCGAAGACGGCCAAGGGCGTGGACCTGATGACGGATTCGCCGACGCCGGTGTCGCCCAAGCAATTGCGGGATCTGTATATCGACGTGAAGGTCAAGAAACCAGAGGTCAAGCCGGAAACGCCGGCGAAGTGACGCGATCCGGGCATCGTACGCGATGCCGTATCACCCAAAAGTACGGCAAGGTCAGGGGAGCTTTGTGGTTGACCGTCGCGCGGTATTGCCGTAGCGATAGGGTATCCATGAAATCCCACCACCGAGACGGTTTTACGCTTATCGAACTTCTGGTCGTCATCGCCATCATCGCCATCCTGGCGGCATTATTGATCCCGGCGCTGGCGCAGGCCAAAGAAAAGGCCAAGCGCGCCAAATGCATGAGCAACCTTCGACAGATCGGGATCGCGATCGCGGCGTATGCGGCGGATAACAATGATAACCTGCCCGCCAGTACCGATCCGGCCGAATCAGATGGCTCGACGCTTTGGGACCTGCCGAAGACCGTGGCGGACGGGTTGGCCAATGCGGTGGGCCAGAACAACAACATGTATCGCGGCATCTATTATTGCCCGGGCGCTTTCACGTCGATACAAAACGACGATTTCTGGTGGAATTATTCCAGTGGCCACCGGGTCACGGCGTATCAATGGATGATGGCGCGTCGCGGCATCCAGGACACCAACAAGCCGGTGACCTTGCAGCCGACCACGGGTCCGAACAAACGGGTTTACCTGCAGAAACTGACGAAATCGTGGAAGACGGGTGGCATCCTGGCCGATTCCGAGATGGTCACGGATGTTGTTCCTTCGGAAGGAGACGGTTTGCTGACTGACAAATTCAAAGGCGTGACGTCGTCGAACCCGACGGTGCTTCCCTACGGCTTCAACGCCAGCCACATGGCCAACGGCGTGTTGCCGGCCGGGGGCAACATCCTGTTCCAGGACAGCCACGTTTCGTGGAGAAAATTCCAGGACATGCAATGTCGTGGCAAGGCCGGCACGGCGCCCACGGCACGTTGTAGCTGGTTTTGACGGGTGAACCGATCAGGGCGGGATGGTCCCGAGGGGACTGGGAACCATTTTCGGGTTCCAGCGGGCGTGCCAGTACAGGCTCCAGAGATTCGGCAATTTGACCAGTTGAGCGTGGCCGTCGGCCATGCCCACATTCACCGCCCCGAGCAACGCGCCGCACGCCGTGCCGGAGGCGTCCCGAGGCGCGGCCGCCGGAACGACCGAACCATGCCGATAGACGGCGATCCGTCCCATCTCAAAACCTTCGTGTTGAGCTGAACCGCCCCCATGATACAGGTCCTTATAGGCCGTGTCTTTTTCGCACGGCCAGGTATCGGCCCACGGTTCGTCGAAAAACACCGGCGTTTCTGTCGGTTTCTTGATGCTGTTCTCTCGTTCAAAATAACCGAGGTTGCCATCGCTGCCATCGCCCAGTTTAAGGCCGGGTCTTTCGCCGCCATCACCATAGTGGCGTCCCGCGTTGGCATTGGGAGCGGGGATGATGTCGGTGAACAGCCAGCCGTTGTTGCCGTAGCTCGAAGAGTAAGTGTTGCCATCCAATGTTTTCTGCCACCATTGATTGGCGGACCCGACACCGCCGGTGCCTTCGATCGTTGTCGGACAGATGAGCAGGTTGGTGGCTTTGGAATAGTAATCGATCAGGTTCACGATCCAGCCGCCGCTGGAACCGCCCGGGGTGTAATCGGAAACTCCTTTGCCGTGGTCGTTCAGGTACATGGAATAGCCGAGGGCCAGTTGCTTCACATTGCTCAGGCAGCGGATCTGCTGGGCTTTGCGCTTGGCCGAGGTCAACGCCGGCAGCAGCATCGCGGCCAGGATGGCGATGATGGCGATGACGACCAGCAACTCGATCAGCGTGAAACCGGAACGAGATTTCGGGGAGACGGAAATGCTCATAGACTTTGTGGTTTTGATGGAATTCCTCAAAACGATAACAAAAAAGCTCAAAGACGGCAATACCGTAAAATGGGTACTCCGTGGCGGGCGGCGGCCGGGATCTATTCCTGGGTGAAGTAGCTGAGGTTCTCGAGTTCGATGGCCAGGTTGACGTTGTTGACCATGACTTCCTCGGGGACGGAGAGGACGATCGGCGAAAAATTCAGGATGCCGGTGATGCCGGCATCGATCATCTGGTTGGCCACTTCCTGGGCGGCGACGGCGGGGACGGTGAGGATGGCCATCTTGATGTTCTGCTTCTTGACGACGTTGCCCAGGTCGTCCATGCCGAAGATCGGCTGGCTGGTCTCCTTGTCACGTTTGCGCCGAGGCTCGGCGTCGAAGGCGGCGACGATCTCGAACCCTTCTTTTTCGAACCCGCGATAGGAGAGCAGGGCGAGGCCGAGATGGCCGACACCGACGAGGATGACCGGTTGCAGGCGGGACGTGCCGAGCTCTTCGGAGATCTTTTGCGAAAGTTCGGCGACTTCGTAGCCCAGGCCGCGCGTGCCGAACGTGCCGAAGTAGGCGAGGTCTTTGCGGAGCTGGGTGGGTTTGACGCCGGCGGCCTTGGCGAGGGCCTCGCTGGACACGGTGCCGATGCCGTTCTCGCGCAGGCGCGCGAGGCAGCGCAGGTAGATCGAAAGGCGATAGATCGTCTTGCGCGGGATCTCAGGTCGGCCGGTCTTTTTCAATGCGGCGAGAAATTAGGGAAACAGGTGAACAAGCGCAAGCCGCGGCTTATCACATCCGCAACCGGAAGAAGCGGTTGGTCCCGGCCTGTTTGCCGGTGGTCCAGGTGACATTGGTGATGGTTGGGAAGGGCCCGTTGGTCGCGATATCGGTCCATGACGACAGATTGGTCGACGCCTGGATGCGATAAACGACTGGCGGATAAACCGTGAAGGTCAACGACAAATTGGTCCTGGTCGATACCTGGCTGATCACCGGCGCGTTGAAGGCGTAATATTCATAGGCGCCGATGTCATATCCATCGCCGTTGGGACGAGGATAACCGCGTTGGTCAGTGTTCGGCGCGCCGGAACTGTCGCCAAAGTCGATGGCCGGGCTGTTGGAAAGCAGGGGCAGGGTCGGCGTGATGCCGGGAGCCGTGCCGAGCAACCCGAGCCGGGGATTGGTATAGTTATAACTGGAACCGCCGGAGAAAGCGGCTGAACCGTCGTCGCTGATATTATAACCGCCGTCGCTGATCGGGCCGTAGGCGTTCCCATTGGTGCCGCCGTAGGCGATGATGGTGTTATGCAGCTGGATAACGCCGTTGCTGTTGGCCACATCGGAGCCGGCGGTAAGGCCCTTGACGGGGGTGAATCCGGGACCGCTCGAGATACAGAAATTGCTGGCGATGGTCGCGTTTATGATGATGGAGGTCGCGCTATCATCGTTGTAAATGCCGGCGCCGATGGCGGGGCCGTTCGGGGCTACGCCAGAACCAACAGTACCCCCACCGCCGATAGCCGAATTCAATGTGATCGTGCAATTGGTGGCGCTGAGCGAACCGGCGTTAAAGATTCCACCGCCATATCCCGGATCACCGGCATGAAACAAAGCGCCAAACGATCCTCCCTGGGCGCCTTTGGCCGCGTTGGTGACGATGGCGCAATGGTTCAAGGTGAGTGTATTTCCATTGTAAACCGCGCCGTTATAAATCGCGCCGCCTTCGGCCGGGGCGATGCCATAATAGGTGCCATTTCCGGCCACTGCCTGGTTCCCCGCGAACGTGCTGCTTTCGATCGTTAAAATGAAATGATTGTAAATCGCGCCGCCATATGCGCCCTGGGCAACTCGGCTGGAATCTCCCCCATGCGCCACATTACCGGAAAAAACGCAATGATCGATCGATGCGACCGTATCCGCATACACCGCGCCGCCAAAGGCAGGACCTTGGGGGTCGCCGACACCCGATGTGCTTCCGAAGCCGCTGTAAAGGGAATTGGATATGAACGAACTATTTGTGATCAGCAGGGAACCATATACCTCGTACAACGCTCCACCGAAGACAGTGCCGCCGTAGCTGCCTCCATAAGGCCCGCACGAGTTTCTATCAAAGGTGCAATCAATGATGGTCAACGAACCGACATCATTGGTGCTATAAATGGCTCCTCCTCGTGCATCCCACCGGCTTGCCGTCCCGGAGCCGCCCAAACTAAGCCCCAGGGCGCCATTGCTGGAAATACATGATCCCAGCAGGAAGACGGTGCCGTTATTGTTGAAGATGGCGCCACCTTTGGCCGCGAAGAAGGTGCTGTTGTTGAAATTGGTTGCGTAACCTTTGGCATAATTGCCGGTCAGCAATGACGACACGAGCTTCAATGTTCCATAGTCATTGAAAATAGCCCCTCCCTGGGCCTCAACGCTGTTGCTGACACAACCGTTGGCGATCGTGAGATTGGTCGCCGTGAAGCACGCCCCGGGAGCGATGTAGAACTGTCGGACCAAACCGCCGCCGCTGATCGTCAAGGAAACCAGGCTCGCGTCCAGGACGACATTGGTGGTGATGTTGATCGTGTTGGTCAGCGTGATCGTGCCGTTGCAGGCGGCGGCGATGCGGCCGCCGACCTGGATCGCCGTGCGCAGACTGCCTTCATCGCACACCAGCAACGCGTTGGTAGAAACCACGGCGTTGGTCAAAACCAGCGCCACGACGGAACTGGTCGCGCTTCCGTAAGCATTGGCAGCGATCACCCGATAATTGCCCGCATTGGCGACTTGCACATTGGTCAGCGATAACGACGCATTGGTCGCCCCGGCCAACAAATTGTTGCCGAAGAACCATTGATAGGACAATGGCGCGGTGCCGACCGAGTGCGAAATGAAGCTGACCGTGGTGCCGGTGGCATTGCTGACGCTTTGCGGTTGGGTGTCGAACGCCGGCAGTTGCGCGAAATTTCCCGTCAACGATTTATTGGTCGTCATCGTCACCGAGGACGGATTGACATTGCCGTTGATCGCTCCGGACCAGGAGGCAAAGACCCATCCGGCGGATGGCGTTGCCGTGGCCTGAACAACCGTGTTGCTGACATAGACCCCGCCGGTCGGGCTCAACGTGATCGATCCCTGGCCGTTGGTCGCCAGCGCCAACGTGAAGTTGTTGAACATCTGGAACGTGGCCGTGATGACCTTGTTGGAGTCCATCGTCACGTTCATCGGGTTGTTCGTGCCGCTGTTGTCGCCCGACCAATTGACGAAATACCATGAGGGATTATTGGAGATGGCGGTCAGGGTGACGGTCGCGCCGGACGGATAACTGCTGTTGGTCGGATTGCGCAGGACGCTGCCCGAGCCGACGATGTTGACGGTCAGGGTATAACCGACGGCGAAAGCTTTGCCCAGAGGCAGGCAAAACAACAAACTGATCACGGCTGCGACTCTGAGGATCCGTGTCATAGCAATCAAAACCTGTTGACGGAGACCTTCTTATCTTCCCTTTAAATGCGGTCCCTGTCAAGGTAACGGCTGCAGTTGAACCGAAAAAATCGATTATCTCCCGGCGACATCAACTGTGTCATCGCCAAGGGTTTGACGCGGGGCAGGAGGCCGATATTCGGCCGGGTCAACGCTCCCGTCGCCTTAATTTGAGGCTCGCCAAGACGGGCCGATTTTCCGATGCTGTCCGGCCATGTTTACGGGAACCTATACCGCCATCGTCACGCCGTTCCGCAACGGCGCGATCGACGAGGCCGCGCTCGAACGCCTGGTCAAACTCCAGATCAAAGGCGGCGTCGATGGCATCGTCCCGGTCGGCACGACCGGCGAATCGCCGACCGTCGATTGCGAGGAACATATCCGCATCATCGCTTTGTCCGTCAAATTCGCCGCCGGCCGCATCAAGGTCCTCGCCGGCACCGGCGCCAACGCCACCAGCGAAGCCATCCGGCTGACGCAGGAGGCCGAAGCCGCCGGCGCCGACGGTTCGCTCCAGGTCGCGCCGTATTACAACAAGCCGACCCAGGAAGGCCTTTACCAGCATTTCAAAGCGATCGCCCGCGCGACCCAGCTGCCCATCGTGCTCTACAGCATCCCGGGCCGTTGCGGCATCGAGATCGGCATCGACACCGTCAAACGCCTCGCCGCCGACTGCAAAAACATCGTCGGCATCAAAGAAGCCGGTGGGAGCTGCGATCGCGTATCGCAATTACGCGCCGCCCTCGGGCCTAAATTCACGATCCTGTCCGGCGACGATTCGCTCACACTGCCGTTCATGTCGGTCGGCGCGCAGGGTGTCATCAGCGTCGCCTCCAACGTCATCCCGCGCGAAGTGTCGCAGATGGTGAACGCCTTCGCCCGCGGGCAGGCCAGAAAAGCGTTGCAATTGCACCAGAAATTTTATCCGTTGTTCAAAGACCTGTTCGTCGAGACGAACCCGGTCCCGGTGAAAGCGGCGCTGGCGATGATGAAGCTGGTCGAAGAGGAATATCGCCTCCCGCTGGTGCCGATGAACCCGAAAAATTGGGACACGCTCCGCACGACGTTGAAACGGTGTGGCGTTCTGGAATAAAAGGTCGCAGATAGGATTGGGAAAAAATGACAAGAACGATCATCGCCGGCGCCAAAGGGCGCATGGGCCAGGCCCTGGTGGCCTGCGCTAAAAATTTCCGCGACATCGAGATCGTCGCCCGGATCGACAAGGGCGACGACCTGCCCGCGGCCATCGCCGGCGCGGATGTCGTGATCGATTTCTCCGACCACGCCGCCACCGCCGGCATCGCCGGCCTGTGCGCGCGGCACAAGAAAGCCATCGTCATCGGGACCACCGGCCACACCAAGAACGAGCAGGCGGAGATCCTGAAACTGAAAGCGAAGATCCCGATGGTCTGGGCCTCCAATTTTTCCACCGGCGTGAACACCTTGTTCTGGCTGACGCGCAAGGCGGCGGAGATCCTTGGGTCGGACTTCGACCTCGAGATCGTCGAGATGCATCATCGGATGAAAAAAGACGCGCCGAGCGGCACGGCCAAGACGCTGGCGGAGATCCTCGCGGAAGCGCGGAAACAATCGCTCGACAAGGTCGCCCGCCACGGCCGCATGGGCATCGGCGAACGCACGCCGGGCGAGATCGGCATCCATTCGCTGCGCGGCGGCGACGTCGTGGGCGACCACACCGTCGTGTTTGCCCACACCGGCGAGCGGCTGGAATTGACGCACAAAGCCTCGAGCCGCGACGCTTTTGCCAATGGCGCCTTGCGGGCGGCGACGTGGGTGGTCCGCCAGAAGCCCGGCCTGTATGACATGCAGGACGTGCTCGGGCTGGAATAGGGGAATAGGATTTCCGGTTGGCGATTTCGGATTGCGGATTACATTGCTCCATGATGCGAAAGTCCGAGGTTCGGGAGACGACGGCTGCGATGGCGTTCATCGCGCTGGGTTCCAACCTCGGTGATTCCCGGCGGACCGTGCTGGAGGCGATGGACCGGCTCCAACAATTCTCCGATGAACCGCTCCTGCGTTCGTCGCTCTGGCAGACTTCGCCTGTTTTTTGTCCCGCCGGCTCGCCTGATTTCGTCAATGCCGTCGTCGGCCTCGTCCCCGCCAGGAACGAGACGCCGGAATCGCTGCTGACCAGGC
>Ga0068859_100004876_pt1 | contig 13662 bp, 13 predicted proteins | sample KBSSwiS22_FD_66585 | JGI IMG/M metagenome (GOLD analysis project Ga0068859, IMG submission 66585) | Switchgrass rhizosphere microbial communities from Kellogg Biological Station, Michigan, USA - KBS Switchgrass S2-2 | ecosystem: Host-associated > Plants > Roots > Rhizosphere > Soil ... | reverse complement strand
GCACTGCAAGCGCTTCCAGCCGGTGCTCCGTCAGGTGCTGGACGAGTTCCGCCGCGAGATCAAGATCTACTTCAAGCACTATCCGCTGCCCCAGCACACGAACGCGCGGCTGGCGGCTGAGGCGGCGGTCGCCGCCCAGAAGCAAGGCAAGTTCTGGCCGTACCAGGACAAGCTCTGGGAAAACCAGGACAGCCTGTCGCCCGCCGACATGGAGAAGTTCGCCAAAGAGATCGGGCTCGACCTGACGAAGTTCCGGGCCGACCTGGACGATCCGAAGACCAAGGCGCGGGTCCAGAAGGACCGGGTCGACGGAGGCACGCTCGGGCTGTCCTCGACGCCGACCCTGTTCATCAACGGACGCGAGTACACGGACGCCAAGGACACCGAGAGCCTCCGCGAGTGGATCAAGGAAGAGCTCGCCAAGTGACCGCGACGGCGTCCCTCTCCGGTGGCCCCCGGCGGCTCCTGCCAAAGAGGTCGGCAGGAGGGTGCCTGGCCTGGGCGACGGCGCTGGTCCTGCTCGCCGGGGGCGCGTGCGCGACGACCGGCGGAGGGGGGCCCGGGACCCGGGGAGGCGCCGGCGGCCACGGCGTCGGCCGCGTCGCGCCCGAGATCGTCGTCGATCGTGTGAGCGGCGGGGATCTCGCGCTGTCTTCTTTGCGCGGGAAGGTGGTCCTGCTCGACGTCTGGGCGTCGTGGTGCGGCCCCTGCAAGCAGGAGCTGCCGATGCTGGATGCCATCGCGGGGCGTCTGCACAAGCGCGGAGTGGAAGTCCTGGCCGTCTCGGTCGATCAAGAGCGGGAGAACGTCGACAAGTTCCTGGGCAGCCGCGGGAAGTGGCACTTGACGGTGGCGCACGACCCGAAGGGGGCCATCGCCGACAGTTTCCAGCCCGAGAAGATGCCCACCTCCTACGTCATCGACCGGGCCGGGGTCATCCGCTACATCAACAGCGGCTTCGAACCGTCGGACGCCCAGGAAATCGAACGCTGGCTGGCCAACCTGGCCGCCGAGAAATAAGCGGGCGCCCGGGCGCTTCCACGGGCGCGAGGACGCTTTTCTTTCCAGGGGCCCGGATTCGGTCACAATCAGGGGAGGATGGAGCGCGTGCCCGTCGCCCTCTGCGCCGTGTTCCTCGCCTCGGCGATCGTGGCGGTCGCTTCCTCGCTGAGCGGGCGCCGGTTTGCGCTGGTGCTGGCCAAGCCCCTGACGACGGCGCTGTTGCTGGTCGTGGCGGGCCCCATGGGCTCGCGCCTGTCGTGGCTGATCCACGCCGGCATCGTCTTTTCGCTGGCCGGCGACACCATCCTGCTGTTTCCGACCAAGGGCGCTTTCCTGACGGGCCTCGCGATCTTCCTGCTGGCGCACCTGGCCTACATCGTGGCTTTTGCCGGCGCCGCGGGCCGGGCCTTGTTCGCGCCCCCCGCCTTGGCGGCGGCCGCGCTGGCGGCCACCACCTCGGCGCTCCTGCTCCGGCGGCTCTGGCCCGGCGTCGCGGGCATGCGCGGGGCTCTGGTGGCCTACGCGATCGCGCTGTCGATGACGGTCACGACGGCGGTCGCCGCCGCGACGGCCGAGGGGCCGCAGGCGTTGTCACCGGCCGCGGCCATCGGCGCCGCGCTCTTTTACGTGGGAGACGCCAGCCTGGCCCTGGACCACTTCCACAAGCGGATTCGTTACGCGCCGCTGCTCACGCTGGGCGTGTACTGGCTGGGCCAGCTCGGGATCGCGCTCGGCGCACGCTGGTCCGGCTGACCCGCGCCCCGCTACGGAGGTGGGCCGCTGCCGCGGACCAGGACGGTGTCGTGGGCCAGGGCGGGGTCGTGCGCCAGGTGATCGAGGTTGTAGTGAAGCCCGCGGCTCTCGCGGCGGCGGATCGCGCTCTCGATGATGAGGTCGGCCACCAGCGCGATGTTGCGCAGCTCGATGAGATCGCCGTTCACCAGCACGTTCCAGTAATAATCGCGGATCTCGCGGCGAATCACGTCGATGCGGCTCCGGGCGCGCGCCAGGCGCCGATCGCTGCGCACGATCCCCACGTAGTTCCACATCAGCCGCCGGATCTCGTCCCAGTTGTGCGACACCACCACCGCCTCGTCCGAGCTCGTCGCCTCGCCGGCCGTCCACGGCGCGACGCGGGCCGGTCGTGTGATGCCGGCCTGGCGGACGTCGTCGGCGGCGTGGGACGCGTACACCATGGCCTCGAGCAGCGAGTTCGAGGCGAGCCGGCACGCCCCGTGGAGGCCGGTCATGGCGACCTCCCCGACGGCGTACAGGTTCGGCACGCTGGTCCGCCCGCGCTCGTCGACGACGACGCCGCCGCAGCTGTAGTGGGCGGCCGGCACCACCGGGATGGGCGCCCGGCGCATGTCGATCCCCAACTGGAGACAGCGCTCGTGGATGGTGGGGAAGCGCTCGACCAGGAAGTCGGGCGCCAGGTGAGTCATGTCGAGCGTGACGAAGTCGTCGCCCGTGCGCTTCATCTCGGCGTCGATGGCGCGCGCGACGATGTCGCGCGGGGCCAGGTCCTTCATCTCGTGGTAGCGCGCCATGAACGCGGTCCCGTCGCGCAACCGCAGGATGCCCCCTTCGCCGCGCAGCGCCTCCGAGATCAGGAACGACTTGGCGGCCGGGTGGTAGAGGCAGGTCGGGTGAAACTGGAAGAACTCCATGTTGCCGATGGCGGCGCCCACCCGGTACGCCATGGCGATCCCGTCGCCGGTCGCCACGTCGGGGTTCGTCGTGTACAGGTACACCTTCCCCGCGCCGCCGGTGGCCAGAACGACGGCCCGCGCGACGACGGTCTTGATCTCGCCCGAGCGCTGGTCGTACACGTACGCGCCGAACACGGCGTTGGGCCCGCCGTACTTGGCGGTGGTCAGCAGATCGATGGCCAGGTGATCGGGCAGCATGGCGATGCGGTCCTGGCGCTCGGCCACCCGATCGAGCAGGGCTTGCTCGATGGCTCGGCCGGTCATGTCCTTGACGTGGACGATGCGCCGGGCGGTGTGCCCGCCTTCCCGGCCGAGGACGAACTCACCGCCGCCGTCGCGGTCGAAGGGTACGCCGATCTCCTCGGCGAAGCGGCGGATCTGAGCCGGGGCCTCGCGCACGCAGCGTTCGACGACCTCGGGGTGGCACAGCCCGTCGCCGACCCGCAGAGTGTCGGCGATGTGGTTGTCGGTCGTGTCGTCCGGGTCAAGGACGGCGGCCACGCCGCCCTGGGCGTAGTTGGTATTCGAGTCGGCCGGACCGCGCTTCGTGACGATCAGGACCCGCCCGTGGTGCGAGGCCGAGAGCGCGAAGCCGAGCCCGGCCAGGCCGGAGCCGATCACGAGGTAATCGGTCTCGATGAGCGAGGGATTCGGCGACGGTCCGGCTGCCACTCCGGGCAATCTAACAGACGGCGCCCGAGGCGGCAGGGAAAGGCAATGTGCGGAGGGCGAGGCCGTCGGGACGAGGACAAGACAGGCTACCGGGGGGGGGACTGGCGGAGGGGCGCGTGGTACCCTGGAGAGCGTGTTGACGCTCGACGCGCGCTTTCGGCTGGTGGGCCGCCTGGCCCCGGCGGCGTTGGCGTTCGTCGCGATCGTCGCGCTGCCCGGGCCGAGCGGCGCCGAAGTGGTCAACCGCACGCGCTCGGACGGCGTCGTCGAGTCGACGACCCGGCGGTCGGGGCGGAGTGCCGCGGGCACCTCGACGGACGGCGGCACCTTCTGGGCGCGGGAGCGCGCCAACGGGGTCGTCGAGTTCACGAACCTGCGTCCCGTCGGCGCCCGCTGGAAGGTGTGGCTGAAGACGGGCCCCGGCAAGGCGTCCGCCCTGCGCGGGCGCACCGACGTCGTGCCGCCGCGCGATGGGTCGCCCGCCCGGTACTCTCGCTACGACCAGGACATCGCTGACCAGCAACTGTATTACGGGATCCCAGAGGCTCTCATCCGCGCGGTCATCAAGGTCGAGTCCGACTTCGATCCTCATGTCGTCTCGAGCGTGGGGGCCGAGGGGCTGATGCAGCTGATGCCGGACACGGGCCGCTTGATGGGCGTGACCGATCCGTTCGATCCCCGCCAGAACATCATGGGCGGCGCGCGCTACCTGCAGGTGCTGGCGCGGAGGTTCTGCCGGACTCCCGCCGTCACCGAGGACGACGGCCGCGCGGCCGGCAAGGCTCTCATTTGCTCCGACGACGAGAAGGTGAAGGTGATCGCCGCGTACCACGCGGGGCCGGGGGCCGTCCTGAAATACGGAGGCCTACCGCCATACGAGACCACGCGGGCCTACGTGACCATGGTCCTGCGCCGGTACGACGAGTTCCGCAGCGGCCCTGCCGCGCACGCCGGCGCCTTCGTGACGGAGCGATGACGTGAGCGAGCTGTCGGGTCCCACCGCCGCTGCCAGCCGCGTCTCGGACGATCGCTTCCTCGATTGCATGTCGAGCGCCGCCGACCTGGTCGGCGGGCGGCGCTTTCGCGAGGCCGAGATCGAGGTCCTGCGGGCGCTTTCGATCATGCCGTCCGACCTGAGGGCGCTGAAGCTGCTGGCGCTCGTGCGCTTCAAGCTGGGTCGCCTGGACGAGTCGCGCGCGATCTGCCGCGAGATTGCCGCCCGCCAGCCCCGCGACGGCGGCATCCGGCTCAAGCTCGGGCTCATCGCGCTGAAGCTCGATCGCGTCGACGAATCGATCCAAGAGCTCGAGACGGCCGCCCGCCTGGCGCCCGACGATCCCAGGCCGTGGAGCTACCTGGGGTTCGCTTACGCGCGCCGGGGCGAGCGGGCGCGCGCGGCGGCCGCCTTCCGGCGCGCCGGCCAGGAGACGTTGGCGCGAGAGACCGAGACCGGGACGCGGGCCGCGCCCGAGCTCGAGACCGACGCCGCCGGCGAGGCAGAGGCGCCCGAGGTGTCCGAGGCATCCGAGGCACCCGAGGCACCCGAAGATCGACTGGCGCGTCCCGTCGCCACGCTCGCCGCCAACGGCACGCTCGGCCTCGCGCCCGGGGCGCGCATGACCGCGGGGACCGCCGCCTCGAGCGGCGTCTTACCGGGCGCCGTGCCGAGCCGGGTCTTCGAAGATCCGAGCTCGAGCCTGGGGCGAGGTGGCTCGACGGCCGGCGCGCCGGTCGCACCGCTCGTGGGCTTCACCGTCTCACGCCTGGGACCGCCCCCCGAGCACTCGGCCTGGGTGGGCGCCGCCGCGCGCTTGTCGATCACGGACGGCGCCTACGTTCGCGCCGACGCGGCCGTCGCGTCGGCCGGCGTCGTGCGCTGGGAGGAGGCCAACCGGCGCGTGCACGGGCGTCCCACCGCCGAACGGCTCGGCAGCGCCGAGGCGCCTTTCTTCCGGGTGCGCGGCCGCTCCGGCGAGCTCTTCGTGGCGGCGCCGCCCGGAACAGGACGGTTGGTGCCGCTGCAGCTCGAGGACGACGTGCTCTACCTGCGCGAGGACGCCGTGCTCGCGTTCGAGGGCACCGTCTCCTGGGAGTACGGACACATCCCGCGGGCGACCGTCGGCATGCTGCAGTTTCGCGGCCGTGGCCTGGTCGCCGTCTGCGTCCGGGGCGAGCCGGGATCGGTCAAGGTGAGCCCGGAGCGCCCGGTCCAGGCCGCCGCACGCAACCTGCTCGGCTGGGTCGGGCGGGTCGTCGCGCACGGCGGCTTGCACGACGTGGGCATCTCGTCGGTCCAGGCTCGGCTCTCGTCGCCGGGGCCGCTGCCCATCACGTGCGAAGGCGAGGGCGTCGTGTTACTGGACGTCGAGGACCGCGGCGGTCCCGCCCTCGAGCCCGCGACGTTCAGCCGCGGCGGATTTCACGGACCGTCTGCCGGTCCTGTTTCGAATCGAGGATGAGTGACATGACGACCGCGGCGGTGCCGAACGCTCCCGTTCGCGCGGGCAACAACCTGCGCGCCGAGCTGACCAACCTTCCCAACCTGGTGACGATCGGACGCGTGGTGCTGGTGCCATTCGTTCTTCTGCTGATCGACAACTACAGCCCCCTGCGGACATTTCTGGCCAGCCTGATGTATCTGGGAGCGGCGGCCGGTGACGCGCTCGACGGCTACCTGGCGCGGAAGCGCAATCAGGTCAGCGTGCTCGGCAAGTTCCTCGATCCGCTGGCCGACAAGCTGATCGTCACCGCCGTGCTCGTCACCATGGTGGCGCTGCATCGGGCGGCCGCCTGGGTCGTCATCGTGCTCATCGGCCGCGATCTGGCGATCAATGGCCTGCGCAGCATCGCCTCGGCGCAGGGGCTGGTCATCGCCGCCAGTGACGGGGGCAAGATCAAGACCGCGTTGCAGCTCGTGGCCATCATGATGCTGCTCATCCACTTCACATACCCGATCCTGGGCACCGAGACGCTGCTGGGACAGACGGTCCCGGTCGACTACCACCGGGTCGGCACGATCGTGTTGTATCTGTCGATGATCGTCTCGCTGGCATCCGGCGCGGACTACTTGCACAAGTTCTTCAGGGTGGCTTGGCGGTCGAGCCGGCCGCCCAGCGCCACGCCGTGATCGTCCGGGAGGCGCCGCCGCTGACGCCGGCCGAGGCGGCGCGGCGGGTCGCCGCCTCGGGCACGGAGCCGATCTGGCTGTCGTCGCCCGACCCCTTGGCGGTATCGTTCTCGCAGGGGGCGGGGAGCGCCGAACGACAGAGCGAGGGCGCCGCCTATCCCGTGGCGATCCGGTGCGACGTGGTGGCGGCCGATCCCTGGCTGGTCGTGCGGGAACGGCCCGTCTCCGAGGTCGATGACGCGTGGAAGGCGGCACGAGAGCGGTGGCGCTCCCCAGCGCCGACCGGCGCGGCGAGAGGGGGAGCCGACGCATCCCTGCCGGCGGCCCTCCCGATCGGGGTGGGGTGGTTCTCCTACGATCTGGCGCGCCGCTGGCGGGATCCGAGCCGGGCCGGTGCGCGGGCGGACGCAGCCCGCGAGGAAGGCTCCTCTGCGGCGGGCGAGCGGTTCTCCTGGCCCGACGTCGAGGCGCGCTTCTTCGATGCCCTGTGGCTCCGAGATGTCGAGACGGGCCAGGCGCGCGTCGTGGCCCGCGACCAGGCGGCCGCCGCGCAACTGCTCGAACGGCTCGAACGCCCGGCCGCGGTCGCGCTCCCGCCGCCGCAGATCGGCGTGCTCGCCGGCGATCGCTCGCGCGCAGCGCACGAGGCGGCAGTCGAGCGGATCCGGGACTACCTGCGCGCGGGCGACGCGTACCAGGTCAACCTGGCACGCCGGCTGTCAGCCACCATCGGGCCGGGCGATCCGGTGTGGATCGCGGCCCGCCTGCGGGAGCGGGCGCCGGCGCCTTTCGCGATCTGGATGGGCACGCGGGGGCCGGCGCTGGCCTCGGGGCCACCCCCTTCGAAGGCCCCAGGCGCCGTCCTCGCGCCGCTGGACGCGTATGTGGTCGGCAACTCGCCGGAGCGGTTCCTTCGCGTGCGACCGGACGGACACGTCGAGACGAGCCCGATCAAGGGGACGCGCCCGCGCGGCTCGGACCCGCCGAGCGACGCCGCCCTCCGCACCGAGCTGCAGGACGCCCCCAAGGATCGGGCCGAGCACGTCATGATCGTCGATCTCGAGCGCAACGACCTCGGTCGCATCTGCGAGATCGGCACCGTGCGGATCGACGACCTGCTGCGCGTCGTCGGGCTGCCGACGGTGTTTCATCTGGTCTCGACGGTGAGCGGCCGCTTGCGTCGTGGCGTCGGACTCGGCGAGTTGCTGCGCGCGACCTTCCCCGGCGGCTCGATCACCGGCGCCCCCAAGCGTCGCGCCATGGAGATCATCGACGAGCTCGAGCCGGTGCGGCGCGGGATCTACACCGGGGCGACGGGCTGGTTCGGCGCGGCGGGCGACCTGGACCTGGCGGTGGCCATCCGGACCGCCACCGTCGCCAACGGGCGCCTCTCGCTGTCGGTGGGCGGCGGCATCGTGGTCGACTCCGATCCCGCCGCCGAGTTCGACGAGACCGAGATCAAGGCGCGGGCGTTTCAGCAAATTCAGGGGAAGCCCTAGGTCGGAGAAGCAAGAATCAATGCTAGACATCGCGGCGAGGGCCCATGTCTGAACGGGGACAGACCACGCGGCGCGCTGATCCGGCGCAGCCCGACGAGATCAACTTTGGCTGGTTGGTCAGGCTGCGCTGGTCGATGGTCGCCGGCCAGCTCCTGACCATCCTCGGCGTCCGGTACTTGCTCGGGTTGCCGTTGCCGCTCGAGCCGCTGCTCGCCATCGTGGGGGTCGAGGCGGCCTCCAACCTCGCGGCGTCGGTCCGCGGGCGGCGCCGGCCGGCCCGCCAGGGCGGAATGGCGGCGCTGATGGCGCTCGACGTGGTGCTTTGCACGGGCCTGCTCTTCTTCACGGGGGGACCGTCGAACCCTTTTTCGTTCCTCTATCTCGTGCAGATCGCGCTGGCGGCCACGACGCTGCGGGGGACCTTGACCTGGGCGCTGACCGCGCTGGCGCTGGCGGGTTCGGCGGTGCTGTTCGCCTGGCACCGGCCGCTGTCCGTGCCTCACGAGCAATACATGACGCTGCACCTGCAAGGGATGTGGGTGGCGTTCGGGGTGGCGGCCGGGTTCATCGTGTACTTCCTCCTGCGCGTACGCCGCGCCCTGGCCCAGCGCGAGGAGGAGCTGGCGCGGTCGCGCCGGGTCGCCGCGCGACAGGAGCGTCTGGCCTCGCTCGCCACGCTGGCGGCGGGCGCCGCCCACGAGCTGTCGACGCCCCTCGGCACGATCGCGGTCGTCATGCGCGAGCTGCAGCGGCGTGCCTCGCTCGTCGCCGCGGATCCGGGGGTGATGGAGGATCTGCGGCTGGTCCGCGAGCAGGTCGATCGCTGCCGCGCGATCCTCGAGCGGATGTCGACCGACGCCGGCGAGACCGTCGGCGAGGGCGCGACCGCCCTGCCGGTGGCCGAGTTGCTGGCGGGGGTGATCCGCGACCTGCCGGTCGCGGTCCCCGTCAACGCGACCTACGCGAACGGCGAGGCGGCCCTGCGCCTCCGCGTTCCTCGGCGGGCGTTGGGCCAGGCCCTGTCCGGTCTGGTGAAGAACGCGCAAGAGGCGACGGCCGCCGCGGGTTCGGCCGGCCCTCCGCCGGCCACGCCGTCCACCGCCGTGAGCCTGCATGTCGCGGCGAGCGCGGCGGGGCTGACGTTCGAGGTGCGCGATCAGGGCGCCGGCATGGGCGCGGCGATCCTCGAGCGGGTGGGTGAGCCTTTCTTCACGACCAAGACGACGGGCCGGGGCATGGGCCTCGGTGTCTTCCTGGCGCGCACCACCGTCGAGCGACTCGGAGGCCGCCTGCTGCTGGAATCGTCGTCTCGAGGCACCACGGCCCGAATCGAGCTCCCCGCGGGGCTGATCGAACGGACAGGAGAGGCGGCGTGACCCGAGAAGTCTCCTTCTCGGAGCCGGCGGGCGAGGGCGCACGCTCCATCTTGCTCGTGGATGACGACGACACCTTCCGCGAGCGGATGGCGCGGGCGCTGCGGGAGCGCGGCTTCGTGGCGGTGACCGCCGCCGACATGCGGGCGGCGCTCTCGGCCGCCACCGCCGCGCCTCCCGACTTTGCCGTGGTCGACATGCGGATGCCCGGCGGAAGCGGCCAGGAGGTCATCGAGGGTCTCTTCGCCATCAGCCCCGAGACGCGCATCGTGGTGCTCTCCGGTTACGGCAGCATCGCCTCGGCCGTGGAGGCCATGCACAATGGCGCGCGCCATTACCTGAGCAAGCCGATCGACGCCGACGAGCTGGTGGCGGCGCTCCTGAAAGTGGACGGGGAGGGCCATCGGGGTCATGACCGCGCGCACCTGCACGCCGCTCCGGCCGACGTGACGCCGTCACTGGCGCGAGCGGAGTGGGAGCACATTCAGCGCGTCCTCTCTGACTGCGGGGGCAACGTCTCCGAGGCGGCCCGGCGCCTCGGAATCGCGCGCCGCACCTTGCAGCTGAAGCTGAAGAAATACCCCCCCCGAATCTGACGACGACGGTTGGTCGCGGCCCGGCGCGGCGGGGCCTGCGAACATTTTTCGCATTCTCCTGGGGCGGGATCGGTGTCATCAACACCTCATGAACGAGAGCGCGCGCGTGCGGGAACGGAAGGGGCGGGTGCCGTCCCTCGTGCTCGGCGCGCTGGCGTCGCTTGGGCTCGCGGGGTGCGGCGGCGACGGCCAGCCGTCCGGTCCCGTGGTTTTTCCCGCCGAGGCGCTGATGTCGCTGGCGAGCGATGCGGGCCGGTTCGTGGTCACCGTTCGAACGTCGCCACAGCCGCCCGTGCGCGGCGTCGACGCGGTTCAGCTCCAGATTGACGACAGCGTCGGGACGCCCGTGGACGGGCTCTCGATCGAGGCCGTGCCGTGGATGCCGGCCCACGGGCACGGGACCTCCACCCGCCCGAAGGTCGAGCCCCAGGGCGGCGGCATCTATGAGCTCACGAACGTGAGCTTGTACATGGCCGGGCTGTGGGAGCTGCGCTCGACGCTGCGGTTCGCGGAGGGCGCGGACACGGTCGCGCCGGCCTTCGATGTCCGCTGACGAGCGGCGCGCCCGTCGCGCGGGAGCGTCGGGCGGGGGGCCGCGGAACCGGACGCTGGTTGGCTGCTGGGCACGCAACGCCTCCTTGGCGGCGCTCGTCGCGCTGGCGGCGCTCGCCGCGCCGCTCGGCTCGCGCGTCGCGCAGGCCCAGGCCTGCTGCGCCGCCGCGGGCGTCGTCCTGCCGGCGCGCCTGCGGGTCTACGAGGACTTCGGCCTCGGCGTGCAGGCTCGTGAGAGCCAGGCCTTCGGCTCGTTCGCGTCGGACGGCTCGTTCGCTGGGACGTCGTCGGGCGATCTGGTCACGCAGCAGAACCTGTTCGCGCTGTGGCGGACCGTACCGCGGCTTCAGGTCGGCCTGCTGGTCCCGTACGTCGAGACGTGGCGCCGGATCCCGGGCCGTTCGGAATGGGGCGGCTTTCTCGGCGACATCACGGGCAGCGCGCGCGTCGAGATCCTTCGTCCGGGCGACCTCGGTCGCTTCCCGGCGATCACCTTGCTCGGCGGCCTGGCCGTCCCGACGGGCCGTGCGCCCGACGAGGCCCGCAAGCCGCTCGGGACGGACGCCAGCGGCACCGGCTCCTACGAAGGGACCATCGGCGTCGAGGTTGAACAGACGTGGACGCGATGGTTCGCTTCCCTCGACCTCTGGATTGCCAAGCGATCGGCGCGCGTCGCGCCCGGCGGGCGGCAATCGTTCGACCTCCGCTTCACGGCGCTGGCCGCGGTCGGGTACGCGTTCGCCAGCCAGGTGGGCGTGGCGGCGTTCGCCAGCGTCGTCCGCGGGGGCGGCGCGGCCGCGGTGACGGCGAGCGACGCCGGAGCCGACATCGACACGCGCGTCGCCATCGCGAGCGGGGGAATCGCCGGCCTGGTGCCGATCGACGAGGCCTGGCGGCTGCAAGGGACGCTGGCCCTGGACCTTCCGTTCTCCGGGTGGGGACGGAACCAGCCCGCGACGGTGGGGCTCGGCACCTCGCTGGTTCGGGTCTGGTAGCGACGGTCAGCGCGCATCGCGCGACTGCTGCGAGCGGTGGCGCCGGTAGGCGACGGCGGCGACGAGCGCCAGCGCGACCAGGCTGGCGAGCTGCGACGTCGAGAGGAGCAGCGGCTGCTCGGCGGGAAGGCCCAGCGCCGCCGCCAGGCGAGGGGACGTCCAGGTGAGGAGGTGACCGCGGGCCGCGTCGCCGCGGAAGAGCTCCACCACGAAGCGCAGGCCGGCGTACGACGCGACGTAGGCCAGCAGGACATGACCGGCGGGGGCAGGGGCGGCGATGCGATCCTGCCGTCGTTCGAGGAGGACGAGGACCCCGAAGATCGCCAGCTCGCCCAGCGCCTCGTAGAGCTGGGTCGGGTGCAAGGGCATGGTGTGGATGGCCCCCCAGCCCAGGGCGCCCGCCGCGTGCAGATCGTCGAAGGCGACGCTGCCGGGCGGGAATGCCAGGCCCCACGGGGCGGCGCACGGCGCGCCGAAGCAGCAGCCGGCCAGCAAACAGCCGAGGCGCCCGAACACGTGACCGAGCGCGAGCGATGGCGCGGCGGCGTCGCCGAGGCGCGCGAACGACCAGCGCTCCTTCCGGCAGAACCAGACCGCCACCGCTGCCGCGGCCGCCGCGCCTCCGTAGAAGACGAGGCCTCCCTCCCAGAACCGCAGCGGCGCCAGGCAACCGCCCGCCAGGCGGCCCCCCGCGCCCGCCGGATCGAAGCACGCGCGCCAGAAAGCCCCCGCGTTCACCGCGACGTAGGCGAGCCGCGAGCCCGCCAGCCCCGCCACGAGGCATCAGAAGGCGAAGTCGAGCAGCCGCCCACCGTCGAACCCCAGCCGCCGGCCGCGCCGGCGCAGGCGCAGGATGGCGACCGCGAACCCGAGCCCCACCAGCAGCCCGTAGCTGTGCACGCCGATCTCGCCTCCGATGGGAATCGAAACGAGCGTCGGCCACATCGACGAATTCTACCTGGGCCCGCCAGCCCCGCCTGATCAGCCCTGAGCGGCCGGGGCACCGGCGCTAGCCGCCACGGCCTCGGCACAGCGGGCGCAGAGCTCCGGGTGCGGCGCCTTCCCAGAGGCGGGAAGCCGCCGCCAGCAGCGCGGGCACTCCGCTAGCGTCGAGGCCTCGACGGTGATCTCGGTCTGGTCCGTCGCTGATATGTCGCCAATGACGACCTCGGAAACCACGCACAGCTCGAGGAGAAGCTCTCGGTTGAAGGTCCAGTCCGGCAGGTCGTCCGCGCTTGGCCGGATGACGACACGTGCTTCGAGGGACTTGTGACCCGCGGCTCGGAAGGCCTCCAGAGGTTTGAGGATGGCCTCGCGCTGCGGTCGAATCTTCTCCGTCCAGCGCTGGTTGGTGGGCTTCATGGACCGGCCCGGCAGCGACACCTCGTCGCGCACCTGGCCATGCACGTCGAAAGGCTCTCCGGTCACGCGCCCCAGCTCGTCCGCCACGTCTTGCGCCGTGAAGCACAGGAACGGCGCGATCCACGTCGCCACGGCGCGCACCGTGTAAAGGAAGACCGTCTGCACGCTCCGGCGCGCGCGCGACTTGGGCGCCTCGCAGTAGAGCGCGTCCTTCACGGGGTCGAGGTACTCGGCCGACATCGTGATCACGAAGTCGCCCACCAATCGCACCACCTCGTGGAACGCGTAGCGCCGGTAGGCTTCGAACACCTGGTGATCCCGCTCGGCCACCAGCTTCAGCGCCAACTGGTCGAGCTCCCGCAGGTGCTGATCCTCGAGCGCGTCCCGCGCCGGGACGAAGTCGCTCAGGTTCGAAAGCAGGTAGCGGCAGGTGTTGCGGATCTTGCGGTACGTCTCGCTCAGGTTGTCGAGGATGGCCTTCGAGAAGACGATGTCGCCCTGGTAATCCGACGCCGCCGTCCACAGGCGCAGCAGCTCGGCCCCGTTCTTCTCCATCCACACCGCCGGATCCACGTAGTCGACCTTGGCGCCGCTGGCCTTGGCCTTGGCGATCTCGGACTTCGAGTACACCTTGCCGCGCTCGTCCAGCACCCAGCCGTGCGTCAGCACGGCCTTGTAGGGGGCCTGGTTGCGGGTGGCCACGCCCACCAGCAGCGACGAGTGGAACCACCCGCGGTGCTGATCGGAGCCCTCGAGGTAGAGATCGATGTTC
>Ga0068859_100004873_pt1 | contig 13665 bp, 14 predicted proteins | sample KBSSwiS22_FD_66585 | JGI IMG/M metagenome (GOLD analysis project Ga0068859, IMG submission 66585) | Switchgrass rhizosphere microbial communities from Kellogg Biological Station, Michigan, USA - KBS Switchgrass S2-2 | ecosystem: Host-associated > Plants > Roots > Rhizosphere > Soil ... | reverse complement strand
CAACTTATGGCCTGGATAATCCATTTGCCGCAAACCCTACTGCTATTTTAGACAGGGATATGTATTACACCGTTACCGCCCGTACTGCCATTGGTTGCCAGGCAACTGATGACATCAGGATAAAAGTTTTTGTCGGGCCGGATATTTATGTGCCCAATGCATTTTCTCCTAATGCTGATGGGTTGAATGATATTTTAAGAGCGAAGCCTATTGGCATCAAAGATTTTCATTACTTCAGAATTTTTAACCGCTGGGGTAATATGGTTTTTACAACTGCTGATCCTTTAATTGGATGGGATGGTAAATTAAAAGGTGTGGATCAAACACAGGGTACTGCTTATATCTGGATGGCTGAAGGTGTGGATTATAAAGGAAATATGGTGCAGCGTAAAGGAACAGTGATTATTGTGAAGTAAAAAATGCTTTATTGGTTAATTGCTGAATAGTTAAATTGTTGTAACGCTATTACAAATGTTCTTCGCTAACCATTTAACCATTCAGCAATAAAACAATTTTTAATTCACCCCATCCACTACCATCTCCTTATTAATTTTTTGCACTAACCCCTGCAACACTTTTCCTGGTCCCACTTCTGTAAAATGTGTGGCACCATCAGCAATCATAGCTTGTACACTTTGCGTCCATTTAACAGCGCCTGTTAACTGTGCAATTAAATTGTGTTTTATTTCGCTGGCATCAATTACTGCTTTTGCAACTACATTTTGGTAAACAGGGCAAGAGGGGGTATTAAATTTTGCAGCGTTTATTGCGCCTGCCAATTCTTCTTTAGCAGGCATCATTAACGGGCTGTGAAATGCTCCACCAACAGGCAATACCAGGGCACGTTTTGCACCGGCCGCTTTCATCAGTTCACAAGCCATTTCTATTCCTTTAATGCTTCCGCTTATTACCAACTGGCCGGGGCAATTGTAGTTAGCAGGCACCACCACTTCTTCTGTTTCAACATGCACTTTACCACAGATCTCTTCTACTTTTTCATCGGCCAACGACAATATTGCGGCCATAGTAGATGGATTTAATTCGCAGGCTTTTTGCATAGCTTTTGCCCTTATGGAAACTAATCTCAAAGCATCTTCAAAACTCAGCGTGTTATTAGCAACCAGTGCAGAAAATTCTCCTAAAGAATGTCCTGCCACCATATCAGGTTTTACATCATGTAAAGTTTTATAAGCAATCACAGAATGTAAAAAAACTGCAGGTTGTGTTACATTGGTTTGTTTCAGGTCTTCATCGCTGCCACTGAACATGACATCTGAGATACGAAAACCTAATATTTCATTGGCCTGTTCAAACAATTCTTTTGCAAGCGAATTACTATCGTATAAATTTTTTCCCATTCCCGGAAACTGAGATCCCTGGCCGGGAAATACATAAGCATGTGCCATCGTGACTGGTTTATTTGTTGATTGGTTTACTTGTTAATTAGTTTATTGGTTAATTGGTTTTAACCTCTTTTAGATATCAAACCAGTTTTTATCAATCAAAGATATACATCGGACTTTAAAAATATAGCCATAAAAAAAGTTTATTTGAAGTTAAGTGTCTTAACCACAAATAAACTAATAAACTCCCGAAATGACCGGGACGTTCCGCAATTAGCTAATTAACTTAATGCAATTTTGAACTGATCAGTTTCACAAACTCACTCCTGGTTTCATTTTTTTCAAATTCTCCCCAGAATGCAGATGTTGTAGTTACAGAATTTTGCTTTTGCACGCCCCTCATCATCATACATAAATGCGATGCTTCAATTACCACAGCAACGCCCAAAGGGTTCAGTGTTTCTTTTATAGAATTTAATATCTGGTGCGTCAACCTTTCCTGCACCTGTAATCTGCGGCTGTACACATCCACTACCCTTGCAATTTTGCTCAGGCCTGTAATGTAGCCATTGGGGATATACGCTACATGTGCCTTGCCGTAAAAAGGCAGCATGTGATGTTCGCACATGCTGTACAATTCAATATCCTTTACTATGATCATTTCACTCACCTCTTCGTGAAATTTTGCAGAGTTCAGTATAGCATTGGCATCTATTTTATAGCCCTGCGTAAGAAACTGCATTGCCTTTGCAACACGTTCAGGCGTTTTTTGCAGTCCTTCTCTTTCTGCGTTTTCGCCTAAAAGCTCCAATGTTTCTTTATAATTTTTTATCAATCCTGATGTAACTTTTTCATCATACTGTTCTGCCTTTGAATATGCCATTGGTTGCTTTTTTAAATAATGTTGATTTTATTTTGCGGGATACTCTACAAAATTTCTTTCTGTTTCGTACAAACGAATTTGCAGATCAAATTTAGCATCAATCTTTTCCCGTAATGTATTGTAGATTACAATTGCTATGTTTTCTGCTGTGGGATTCAGGTTTTTAAATTCCACCGTATCTTCATTAAGATTCTTGTGGTCGAACTTGTCTATAACATTTTCTTTCACAAGGTCGCTAAGTAATTTTAAATCGTACACATAGCCGGTGGCCTCATCAGGCACGCCGGTAAGCTTTACAATCAGCTCGTAATTGTGTCCATGATAATGCGGATTATTACATTTACCAAACACCCTTGCATTGGTGGCTGCATCCCATAATGGGTTGTTCAGCCGGTGTGCTGCATTAAAATGTTCTTTTCTGTAAACCGCAACCTTATTATTCATAGTATTGTATAACACACATAAAACATTTTGCTGAAAAATTCATCAACAACAGTGCTGAAAAATTGTGTGGAATAATTCAGAACATTCTTTGCTGAAGGTTATAACAGAAGTCTGCTGTTCAAACGCATCAACTATTGAAAGTTAATTACAAATAAAGTTAGTAATTGTTTGAGTAAACCAAAACTTAATTTCCCGATTGCGTAAAATCCAGGGTTGTCAACCCTGGTAAAAGTCTTTACTATAATCAAAAGGAGATACAAGGGTTGACAACCCTTTAATTGCCGTAGTATTCCACAAATATGCGGGGGGTTTCGTATAATTTAAGGCAGTGCAACTGAACCCCTTGTGGCAAATGTGGCTCCAGTTGGTTCCAGATACCAATCACCAGGTTTTCTATTGAACAAAGCTTACCGGTCATAAAATCAACATCCATGTTAAGGTTCTTATGATCCAATTTTTCTATCACATGTTCATTTACAATTACACTTAATTTTTTAACATCGTACACAAAACCAGTATCGGGGTTAGGATCTCCCTTTATCGTAACATACAGCTCAAAATTATGCCCGTGCCAGTTTTCATTGGCGCATTTACCAAACACTTCCTCATTCTTTTCCCTGCTCCATTTGGGGTTAAAAAGCTTGTGCGCTGCATTAAAATGTTCTATACGGGTGATGTAAACCATTGGCTGTTTTCAAAAATTTCCGCAAAGGTAACCCCTAAATCCTGAAATATGAAGTGTAAACACGAATTTTGCAATATGCACATTTTACTGATAGCGGCAACACCAAACGAAATTGAGCTTTTCATCAACAGTTTTTCCAATGTTGATATACTGGTTACCGGTGTGGGAACCCCTGCCACTATTTATCAGTTACAAAAAAAAATATATGAACGGGAATATGATTTTGTGATACAGGCGGGTATTGCCGGCTCTTTTACCAACGAGCTGGCATTGGGAGAAACTGTTTTGATCAAGCAGGATACTTTTGGCGACCTGGGTGCAGAAGAAAAAAGGATATTTACGCCTTATTTTACTTCAGGTTTAATTGATGGCCATCAATTTCCTTTTGCCAACGGCTGGCTTATTAATGCCACCACCCTGCCTAAAAATAATACGCTTAAATCAGTAAAAGGAGTTACTGTAAATAAAGTAAGCGACAGCTTTTTGCAAAAGATACAATTAACAGATGCATTTGACCCGCAGATTGAAACGATGGAAGGCGCTGCATTTCATTATGTTTGTTTGCAGGAAGCAATACCTTTTTTGCAAATACGATCAGTTAGTAATTATGTGGGGGAAAGAGATAAATCAAAATGGAAAATAAGAGATGCGTTTGAAAATTTAAATACGGAACTGACCAGGCTCATCAAACAATTAAAAGATTAATGCTCCTGAATTATTGAAAGGACATGCAAAATAATGTACAAATGAAATTTACACTTGGCTTTTCACCATGCCCTAATGATACTTTTATTTTTGATGCCCTGGTGAATAATAAAATTGATACTGAAGGGCTGCAATTTGAAACTATACTGGAAGATGTGCAAACCCTTAACCAATGGGCAATTGAAGGCAAGCTGGATATTACCAAATTAAGTTATGGTGTATTGCCACTGGTGTTAAAAGAATACAGCGTTTTAAATAGTGGCAGTGCGTTGGGAAATGGCGTGGGGCCATTACTTATATCGAACAACCCCCTCCGCTCCCTGAACGGGGAACTACCCGAAGATAAAAGCGAAGTTGAAAACGCTCTCATTGCTATTCCCGGTGAGAATACTACGGCACATTTACTTTTTTCACTTGCTTATCCCAATGCTACAAACAAAACTTTTCTTCGCTATGATGAGATTGAAAATTTCGTTTTAGCCAATAAAGGCCTGGGTGTTATCATTCATGAAAACCGTTTTACGTATGCGTCCAAAGGTCTGCATAAAATTATTGACCTTGGTGATTACTGGGAAAAAGAAACCGGCAATCCTATTCCGCTGGGAGGCATTGTTATAAAAAGAAATTTTGATACTGCACTGCAACACAAAATTGACCGGCTTATAAAAAGAAGTATTGAATTTGCTTTTTCTAATTACCCGCAATTGAATGATTATATCCGTGAACATTCACAGGAAATGAGCGAAGAAGTGATGCGAAAACATATTGACCTCTACGTAAACAATTTTTCGCTTGACCTGGGTCAATATGGCAAATCCGCAATAAAAAAATTACTGGAAGTTTACGGGCAACTGCATACAGAAAGAACTATTGACACCGGTGCAACCTTTTTACAATAACTTACTCCACTTGTTTTAAAGCACTGGCATATACTTCAAGGCAACGTTTTCTCGCCACTTCATGTTCCACTACCGGTTTGGGATAATCGAATTCCAGGTACTCCGGCACCCATTTTTTTATATAATCGAATTGGGGGTCAAATTTTTGTGTTTGCAGGTAAGGATTAAATACCCTGAAGTAAGGTGCCGCATCGCAGCCGCTGCCTGCAGCCCATTGCCAGCCTCCGTTATTGGCCGCAAGATCAAAGTCTAATAATTTTTTTGCAAACCAGGCTTCTCCCAATCTCCAGTCGAGCAGCAGGTGTTTGCTTAAAAATGAAGCCACTATCATGCGTACCCGATTATGCATAAAACCGGTTGCATTTAATTCTCTCATGCCTGCATCAACAATTGGATAGCCGGTTTGTCCATTGCACCAGCGTTCAAATTCACCATTATCCTTTCTCCACTCAATGGCATCATATTGTGCTTTAAAAGCTTTACCTTTTCCTACATGCGGAAAATGCCAGAGTATCATGTGGTAAAAGTCACGCCATATCAATTCGTTCAAATAAACTTCTGATAAACCGATACTTTTTAATGCAAGCTCCCTGATGCTTATTGTACCAAAACGCAGATGCACCCCAAGTTGTGAAGTACCTTTAATTGCCGGAAAGTCTCTTTGTTCCTTATACTTTTTTATTAACGCTTCATCCAAATCTTCCGGAGGAAAAACTTTGTTTGAGACTTTAAAACCTATGCTGTTTAAAGCGGGTACTGGTACAGGTGACTGTTTATAAAAATTGAAAAAATATTTTTCCGCAGGGTATTTTTTTAAATGAAAATCTGTAAGCACAGCTTTCCATTTTCGGCTATAGGGTGTAAAAACGGTGTAGGGTGTGCCATCATCTTTCAGCACTTCGTCTTTTTCTAAAACTACCTGGTCTTTATACGTGTGTAAAGATGCACCATTATTGTTCAATAGCGTTGTAACCAACTGCTCTCTTTCCAATGCATAAGGTTCATAATCATGGTTGGTAAAAACTTTGCCAATTGTGTATTTGGCAAGTAATGTTGTATAAACCGATGCAGGCGTACCATGATACACTTCTAATGATGATCCTATTTTTATTAGCTGCAATTGCAACTCTTTTAAAGCCGCATAAATAAATTCCACCCGCCGGTCTGCCTTATCCTCCAATTGATCTAAAATGTTAGTATCAAAAATAAAAATGGGCACAACAGGGTGATCACTCTTTAAAGCATGATATAATCCTGCATTATCGTGCAGACGCAGATCACGACGAAACCAGAATATATTTACGGTGTGCATAATTCAGTACATAACAAATGAATTATAAAATGGTTGGTGTAAGTGCTGCGTAAATTTTCTGTACCATCAAATTATCAAAATTTTTCCCTTCGATACTTTTTACCCAGCGTATATTAGAAATAGAATTGGTTAAAAAAACTTCATCAGCCTGCAGCAGGTTCTCTATTGTTATTTCTTTTTCAACGCAGTTAAAACCATTTATCGCCAACAGATCAAGTATATATTTTCTAAAAACGCCTGCTACACAGCCTTCGCTTAACGCTGGGGTATAAACCACTTCATCTTTAATTAAAAAAATATTGGCAATGGTACTGTCGCAAATTCTATTGTATTGGTTAAGTAAAACTGCGTCGTTCCATTTTTGTTTTTTTGCTTCAAGTGCCGCCATCACATAGGGGAGATAATTATTGGTTTTTAAATTACTGAGCACATCACAGCTTTTTTTTACGGCTGTATAGAGTCCAATATCCAAACCATTACTGTTTAATTTCCCATTGTCATTCGGCAATGCCCAGGTTTGAATAATATAATGCGGTGCATTATCAGCAACATCATATAATCCTCCATCACCCCTGAAAACAGTAACTCTTATTCTCGCTGCTTTCTCCTGTTGATTTTTTTTTGCTACCTGCAAAATTTCTTCCGTCAATTTTTCCGGGCTTAAATGTTTGGGAATAGCAAATTGTAAAACACTCATCCCTTTCCACAAACGGGCAAAATGCTCATTATCCAGCACCAATTGCCCGTTCTTCATTTTCATTGTTTCAAATAAACCATCACCATACCTTAAGCCACGATTATCTGCACCAATTAACGGTGTATTTTCTTTAAACATTTTTCCATTGTAACTAAACCAGGTCATATGCAAATATACCTATAAGGTTTGCATCAAGGTTGCCAACCTTTGCAAGAGCAGGCAAGGTTGTCAACCTTACAAGATCTTTTCTTTATGTAGTTATTGCGAAGGTTGACAACCTTTATGCAAAACCTTTGCAACAAAGTAAAATCCCACCATTGATGGTGGGATTTACCTCTTCATTACAGTTTTAGAGACTTAGTTCAAGTATTGAATTTTACATATCGTCGTCCAGTATTTTATGTTTTACAGCGTACATAATTAATCCAGCTGTACTTTTAGCACCGGTTTTAACTTTTAGTTTATCTCTTATAGCTTCCACAGTACGGGGGCTAAGGTCTACAATGTCGGCAATTTCCTTAGTACTTTTTTCCTCACACATCAGTTTAAGAATAAGGGTTTCCTTATCATTTAACTGTGCTTCCTGCTGCATTAATTTTTGAGGGGTCACAAAATTCTTTTGCTTCAGGTTGGTAAGTAAGGCCTTATTGGTAAGAGAATTAAAATAGTATTCCTGTTCGTAACAGGTTTTTATGGCTTCGTAAATAATTTCACTGTCGCTGGTTTTGGTAAGATAGCTGTTAGCCCCTAATTCCATTAATTTAGTAATCATGCTATGATCGTCCATCATAGTAAGCATAATTATTTTTACATTAGGGTACAGTTTTTTTACTTCAGGAAGCGTAGTTATACCATCCATTACCGGCATTTGTATATCCAGTAATATTACGTCTGTGGCCACATTCTTAAGCATGTTCAGCAGGTGCATACCATTGTCCGCCTCAGCAATAACTTTGATATCACTCTTGGCACTCAATGCAGTTTTAACGCCGGCACGATACAATACATGGTCGTCTGCAATAATCACTCTGATGGGCTCGCCGCTATCGTTTTTAGGAATCATAATAAATTTGTCTTGGGTTCGGTTAGTAGTTTTGCTATATACTAACGTCAAACTGCAAGTTCAAATTATAATGAATTATAAGAAAGAGTGTAATTACCCTATGTTTTGGATGGGAATTTTACGATGGAGTATACCGGAAATGAACGTTTTTTGAAATTTGGTTTTCAGGTTTGGGTAAAAAAGGAGCCAGTTTTTATAACAAATAATTAAACTAAATTGTTATGTGTGATGTAGTTAGTCAACTTGCATCCTCTTTTACATAAGATTTGGAATCCCGGAAAGGTTCGCCAGGCTTTGCAAAGTCACAAATTTGTAAAATCATTAGGCTAAATTTTGGATAGTGGGTTAATTTTAAAATTCTGATCAAACGATACGCCTGGTAATCGGCGGATTGCGCTGCAAAGCTGGTATGGGCTCAGCCTGGTAGCCTTCCCAATCGGATTCTACCTATATTATTACATTAAAGGATTACAAAAAAAATAGAGTACGGATTAACTTTATAGGATGTGAATTAGTCTGCTGCTCAAAGATGAAGCAGCCAATTTGTATATAAATGATAAAAACAACAGAAAATCGGGGATTTTTCGGAAAAGTTATTAATGGAATAACCCTAATATTGTACAGAAATGCCCCATGCACAACATTTTTAAAATAGAAATTATAATTGGGACACTTGTGATATTATGTTCATTTATTCTTTCGCTTTTTATATTCAGACAACAAAACATACCTCCTTATTTAAAGAATTTTTATCTATATCCATTATTGGCGCTGTTGCTCAGTATTTTTACAGTAGTAAATAATTTTATTCTTGTTGCACCAAAAGTTTCTAAATCTTTAGTAGAGAATATTTACATCATCTTAGAACTTTTTTTCTGGGGTTATTTTTTCCTGAATTTATTTAACACCAAAAGAATTGCTGTACTTACCAAAACAATATTTCTACTATCCATCTTTCTTACTATTTACCTGATCAGCAGTAGTGATCTGAAAAGTTATAATCATAAAATACTATCGATCAATAATCTAACCTATGTATTTTATTGTTGCATTTATTTTTTTAATTTATTTAAGAATATCCCAACAAAAAAATTAAAAAGCGATCCAACCTTTTTTATAATACTTGGCATCTTCTTTTATTCTGTCTTCAGCCTGCCACTTCTCTCAATTAGTGACTATTTTAAAAATAGCAATCACCAGTCTTTATCTACATCGATTGTTTGTATCATCAATCTCACAATTATATTAATGCATTTATTTTTTATAAAAGGATATTTATGTTTACTAAAACTGAGCAAAGCATAATTATTTTTGTTTTAACTTCTTTACTGCTGATACTTACGCTGGTAGGCTTTATTGCGACTATTATTTACCGTTATCAGCAAAAGCAAAATGCTTATTTTAAAGATGTTGAAACGCTTAAGGCATCACACGAAAATGCACTGTTGCAGGCTCAATTGGAGATGCAGGAACAAACTTTTCAAAACATATCCAGGGAAATACATGATAATATTGGCCAGAAACTTACCCTTGCCAAACTGCAGTTAAATACTTTAAACTACAGCGAAAAAGAAAAGACGTTGCTGCAGGTTGATGATTCGGTAAATATGATAAGTGAAGCCATTAACGATCTTACTGATATCAGTCGGAGTATGAGCAGCGAAATTATTTTGAACAACGGCCTGATTAAAGCACTTGAGTTTGAAGCAGCACAATTAAAAAAATCAGGCATTTATTCAATCAGCCTTAGCACAACAGGTAATACTGTTTTTTTAGAAGCCAGTACCGAACTTGTATTGTTCAGGATTGTTCAGGAAGCCATAAACAATATCATTAAACATGCCCGGGCAACTGCAATTGATATTCACCTGCATTACACTGAGGCACGGCTTATCATGGAAATAAATGATAACGGAAAAGGTTTTAATCCTGCTGAAAATCAGTATGGAACTGGTTTAAAGAATATGCATAAACGTGCTGCTATATTAAAAGGTACATTTGAAATCAGCAGTACAATAAATACAGGTACCCAATTTAAAATTGAAATACCATTATATGAAAACGATACATCCCTATAAACTGATACTGGCAGATGATCACATTTTACTAAGGGATGCCCTGGCAAACCTGGTAACTAATTTTGATGAATTTACAGTAGTTGCAACTGCAGGAAATGGTATGGAAGTATTGGACGCTATAACCAGGGGTTATACTGCAGATATTGTACTGATGGATCTGAATATGCCCAAAATGGATGGTTACGAGACTGCAAAATGGCTGGCACTGCACCATCCGCAAATAAAAATTGTTATCCTTACAATGTATGATAGTGAAATAGCACTGATACGCCTTTTGCAGGCTGGTGTACATGGTTTTTTAAAAAAAGATATTCATCCTGCAGAATTAAAAAATGCTTTGCTTACCATTGCTGCCGGCGAATATTATTATTCCAATCACACCACTAATAAGATAGCATCTTTATTTCGCAAACAAACGGAGCTGGAAAAAGCATTGCTGAATGAAAAGGAAATCGAATTTTTAAAATTAGCCAGTACTGATTTAACTTATAAGGAAATTGCTCATGCTATGAACCTGACCCCACGGCATATTGATAGCTACAGGGATTCTCTTTTCACAAAGCTGGATGTAAAAAGTCGTGTAGGCCTGGCCATTTATGCAGTTAAAAATGGAATTATTACTTTTTAAAAATTGCCCGGCTTATTTAAGATTTTCCTATTCTATCAACTTATTTCTCATCCCATACATAATTAAACCGCCGATGGTTTTTGCATCCACCTTTGTTTTCATATTCTGGCGTATAGTTTCAATCGTTCTGGGACTAAGGAAAATTATTTTAGATATTTCTTCTGTAGTTTTATCCTCTGCAAGCAATTTTAGTATTTTTAATTCCTTTTCGTTAAAATGTACCGGGGTATTAGTACCGTAATGCTGGCGCACATTTTTTTTCTGCATCAGTTTGCCCATTACTGCTTTATTCACCAGTTCATTAAAATAAAAGTCATCATTCATACAGGTTAGTATGGCTTCGTAAATTTCTTCTGGGTCTGTAGTTTTGGTAAGATATGCATTGGCCCCCATCTCCATCATTTTACTGATCATCTGCTGATCATCATACATGGTAAGTACAATAATTTTAATGTCTTCGTATTCTTTTCGTATCAATTGAATACCATTGATACCATCAATTTCAGGCATCCTGATGTCCATTAATAAAACCTCCGGTTTTTTAATAGATATCTTGTGCATCATATCCTTGCCGTCTTCGGCTTCCCAAAGCATTTTTAAATTCGTTTTACCAGAAAGGGCCATTTTTATACCATCTCTGAAAATTTTGTGGTCATCAGCAATGGCAATTTTAATTAGGTGGTCGTTACTCATAGTTTAGAAAGGGGGTTAGTATAAATCCGCTTAAAGTTACAATTTTCAATTAACAGTTAAACAATAATACAGGAAATCCACAACGTAATAATTTTCCACACACTGTTGGTTATCATACCCTTCTTAGCAATAGTACTTAGTGATATTACGCTAAGTTTTGTACGTTAATTTACGATGTGCATTTGCATTATTACTCGATAAAAAGTAAATCCTACAAACCTAAAATTGGGCAGTAATGCTCTTGCATACCCCTGTTGCCTACCCTATTTTTGTTCTAGTTGATTAACACTGGTGCACGAAAAAAATTGTATCCAATTATCCAAAAAACTAATGCCGTAAGAGGCCTGATATCCAAGAAAAACCTGTTTGTGCTTGTGTTACCAGTGTTAATCAACAATTTAGATGCCCCGTTTTATATCCAATGCCTCTGACCCAGTAAAGTAAATTAATTCAAAAGGCTGGCAAATAAGTGTCAGCCAATGAAATTCAGTTGTTTATCAGTTTCTATCCTGCCCCAGATAACTTTATCTAACCCTTTAACGGCAGGTTTTACCTGCCAGGTTATTAAAATAGTAAAATTGCGGTGGTAAAGCTACGTTTTTTTCCATAGTAATTTTACTATTTTATTTTCGTACATTTACCTCATATTTTATCGTCTTTTTACTTGGTGCTTCTACTGAAACCCTTTACCACAAAGGTTTTTACCACTTTTCCACATATTAACATTTTCGGGGGCCCGTTGTCCGCGGAGTGGTTTTGAAGGAAGTTTACATCAAGAAACTGATTATTAAACCACAAAAAATTATTTATTATGAGCGGACTTTATGATTTAGCTGCAGCACTTGTTAGCATCGTTAAGGATTTATTCTAATTGTTTATCATTTAGTTTTTCTTACTTTTGAAAGAAAAAACTAAAAAAACATAGAACGCCTAAGATACATAACGTTTGTAACGGAACTACTACCTTTTTTCTTCTGCCTTTTTAACTATAAAAATTTAAAAAGCAAGGAGTTAAAGGTATTTTTTGTTTATATGTCATTCCTCGTTGTATTATTTATACCAGTCTTCTATTTTCGCAATATAAACCCTTCCGATTCCCTCAGATCAATATTTGTAAGAATTTTTATCGCCGGTGAGTTTTCTTTCATGTCGATGGTTTTTTATTATGCCCTGAAACAAAAACTCTTAAAAAAGATAATACTTGTACTAATAGGGGTCTTTTTAGTGTTTTCTGTTGGTGATTATATACTATCTGATAAAAGTAAACTGGGATACAGATCTCATGTTGCCGAATGTTTTATATTGCTGTTTTACATCATATACTATTTCTACGAAAAAATACAGACTAATACAATAATCCCTATTTTTCAAACAAATCTCTTTTGGATTGCCGTAGCATTCATTATATATTGTTCAGGCAATTTCTTTCTCTTCCTATACTCTGATCAACAAAACGACGAACGATTTAAACTTCAATATACTCTTATTTATAGTACTTTTACTATTTTAAAAAATATTCTGCTATGTATTGGCGTTATGATAAAACAGCCTGAACAGGACCATGAATATAACGATTTAATAACTCAGCATAATTTTCCTGAATTTTCAAAACCACAGGAAAACAACTAGTATAACCCTTTTTGATGCTAAAGCTACTCCAGATAAATACACCAGGCAGTTCCTATATGATGTTTTTTGGAACATTGGGGATGCTGACGCTTGCATTTGCTATTATTGCTTTTGTAATTTTACATAACCGTAAAGTAAACCGCTTTAATAACCAGCTAAAAAAATTAGAAGAAGAAAAACAACAGATACTGCTTAACGCTTCCATCCGTTTCCAGGAAGAAGAACGTAACCGCATAGCCGCAGACCTGCATGATGATGCCGGCCCGCTGCTGGCTACTGCCCGCCTTTATCTTAACGAGAATTTAGTGAACCAGGAAAAGGCCCAGCAATTACAAAGTATATACAGTGCCAAGCAAATTATTGATGATGCCATTTTACTGATACGTAATATCAGCCACAGCCTTATGCCGCCCACACTTAAAAACTTTGGTTTGGAAAGTGCTGTTAATGACCTGTTTCAAAAAATAAGTGGCAGCGGCAGCATTAATGCCAGCGCCAGGTTTCATGATTACCGTGTAAGGCTTAAAGTAGAGCAGGAACTGCTGGTGTTCCGTATTGTTCAGGAACTGGTAAACAATGTATTTAAACACAGTAATGCCGGCTTTA
>Ga0068859_100004871_pt1 | contig 13666 bp, 9 predicted proteins | sample KBSSwiS22_FD_66585 | JGI IMG/M metagenome (GOLD analysis project Ga0068859, IMG submission 66585) | Switchgrass rhizosphere microbial communities from Kellogg Biological Station, Michigan, USA - KBS Switchgrass S2-2 | ecosystem: Host-associated > Plants > Roots > Rhizosphere > Soil ... | reverse complement strand
ATGCGGCTGTGCGCCGGCCTGCGCAACTACCTCACGCCGAGCGACCCGGACCCCGAGACGCTGATGAACCGCACCGAGCTGCCGGACCCGCACGCCCTGCACCGCCGCCCCGACCACATCCAGCGCCGGATCGACTTCATGCTCGCGGCCAAGGCGATCGGCTGGCTCTCGGTCAGCCCCCCGGATATCCCCAAGCAGCCCTCCGCCGCCGACCTGGCTCCCGGCAACGGCGACGGAAAGAGAAGCAGAGTGAACGAAAGACCGCCCGCCAAGCCGTTTACCGTCCCCCTCGGCGGTCACGCGGCCGCGAACGGGAACGGGAACGGGAACGGCCACGCGAACGGGAACGGCACCAGGCCGGGAGGTACGGTCGCTTCACCCGAGACCGCCCGGGGAAAGCCGTCCAGGCAGGTGGCGAAACCGAGCCGGCCGGGCGCGAACCGCGGCGTGCTGTACCTCGCGCTGGGCGAGAGCTACACCAGGCTCACCGCCGACAGCGCCCGCACGCTGCGGCTGCACGGCTATGACGGCCCGGTGCGGGTCGTCACGGACGCGCCCAGCCACGAGCTGGTAGACCTGGAATGCGAGACGCTCGTCGTGGGCTCCCTCCCGGGCGGCTTCGCATCCCGCTTCCACAAGACCCAGCTGAACCGATGGTCGTTCGAACGCACACTCTTCCTGGACGCCGACACGATCGTCATCTCCTCGATCGACGAGGTCTGGGAGCTGCTCGCCGGCCATGACATCGCGATGGCGCCGGACATGCACCCCTCGGTCGGCGACGTGATCGCGAAGAGCGTCAACGACCCGGCCCGCCGCGCCCCTGAGTACCAGCTGATGCGGGACCTCGGCCTAGCCGAACGCCGCTACTACAACAGCGGTGTCATGCTCTGGGACCAGAACGGCCGCATGTCCCGGATGTTCACCCGGTGGCACCAGGAATGGAACCGCTTCGGCGGCGAGGACCAGCTCGCCCTCGTGCGCGCGCTCGCGGCCACCGGCGCGAAGGTCGCCACCCTCGACTCGGCCTGGAACCGCCGTCCCAAGGCGTTCACCTCCGTCGACGAGGCCCGCTCCGCCGGCGTCCGCATCCTGCACTTCCTCTCCCGCCAGCGCCCCCTGCTCAACGAGGCTTACCTCGGCGTCGTCACCGAATACCTCGGATAGTCGAACACCTGGAACAGCCGAACACTTCGGCCGATGCGGCGCTTCGCGAGGCCTATCGCTCGACGGTCTGGGTCGGGGGGACGCCGGGGCAGTTGCCCGGGGCCGTGGCGGCCGGGGTGGCTTCGAGCGCGCAGTGCCGGAAGTGCTGCTGCGGTCGCGCCTGGTCCGGTGCCGGCGTACCGAGCACCCCCGTCGGGGCGGGCATGGCCTCCGGGACAGGGAGCGCGGCGCGGGCCGCCTCGGCGGCGGGTGCCGGCGCGGGCAGCGGGCGCGGGGCCGGCCGTCGGATGCCCGCGAATGCCGTGAGGCCGCCGGCGACGGCGAGCCCGGCGGCGAGCCACATGGCGATGCGGAAGCCGTGGTTGAAGGCGTCGGGGCTCAGCGCGGACGCGCCGGCGAGGCCGGCGGCGGCGGGCAGCACGGCGACGGCGAGCAACTGCGCCGTGCGGGCGACGTCGTTGTTCACCGCGGACGCGACGCCCGCGTTGTGTGCCGGCGCCGCGGCGAGCGCGGCCGAGGTCAGCGGCGCGACCGTCGTCGCCAGGCCCAGCCCGAGGACGACGACCGCCGGCAGCACGTCACGCCAGTAGCCGTCGCCGTGGCCTGCCCGCGAGAGCAGCGCGAGCCCGACACCCGCGACGACGGGTCCGAGACTCATCTGCGGCCGGGGGCCGATCCGGTCGGCCAGCGCCCCGGACCGGGCCGAGAGCGCCAGCATGATGATCGTAATGGGCAGCAGCGCCGTGCCCGCCTCCAGCGGCGAGTAGCGGCCGACCTGCTGCAGCTCGATCGGCAGCAGGAACAGGGCGCCGCCGAGCCCAGCGTAGACGACGAACGTCACCAGGTTCGCCGCGCTGAACTGCCGGGAGGTGAACAGCCCCAGCGGCAGCATGGGTTCGCGGACGCGCCGCTCGGCGGCCACGAAAGCCACGAGCAACGCCACCCCGGCCGCCAGCGGCACCGCCGCCGGGGCCGACGACCAGCCTCGGGTCGGGCCCTCGATCAGCCCGTAGCACAGCCCGACCAGGCCGAGCGTGACCAGCGCGGCGCCGGCGAGATCGGTCCGGCGGGGCGCCGCCGGGTCGGTCGACTCGGGCACGTGCCGGGCGGCGATAAGGAGCACTGCCAGCGCCAGCGGGAGGTTGATGAAGAAGATCAGGCGCCAGGACACCGCGGCCACCAGCCAGCCACCGAGGAACGGCCCGACGGCCGTCGCCACCCCGGACAGGCCGGACCAGGCGCCGATCGCCCGCGACCGGTCGTCCTCGACGAACGAGGACTGCAGGATCGCGAGGCTGCCCGGCGTGAGCAGCGCCGCCCCGATCCCCTGCAACGCTCGCGCGCCGATCAGCGCGGGCGCGTTCGGCGCGAGACCGCACAACAGCGAGGAGGTCGCGAACCAGGCCACACCGATCATGAAGACCCTGCGCCGCCCGAGGCGGTCGCCAAGTGAGCCGCCGACGAGCAGCAGCCCGGCCAGCGTGAGCGTGTACGCCGTCACGATCCACTGCAGGGACGCGAGCCCGGTGTCGAAGTCCCGGCCGATCGAGGGCAGCGCGACGCCGACCGCGGTCGCGTCGATCGCGGCGAGCCCGGAGCCGAGCACCGTCGCGAGCAGCACCCACCGGCCGCTGGCCGACGAGACGACCAACGAGCCGGCCCGCGGCGCGGACGGGAGCGCGTCGTCCACGGGCGATCGGGGCGGCACGGGCGGCATGGTCTGCACGTTACGCCCGGCGACAGGCCGCTTCCCGTGGATCTGCGACCCTCCGAGCGCTGAACCAGGTCCTACTCGCGCAGGGCGCGGCGGTCCTCGTGCAGCGCACGGATCGAGTGCTCGAGGCGGGCGTCGCCGACCGCGCGACGCTCGTCCAGCACCCGCGACAGGACGAGCAGGAAGACGGTGCCCAGCGCGAGCACCAGGGCCAGGATCAGCATGACGACGTAGAACTGCAACACGGCGAACCTCCGCGGTCCCTGCGCCGCCCCCATTGCCACCCCAGGTGCGGGGCGCCGGCGGCGGACAGTGTCTCGGCTTACTGCTTGTCACGGCTCCTGGGTCCGTAGGAGCGGATCTCCACCGGCGCGGCACACACCTCGGCGACGAGGTCCGGCCAGTCCCCCGGGCCCGGCCGACGCTCGTCGAGCACCGGCCGAGCCCGCGATACCAACCGGGTGAGCGCGCCCGCGCGGTCGAGGTCCCCTGGCGGGCCGGAAACGAGCCGGCCGACCCGCCACGGCCCGCCGAAGGCACCACCTGCCGCGCCACCGGGCGCCGATTCCCCTCGGCCCAGGTCATCCACGCGGCCAGCGTCACCGACCACCGCCTGGCGCATCCCGTCGAAGTCCGGAATGTCCCCAACGCGGACGGTCGGCTCCACGACGCGGGCCCGGCCGCCGACGGGACGCCCGGGGTCGTCACCCCGCCGGGCCGCGCCCACCGCTTTCGCTTCACCGGCCTTGCGGACCTCACCCGCGTCACGGATCTCTCCCGCGTCACGGACTTGGGCGAACGCACGGACCGCGCCGGGCTCCCAGAGCGCGTCAGGCCAGTGAGTCGCGGCGGCCTCGGGGACCTCGTAGCGGCGGCAGACGGTGAGCGGCTGGCGGGCCGGGGCGTCGAGGTGGGTGAGCGCGACAGCGTCGACCCCGCCCGCGACGTCCACCGCGTAACGGTGCGCGACCGCGTCGAAGTGACCGACCCGGAACGCGCCCTGCCAGCGGCCGGTGCCGTTGTGCCGATCGGGAAGCGCCGCAGTGAGCGCGGCGTCCTCCGTGACCAATGGGCCGGCGCCGTGCCGGGTGGTGTAGGTGCGCAGGACGCCGAGCCGCCGTGCGTCGCCGCCGGGCACGCCCGCGTCGCAGAGCAGCTTCTCGGCGTTCGCGAACGTCGTCGTCGACCAGGTCGTGTACGGGTGGAAGCCGTGCCACTCGTCGAGCAGCATGCCCTGCGCCCCCTCGAACACGACCGATCCGACCCGGGCGAGGTCCGCGAGGTGCCGGTCGTCGACGAGACGGACGGCCCGCGCGAACTGGCCGAACACCTCGACGCAGTCCTCGATCGCAGGCACCGGCCCGAGCCCGGTCCCCACGGTCCGGGCAACCGAGGTCCGGGCAACCGAGGTCCCGGCAGCCGTGGTCCAGGCTCCCGTGGGCTCGTCCGCGCCGGAAAGCTCCGCCGCCAGGCGGTCGCGCAGCTCGGTCAGCAGCCGGCGCAGCCGGGCCGGCCGCTCGCAGTCGCCCACCCGCGGCGCGCGGTCCGGATGGGCGAGCGCGTAGGCGGCGGTCTCGCCGATGCCCATCCCGCAGGAGCCGTGCCGGGCGTCGCCGCGGGCCAGCTCCCTGGCGCGGTTCGCGGCGGCGTGGTACGGCGTGGTGAGCAGCGCGTCCCGGTGGACGGTCAGCCCACCGAACGGGTCGGCGACACCGAGCGCTGCGAGGTGCGCGGCCTCGGTGGCGAGCGCCAGCGGGTCGACGAGCACGTACCGCGACAGGTGCGTTGGCGCGCCCGCGAAGGTGCCCGAGCCGAACTGCGCGAACGTGTGGTGGCGGCCGTCGTCGGTGACGACGTTGTGCGCCGCCTGCGCGCCGCCGTTGAACCGGACGACGGCGGCCACCGGCGCCCCGCCGGCCGCGGCGACCCGGCACAGGTGGTCGACGACCGTCCCCTTGCCCGCGTCACCGAACCCGAGGTCGACGACGATCGTGTGCCGCACGGCGGTCCTTCCCGAGGCGAGGCTGGTGGTCGCGGGTCCCGCCCGGCCGTCGCGGCGGCCGGGCGGGCACGTCAGAGCCGGGCGATGCCGGTCCCGTCTCGGCGCACGGGCGGCCGGCCGCTGGGGCCCGCCGTGAGCGCACCCGGCCGCGGGACGTCAGGGCGCAGCCGGGCGAGCGCCTTGCCGACCGGGGCGACGGCGACGTCGGCGCCGAGGTCGCGCAGGTCGTCGAGGCCCTCGTCGAGGTCGATCGAGTCCTCCAGGATTCCGATCGTCAGCGCGATCGTCTCGCAGGCCAGACCCAGGTCGTCGAGCTCGATCACCCGCTCGCCGAGCAGCGCTCGCCAGGCGTCGAGGATCTCGCGGCTGCCCGCGTGCGCGGCGCCGGCCGGGATGATGAAGAAGACGTGGAACGAACGCTCCAGCTCCTCGATGATCTCCTTGGTCGGGATGCCGACGCGCAGCTTGTCACCGATGACGTCCTTGACCTGGTGGGCGTCGACCTTCTTGTAGGGCTTCTCGTCGCCGATGACGAACAGGTAGCCTTTCTTGCCGCGCTTCTCGAAGCAGTCCAGCACGGTGTGGCGGGCCATGAAGTACATGGCCAGCTCGTAGGACTCCATGACCTGGCCGCCACCACCGCCCTCCAGGATGATGTTGCCGAGCTGCTCGTCCATCCGGTTGTCCGACTCGAACTGGCCGACCTGCAGGGGCACCCGGTCGCAGGTCGCATCGCCGATGGCGCCGAACATGATCTGCGGATGCTCGACGTACCCCTTGCGCAGCAGCAGCCCGAACAGTGACGGCAGCTTCGCCTGCAGCTCCCGTGGGACCGACCCCATCGAGCCGGTGACGTCGAACAGCACCGAGATCGCCAGCGAGGTCGGGTGCTCGTCCGAGTCGCGGCTCTCCCGCACCCGGACACCCTTCGGGTCGAGGCTGGGGTGGATCTTCATTCCGCCAGCGGCACCGCGCATCCGGTCGCTGTAGGCGAACGCGCTCGCGCCGGTGCTCGCCCGGTAGCTCGCGGCCGCGTCGTAGACGTTCGTCGACCAGGCTCCGCCACCCATGATGACCTCCAAGGAAAGGATCAGAAAAGAACGATCAGAAACCGGAACGGACGGGGTCAGGCCGCTGGGCGGGGCATCAGGAACGGTCGGAACCGGCGCTCGCCGTAGCGACGCTCCAGCAGGTCGTCGAGCTCGCCGAGCAGCCGCCACGCGTCGTCCGGGCGCATCGACGGCGCCGGCAGCAGGCAGCCGGCGAGGAAGCGGCGGATCGGCGCGGGCACGCCCGCGGGCAGCCGGGCCGGGTCCGGGTCGCCGAGCAGGTAGGAGACGCAGCGGCTGGCGAGCGCGAGGTCGGTGGCCGCGGCCGGCGCCTCCCGGCGCGTCACCTCGGCCGGGTACCAGTCGGCGTACGCCTCGACGAGCGCCGGAATCCGCTGGCTCGGCGCGACGGCCGGGCCGGCGGGCGCCCGGTAGGTGCCGACGACGGCCCCGTCGGCCGGGTCGGGGATCGCGCTGTAGCACCAGTCCACGAGGACCAGGCCGTGCTGGGCCGGGTGGATGAGCACGTGCGGCGGCAGCACCGCGCCGTGCGCCACCCCGGCCCGGTGCGCGTGGCCGACCGCGACGAGCAGCCGGCGCCACATCCACGCCGCGTCGCGGGGGTCGAGCCCGTCCGGGTAGGCGGCGCGCACCTGCGCCAGCGTGACGAAGCCGTCGAGCCTGGCCAGCACGTTCACCCGCCGGGCCGGGCCGGCGAGCCCCGGCTCCCGCAGCCGCGCGGTGTCGAGCAGCCTCGGGAGGTAGGCGGCGTACCGGGGGTCCCCGAGCCGGGCCATCCGCCGCAGCGCCGCCGCCTCCCGGGCCACCAGGTCGTCGTCGTCCGCCGAACGGGCGATCTTCAGCACCAAACCGTCGGGCGCGGCTCGGTCGCCGGCGCGGTCGTCGCGATCGCCGACCTGGTCGACGGCAGCCACCCGGTAGAGGGTGGCGAGGTCGCAGTCGGCGAACGGCCGGCCGACCGTGTACGCCTGCCGGTCCCGCCCGACGGCGACCAGACCGGTCCTGGCGTCCGCGGTCCTGGCGGTGCCGGCGCTCGGCACCGCGGCCGCGGTCCCCAGATAGGCCTCCCACAGCTCGGTCAGCCGGGTGAACGCGGCCGCGGCCTGCGCCCGCCGCCCAACCGGGGCGACGTCCGGGTGAACCTGCCGGGCCAGGCTCCGGTAGGCGCGGCGGGCCGCGCGCAACGCCGCCTCGGGTGTCGAGCCGGCGGCCGGGTCGAGCGGTCCGAACAGCGCCGGCGCGGTCAGCCCGCGGCCAAGCACGAGGTCGATCACCTCGTCGAACGTGGCCGGCTGGTGTGGGACTCGCGACGTGAAGCCGGTGCCGGCTGGGGCGGTCATCGGACCTCCTCCTGGGCGGGGCGCAGCAGCGCGGGGTGCAGCAGCCTGGCCGAGCCCGCGCGGTAGAGCCGGGCCCGGCGGCCGCCGCGGGCGCCGCCGCGGGCGGTCGTGGCGCCGGTGTCCTCGACGAACCCCGGTGCGGAAAGCACCTTGCGGTGGAAGTTGGGCGCGTGCAGCGGCTGGCCCCAGACCGTCTCGTAGACCTCGCGCAGCTCGGTGATCGTGAACTCGGGAGCGACGAACGCGGTGGCCAGCGGGGTGTACTCGAGCTTGGAGCTCGCGCGTTCCAGGCCGTCGGCCAGGATTCGCGCGTGGTCGAAGGCCATCTCGGCTCGGTCGACGGAGGCGACCGGGACCCAGGCCGCGGCGGCGGCGTCGCCGCCGGCCGTCGGGTCCGGGAGATCGGGGGCGAAGGCGAGGTAGGCCACCGAGATGATCCGCATCCGCGGGTCTCGCCCTGGCGTGCCGTAGGTGGCGAGCTGTTCTAGGTACACCCGGCCGAGCCGGCGGTCGGCGGCCCGCCGGTCGAGCGACGCGGCGAGCCCGGTCTCCTCGGCCAGCTCGCGAACGGCCGCCTGGTCGAGGTCCTCCTCGACGCGGGAGCCATCCGGCCCGATCGTCGCCCGGATGAACCCGCCCGGCAGGGCCCACCGGCCCGCGAAGGGCGCCTGCCCGCGCCGCACCAGCAGCACGTGCAGCGCCGAGACCGCGTCGTCGGCCGTCGGATTCGAGCCCGCCGAACTCGTGGCCGCCGCGTCCAGCGGCCGGATCGTCAGGGCGACGACGTCGACCGTGACCGCGACCGGCTCGTAGGCACGCGGATCGTAGGCAGCCAGAAAGGCCGCCTCGGCCGCGGCGCCGTCGGTGGCCGCTGCCTCCGCCATCGGGCGTCCCCTGTCTTCTCGCGCCTGACGGCTCCCGAGCTGCCCGCCCAAGAACCAACCGTGACGATCTACGACCTCAGTTATTCTTTATCTGAGTTAATCTGAGATTGAGAAGAACCTACGACGCCAGTCGCCTTCTGGCAAGAGGCTGTCGGCCACCGGACCCGTCTCGCGGCACCGACAGCTCCGGCCCCAGCCCCGAGCGGCGGACCATTACCCCGGGCCGCCTGGGGGGCCACGACCTGTCAGGCCGCCCAAGAGGGTCCCAATGTGATGATCACCAATGCGAACGGTCCGCGTCCCGGACGCACCCCCGATCGCGGGGATGGTCGGGACGCGGACCGGTAGGCCGCGGCCCAGCTCTGGGGCTTACGCCTGAGCCGGACGTCAGTCGCGCGACGTGCGGCGGCCTCGCAGCCGCAGCCAGACGGCGACAGCGCCGGTGGCGAGCGCCGCACCGGCACCCCCGGCGACGGCGGGATGCCGCCGGACCTCCTGGCCGAGCTCGCGCGCGGTCTTCCCACTGGACGCGACGGCCGCCGCCCGCTCGGCCGCGGTCGCCACCCACGGGTGCTCCCCGGCCTGGGTGCGCACCCGACCGGCGGCCGACCGGGTCCGCTCGGTCGCGGCGACCACCGACGGAGTCACCTTCTCGCGAGCGGTGGCGACGGCGGGGCCAACCTTCTCCTTGGCCGTCGACACGGCCGGACCGACCCTCTCCTTGGCCGTCGAGACGGCCGGGCCGACCCTCTCCTTGGCGGTGGACACGGCCGGGGCGGCCTTCTCCTTGGCCGTCGAGACGGCCGGACCGACCCTCTCCTTGGCCGTCGAGACGGCCGGGGCGACCTTGTCCTTGGCGGTGGACACAGCCGGAGCGATCTTGTCCTTGGCGGTGGAGAACGCTGGGCCGACCTTCTCGCGGACGGTCAGCACGGCGGGACCGACCCGCTGCCGCGCGCCCGCGAGCACGCCTGGCCCATCCGGCGCGCCGTCGGCCGGCTCGGCTGGGTCAGCGAGATCGGCCGGCTCGTCGCTCGCCGGCGGCGCGGGGAGGTGCCCGTTCGAGGCCGCCGAGCCGTTGAGCCCGGCGCCCAGGTCGGGTGCCAGGTCGAAGCCGGCCGGGGTGCTGTCGGAAAACTCGGAATAAGGGCCCGGGCCCTCGGCGGCGCTGTCCGGGTTCGTCCCGGCAGGCTCCGACGAGTTGTCCTGGTGGGTCAACTCGATCCCTCCTTGGTGCTCCATGCGAGGTGACGCGCTGTTCGCGGATGGGAGTTCGCGGGGCGGGGCCCCGGTAGGGCGGTCACGCCCCCAGGCCCGCGCCGGCGGACCTGGGCAGCCAAATACGTATTTCTTGACCTACCCGTGTTGCTAAGGAGATAGTCCGTCGTTCTTCATCTCGAGGACACCCCAAGGGCGCATGGATGACAGCGAGACCGCCGAGACGGTCGTCACCACCGGCCGCTCCGTGCCAGTCAGCCGCGTAGTCAGCCGTCAGTCGGCGGCTGGCCCGGAGCCGGCCAGTCGGCCCGTGCCGCCGCTCGCCACCGGGAGCGAACCCGCCGACCAGGGCGTTTCGCGGTATCCGGGTGGCGCGCCGTCCCGGATCGGTTACGGTTTTCTGGCCGGCGGACTCGGTCCGAGCCCCCGGATCGGCGGCAGAGCGTTGGTACGACTGACACGCAGGAGGCGGCGTGCGGAGGTCTCGCCGGAGGTCGTGAGGGCGAGGCCGGAGCACGCAGCCGACGGAGTGGCAGCCGTGGTACTAGCCCTGGTACGACAGGGTTCCAGCACGGACCCACGCGACGCCAGGCCGGTCGGGTCATGTCACGGATGCGCGACGTCACGTCGGGCCCGCGCCTTCACTGACGAGGGGAGATCGGGGTGCCGGACGATCTGCTGGGCCTGCGCGACCAGGCGGCGGCGCTCGCCTCCGGGCGGGTGAGCGCGCGCGAGCTCGTCGGCGCCGCGCTCGACCGCATTCAGGCGACCCAGTCGACGCTCAACGCTTTCCGGTGGCTGCGTCCCGAAGCGGCGCTCGCCGAGGCGGACGCGGCCGACCGGCGGCTGGTCGCCGGAGAACGGCTGCCATTGCTGGGCGTGCCGATCGCAATCAAGGACGACACGGACCTCGCGGGTGAGCCGACGGCGTTCGGCGCGCGTGGCGACTTCCCACCCCAGGCCGCTGACAGCGAGATGGTACGCAAGCTCAAGGCGGCCGGGGCGGTGATCGTCGGCAAGACGAACACTCCCGAGTTCGGGCAGTGGCCGTTCACCGAGGGGCCGGCGTTCGGCGTCACCCGAAACCCCTGGGACCTGGACCACACGCCGGGCGGCTCCTCCGGCGGCGCCGCGGCCGCCGTGGCCGCGGGGCTGGTCGCCGCGGCCGTCGGCTCGGACGGCGCGGGCTCGGTCCGCATCCCGGCCGCCTGGACGAACCTCGTCGGGATCAAGCCGCAGCGCGGCCGGATCTCCAGCGCCCCGGTGCCCGAGCAGTTCAACGGGCTGACGACGTTCGGCCCACTCGCGCTGACGGTCGGCGACGCGGCGATGCTGCTCGACGTGCTGTCCGGCAGCGCGCCCGTCGACCGGGATCAGCCGCCGGCACCGGACGAGCCGTTCGAGGTCGCGGCCGGGCGCGACCCGCGCCGGCTGCGGATCGGACTGTCGTTGAAGATCCCCTACAGCGGCATGACGGCTCGGCTCGACCCGACAGTCCAGGCGGCCGTCGAGGACGTCGCCGCCGCGCTGGAGGCGCTCGGCCACGACGTCGTACCGACGGATCCGGCGTACGGGCTGCTCGGCGTGACGTTCCTGCCGCGCTCGCTCGAAGGGATCGACGACTGGGCGCACCGGGTGCCCGACCCGGGCCTGCTGGACGAGCGCACGCTGGCCAACGCCCGCACGGGCCGGATGCTGCGCCCGCTGCTGCTCGCCTCGCGGGCGGCCGAGCCGGTCTCGCGCCGCTGGATCGGGCGGGTCTTCCAGCGGGTCGACGTGCTGCTCGCGCCGACGACGGCGGTTCCGCCGCCGCGGGTCGGCGAGCTGAACCGGCCGACCAACTGGGACACCGACCACGCGATCGTCGCGGCCTGCCCGTTCACCTGGCCGTGGAACGTGCTCGGCTGGCCGGCAGTCAACGTGCCGGCCGGGCTGACGGCGTCCGGGCTGCCGATGGGCGCCCAGCTGATGGGCCCGGCGAACAGCGAGAGCCTGCTGATCTCCCTGGCCGCACAGCTGGAGCGGGCGCGGCGGTGGTACGAGCGCCGCCCCGGTCAGCGAGCCGGCACGACCCCGTCGGCGGCCTGACGAGGCGCGGGACAGGTTCGGATTTTCGACCCGAAACACCACCGGCCGTATCTAGGACTCACGAATCCGGTGGTACCCGCACGAGGCGGCGGGCCGGGCAGCGAGAATGCCTCATGCCCTGGAAGCCGGACCGGGCGTTGGCGCTCGGGCTGGCCGTGCTGTGCTGCGCGGTCGGCCTCGGTCTGCTAGCGCATCTCCCCCTGGCCGGATACTTCGGCCTTTCCGCGTTGCTTGTCTCGGGTGCTCGCGGCCCTTGGCGCACCGCCGCGATGGGGCTGCTGGCGCTCGTCATCGCCGGCGTGTCCGGCCTGTGGGACCACCGCTTCGGGACGAGACAGCATCTGGCCGCGATCGGACTTGTCGCGGCGCAGACGGCGGTGGCGACCTGGATCGCGATCCACCGCAGCCGGCGCGAGTCCGAGCTGCGCGTCCGGGAGAACGAGCTGGTGCGGGTGCGCGCGGTCGCAGACGTGGCCCAGCGGGCGCTGCTGCCCGAGGTGCCGACGACGATCGACGGCGCCTGCTTCGCGGCCCGGTACCTGTCAGCCGCCGAGGAGGCCACCGTCGGCGGCGACCTGTACGAGGTAGTCGCGACGCGGCACACGATCCGGGTCATCATCGGCGACGTCCGAGGCAAGGGCCTGCCCGCCGTGCGGCTGGCGTCGATCGTGCTCGGCGCGTTCCGGGAGGCGGCGGTGACCTGGCTCGAACCGGAGCAGGTCGCCGCCGCCTGTGCCCGGGCCGTCAACCGCGAGGCGGACGCCGAGGACTTCGTTACCGCACTGCTGCTGGATATCCATCCCGACGGCCGCCTCAGCCTGTGCTCGGCGGGCCATCACCCGCCGATGCTGCTCGCGGCGAACAGCGCCCAGCCGCTGGTCGGCGAGGCCGAGCTCACCGACCTCGCGGCCGAGGACGGCGCCCCGAGCGGCCCGCTGCGCCTGCGGTCGCCCAGCCCGCCGTTCGGGCTCGCCGAGCGGTTCACGCCGTCGGCCGCCCGGTGGAGCGTCGGCGACCGGCTGCTGCTGTTCACCGACGGCCTGATCGAGGCCCGCTCCCCGAGCGGCGAGTTCTTCCCGTTGGAAGACCATCTGGAGGTGCTGCTCGAGGGCACCCCCGAGCAGGCGCTCGACCAGTTGACCGAGCGTGTCACCGCCCATGCAGGCGGGCATCTGCGCGACGACCTCGCGATGCTGCTGATCGAGCGCCGTCCGCTCGGCGTCGAGCCGGGGCCGACCGTTCCTCGGCAGCCGTCCCCTCACGTCACCGAGCTGCCCGGCCAAGGGGCCGCGCTGCCCGCCCAGGGCACCGCCGAGGCCTACGACCCGCTTCCGAACGGCGGCGCCGCGGACGGCCGCGATGCCGTCCCCAACGACGCCGTCCCCGCCGACGCCGCTCCCAACAGCTCCGCTCCCAACGACTCCGTCTCCAACGACTCCGTCTGTGACGACCCGGTTCACGACGAGGCTGCCGAGGCCAGCGGGGCACCGTCGGCCGCTGACGGGCAGCAGGGCCGGGCGGGGGCGCTGTCCAGCGCGGCCTGGCGCCGGCTGCGCGTCGTCCGCGGCCACCGCGCCTGACTCTCCACCCGGCGCGGGACACTGCCGGCCGGGAGCTGTCGGCGACCCGCCGCTACACGGTCCGGCGGCCGCGCGGGATATCGGGCGGACGGCGGCCCGTGGTCCCTGGAGTGACCAGCGCGGCCTGGCAGGCCAAGGAGGCATCGGCCCACAAACCAGGCCAGACTGGTGGCGGAGGGCGGCGCCGGCCCGACTACTGTGTCCGGGAGCTTCCGCCGCCCACGACCCCGGACCCGCCGGCCGCGCTTGGACGACCGGGCCGCGGCGCGGAAGGCGGTGTTGATCAGGGAGAGGCCGAGATGCGTGTGCACCCGTCGTCCGCGGCGCCGTCGGCCAATGCTGGCCTGGGCGTCCGCGGCTAGGCGGGTCGGCAACTTGTCCATCCTGCCCGTGGGCGGGCCCCGGTTCTGGCGCGCCGCCACTCGCGCGCGCGGGCGTGGCTTCCGGTTCGTGGCCGTTCTGGCGGCGCTGCTCGTCACCGTCGTGGTCGCGGCCGACTGTTCGGGGGCAGCTAGTGGCTCGGCACCACCGGACCAGCGGGCCGCGGCCGCCGCGGCCCCGACGCCCGTGGACCCGCACGCCACGCCGCCAGTGATCACCACG
>Ga0068859_100004870_pt1 | contig 13666 bp, 11 predicted proteins | sample KBSSwiS22_FD_66585 | JGI IMG/M metagenome (GOLD analysis project Ga0068859, IMG submission 66585) | Switchgrass rhizosphere microbial communities from Kellogg Biological Station, Michigan, USA - KBS Switchgrass S2-2 | ecosystem: Host-associated > Plants > Roots > Rhizosphere > Soil ... | reverse complement strand
CAGATCTTCGAGTCCCTGCTCGAGCGCGATCAGAGCCTCAAGCTGGTGCCGGCGCTCGCGGCCGAGATGCCCAAGCTGGTCGCGCCCACCACCTGGGAGTTCAAGCTGCGCCGCGGCGTCAAGTTCCACAACGGCGAGGACTTCACCGCCGACGCCGTCAAGTTCAGCATCGAGCGCCTGGTCAACCCTGCCAACAAGCTGCGGGGCTCGTCGTCGTTCGCGCCGATCGACCGGGTCGAGATCGTGGATCCGTACACCGTGAAGATCCATACCAAGAAGCCGTGGCCGGTCTTCCTCAGCCACATCGCCCTGCGTCAGGCGGCGATGTACCCACCCAAGGAGCATGCCGGCAAGGACACTGCCGCGATCTCGAAGAACCCCATCGGCACCGGGCCCTTCAAATTCGTCCGCTGGGCGAAGGACGAGGAGATCGTGATGGAGGCCTTCCCGGCTTACTGGGGCGGCGCGGCGAAGATCAAGACCGTCGTGTTCAAGCCGATCCCCGACGACGCGGTGCGGGTGGCCGCGCTGCAGAACGGCGAGATCGACGTGGCGGTGAACATCCCGCCGCACCTGGCCGGGATCATCGACAAGCACCCGAAGATCTTCCTCAGCACGGCACCGTCCATCCGGACGATCCAGCTCATGATCTACACCCACCAGATGGACGCCAACCACAAGCCGACGGGGCCCTACAACGGTCCTACCGCCGACAAGCGCGTGCGACAGGCCCTCGCGTATGCCGTGGACGCCGACGAGATCATCAAGGGCGTGATGGATGGCAAGGCGGTGCGGGTGCCGACCATGCTGACCAGCCTGCACTTCGGCTTCGACCCGTCGCTCAAGCCCATCAAGCAGGACCTGGTCAAGAGCAAGAAGCTCCTCGCCGACGCCGGGTTCCCCAATGGCCTCGAGATCGTCTTGAACGGCCCCCAGGGGCGATACGTGCGCGACAAGGAGGTCGCGGAGGCGGTCGCCGGCCAGCTCACCAAGGCCGGGATCAAGACGACGCTCCGGACCTACGAGTTCGTGAGCTACCTGAACAACATGGTCTACGTGCACAAGGCCGGGCCCGTGTGGCTCATCGGCTGGGGGCATCCCACGATGGACGCCGAGGCGATCTATGTGCCGCTCTTCAAGACCCCCAACATCTTCGCCAACTGGCACAACGAGGACTTCAACGGGATGGTCGAAGAGGCGCAGTCGCAGATGGATGACAAGAAGCGCCTCGCCCAGTACCAGCGCATCAACAAGCTGTGGATCGAGGAGGTCCCGGCCATCCCGCTCTACCAGCAGATCGACCTGTACGGCGCCAACAAGCGGGTGGCCTGGAAGGCGCGCAGCGACGAGCTGATCCGCGCGTACGACATGTCGCTCAAGGACGCGAAGTAGCTTCGAGAACGCCCAGCTACGGCGAATTCAGGTCGAAAATGTCCCCTTGACTTTCTCAGGTTCCATGCGATACCAGTAGACCCACTTTGGGAGTGCTGAACGTGCGCGCTCTATTAGTTTATCCGAATCTCCGACGTGAGATCATCGGATACGGCGACCTGGGTGCCGTCGCCGAGCCGCTGGCACTCGAGTACTTGGGCGCTGGCGCCCGCCAGGATGGGCACGAGGTTCGGATCCTCGATCTCCGGCTCCACCCGGATGACCTGCCCGCCGTCCTCGCCGATTTTCGGCCGGACGTCGTCGGCGTCACCGGGTATTCCATGCACGTCCTGCGGAACCTGGCCATCTGTCGCCAAGTCAAGGCGCTGAGCCCGGAGTGCCGCACGGTCGTGGGCGGCCACCACGCGACGCTGCTCCCCGAGGACTTCTTCGAGCCCGAGGTCGACTTCATCGTGTGCGGGGAAGGGCCCCAGCCCTTCGTCGAGATCCTTCGCGCCCTGCCGACGCTGCGTCCGGTCGCCATCCCGGGCGTGTGGAGTCGCACTGACGGCGGCTTCGTCAGCGGCGGCCAACCGCATCGCTACGAGATCGACAGTCTGCCCGTGCCCGATCGCAGTCTGACCGCCATGGACCGGCACCAGTACTTCGTGGATTGGATGAAGCCGATCGCGCTGGCCCGGACGACGGTCGGCTGTCCCTATCGCTGCTCATTCTGCTCGTTGTGGCGCATCCAGGACGGCCGATACCGGATGCGGGACATCGAGCGCGTCGTGGAGGAGATCGGCGCGCTGCCAGAGCCGTGCGTGTTCCTGGTGGACGACGAAGCGTTCGTCAACGGCCGGCGGATGGCGCAGCTCGCCGAAGCCCTCAAGGCGGCCGGCGTCAAGAAGCGCTACTTCACCTACTGCCGGATCGACACGCTTCTGCGGCAGCCGGAGCTGATGGCCACCTGGGTGGCGGTCGGACTCGAGCGGCTGTTCATCGGTATCGAGGCGGTCACCGCGGGCGAGCTGGACCAGTACAACAAGCGGCTCAAGGTCGCGCAGATCGAGGCCGGGCTGCGGGCCGCCGCGGGGCTCGGGATCGGCGTGTTCGGGGGCTTCATCGTGAACCCGGATTACACGCGCCGGGAGTTCATGCAGCTCCTGCGCTTCATCGAGCACAACCGCGTCGACTATCCCTCGTTCACGATTCTCACTCCGCTTCCCGGCACCGACGCCCTCCGCACCTTCGACGACGTGACCGAACGGCAGTCGAACGGCCGGCCCAACTGGGAGCTGTTCGACCTCCAGCACGCCGTCACGAAGACGCGGCTGCCGCGCGACGAGTTCATGGACGAGTACCTGGGCCTGTTTCGGGCCTTCACCGGCGAGTTCGCCCCGCACCGTCCCGTGCCCCACACCGAGCGCCGCGACCTCGAGGCCGTCGCTACCCGGTCCACCCCACGCTCGTCTCGTCTCCGCGGATCGGCCCTGCCATGAAGTGGAATGTGCCGGAGGAGCGGCTTCACGCCCTACCGGTCCAGCTGGGCGAGCTGCCGGACGGCATCGTTCTCAAGCGAGGTCGGGTGGAGATCCGCATCTCGGGCACCAGCGCGGCGGACGTGGTGCGCACGATCATTCGGACCGCGCTCCATGGCGCGACGCGAACGGAGCTCGGCTCGCTGGTCGCGGCGCCGGAACGCGCCGACGTACTCGCCCTGGTCGACCACCTCGTGGCCCGCCGCATCCTGGTCGCCGAGAACGACGGTCCGGGTGCCCACGCCGAGACCCAGCTCGACGTCTTCTACTGGCACTTCGGGACCGACCGGCAGCATGCGGAGGAGCGCCTCGACCAGCAGCGCATCTCTGTGCTCGGGGTCAACCACATCGCGCGGCGTCTCGTCGAGGGCCTGCGCGCGGCGGGCGTGACGTCATGCGCGGTGCTCGACCACCCGATGCTCCGCAATCCCGAATTCTTCGGCGAGGGTGACGCGTTGAGCGAGCGGGCGTGGCCGGAGACCCTCGGCCCCCGGCCGGCGCCGGTCGCCAGCGCCCTCGACGTCAATCCCCAGTCGACCAATTGTCTGGTGGCCACCTCGGACCTCGGTGCGGTCAGGGAGCTGCGCGCGTGGAACGAGTTTTGTGTCCTGCACGGGATTCGCTTCGTCCCCGTGGTGCTGGCGGATCTGGTCGGCCACGTCGGTCCGGTCGTCGTTCCCGGCGACTCGGCGTGTTACGAGTGCCTGTGGGCTCGCCTGAACACCCACCTGGCCGATCCCGACGGCCACTGGGCCGCGGCGACGAACGGCGGCGACGGCCAGGCCGTCGCGGGTCTGCACCCATCGATGGCCTCGATCCTCGGCGACATCGCGACCGTGGAGCTGATCAAGCTCTTCGGCCTCGCCCCGCCGCTGGCGAGGTTCGGCACCCTGATCGAGGTCAATCTCCTGGGCGGAGCGATGAAGACACGGCGGGTGCTCAAGGTCCCGCGGTGCGAGGTGTGCTCGAGCCGGAACAAGGTCCCCCCCACCACGCTCTCTCGAGGGTTGCTCTTCTCTTTCCCATGAATGCGCCCGTTGCCCTGGCGCCCCACCGCGTGTCGCACCTCCTCGATCACCTGGTCGACGAGACAGTCGGCATTCTCGCGGCCATCGACGAGCTGCGCCTCGACGCGGGGGCGCCGAAGTTCTTCCACTGTTCGGCCGCGCTCTGCAACACGGTGGCCCTCGGGGGGGAGGCGCCGTGCCCGCGCAGCGGGGCAGCGTCCGCCGACCGTCAGGCGGCGATCGCGCAGGCGGTCATGGACGCCGTCGCGTACTATTGTGCCGCGCTGCGGACGGAGGAGGACGAAGCGCGGGGCGTGCTGTCCGCGCGCGACGCCGCCTTCCCGCTGGTGTCCCCGTCCGCGTACGCCCTGTTCGCCCCCGCGCAGTGCGGGGATCCGTCGTTTCCATGGGTTCCGTTCGACGACTCCACCCCCGTGCGCTGGAAAGACGCGCTCGATCCCGTCCGGGACGAGCTCACGGCGGTGCCGGCGGCGATGGTCTTCTTTCCGTACGCGCCCTCCGCGGTCCACGGAGAGGCACCCATCGCCCCTGCCAGCACCACCGGGCTGGCGTGCCATCCGGAGCCCGCGGAGGCCGCGCTCGCGGCCGTCTGCGACGTGGTCGAGTGCGACACGCTCGCGCTCACGTGGCAGGCGCGCGGGGCACCGCCCCAGATCCGGATCGAGACGTTGAGCGACGAGAACTACGACCTCGTCTCTCGGTTCGAGCGGACGGGTGCGTCGATCACGCTCTTCTACGTCGTCACGGACGTTGGCCTTCCCACCGTGCTCGCGGTGTCGACCCATTCGTCGCCGACGACCCCGGCGCGCGTGTTCGGCGCGGGGACCGATCCGAACCCCGAGCATGCCGTCCGCAAGAGTCTGGAGTCCCTGGCCCACGCTCAGCAGTTTTGCCAGATCGTCCACTCGGAGCTGCCGCCGCTCACCCGCGATCCAGACCATGCCAACGTCGTCGATCAGACGAGCCACCTTCGCTTCTGGGCCAACCACGCACACGCGTCGCTGGCGGATTTCCTGTTCGGGTCCGAAGACCGGCTGGAGTTCGACCGGCTCGCGTCCCCGATGCCGGGCGGCGCGCCGGCCCAGCTCCGCGGGTTGTGCGAGCGACTGCACGCCGCCGGGCACCGCGTCCTGCTGGCCGATCTCACCTCGCCCGACGTCAACGAGCTGGAACTGACCGCGGTCCGCGCCGTGATCCCAGGGCTGCACCCGCTGCTCTTCGGCCACGCCAACCGCGCGCTCGGCGGTGCGCGTCTCCGGCGTGTGCCCCGGCAGCTCGGTTACCCGGGCGTGACCGGCGCGTCCGGCGACAACCCGGTGCCGCACCCGTTCCCGAGAAAGGGCGTGGTCACGTGAGCTCGGCGACGTGGTTCGGCGTGGCGACGGCGGCCGGCGACCCGGACGCGCTGTGGGAGACGTTCCACGAGAACACGAAGCTCGGCCCCTCCTGGACGGCGACGCCCGCCCTGGGAAGTGCGCCCGAGCCCTTCCAGCTTCGACCATATCCGAGAGTCCCCTTGCCCGAGACGACGAAGCCTTGGCGGATCCGACTCGGGGGCAAGCGGCGCCGGGCAGAGACGGCGTCACGCCTGAAGCCCGGCCCGTTGACCATGGAGCAGCTCGCGACCATCCTGCGCTTCGGCGGCGGCCCGAGACGGCCCTCGGCGGCGGACGATGCCCCCGTCCCCTCCATCTACGACTCGGGCACGACGCGCCCGCTCGAGATCTTCTTCCACACCGCGCACGTCGACGGCCTGCCCGCGGGCCTGTACCACTACAACCCGATGGCCGACGACTTGCGGTTCGTGCAGCGTCGTGACCAGTCGCACCGGCTCGCCGAGTGGCTGGTGCGCGGAGACCTCGCCCGCACGGCGGCCCTGCTGCTCTTCGTGGTCGCGGTGCCGGAGCGGAGCACCCTCAGGTGGTCCGATCGCGGGTACCGGCTGGCCCTGCTCGAGGCGGGCGCGATCGTGCGGAACGTCAACGTGGTGGCGGGTGCCCTCGGATGGACGTGCGCAAACGTTCTGGACTACTTCGATCGATCGATCGACGAGTACCTCGGTTTCGATGGCGTAACGGTCTCGACCGTCGCGGTGGTCGCGGTCGGCCGGGAAGACCGCGGTAGTACCGTGCCCTAACGGGTGGAAAGGAGAGCCGCGTCAATGGCTAAAGCGAGAGCGCGGGCAGCCCAACGAAGGGTAGCGACGATGTTCCCGAAGGACCGTCTGACGGGGCTGAGGGCGTCCAAGACGGTGCTCAGCATGACCCCGCAAGACTTCGACGACATGACGAAGGTCTTCAGTGGGGACAAGACCGTCCGCAACGCGCGCGTGCGGGCCCTCAAGACCAGCGACCTGCTCACCTTGGAGAGCCTCTTCTCCGAATACCGGATGAGGATCATTGCCAATTACTCGGGCATCGGGTCCGTCAGCACCGCGCTGAAGAAGGCCAAGGGAGACAGCTGCTGCTGCTGCTGCACTCCCTGCTGCTGCTGCTGCGCGGCCGCAGACACCGATCCATTCCAGGAGTAGCGCATCGGTACGCTCTCGCGCGAGCCCGGATCACCGTCCGGGCTCGCGCCATAAGGGGCCACTCGCGTGCATTGTGACGGTCTCCATGTCATCCGTGTCTCCAGCGATCAGGTCGTTCTCAAGCGAGGCATCGTCGAGCTCCTCCTGAACGGTCCCGACGTCGCCTCCCTCCTCGAGCGCGTGGTCGAGCTGATCAGGCAGGGCCGGACACGCGATCAGATCGTGGCCGCGTTCCCCGGGACGCTCGGACCCGAGATCGATCGGCTGCTGACGGACATGAGCCAGCGACGGCTCGTGACGACCACCGCCGATATGCTCGCGCCGGAATCGAGCGGCGGGGAGCTCCAGGCCGCGTTCTGGTGGAACTTCGGCCCGGCCGGCGTGAACGCGGTGAGCCGGCTGCGCAACGCCAGCGTCCTCGTCGTGGGGGCGACCGTCATCGCGCGGTCACTGATCCAGAGCCTGCTCGAGCTGAACGTCGGCCGCGTGCGGCTGGTGAGCCACCCCGCGCTCGACGATCGCCTCGCCCCGATCGAGAGCGTGGCCCTGCCCCTCTCATGGGAGCCCCGCGTCGAGCGCGTGGCCTCGCTCCCGCCTGAAGAGGAGCTCCGCGAAATCTCCCTGATCTGCGCCACCAGCGATTTCGGCCAGGCCGACGCCCTGCTGGAGATGAATCGGCTGGCGCTCCGGACGGGGCGACCCTACCTGCCGGCGTGGCTGGCCAACCTTTTGGGATATGTCGGCCCGCTCAACTATCCCCACGAGACGGCCTGTCTACGGTGCTACCGGGCGCGGACGGACTCCAACACCCCGGACCACGCGGCCCTTCGCGCCGCCGCGCGCTACGTCACGGACCAGCCGGACGCTCGCGGGTCCGTCGGGTTCGCCCCGCCCATGAGCGCGATCATCGGCAACATCATGGCGATGGAGGTCGCCAAGTGCCTCGGCGCGTTCGCGCCGACCGACACCGCCGGACGCGTCATCGAAATCAACCTCGTCTCCTTCGCGTCCGTCGTGCGTCGTGTCCTGAAGCTCCCGCGGTGCCCGGACTGCAGCGAGGTGATGCGCCAGGGGTCGAAGACGATGCTCGTCGGCGCCCAGATCCCGAATTCGGAGGCGGAGCGCTAGGTGCGGGAGGCCGCGTGATCCTCTCCGCGGAGAACCGCGGTTCCCTCGATCGATTGCTTGGGCTCTGGGACGATCTCGTCGACCCCAGGGTCGGCATCGTCCAGGCCGTGGCCGAGCTGCCCACAGACGACGATGATCCGGACCTCTTTCACTACATGTCGAAGGCGTGCGACACCAGCGTCTTCACGCCGCTCAGCAATTTCAGCGATAACGGCGGCGCGTCGATGAGCCGGCTGGTGGCGATCGCCAAGGCCCTCGGCGAAGCCGTCGAACGCTACTGCTCGGCTCTCTACCGCCGCGATGAGCTGCGCCTGGCCCGCTACGCGGACCTCGAGGAGCCCGCCGTCGATCCCGAAGCGCTGGTCGTCTATCGCCCCGAGCAGTTCGGTCAACCCGGCTTCCCGTGGCGGCCGCTACACCGGGAATCGCCCGTCCGCTGGACCGGGGGGACGTCGCTGGCCACCGGCGAGCCGATCCTCCTTCCCGCCTCGCTCGTGTGGCTGCCGTTTCACTATCCGACCGCCGAGCGGAGCACCCCCTTCTGCCAGCCGATCTCGACGGGGCTGGCGTGCGGGTGCTCCTTCGAGGAGGCCGCGCTCTCCGGGCTGTGCGAGGTGATCGAGCGCGACGCCTTCACGATCACCTGGCAGGCGCGCCTGGGGCGGCGCCGCATTCGTCCCGACAGCCTCCCCGCCGCCGTCCGGGAGCTGGTCGGGCGATTCACCCGGGTGGGTATCGACGTCAAGCTGATGGACATCACCACGGACATCGCGGTACCGACCGTGATGACCATCGGCCTGTCGAACGTCGTCACCGCGCCCGCGGTGGCGGTGTCGGCCGCCACCGACCCGTCCGCCGAGCGCGCGGCGATCAAGAGCCTGGAGGAGCTGGCGCACACGCGGAAGTACGCCAAGCAGCTGTGGCAGTATCTGCCTCCGTTGCCGGTCGAGGTTGCGAAGGGCCATCCCATCGTGAAGGACCAGAAGGACCACCTGCGGTTCTATTGCCCCCAGTCGGCAAAGGCGTACGCGGAGTTCGCCTGGAGCTCGACGGAGGAGTGCGGCCTCAGCGACGTGGGCGGCGCCGGGGCGCGGACCGAGGACGAGCTGGGGTGGGTCGTCGACGCGCTCCAGCGCGTCGGTCTGCATCCCATCGCCTGCGACGTGACGTCCGAGGACGTGAGAGGGCTCGGGCTGCGGGTCGTGCGCGCGGTCGTTCCCGGCGCCCACCCGCTCTACATGGGCCACGTGAACCGGGCCCTCGGTGTCCGCCGACTCTACGACGTCCCGCCCCGACTCGGCTATCGGGGCCTCGTCCCCGGCGATGACGACAACCCGTTCCCCCATCCGTTTCCCTGAGGAGGGCGAGGATGACCCTGGAGGCGATCGAGCGCCTGCTCATCGACGCGGACCGGAGCGCCCTGTGGGAGCTGTTCCACGAGAACTCGAAGACGAGCTTCTTCGAGCCGCATCTGCTCTACAAGCTCTGGCCCTCGGACGAGACCGTGGTGGCCACCATGCAGCAGCTCCACCGGGTCAAGCCGTACGGCGATTTCCCCAAGATCGCCCTGCCTGCCGGGAAGGCGTTGCCGGTGGTCCGGCGGCGCTTCGACGACGTGATCCGGAGGCGGCACGGCGCTCGGGCCTTCAGCGGCGGATCCATGCGCGTCCATGAGCTGGCCAAGATCCTGTGGATGAGCTACGGCGTGAACCGCGCCAACGCCAAGACCCACTTTCCGCGTCCGTTCCGGATGATCCCGTCGGGCGGCGCGCTCTACCCGCTCGAGCTGTACGTCCACGCCTCACGCGTGGACGGACTGGACCCCGGCCTGTACCACTACGATCCCGAGGCGCACAACGTCGATGTGCTGCGGCAGCGGGACGACAGCGCCGAGATCGCCGGCCTCTTGATCCAGCCGGACCTGGCCCGGGCGGCGGCGGCCGTCGTGTTCATCTCGGCGATCTTCGAGCGCTCGACCTTCAAGTACGGCGATCGCGGTTACCGGTTCGTCCTTCTCGAGGCCGGACATCTGGCCCAGAACGTCAACCTGGTGGCCCAGGGCCTGGGGCTGGCGTCGGTGAACATCGGTGGGTACAACGACCGCGCCGTCGACCGGTATCTCCTCTGCGACGGCGTCAACGAGTCGGTCGTCTACATCGCGCTCCTTGGCCGGCCCGGCAAGGCCGCGGGCGGCGGCCACGGAGTCTGACGCCCATTCAGCGGGCGGGAGCCGGCACCGGGCGGGCGGCGAGCACCGCGCGCAGCGCCGCGAACCCAGGCGCCGACCGCACCTCCTCCGCCGAGACGTCGCGCCCGAGGAACCGATTGAAGGTTCCGATGGCCAGACGCACGTCGTCGACCGTGAAACGGTTGGCGTAGAGCAGGAACTCCGACCAGGCTTCCCCGCGGACGGCGTTGTGCACCGAGAACTTCTGCTCCTCCACGACCCGCCGAGCCAGCCGCTGGGCCTGCTCCGACGTCATGGTCTGGTGCTTCCAGTCGACGCCGAGGCCCTCGATGCCGAACTCCGCCGCGCGCGCCCCGATGGGCGTCGAGGGGATGTAGACCCAGGTGCAGACCGTGCAGAAGTCGATCCGCATGTCGTCGAGGAAGCTCACGATCTCCCGCGCGGACTCCTCGGTGTCGCCGGGAAACCCGACGATGAAATTGGCGTGGACGTTGATGCCCTGCTCCTTGAGGTACGCGATCCCCCGGCGGTATTGCTCGCCCCGGGCCGCCTTGGACATGTTCTTGAGAACCTGATCGTTGACCGATTCGAGGCCGGCGAACACTCCGCGACAGCCCGAGCGCCGCATGAGCTTCGCGGTCTCGGCGTCGGTGTACTGCGGGCGGAAGAACGAGTACCACTCGAAGTCGTATCGGCAGAGCACCTCCAGCACGGCCTTGAAGCGGCGCAGGGGCACGTTGAACGTGTCGTCGGTGAAGATCAGGGAGCGGACACGACCGAGGTCTCGCAGCTCCCCGAGCTCCTTCGCCACGCTCTCCACTCCGACCAGCGTGAGCGGCCCCTGGTTGACGGGATACTCGCAGAAGGCGCACCGGAAGGCGCAGCTCCGCGCCGTCCGCACGTGGACGGTGTGGTAGAGGTGATCGGTCTGCGGCAGCTGGCTCCAGCGGATACCGGTCTCGTCCATCGACAGCTCCGGCTCGACGCCGGCGGGCGGATGAACGCGGCCTCGCGAGACCACGTAGGTGCTGGGGATACCCGGCCCCGTGACGAGCGCGCGCACGGACCCGCGCTCGAGGACCTCCAAGAGCGGCGCCTCACCGCGCGGGCTCACCACGTAGACGTCGGCGCCGTAACGGCGGAGCAGCGCATGAAAGGCCGCGGGCGGCAGATTCTTCTCGTAGCTCACGAGCAGCAGGCCCCCCAGCACGATGATCGCGTCCGGCCACAGACGCCGGATCTGAGCGACGGCCATGGGGATGAGCTCTCGCTGGGCGCCGTCGAAGAGCAGGCTCGTGGACAAGAGCACGAAACGCGGATCATAGCGCCGGCTCAGGCGCGCGAGCGCGTGACGGTCGACGGCGTTGGCAACCCGGACGCGATATCCGTGGGCGGACAGGAGGCTCAGGTAGTAGCTGCCCGCCAGGAGCGTCATGCTGAACGGGTCGTAGGCATCGCGGTCGGCCGTCGTGCCGGACCGGACCCAGCTCAGGAAGCGGCTGAAGTCGTAGAGCCGTCCGTCGATCACGAGGTCCACTTCATCCTTCATCCACTCGTCCGCGGACAGCGCGGACAGGATGCCCTGCGCGCGCGACTGGCTGGGCACGAGGAGGTCGTCGTCGCTCCCGTCGTCGTACCAGCGGTCGACGTCGGCGTAGAACGGCACGAAGAGCGCGTCGAGAGCCTCCAGCGTCATCGCGTCACGTCCTCCGTCGCCGGGGCCTCGCGGGCCGGGGCCAGGCTCGCCAGCAGGTGCTCCTCCACGATCGTGTGCGCCCGCTCCGGATCTTCCAGCAGGGAGAGATGCCCGACATCCGGGAGATAGACGCGGCGGCACCGCGGCGCCGCGCGGCGGATGATCTCGGCGCAACGCTTGAACGCCGGCAGCTCGTGCTCGCCCACCACCAGCAGGATGGCGGCCCGCACGCGCTGCAGGTCGGCCGCGCTCTGCGGATGGCGGTTGAGACGGAGGTAGGCGTCGTCTCCCAGCTCCCACCACGGGTGCCGTCCCACCAGGCGCCAGAGCTGTCGCCACAGCTCGGGGCGGCGCTCGGCGCCCTTGAAGACGTCGGGAGGCGACTGCATCCAGCGCTCGCGGAGGTGCGGGCCGAAGCCGAGGGTGCGATGCAGCTCCATCAGCTCGCGATAGCGTCGCGCCACGTCGTCGTCGCGAGGACCACCGCCGAGCGCGGGCGAGGCCAGGACGATCGACGAGAACGCGGTAGGAAACTCGATGCCGAGCTGGAGCGCCAGCAGCGTGCCGAACGAAAGCGCCACGACGTGCTTCACGTCGCGCTCGAGCGCGAGCCGTCCGATCCGTCGCGCCAGCGCCGGAAGATCTTCGTCGACGGCGAACGGCAGCGAGACGCCGTGACCGGGGAGGTCGATGCCGACGTGGGACCAGCGGGGCAGGAGCCGCCAGAGCGGAATCCAGCTGCTCGAGTCGAGGGTGTAGCCGTGGATCCACAGCACCACGTCGCCGGGGCCCGGCGCGATCCGGGCGGCTAGCCCCTCACTGAACTTGACGAGCGCCGCCCTGCTCACCGGTCGGCGGCGAGAAAGCCGCGACAGAATCGATGGAACTCGAGCACGAGGCGGTCCTCGTCGTCGAAGCGCGGTGGCGCCCCGGGGACGAGGCTCTCCCAGATGGCGATGTCCTGCTCGTACGACGCCTTGCTGTCGCGCAGGAGCGAGTGAACCACGCGCGGGTCAGGCCGGGCGCCGTCGGCGGCCGGCGGGACAGCGACCGAGACTCGGATCGCGCACCGGCCGTCGGCCGTGGGGGTGGCGCCCGAGATCACCTGGTAGCAGTCGTGGCCGTCTCCGAGCTCGGTGACGCACAAGGCGGGGCTGAACACGCGGATCAGCAGCCGAATCTTGGACTCCTGGCCGTCGCGCGAGCCGCTGAGCCAGGGCACGCTCGAGCGCGCGAGAAAAGCCCCTTCCACGAGCAGCTCGCCGTGCTCTCCAGGTCGGAGGGTCAGATCGGACACGGCCTCCAGCCCGTGGACCAGCCGGAAGTGCCGGTGGTCGAATCCGTTCTCGATGACCAGCTCGGGCGACGTCCTCGCCGTCAGCGTGAAGCCCTGGACGATCAGGTGCGTGCGGTTCAGCCCTTCCAGGAACTCGCCGAAGCCGCGCTCGTGGCGATCGTCGAGGAGGACGAAGACGAGTCCGCCGAGCGCCCTCGTGGGATAGCGCCGGGCCCGGTACGGCGAGACCGATGCCTCCGACAGCTCGACTCGATGCCCGTGGAACGGACAGATGATGGCGCCGTCGTCGAGTCGGCCGCCACGCCCGAGGTGCGCACCACGATGGGGACACGCGGCATCGAAGGCCGCGACGGTGTCGTCGCATCGCACGAGGACCAGCGGGTGATCGCCCACCTCTGCTGCGGTGAGCCCGCCCGTGAGCTCGCGTTCGAAGGCCACCTGATACCAGCCTCGGTACATCGCGCGGTTTCCGCGAGCGGATTCTTGCCGCATCACTAACGACCAGCGATGCTATAGGTCACGCCCATGGTGCGAGATCATAGCCTCGGACGCCGAATCGAGTCAACGGGCGCCGGGACGACGGCGGCGATCGCCCGCCGCTCCGGCGATATCCGGATGCGTGGCCTCTGGGCACCGACGCTCGGCGCCCTGTCGGAGACCCTGGAGCGCTTCGGCTTTCCAGGCGATCGCGAACGCTGGATCGTCTCGGACCTGGCCCTCGGAGCCTGGCGTGCGCACCAGGCGGCCCGAGAGATCCTGGCTCAGCTCTCCGTCGGCGAGGGAGACCCCGTCGCCACGCTGCTCTCGGAACCGCCGGTCTATTCGGCGCCGTCGGACTCGGGCGACACCGCCGATCTCTTCGGCTTGCTGATCGACGCCGAGGGCCG
>Ga0068859_100004868_pt1 | contig 13669 bp, 8 predicted proteins | sample KBSSwiS22_FD_66585 | JGI IMG/M metagenome (GOLD analysis project Ga0068859, IMG submission 66585) | Switchgrass rhizosphere microbial communities from Kellogg Biological Station, Michigan, USA - KBS Switchgrass S2-2 | ecosystem: Host-associated > Plants > Roots > Rhizosphere > Soil ... | reverse complement strand
GCTCTCGAGACGTGCGAGAGCCTCGGCGTGGACGCGCGCGTCCTCGTCGACCTGTACCGCCCCGCCCAGGCCCATCCCTTCGTCGAGGAGCTGTTCGGCCTGCCGTTCTACGGTTTCTCCCCGACGCTCACGCGCCAGGGTGTGCTCGGGGCCAAGCGGGTCCTCGACGTCGCCGGGGCCGCCGTCCTCCTCGCCGTCCTTCTTCCGTTCCTCATCGGAATCGGCGCCATCATCAGGCTGACGTCGCGCGGCCCCATGATTTTCCGCCAGGAGCGCTCGGGATTTCACGGGCGGCGCTTCGAGATGTACAAGTTCCGCACGATGATCCAGGGGGCGGAGGAGTTGCAAGATCAGGTCGCGCATCTCAACGAGCTGGCGGGTCCCGTCTTCAAGATCACAAGCGACCCCCGGCTGACGGCGGTGGGTCGCTTTCTTCGCCGGACCAGCCTCGACGAGCTGCCCCAGCTCGTGAACGTCGTCAGGGGCGAGATGAGCCTGGTGGGACCGCGGCCGTTGCCGGTCTACGAGGCGAGCCGCATCAAGGGCGCTCAGCGGCGGCGCCTGGCGATGCGGCCGGGCATGACCGGGCTCTGGCAGGTGAGCGGGCGAAACAGCGTGGATTTCGACGGCTGGATGCAGCTCGACCTGCTCTACGTGGATCGCTGGTCATTCGGCCTCGACCTGCGCATCCTGCTCCGCACGATTCCGGTGGTCCTGCACGGCGAAGGCGCGTCCTGAGCCGGGCCTCCTCCACGCCGACAGGGCGGCGCCTTCAGCGACGCGACGCCCGCGTGCGCGGCGAGGCCCCTGCCCCCGCGACTCTCGATCCGCCGGCTTCGCTTACGCCGCGCTCCCACGTCTTCGTGGGCATCGGCTCCGTGCTGCTCGGTCTGCCGATCGCCGTGCTCGGTACCGCGGCGGGCCCGTATGACGATCCGAAAGCGTGGGCGCTTCCCATCCTGGTCGCGCTGACCGGGCTCGCATGGCTCATCCAGCGCCGCGAGCGTCCGGCGCGTCCAGACGGCGGCCCCGATCGCTCGGGACGCTGGCTGTGGGGGACCGTCGCCGCCTACTTCCTCTGGTGGATCGTGACGACGCTCACGTCGCTCTCCCCGTGGCAAAGCCTCCTGGGGAACTTCGGCCGCGGCCTCGGGCTCCTGACGTTCGGCTCGGCGATCCTGCTCTTCCCGCTGGTCCGGTCGGAGTGTCGCTCGCCGCGCACGGTCCGGGCCCTCATCGACGCGGCGCTGCTCGGAAGCGCGCCGGTCTGTGTCATCGCTCTCGGACAGGCGCTCGGATGGGACCCGATGCCCAAGGCGTGGGATCCCTCCGTGGCAAGGCTGGTCGTGCGCTCGACGTTCGGCCAGCACATCTTTCTCGGCAGCTACCTCGCGGTGCTGATCCCGATCGCCGTGGCGCGCCTCGAATGGGGCTTCCATGTGCGGGAGACGTCCCGCCCCGACGGGGACTCGAATGTCGGTAGACGGCGATCGGCGCTCATGGTCGCTGCCTGGGTAGCGGGAACCATCGGGCTCGTCGCCCTCGGGTCGCGGTGGGATCTCGCCTGGTGGCTGCTCGTCCCTTGGGGCGTCGTCGGGGCCGGCGGCTTGGCACTCCTCCTCGCGCGCTCCGGCGCGACACCGCTTCTTCCCGTTCCGATCGTGGCCGGGCTCTTTGCGACCCAGGTGATCGTCGTCGTCCTGTGCCTGGCGCGCGGCGCCTTCTTCGGAATGCTGGCCGGCCTGAGCGTCACCGCATTTGCCCTCCTCGCGCGCCGGCGTGCCTGGCGAGCGTTGGCATCGGTCGTGGCGGTCCTCGTCGCCGTCGCGCTCTTCCTCGTGCTGTTGAACGCGCCTACGTCGCCCCTGGCCGCCCTCCGCGCGAAGCCGCTGCTCAGCCGTCTGAGCCGTCTCGCCGACGTGCGGCCGGGAAGCCCCGGATGGTTCCGCCTCCAGGTCTGGACGGGAACGCTCGACGGCTGGCGTCGCCAGCTTGGAGGCGAGGCACTGATTCCCGGCCTTCCGCCGCACGTGAGGAGCGTCGTCGGCTACGGGCTCGAGACGCAGCTCCTGACTCTTGATCGGTTCGCCCTTCCCAACCTGGGCGTTCTGCGGACGCGGGGCGAGGGCTGGACCGGCCGATACCTCGCCGATCGCGCCCACAACATCGTCCTCGATCACCTCCTCACGGGCGGTCTCATCGGAGTCGGGCTGTGGGCGCTCGTGAGCGGGTCGTTCCTCGTGGTCGGGGTCGCGCGCGCGCGGGCCGCCACGACCCCCGGCGAGATGGCCGTCCGCGTCGGGGCGATCGGCGCCATCGTCGCGCATCTCGTCGAACAGCAGGTCGGTATCGTGACGCCGGTGCCGCTCGCCCTCTTCTGGGTCGCCGGTGCGCTCTGCACCATGCCCGCATGGTCGGAGCGCGAAAGTCAACCGGCGGCGGGGGCGCGCCCGGCGTGGTGGATCGTCGCGCCGGTGGCCGTTGCACTCGTCGCCGTGCCGGTGGTCTGGCTCGAGACGCGCTGGCTGCTCGCCTCCATCGCGTACGCGGAGGGCACGCGGAGCAGTTGGGTTGGTCGGACGGCGGAGGCCTACCAGCGCTTCCAGCGCGCCCGCGCCCTCGTCCCATGGCTGCCTGTGCCCGCCGAGGCGACGGCGTACACCGGTCTTCGGCTGGCGGCTGCCCAGACCGATCCGGCGCGCCGGCTCGCCCTCTTGCGCGAGGCCGACGCTGCCCTCGCAGGCGTCCGGGGCCCGGCGGCCATGGGAGGGGGCTACTGGACGCTGAGCGCGCAGGTGGCGTTTGCGCGCGTGAGGGCAGGGGAGCGGAGTGAGCTCGAGGCGAGCCTCGAGGCGTTCGAGCGTGCCGCGCGGCTCCGCCCGGGAGACGGGCAGTTGCTGAGCCAGTGGGCGTGGGCGCTGCTCGAGGCGCGAAATGCTGCGCGCGCCCGAGCCGTGGCCCAGGAGGCCACGGCCCAGTCGCAGCGCCCGGATGTTTGGCTGGCCTGGGCGGTGCTCGCCCGCGCGGCGAGAGATCTCGGCGATGAGGCGGCCGCGGAGCGCGCCGCCGGGCTGGCGTGGAGCCTGGCCCCGCCCGAGGCTCGGCGGGTCCTTGAATCCCTGGGGCTGACACCGGCCAGCTAGGCCCTCGATAGCCGCCTCCGGAACGTCCCGCTCGTGTCGATCTTTTGGTTGACTACCGCGTACTTGACTCTGTAGCATGTGTCGCGTTGGTTAGGCCGGTGCCTCGCGCTACCACCCCCCGGGTCACCAGTACCCCCCGGGGTCACCAGTAAGGAGTCCGCGTTGAAGACCGCAATCATTTCGTCGATTCTGCTGATACTACTGGGTGCGACGGGTGCAGAAGTTTCCGGGCAGCTGGGTGCCCCGGGCGCGGAACGGTTCGTTCTGACCGGGATGGTGGTGTGGAGCAGCAGCGAAGGCGTGGCGTGGCTACAGGAACCGGATCTCACCCGGAACAAGCCCGTCACCCTCCGAATCGGTGAGAGCGTAGGTCCGTGGAAGCTGACGCGGTTCCTCGACAACGGCGTCGAGCTGGACGGGCCCGCGGGAAAGGTCCTCGTCCCCCTCCAGAACGCGGGTGGAGGCGGGACGGCCGTGGCGGCCGGAGCGCCGGCCGGGCCCGCCCCGGAGGCCGCGTCCAGGACCTTCTCGCCGAACGATTCCTCGCGCGCCGCCACCCCACCGTCCTCAGGCAGCGCGGCTCCCGGGCCCGTCGCGGACGTCAATCGTCCGGCGCCGAACGCTGGCGGCTTCGCTGAGGCACTGAACAGGGCGCGGGCGGAGAGAGCGCAGCGGCAGCTCGGGAATGCGCAGGAGCAGCAGCCCCGCGAGGCAGGGCCCGTCGCCGGTCAGACAGCGCGTGGTCTGAGTCCCCGGTCCGGCGCCACGTCTTCCGACGGCGGGACTGCTGCTGGGCAAGACGGGACAAATCGAGTGATCCAGCTTCCCGTCGGTGGCGGAAAGGCGGGCTTCAGGGAGCTCTTCGGCCACCGATGAGGCCGCCCGCGGCAGTTTCCCTTCCGGTGTGAAGGCCGCATGAGCCCTGGACTCGAGTTCTTCTGCTCCGACACATGTCATGGGCCACGGGTCAGCCGCCGGCGGCTTCTGGCCGGGAGTGCGGCGCTGCTGGCGACGATGCTGGGGCAGCCAGCCCTCGGCCGCGCCGGCGACGACGGCGCGGCGATCGTTCACCGGTACGCTTCCGTGCCCGACGATCCGTGGGCAGTCTGCCATGGGATCCGCGCGATGGGTCGCGAGTTCGCGATGAAGGGCGGGCAGAGCGCGGTGGACTTCCTGCTCGAGACTCACCTCGTGTCGGTGCCTGCCGACGGCAAGACCGTGCTCGCCTTCCCGTCTCAGGTGGAAGTGCATCCGAACATGTTCCTCAAGACCATGCTGGAAGCTGGCGTGCCCCTGAACCATGCGTTCGTGAATCAAGGCAGCCGTCGCACGCTCCGCGACGTGCTGGATGGCGCGCGCGCCCTGTTTCGGCCGACGAAGGTGATCGGGTCGCCCAACATGCTGCCATGGAGCGTGATCGCCTTCTCGCGCACCACGTCGCCGCTCAAGCGGCGGTGGACGAATGCATGGGAAGAGCCCGTGGATCTGGACCCGGTCGTGGAAGCCTCGCTGGAGTTGTTCGAGCAGGCCTCTCTCCCCTTGATGCAGGCCATGCGCGAGGGCAGGCCGGAGGCGGCGAAGGCGCCCGTCCACTCGTTCACCTGTGCCGGCATGCATATGCTGTACGCGCTCCTGACGGCTCTGCAGACCGGATATGTCGGACAGGACCGGCGAGAGAGAACGCAGCGGCAGGTCGACCTGCTGGTCTGGCGGTTGACGGGGGACCTCGCGCTCATCGAGCGATTCTACAAGGAGCGCGCCGCGGAGAACGGAGCGTACTGGTTCGAGCTGGATGCCAAGGTCAAGATCCTCGGACATGCCGAGGAGTGCCTGGCCTTCGGACTGCGACATGGGGTGGTCACGCTCACACCGGCCCAGCAGGGAAAGCGGAAGGCGGCGACCGCCACGCTCAGGCGGCTGCTCGGGGACATGGAGGAGAGGAACATGAAGGAGGCCCGCGTCGTGAACCCGGAGCTCTTCAGGCAGCTCGTGGGCGATGCCTGCCACGCGCGCCACGGCCTGACCCTGACATGAGGGTGCAAGGGCTCGCGGCCGGGTTCGCCCTGCTCCTCACCGTCCTTGCTGGGCTCTCGGGATGCGCGCAGCCTCAGCGCGCGGGCAGCACCGCCCCGGAATCTGGAGGGGCCGTTGCCGCCTCCGACGTCGAGCGTCTTCGCGAAAGGGCGGCCACCTTCTGGGCCGCGCGCGTGGCCGGTGACCCGAACGCGCAATGGGAGCTCCTGGAACCCCGCGGGCGCGGTCGACTGACGCCTCTCGAGTACGTGCCGGGGCCGGGCGCGCTGAAATACCTGGCGTATCAGGTCGAGAACGCGACTGTGGACGGTTACTTCGCCGATGTGAGCGTCCGGATCCTGGTCCAACCCATCCTCCCGGCCGCGCGGAAAACGAAGATCGGTCCGTCGGGCATGCTCGTCAAGGATCGGTGGGTCCGGATCGGGGGAACCTGGTACCGAAGCCTCGAGCAGGAGGGTTCTTAGTCGGTGAAAACAGAGCCAGATACCTGGTTTTTTTTCTTGACACTCAAACGGCATTCCTCCTATCCTGGGCGAAGTTTTTGCGCTCCCTATCTGTTGAGGGGCGCTACTCTCGTCTCCCAGTTGACGCGTCATCCGGCGAGGGGGTGGTGATCCAACGAGGGACAGAGAGTCACGCACAGTCGGCGAGTCTAGGGGCTGGTGGCTTATCCCAGCACAGCGGCGAGCGGCGGTCGACGTACCACATCTCACATTCAGCGTAACGGAGGGAGCGAAGTAATGAGGAAACTCATGGTGGGGTTGATGATGGTGGTAGGTCTTCTGGCGGTGACGCCGCCGGCCATGGCCCAGTCTTTGGTGGTCCCCGGGTCGGGGGATCCCGTGGGCCTGATCACTTCAGGCGCCGTGCTTCCGTTCCTGGGACAGGGCAACGCTCCCGGCGGCACGGGGTTGTCATTCCTGGAGCTTCTTGCTCCGGTGGACTTCACGACCGTGCATATGTTCCTCTTCGACGCCAACTGCGTGCGCAACGGCCCGTCGATCAACGTCGAGTTGACACCGAACGACGTTGCGATCTTCCGCATCGACCAGGTCGGGCCGCCCACAGGCCTGGTCACCGCGGCGCGGGCCGACAATGCTGGGTTTACGCTCCTTCCGTGGCGGCCGGATTTTGGCGAGGCTATCGCGGCCCGGACCCTGTGGGCCAATTCGAACGGCAACTTCGTCCGCGTGATCGATCCGATCGCCTTGGCGACCCTCGATGACATTGTCCCCACCGGTACCGGTGGGTGGCACCCGATGAGGACCGCCGCGGCCTTCTTCGCTCCGTTCGAGGGCGGCGGTCTGCACACAACGCTCTACTTCGTGTGTCCGAACGCGAACATCCAGCGTCATGTTCCGAGTAACGGAGGGGCCCTCAACCCGAACAGCGGATTCCCCATAATCTTCCCGAATCTTGCGGCCGCGGGCGCAACCACGCCGTTGCGGGTCCGCGTTTACGACGATGAGGAGTCGCTGCTGCGCGACGTGACAAGCTCCTGCAGCTGCCTGACCATCAGGCCAGTCACCGACATCGACGCGGTGTACGCCTCGGCTGTCGAAGCACCCAATGGGACTTACACCGAGGTCGAGGGATTTGCCCGGCAAACTGTAACCCCGCCGGTATGCGACCTGCAAGTCATTGACCAGCTCCTCGTTCCGAATACGCCGAATATAGGAAATGGTTGCCAAGGCGCGCCGCTGGGCTGCAGCTTTGCAGCAGGAACGTGCGTTGGTCAGTTCCACCAGATCACGCCCGCGGTGAGCCAGGACACTCCCTACTCCTTCGTCGCGTATCGGGCGATCACGGTGCCGGGCTTCGACGTCTTCGGCCGCGTCGCCGGTGGCTCGAGCTGCCATATCGGTGGAAACGCTACTGATCCCTGCACGTTTACCGGCGGCAGATAGTCTCGGCTTAGCCTAGTAGTAGTCGTCCCCAACGGGCGGCGGGTTACCCCCGCCGCCCGTTCCTTGTCCACGAACGACGTAACGACATGACGTCGTGCGAGTGAAGTGGTACGCTTCTCGCGGTCGGGATCGAAAGAGCTCCTGCCCATACTCTCAGCTCGCAATGGAGGATGGCGATGAGGTTACTCGGATGTTCGGGACAGTCTCTGAATGTGCTGGTGGGGGCGGGGGCCATGCTCCTGCTCGCGGGCAGCAGCCATCTCTCGGCCCAGCCGACCATTCCGAACTCCGGATCGGGGCTCCCTGGATTTTCCGGGTCGCCGAACGATCAAGTGAGGCCTCGACTCATCCTCGGCCCCAAGGGGGAGGTACTCCGCCTCTGGCAACGGAAGGGGGATGACCGTGCGGGCGGCGGCGCGGTAACGCTCGAGGTGTCATCCGGCGACACCTGGCAGACGATCGTGGAGCTTCGCTCGCCCGACAAGGGCGTCACCGTTCGCGATCCCGATCTCGCCGTTTCTCCGTCCAACGAGTTGGCGGTGATTTACCGCTGGTGGCGCACCAGCCCTCGCGCCAAGCAACTGCGCCTCGCTCGGTCGGATGACGGCGGGAAAACCTGGTCCCGGCCTGAGCAACCGATCGATACGTCGGGTCAGGCGTTTGATCCGAATGCCGTCTGGGGCGGCGGCAAGACCCTGGTCGTAGTCTGGGCCGACGAGCGCCGGGGGGGGAAAGTGTTCGACGTCTACGCGCGCCGCTCGCCGGACGGCGGGATGACGTGGGGGCCGGAGCAGCTCCTCAGCGACTTTCCCGAGAAGCTGCCGAGCGACGCCTTTGCCCGCCCCCGGATCATCGGCGATGGCCAAGACCGGTATTGGGTGGTGTGGATGGGCATCAAGAACGGACGCAGCTCCCTCTACATGAATCGGTCGGTGGACGGCGGCCGCAAGTGGACCAATCCAGTTGCCTTGACCGGGGAGAGCCAGTCCGTCTTGGGCCGCAACCTGCACCGCGCCGGCGAGCGTATGCTGCTCGTCTGGCAGGACGTACGGACGGGACGGGACCGCCTCTATGCCGTCACGTCGAGTGATGGCGGTGTGACGTGGACGGCGCCGGCGCGCGTGGATCATGTGCCCGAGAGCGCCGAGGTGGCCGTGACCTCGCCCTCGGTGCTGCTGAACGCCGATGGCGAGGCGCTCGTCGCGTGGCAGGACGCGCGAAACGGGCGCGAGGACATCTTCCTCGCACGTTCGACCGACGCTGGCCGCACGTGGGGCCCGGAGGACCAGCGGATGGATGCAGACGAGCCCGGCACCGCGCTATCACGCTTTCCCAGTCTCGCAAGAGCCAAGGACGGGCGGGTCGCCCTCGCATGGGACGACGATCGCGCCGGTCTGGAAGACATCTACGTGCGCGTGCGGTCGGCCGGCGAACGACCGCAGTGGGGTCCTGAGATCCGCGTGTCATCCCCCATGCCCAAGCTCGCCGCCCGGCTGCCGCAGCTTCTCTGGGCGCCAAACGGAGCGCTCTACGTTGCGTGGGAGGTCTGGGATCACACCGCCGGGGTCTCCAACATCGCCAAGCGGATCGACACAAAGATCCTTCGCCTCGACAATCGATAGCCGCGCTCGCGGCGCATCGCCCGGCGACTCTCTGCGGGGCGGGCGGCAGGTAGTCGTCGCGTAGTCTCGTGATTCCCGCGGGCGGCGAGGGAAACCCCGCCGCCCGTTCTTTGTCGCTCTGCTTCTCGCCGCCGTCGATCATCTCAGTCCCAGGCGATCGAGGAGACGCGCCTGAGCCAGGTCGCGGCGCACGACGCAGCGCAGACGGATCTCGCCGCCGGAAGCAAGGTCCTTCGCCTCGACGACCCTTCGACTTCCGCTCCGGGTCCACGCTGAAGCGCTTCTCCCGCCGGTTGGTCCTCTCCCGTTCCTGACTCGCCCGATCCGCCCTCACTCGCCCCTGCCGTTCGCTGTTTCGGACTCCGCCGCCGCGCGCCACTTCGAGACTTGACTCGAGATCAGTGTCGCTCGCTGGAGCTTTCGAACTGGACTTAAGCGCAATGTCCTTTGGTACTACTCACTCTTGGAGCAGGACGACTCACTCGCTTCCCTCGTTCGCTGATTTCCGCCTTCGCCGCCGCGCGGCCCCTCCGAGATAGAAGGAGACCTACGAAAGTAGAGGCCACTGTGCGAGACGAGAGCTCGTTGGTTGGCACCTCACGAATAATCCGCGTCGCGTGAATTTGCCGAACACTTCTCGCTCGTTGCCATCGACGATCTTCTCGCGCGTTTGCTTGGCGCATCTCTTGCTCAGTTCATGCGACGCGATGTAGGGAACTGCTGCTCGAGAAAACAGTGTCGCTCGGTGGACCGTGCTGACACTGGACTCAAGAGCAATGCACGTTGGTACTAGTCGGTACTCGAAACAGACATGCATTCACAGCGGGGCATGAACGATGGCCCCCGGAGGAACGGTGAGATGAAGCTCGAGCGGACTTGGTTGTTAGCGACTGTCATCGCGGTTGGTTCTCTTGCCCTGTTCGACGCAGGGCCGGTGTTGGCGGCGCCCCTTGTCTGCGACGTCGTGACTCCTGGCGAATGCCAGGTCACGACGCTCCACGATCTCGGGGCCGGCGGCACGTTCAAGGTGGACCGAGCCCTTCACATTCTTGGTCCCAACGGAGCACTGAAGACGAGTCCGGGGAGTGCGCTCACGCTCAAGATCTCGGGCGGGCTCACCATCGACGCGGGCGGCCGGATCACCGGCGACGCGGCGGCCGGCGTTAGCAGCGGCGCCACGATCACCATCACGGCGGGCGGCCCCGTGCTTCTCGCCGGAGCCGGAACGTCGGGCGCGCTGATCTCCGTGGACCAGCTCGGCGGATCGTGTTCCGGCGGCGCCGCGGGCAACGTCACCATCACGTCCAGCTCCGAGTCGCCGAGCGCCATCGTGACCCAGAACGGCTCCAAGATCTCCGCCAACGCCCGGTGTTCGGCCGGGGAGATCGAGATCGCCGCCTCCAAGGGCGGGGTTGACATCCGGGGCTTGGTGGAATCGGTCAGCACGCTCAGCGGCACCGGTGGGGCCCAGCGGCCGGGCGGAGGCCCCATCTCCATCTCCGCCTCCTGCGACCTCACCATCAGCGGCACGGGTCGAGTGAGCAGTCGTGGGAACGACCCCGGCGCCGACCTGATCCATCTGGCGGCCGGCGGAAGCGTGTTCGTATTCGGCCTGGTCGAGTCCACGGGCGCGGGCCACGTGATCCCCGTCCAGCCGGCGAACTACTGCGCCGGGCTGAAGCGCCCCGGTAAGCCCGCGAACGCGACGGCGTGTGTGGAGGTGTGGGCGGGCAAGGACCTGGTGATCGACGGCAGCGTGGGGAACAATGGCGAGATCAACGCCGACACGGCTCAGAACGGCGGACACCAGATCGCGTGGATCGATCTGTTCGCGCTCGGCAATATCGCCATCTACGGCGAGGGGGTCGGTCCCTATCCGGCGAACGCGCATCCGTATGCGGTGCATGCCAACGAGTTCACCGGCAACTCCATGGGCGGCCTCATCGCGGTCATGGCCAAACTCGGCACGGTGACGCTGGCCGGGCGGGCGATCCAGGCCGATGGCGCACTCAGCACGGCCTCCTTCCTGCCCAACTCCGGCGGCATCGGAGGCGTCGTCACGATCGAGGCCGGCTTCGGTGTCGACCTGGGCACCGCGTCGGTGAGAGCCCGTGGCGCGAACCAGGGCGGCGGCCCCCAGGCGGGCGGCGATATCCGGGTCCGATCCTTCAAAGCGCACGTGGTTGGCGCGGTATCGGGTGAGCTGAACGCGGGCGGCGGCGGCGGGCAGCCTACTCCGGATCTCGGCACGGTCACCCTCACCGGGTGCGATTCGCCGGCTTCCGCGGTGAGTTATGCCGGCACCGCCATTCCCACTGCGACCACGGGTGGGCCGAGTTGCGGTGGCAAGCCTACCTTCCCCGCCTATGTCGTGTTCCTCACCTCGTTCTGCACCCCGATTCCCTGCGTGACGGGTTGCGCGCCACCGCTCATCCACTTCTGCAACACGGGCACAGTGAGGGCGGTGATGGATCCGCTGACGGGGCGTTTCCCCAACAATGCAGGCGCGGACATCGTGGTGGACGTTCGTACCCAGTCGCTTCAGAGCGCCCTCGACACGGTCACAGACGTGAACCATGACGGGTACATCATCGTCGGGGTCGTCGCTCGGGACGGGGGGGTGCCGGGTGGACAGGGTCATCAACAGGTGGACGTGACGAGGGCGTACCCCGGTCCCTTCGCCCTGATCGGCTGCGGCGTGACCCTCGTCGATGTCGCGGCCTGCGACGGCCATGCGGTGGTCGATATCCGGGCCAGCGCGAAGAGCCCCGAGTTCCCGGCGGGGAGCGGGATCACTCTGTACTTCCAGGAGATCACTGCGATCGGGAGCGCTTCTGCTCCCGGCTGGCTGGCGCGCGGCGATGGCCGGTTCTTCGAGGGAATCGGCGCGAATAGCAACATGCAGGGGATCAAGGTCGTGGGCAATAGGAGTGTCATTCACAACAGCTTCGCGAGCGGCAACGTCAACGGAGGGGTCAGTGTGCTTGGCGATGGCAACACCATCGACACGGTCCAGACCTCGGAGAATGACGGCGGCGATGGCATCAGCGTTGCGGGCAACGGCAACACGATCGCCAACAGCCTGGCGCGTGGTCAGAGCGGCGACACCGGGGGCGCCGGCATCCGCGTGAGCGGGGCGGGCAACCTCATTGCCAGCAACAACGCCTTCAGCAATGTCCTCGACGGCATCAGCGTTGCCGGGGGCACCGCCTTCAGCCCCAACGTCGTCAGCAACAACGTCAGCGGCACGCAGTTGCTCGGAAACGGGGGAAGCGGTATTTCCCTGACGGGGACCGGAAGCGGGGCCGGCGGAGGCGCCGGCATCAAGGGAAACACCACCCGGGGGAACGGATCGCATGGCATCCGGGTCAACGGCAGCGGCCACAAGTTGAAGAACAATTCGAGTGGCGGGAACGGTCCCGACACGAACCATGCTTGCCAGTACTGGGTGACGTCCGGCAACATCAACGCGACCGGCAACACAATCGGGTCGGTGCCGATTCCCGGCGCCAACGGCTCGCCCTTCCCGACAGATTGCAAGTAGTCGCTGGTAGGAGGGGGCCGTCGAGGCCCCCTCCTACCTCCGCAACTCTCTCAAATTCCCCAGCGCTGCTTGACGAAGGCCGAACCCGGGCGTTACGATGCTGACGGTGTTCATTCGGGCGGCTCAGCCCGGCCTGCCCCCTCTCGAACAAGCGAGGGGGCCCGAAGGATCAAACATGCAGCGGTGGCGACCCCGGTGGATTGGTGTTCTATCTTTTGTCCTCGTCTCGGTTGTCACGTCTCCGGGCTGGAGCGCGCCCCTGTCCAACGCCGGGCCGGCTCTCCAGGCTCTGGCGGTTCAAGCGCAGGATGCGAGCCTTCCGGAAGCGGAGCGGGTCGATTTTGTCAAGGCGCTCGGGGGCTGGGGAACCCCACAGGTTCGAGACGTTCTTCTGGCCTTGTTGAAGGATCCGCTGCCCTCGATCCGCGAGGCAGCAGTGATAGGTCTCGGGTGGCGAGGAAACGGGGAAGCTATTTCCGCCCTCCGCGAGCGGGTAAAGGCCCCGGCAGAGGTGCCGGAGGTGCGGGCGGCCGCGCTCGACTCGCTGGGGAAGATCGGAGACCCGTCGGCCCGCGACGCCGTTCTCGCTGCGATCAATGACGCGGACCCGCGGATTCGCCGGGCCTCCCTCGGCGCCCTCACCACGGGTCTTCTTGCGAGCCCGGTGGATCGCATCCCCCTGCTGAGGCGCGTGGTCGAGGATGAAGGGCTCGACCCGCTCATGCGCTGCGAGGCAATCCAGGAGCTCGGGAAGGAGAAGGACAAGGGATCCATACCGCTCCTCATTCGCCTTCTCGAGACCGGGCCACGCATCCCCATGCCATTGCCGAGCGACTCTCCGAGCCAGGGGGAAATCGTGCGATTTCGCTTTCAACAGTCCCGCGACCTGCGCGCCTGGGCGGCGAGCTCGCTCGGCGCGCTGGAAGCGAAGGAAGCGCTCCCGCTGCTTCTGAAGGCCGCCCGGGATCCGGACGACTTCTTTGTCCGCGTGACCTCGATGACCTCGCTGGTCGCCCTGAAGGCGCCGGAGGCCGTTCCCGTGTTCGTGCAGGGGCTCCGCGACCCATTCGCCGACGTGCGCGCCCTGGCACTCATGGGCCTCGCGCAGGTGGGTGATTCGAGCGCGGCAGACGCCGTTCTGGCGCGGCTCTCCGATTCAGCGCCCATCGTCCGCGCCCAGGCCGTCGGAACTCTGGTCGAGCTCCGCGATCCCCGGGCCCGGACGGAACTCGAGAGCCTTAGAAAGAGGGAGCTCGACTCGTCCGTCCAGCAGGCAATCGAGGCCGGTCTCGCCCGCCTACCACGCTGAAATCCTGCCGTTGACCGCCTGCCGCTTCGCCACGGACCCACACGGGCCGCTCCGCGCCCCTAGCAGGTTGCTGAAAACGCCGCAGGATGCATTCAGCATCCCGCTAGCTA
>Ga0068859_100004864_pt1 | contig 13672 bp, 10 predicted proteins | sample KBSSwiS22_FD_66585 | JGI IMG/M metagenome (GOLD analysis project Ga0068859, IMG submission 66585) | Switchgrass rhizosphere microbial communities from Kellogg Biological Station, Michigan, USA - KBS Switchgrass S2-2 | ecosystem: Host-associated > Plants > Roots > Rhizosphere > Soil ... | reverse complement strand
GTCGAGGAATGCCAGAAGGTCGTCCGCAAGCTCGCGGCGGCGGGGGTCGACGTGATCAAGATCATGGCCACCGGCGGCGTGCTCGACCCCGGCGCAATGGGCCTCGAGCAGCATTTCACCGACGCCGAGATGAAGGGCATCGTCGACATGGCTCATGCCATGCACCTCAAGGTCGCGGCCCACGCCCATGGCGCCCGCGGCATCGAGGCGGCGACCCGCGCAGGCGTCGACTCGATCGAGCATGGCACCTTCCTCGACGCTGCGGATGCGCAGGCGATGAAGGCCCACGGCACCTATTATTCCGCAACCCTGATGGCGTTCAGCGGGGTCCAGGGCCTGATCGGCACGGGCAAGATCCCGCCCGAATCCGAAGCCAAGGCGCGCCAGACCTTCTCCGTCTGGGGCAAGGGTCTCAACCTCGCTTATCGGACCGGCGTGAAGATCGCGCTCGGCACCGACAGCGCCGTGGCGCCGCACAGCCAGGCCAACAAGGAACTCGCGCTGATGGTCGAAAAGGGCGGGATGAGTCCGCGCGACGCGCTGATCGCCGCGACCAAGGGCGGGCCCGACCTGATGGACCTCGCCGCCGAGACCGGGACGCTCGACCCGGGCAAGTCGGCCGACCTGATTGCAGTCGAGGGAGACCCGTTGGTCGATCCGACGGCGGTTCAGCGCGTCCATTATGTCATGGTCCGCGGCAATCCGATTCCGATGAAAGGCGCCGAATGACCCGCACCTCACTGTTCGCACTCGCGCTGGCTTTGGGCAGCGCGCCCGCGCTCGCGCAGAACACGCCCGCCGGCGACACGCCGTCGAAGGAGGCCAAGGCCGAAGCGGCCAAGCCCAACCCCGACCAGGTCAAGGCCAGCGTCGAGGAAGACGCGCAGCCGGTGAAGCGCGCGATCCCGCTCCGTGGACGGACCCTCGCCTACACCGCGACGCCCGGCCACCTGACGATCCGTAACGACGACGGCGAGCCGACCGCGAGCATGTTCTACGTCGCCTACACCGTCCCCTCGACCGGACGGCAGCGGCCGGTCACCTTTCTGTTCAACGGAGGCCCGGGCTCGTCGACCATGTGGCTGCACATGGGCTCGTTCGGCCCGATGAAGGTCGACGCCTCGAGCCCGGAGACGGTCGCCGGGCCGCCGTTCCGCTACGGAGCCAATCCCGACACTTTGCTCGACATCACCGACCTGGTGTTCATCGATGCCCCGACGACCGGCCTGTCGCGGCCGCTGGGCAAGGCCGAGCCGAAGGATTTCTTCGGGGTCGACAAGGATCTCGATGCCTTCACCAAGACCATCCAGCGCTATCTCACCAAATACGGCCGCTGGAACTCGCCCAAGTTCATCATCGGCGAGAGCTACGGGACGACCCGCGCCGCCGGCCTGTCGCAGAAGCTGCTCGACCAGGGCGTGCAGCTCAACGGCATCGCCTTCGTCTCGACCGTGTTCAACTTCGCCGACTTCCAGGGCGACCAGTCGCTGGTCAATTTCTTCCCGACCCTCGCGGCCAACGCCTGGTACCACGGCAAGATCGATCCCAAGCCCGACCTTCGGCAGTTCCTGGCCGACGCCAGTGCCTTCGCGGCGGGCCCCTATACGGCCGCGCTGCAGAAGGGGAATGCGCTGAGCCTCGAGGAGAAACAGTCGGTCGCCCAGCAGATGTCGCGCTTCCTCGGCGTCTCCGCCGACTACATCCTGCGCTCGAACCTGCGGGTCGGCGATGACCGCTTCCGCCGCGAGCTGCTGCGCGACCGCCATCAGATCATCGGCCGGATCGACTCGCGCTATGTCGGCACGGAGGCCGACAATGCCGGCGCCGGAACGAGCTACGACCCGCAGGCGAGCGCGATCACCGGCGCCTTCGTCGGCGCGCTCAACGACTATCTGTTCCGCGACCTCGGCTACAAGACGCAGCTGCTCTACCGGCCCAACAATTATGCCGCGATCTACGGCGGGCCGGACGGCTGGAACTTCCAGCACAAGGGCCCCGACGGCGACCAGCAGATCGCCGACACGAGCATCGATCTCGCCAATGCGATGCGCCAGAACCCGCGGATGAAGGTGCTGTCGGTCAACGGCTATTACGACCTCGCGACGCCGTTCCACGGCGCCGACTATGAGTTCGGCCATCTGGCGCTGGAGCCGCAGCTCCAGGCGAACGTCCGCTACACTTATTATGAAGCGGGCCACATGATGTACATCGACCCGGCATCGGCGCGGCAGCTCAAGGCCGACCTCGCCGCCTTCTACGCCAGCGCGCAATGAAAAGAGCCGGCGGAACGCGAGTCCCGCCGGCTCCATCGCCCCCTTGGAAGCGGGGCTAGGTGAGTGGTGTCAGGTTCACCGCCGCATATTTGCCGCGACGGTCGACCTCAATCTCGAATTCCAGGCGATCGCCCTCGTTGAGGGTCGGGATGCCCGCCCGCTCGACCGCCGAAATGTGGACGAACGCGTCGGGCTGGCCGTCATCGCGCTGGATGAAGCCGAAGCCCTTCATGGCGTTGAAGAACTTGACCGTGCCGCTGGCCTTCTCGCCGGTCAGCTGACGCTGCGGCGCCCGCTCGGCGCGTTCGACCGCCATTGGCTCGCCCTCGATGCGCAGGTTGGTGGCCGAGATCCGGCCGCCCCGATCGACCAAGGTGAACTCAAGCGGCTGGCCGTCGGCGAGGTCGGTCAACCCCGCCTGCTCGACCGCGGAGATGTGGACGAACACGTCCTCGCCGCCGTCATCGCGGACGATGAAGCCAAAGCCCTTTTGCGGGTTGAAGAATTTGACGACGCCTTTGCCTTCGCCGACGACCTGCGGGGGCATTCCGCCACCGCCGCCGCCGCCGCCGCCGCGGAACCCGCCGCCGCCGCCACCGCCGCCGCGGAAACCGCCGCCGCCACCGCCGAAGCGATCGCCGCCGCCGCCCCCATAACCGCCGCCGCCGCCGCGATCACCGAAGCCGCCGCGGTTGCCAAAGCCGCCGCGCTCCTGGAATCCACCGCCGCCGAAATCCCCCGCGAAACTCTCTTCGCCGAAACCGTCGCGCTTGTCGCGACCGCGCCCTCCGCGGTCACCTTTACGCCCTCTGTCGAAACCCATGCGTATCCAAACTTCTTATGTGCCCCAATCGAATCAGAACCAACGCGCTGGGCCCGAAGCGCAATCGGCCGGTGCGTTTCCCACACACGCACCGTTCGCGGCCTTACAGGAAAAATTTGGGCCGCTCTAGTGATTCCATCGCGGCGGGGTGGCGCGCACCGCCGTGGGGGGACTAAAGCGGTTCAGGAAAGACTTGCTAGGGACCTTGAATGGCGATCCATTTCCACGAGGAAGACCTGCCCGCCGACGTCCGTTTCGCCGACGGGCCGATCGCGGTCGACACCGAGGCGATGGGCCTCGTTCCGGGGCGCGACCGCCTGTGCCTGGTGCAGCTCGCGGACGGCAACGGCGACGAGCATCTGGTCCGGTTCCGGCGCGGCAGCGATTATTCGGCGCCCAACCTCAAGGCGCTCCTCGGCGACCCGAATCGCCTGAAAATCTACCATTTCGCCCGGTTCGACGTCGGCATCATGCAGGCCTATCTCGGGCTGATGGCCGCGCCGCTCTATTGCACCCGGACGGCCTCGCGCCTGGTTCGCACCTACACCGACCGCCACGGCCTCAAGGAGCTGGTCAAGGAGCTGGTCAACGTCGACCTGTCGAAGCAGCAGCAGACCAGCGACTGGGGCGCGGACGAGATCAGCGAGGCGCAGCGCGACTATGCGGCGAGCGACGTGCGCTACCTCCACCAGCTCAAGGAGAAGCTCGACGAGCGGCTGGCGCGCGAGGATCGCGTCGCGCTCGCCCAGGCCTGCTTCGAGTTCATCCCGACCCGGGCCATGCTCGACCTCGCCGGCTGGGCCGAACAGGACATTTTCGCCCATGACGGATGACGGCCATGTCTGACGCGGCCGTCCGCAAGCGGGCCGACCAGCAGCGTTGGGCCAACCCCGGCAGCGCCCATGACAGGATCGTGCGCTGGTCGAAGATCCTGCTTCCGGCCGGAGTCGGGGCGCTGATCGCCGTCCTCGCCTTCGCCCCGCTGCAGAAGCAGGGCGACGTCAGCTTCATCCTCGACAAGAAGAAGGTCGAGAACGTGTCGGAGCGGATGCGGGTCGAGACCGCCCGCTACGTCGGCGCCGACAACAAGGGCCAGCAGTTCGAAATCATCGCCCGCCAGGCGCTCCAGCGCAGCTCCGAGATCCCGGTGGTCGACATCCAGGGCATGTCCGCCCGCCTCGCGCTCGCCAACGGGCCGCTGATGATCGCCGCCAACCAGGGTCGCTACGACCTCGATACCCAGCAGATGGCGGTGAGCGGCCCGGTCCGCGTCGTCGGCCCCGACGGCTATCGGCTCGAGACTCGCGACGTGCTGGTCGATTTGAAGCAGCGCCAGCTGGCCAGCTCCGGCCCGGTCGCCGGCCAGATGCGGCTGGGGCAGTTCCAGGCCGGCCGGCTGCGCGCCGACCTCGGCGAGCGCAAAGTCATGCTCGACGGCGGGACTCGCTTGAAAATCGTCCAAGGGGCGGTCAGATGAAGCCGATGCGACATTTCGGCATTATCCTTGCTTTGCCTGCTCTTGGCGCCCTGTTCGGCGCCGCGGCGACGGTCGCGCTCGCCCAGCAGAAGCAGGATTCGGTGTCCGCGCTCAAGGGCCACAACAGCAACGCCCCGGTCGATGTCAGCGCCGACCGGATCGAGGTCCAGGACAGCGCCGACCGGGCGATCTTCGCCGGCAACGTCCACGTCAAGCAGGCCGAGCTGACGCTCGACACCGCCCGCCTCACGGTCGCCTACAGCGGCGGCTCGCAGGCCAGCGGCGGAGTGCAGATCCGGCGCCTCGATGCGGCGGGCGGAGTGACGGTGCACAGCCCGTCGGAGACGGCCAAGGGCGATTTTGGCATCTACGATCTCGACCGCAAGCTGATCACGCTGATCGGCGCGGTCCAGCTTAATCGCGGGGACAATCAGGTCAACGGCTCGCGGCTGGTGATCGACCTCGATTCCGGCCGGGCGGTGATCGACGGCGGGCCGCCGGGCGTGAACCAGAGCGGCGGACGGGTCTCCGGCCACTTCACCGTGCCGCAACGCAAGCAGCCCTAGGCTTTGCCGATGAACGAAGCCGCGACCTTCGCCCGTCGGGCGGCAGATGCGGATCAGGCGGTCGGCGGGCTCGAAGTCCGCTCGATCGCGAAATCCTATGACAAGCGCGCCGTGCTCCACGACGTCTCGCTCGACGTCCATCGCGGCGAAGTCGTCGGTCTGCTCGGGCCCAACGGAGCCGGCAAGACGACCTGCTTCTATTCGGTCATGGGCCTGGTGAAGCCGGACAGCGGACGCATCTTCCTCGATGGCGAGGACATCACCGACCTGCCGATGTACCGCCGGGCGATCCTCGGCCTCGGCTATCTGCCGCAGGAAACCTCGATCTTCCGCGGCCTCACGGTCGAGCAGAACATCCTCGCCGTGCTCGAGGTCGCCGAACCCGATGCGCATGCCCGGCGCGAGCGGCTCGAGCAGCTGCTGAGCGAGTTCGGGATCGGCGCGCTGCGCGAGTCGCCGGCCATGGCCTTGTCGGGCGGCGAACGGCGCCGCTGCGAGATTGCCCGCGCGCTCGCCGCCGAGCCCTCGATCATGCTGCTCGACGAGCCGTTCGCGGGCATCGACCCGATCTCCATCGCCGACATCCGCGAGCTGGTGCGCGAGCTCAAGCAGCGCGACATCGGCGTCCTCATCACCGACCATAATGTCCGCGAGACGCTCGACATCGTCGATCGCGCCTGCATCATCTACGACGGTCAGGTGCTGTTTGCAGGTACGCCCGAAGCGTTGGTCGCCGACCAGGAGGTCCGGCGCCTCTACCTCGGCGAGAGCTTCGCACTGTAACGGGTCCGGCGGTGGCGCTCGGGCCCTCCTTAAGCATCCGCCAGTCGCAGCAGCTGGTGCTGACGCCCCAGCTGACCCAGGCGATCAAGCTGCTGCAGCTCAGCAACCTCGAGCTCGACGCGTTCATCGCCGAGGAATTGTCGAAGAATCCGCTGCTCGAGGCGCGCTCCGACGAGCCTGATGAACAGCCCGCCGCCGACTTCATGGGCGACGAGGATGCGGGCGACGAGGCCCCCGACGACCCTGGCGCCGACGACCTCATCACCGGCCGGGCCGACGACGACCGGCCGCTCGATCTGGACCGGACCAGTGAGGCGCTGGAGACCGACAGCTTCGCCGATGTCGTCACGTCCGGCGGCGGCGAGGAGGCGTTCGACTTCGACCGGCTCGAATATTCCGCGGCGTCGCTCGCCGAGCATCTGCTCGACCAGCTGCACGGTTATTCGGGAGCGGAGGGGAGCCTCGCCCGGGTGATCGCGGAGATGCTCGACGAAACCGGCTATCTGACCGTCCCGCTCGACGAGATTGCGCGCCTGACCGGCGAGCCGCTCGCCGCGGTCGAGGCCGCGCTGGCGATCGTCCAGGGGCTCGACCCGGCCGGCGTCGGCGCGCGCTCGCTCGCCGAATGCCTCGCGCTCCAGGCCCGGGCGGCCGACCGCTACGACCCGGCGATGGCGCGGCTGATCGACAATCTCGAGCTGCTGTCGAAGGGCCGCACCCAGGACCTCAAGCGGATCTGCGCAGTCGACGACGAGGACCTCGCCGACATGATCCGCGAGCTGCGCGGCTACGACCCCAAGCCCGGGTGCCAGGTCGCTGCCTCGGCCGCCGACGCCGTCGCGCCGGACGTGTTCGTGCGCTCGCTGCGCGGCGGCTTTGCGGTCGAGCTCAACCAGGCGACTTTGCCGCGGGTGCTGGTCAACCGCCGCTACTATCAGGAGCTGAGGTCCGGCCCGAACGACAAGGCATCGCGCGCCTGGCTGAGCGAATGCCTGGCCAGCGCGAGCTGGCTGGTGAAGGCGCTCGACCAGCGGGCGCGGACGATCGTCAAGGTGGTGAGCGAAATCGTCAAGCGGCAGCAGGGCTTCTTCGAGCGCGGCGTGGCGGCGATGAAGCCGCTGACCCTGCGCGAGGTCGCCGAGGCGATCGAGATGCACGAATCGACCGTCAGCCGCGTGACCTCGAACAAATATCTGCTGTGCGACCGCGGCCTCTACGAGCTGAAATACTTCTTCGGCTCAGGTGTCGCTTCGGCCGAAGGCGATGGTGCGGCCGCCAATGCGGTGAAGGCGGGGATCAAGGAGCTGATCGACGCCGAGACCGAAATCCTGAGCGACGATGCGATTGCCGGGTTGCTCAAGCAGCGCGGCTTCGACGTCGCCCGCCGCACCGTCGTCAAATATCGCGAGGCGATGGGCATCGGCTCGTCGATCCAGCGCCGCCGCCAGCGCAAGATCGCCGGGGTCGATTAGCCGCTCAACCGCGCCCAGATCGGCAGATGGTCGGACGCGCGGCGCGCCGCGACGCTCATATGCACCCCGGCCGCCTCGATGCTTAGATCCTTGTGAACGATGATCCGGTCGAGCGGCGCGACGGGATGGCGGGCGTGGAAGCTGGGGCCGGTCGGAGCGACGTGGAACTTTCCGTCGAGGTCCTTGAGGCAGCCGGCGGTCGTGCGCCATTCGTTGGTATCGCCCATCAGCACGGTCGGCATGGTCTGGGGCCGGGCAGCGATCGCCTCGAGGATCGCGCGCATCTGCCGCTTGCGCCACAGGCCGGACAGGTCGAGGTGCATGCCGACCACCCGCAGCGCCCGGTCGCCGATCAGCAGCTCGGCCATCACCGCCCCGCGCGGCTCGAGCGTCGGCAGGTCGAGCGTGGCGGTGTCGATCACGCCGACGTGATGCTTCACCAGGATCGCATTGCCGTGCCAGCCGATGTTGCGGGTGCTGACCTTGAGCAATTTTTCGGCATGCCGGCGGGTCTTCTCGAGCGGCCGCCAGTGCTTCACGCCGAGGTGGACCGGCTTGTACAGGCCGTGGCTGTCGATCAGCTCATGCGGCACGGTCGATCCGCGCCCGCCGATGCGCTTGTCGGCCTCCTGCAGCGCGACGACGTCGGCGTCGATCTCCTGCAGCACCTTGAGCACGCGATGCGGGTCGCGCCGGCCGTCGAGCCCGATCGCTCGGTGCATGTTGTAGGACGCAACAGTGATGGTGGGCGCGGCGGTCACGCTCGGGCCAATAGCCGTTCCTCGCGAAAGGTTCCTAGACGTCGAGGTTGGCGACGCTTAGCGCATTGTCCTGGATGAACTCGCGGCGCGGCTCGACCACGTCGCCCATCAGCCGGGTGAAGATCTCGTCGGCGACGTCGGCCTGGGCGACCTCGACCCGCAGCAGCGAGCGGTTCGACGGGTCGAGCGTCGTCTCCCACAATTGCTCGGCGTTCATCTCGCCGAGGCCCTTGTAGCGCTGGATCGACAGGCCCTTGCGGCCGGCGGCCAGAACCGCGTCGAGCAGCTCGGAGGGGCGGGTGATCGCGACCGTCTTGCCCTTGGTCTCGACCTCCGCCGGCTCGCCGTCCTCGGCTTCGACGGGCGCCTCCGCCTCGGCCGCAGCCGCGGCTTTCTTCAGCGTTCGGAAGGTCAGCGGCCGGGCGTAGACCGCCGATTGCTCGGCGGCGAGCGAATGCAGCTTGCGCGCCTCGGCCGAGACCAGGAAGCTCGGCTCGATGATGTGCGCGTCGGTCACGCCGCGCCACAGCCGGCGCAGCAGGTAGCCGCCTTCCGTTGCAACCTCGCCCGACCAGTTCGCTTCCGTATCGCCGGCCCCGAGCCATTCGGCGACCTTGGCGATTGCCCTGGCCTGGCCGTCGCGGTCCAGGTTCGGCTTCAGCGCGCCGTTCAGCGCCAGCGCCTCGATCAGCGCCGGGTCGTACTTGCGCGGCGCGTAGTGCATCAGCGTCCGCATCCGCCGCGCGTGGTCGACCAGAGCCTTGAGGTCGTTGCCCGAGCGCGGCCCCTCGCTCGTGTCGAGGATGACGCCCTCGAGCCCGGCTTCCTCGAGATAATCGTCGAGGGCGGCATCGTCCTTCACATAGACTTCGGAGCGGCCGCGGCTGACCTTGTAGAGCGGCGGCTGGGCGATGAAGAGGTGCCCCTTCTCGATCAGCTCGGGCATCTGGCGGTAGAAGAAGGTCAGCAGCAGGGTCCGGATGTGCGCGCCGTCGACGTCGGCGTCGGTCATCAGGATGATCTTGTGGTAGCGCAGCTTGTCGACGCTGAACTCCTCGACCCCGATGCCGGTGCCGAGCGCCTGGATCATCGTCCCGATTTCCTTGGACGACAGCATGCGGTCGAAGCGGGCGCGCTCGACGTTGAGGATCTTGCCCTTCAACGGCAGGATCGCCTGATATTTGCTGTCGCGGCCCTGCTTGGCCGAACCGCCGGCGCTGTCGCCCTCGACCAGGAACAGCTCCGATTTCGCGGGATCCCGCTCCTGGCAATCGTGGAGCTTGCCCGGCAGCGACGCGATGCCCATCGCCGACTTGCGGCTCGCCTCGCGCGCCTTGCGCGCCGCTTCGCGGGCGGCGGCGGCGTCGATGACTTTCCCGATGATCGTGCGCGCATGCGCCGGATTTTCCTCGAGCCATTCGGCGAGCTTGTCGGCCATCAGGCTCTCGAGCGGCTGGCGGACCTCCGACGACACCAGCTTGTCCTTGGTCTGCGAGCTGAACTTGGGGTCGGGCAGCTTGACCGAGACGATCGCGGTCAGGCCTTCGCGCATATCCTCGCCGGCCAGCTGGACCTTCTCGCGCTTCATCATCCCGGAGCGCTCGGCATAATTGTTGAGCGTCCGGGTCAGCGCCGCGCGGAAGGCGGCGAGGTGGGTCCCGCCGTCGCGCTGCGGGATGTTGTTGGTGAAGGTCAGGACGTTCTCATAGTAGCTATCATTCCACTCGAGCGCGACGTCGATGCCGATGTCGTCGCGCTGCCCGGTGATCGCGATCGGGTCGGGGATCAGCGCGGTCTTGGCGCGGTCCAAATATTTGACGAAGGCGGCGATGCCGCCCTCATAATGCATCTCGACTTCCTTACGCTCGGCGTGGCGGGCGTCGGCCAGGACCAGCCGCACCCCGGAGTTGAGGAACGCCAGCTCGCGGAAGCGGTGCTCGAGCCGCTCGAAGTCGAACTCGATCGACTTGAACGTGTCGGTCGAGGGGAGGAAGGTCACCCGGGTGCCGCGCTTGTCGGTCTTGCCGACGACCTTCAGCGGCGCCTCGGCGTCGCCGCTGCGGAAGCGCATGAAATGCTCCTCGCCGTCGCGCCAGATGGTGAGGTCGAGCCATTCGCTGAGCGCGTTGACGACCGACACGCCGACGCCGTGGAGCCCGCCCGAAACCTTATAGGCATTGTCGTCGCTGGCATTCTCGAATTTCCCGCCGGCGTGCAGCTGGGTCATGATGACCTCGGCCGCCGACACGCCCTCCTCGGAATGGATTCCGGTCGGGATGCCGCGGCCGTTGTCCTCGACGCTGACCGAGCCGTCGGGGTTGAGGGTGATCAGGATCCGGTCGCAATGGCCGGCCAGCGCCTCGTCGATCGCATTGTCCGAGACCTCGAACACCATGTGGTGGAGGCCGGAGCCGTCGTCGGTGTCGCCGATGTACATGCCGGGGCGCTTGCGCACCGCGTCGAGGCCCTTGAGGACCTTGATGCTCTCGGCATCGTAGTTGCCGCCGTTAGAGTTGTTCTGGGGGGGAATTGCCATAGTCCGGATATAGGGATTTTCCCGCGGAAGTCACGCGCGTGCGCGCGACGCGCGCACGTGCGCGCACGCGCGGGTCGGAGCCGGAAGTTGTCAAAGTTGTGCCCTCGACGCGCGCGCGGGCGCGCACAGTGGGTGGGGAGGGCCCGGGAGAGCGAAGTCCACAAGGTTCGCGGTCCAGCGCGCGCGCATGCCCGCCGCCCGTGCGAGCAAGCTCGAGAAGGACAGGGTCCTTGCGCACCGCCGAACGACAGCGTTTGTCGGCTTCGCGAATCGCAGCGGTGTTCATCCACCAGCTTGGATCACAAGTGACCAGCTGTAGGACAGCGCTTTCTTATGTCTGCTTTGGGTGGAAAGCGGACATGAGGCAGAGCCGAACTCTTACGTAAGAATACGCATTCCACACGCCTGTGCTGCCGACTAACGGCCGCCATGCGAAAGGCGCGGAAAATGGCGAAAGCGCTCAACCGGGTCGCTCAGCTGACCGAATATGGTGGTCCGGAATGCATTCGGATCGTGAACCTTCCCAAGCCGACGGCAGACGCCGGTGAGGTGCGAGTGCGAGTCCTCGCCTCCAGCATCAACTACACTGAGACATTGATCCGCCGGCATCTCTACCCACAGACGGCAGCATACAAGGCGCCGTTCGTCCTAGGCTACGATGTCGTAGGCGAAATCGATCAGCTCGGTCCCGGCGTAAGCGAATTCGAAATCGGCGACCGGGTTGCGGACATGACTGTCACGGGATCGGATGCGACCTATCGAACGCTCAGCGCGAAAGATGTGACGAGGGTGCCCAAGGACGTTGATCCCGCGGAAGCGGCGACCCTGATCCTCAGCTGGACGACCGCCTATCAGCTCCTGCACCGGGCAGCCAAAGTCCGCGCCGGCCAGCGAATCCTCGTCCACGGTGCCGGGGGAGCGGTCGGGCAGGCGCTGCTTTCGCTGGCCAAGCTTGCCGGCGTGGAAGCATGGGGAGGCGCCCACGCCAAACACGGAGCGCTGATCCGCGATCTAGGCGCGCGTCCGATCGACTATGACCGCGAGGACTTTACGCGCGTCTTACCCGGGGGCTTCGACGTGGTATTCGACGGCATCGGAGAAGATGGCTATCGCCGCTCCTTTGCGGCGCTAAAGCCCGGCGGCCTGCTTGTTGCCATTGGCTACTCTGCGGGAGCCCAAGCTGGGCAAGGGATGGTCCGCACGCTCGCGAATATCGCTCGGCTGTATCTGTGGGGCTGGATGCCGAGCGGAAAACGCACGCGCTTCTTTTCGATCAACGTGATGCGTGCCCGGCACCCGGATTGGTTCAAGCACGACCTCGCTTATTTGTTCGACTTGTTGAAAGAGGGCCGGATCAGGCCGAGCGTCGCCGAGCGCATCTGCTTTGACGAAGTCGCTGATGCTCATCGGCGGCTGGACGCGGGCGGCGTAGAGGGCAAGATCGTACTCTGTCCTGCTTGACGATAGCGGACGTCTGCTTTGGGTGGAAAGCGGACGTTGCGGCCTAACCTCTACGGGCGACTTTCCAGAGCGTTCGGCTGTATAGGGCAAGAGCCACGAAAAAACCGACAAGCAGCACCCCTTGGCCGACTCGTTCGCAGGACGGCAAACCGAGCTGATTCCCCGGGCCGCTGCAATAGCCGCCAAGGTTAATTGCCTCAACGCCATAGGCTGCAAGAACTATGAGGAGGGTGCCTACTCCAATCCAATACAGAGCTGCCAAAATCGCGAGGCCAAGAAGGCGGCGGGGTGAACTCATCCCAGCGTTATCGCGTTGATGCCTAACGTCTGCAATGGGTCGAAAGCGACATTAGCTCCGGCATCCTCAGGCGGCTCGGAAGCCGTTCCTTCCACCGCGGCGGCCGCGGAACTTGCGCTTCGGCTGGCCGCCCTGGGGAGGGCGGTCGGCCGAAGCCGCGCGATAGGACTCCGGCCGGTAGGCTGAGCGGCCGCCTTCGTTGCGCTGGTCATCGCGGCGCTGACCCGAGGAGTCCTGCGCGCCCGAACGATGCGCCGGATGCCCGTCGGCGCGATGCGCGTGACGCTGGCCGCCGTTGCGGTCCCGACGCTGCTGGCCATCGTGACGGCGGTCGGCCTTGGCCGCGGGGCGACGATGGGCGCGGTCCGGCTGGGCTTTGGGAGCCGGCTTGAGGCGCTTGAACGCCTCGGCCTGAGCCATGAAGTCGGCGGGCAGCGGCGCAATCGCAATCCGCTGGCGGGTGGTCCGCTCGATGTCGCGCAAATTGCCGCGCTCGTCGGGGCTGCAGAAAGCGACGGCGATGCCGTCGGCGCCGGCCCGAGCGGTGCGGCCGATGCGGTGGACATATTGCTCGGGAACGTCCGGCAGGTCGAAGTTGACGACGTGGCTGACGCCGGGGATGTCGATCCCGCGGGCGGCGATGTCGGTCGCGACCAGCACCGGCGCGTGGCCGGACTTGAACGCGGCGAGCGCCCGCTCGCGCTGCGCCTGGCTCTTGTTGCCGTGGATCGCCGCGGCAGCGATTCCAGCCGCTTCAAGCTGGCGGACGATCTTGTCGGCGCCATGCTTGGTGCGGCTGAACACCAGCGCGCGCTCAACCGGCTGACGCTGGAGGTAGAGCGCGAGCAGCGCCGCTTTTTCGGCCTGATTGACCATCGTGATGCTTTGAGCGATCCGATCCACGGTCGTCGCCGTGGGGGTGACCGAGACCTCGGCCGGATTGGTCAGATAGCGGTCGGCCAGCTCCTTGATCGCCTTGGGCATGGTGGCCGAGAAGAACAGGGTCTGGCGCTTCGGCGGGACCAAAGCGACGATCCGCTTCAGCGCGTGGATGAAGCCGAGGTCGAGCATCTGGTCGGCCTCGTCGAGCACGAGGATCTCAAGCTCGCGCAAACTCAGCGCCCGCTGGTCGATGAGATCGAGCAGCCGGCCAGGCGTCGCCACGAGCACGTCGAGGCCGCGGGCGACGGTGCGCACGCTTTTGCCGTTGGGAACGCCGCCG
>Ga0068859_100004861_pt1 | contig 13676 bp, 10 predicted proteins | sample KBSSwiS22_FD_66585 | JGI IMG/M metagenome (GOLD analysis project Ga0068859, IMG submission 66585) | Switchgrass rhizosphere microbial communities from Kellogg Biological Station, Michigan, USA - KBS Switchgrass S2-2 | ecosystem: Host-associated > Plants > Roots > Rhizosphere > Soil ... | reverse complement strand
AAGCGTGTGAAACGTATCTCGTGAAACGTGAAGCGGAAGGATGGGACTATAGGGATATCAGTTGATCGGCTGCGGTCGCACCGCGGAAAGGCGCGTCTTGGCGCGCCCGGGGCTGGGCGGGTGAGAAAGCGGCCTTTCTGAACAGCCTCCGACGGCTTCGGAACGGTTCTGCGAGTATGACCTTGCGTGGCTGTTCTGTTCGACTCGTTTGCCAACAGGCTGCAAGTCGGTTGTAGTGCCATGGTATCGAGAGATCAACGAGGGGTCAATCATCGACTGATCAAACTACTCATCCATTTCTGCTCACCCCGCAGTCTGTGTTAGGCTTAACCAGAGTTCCCTTCCAGCAGAGGACCATGCATTTGAGACAGGTACAGGATCTGCACGAGACTTCGCTAAGCAGTTCGCGAACGGAACATGCGGGCAGGCAGGGCCTTCGGTACGGACTCCGAGACGGGGCCTGCCAGGCTATTACGCAAGGAAGCGGGGAGCAATACCTTTCCGCCTTTGCTCTGCTTCTACATGCAAGCCCGTTCCAGTTGAGCGTCCTGTCGGCGTTGCCACAACTCATCGGAACCGGCGCTCAACTCATTTCTGTTAAGTTATTACAATGGTTCCCAAATCGTAAAGCCCTTATCTCGGCCGGCACCGTCGGGCAAGCCGTCTCCTGGGTTCCCATCCTGCTTCTTCCGTTGCTGTTTCCCCAGTGGGGGCCCTGGCTCGTCGTGGGTGGCGCTGCTGCATATTTTGCCTGTGCCCATTTCACCGCGCCTGCGTGGAATAGTTTGATCGCCGATTGGCTCGGCCAACATGAGCGAGGAGCCTATTTCTCGCGTCGAGCCCAAATCATCGCCAGCCTCAGTTTCTTTGCGCTCTGCGGAGCCGGATGGGTGCTGAGCCTCTGGCAGGATTCCACCGCTGCGTGGTGGGGCTTCGTGCTGATCTTCGCTATGGCCGGAAGCGCTCGTATCCTCTCCGCCTTGGCCTTATCGCCTGTTCAAGACGTGCATCCGACTGCCTATCTGGAATCTCAACAAGGATTCCGTGAGTTTTTCCGTCAGAACGCGACCAAAGATTTTCGTCAATTTCTGCTCTTCGCGGGGCTCATGCACGCATCCGTGTTAATTGCCGGTCCATTTTTCGTGTTGTACATCCTGCAAGATCTTCATCTTTCCTATTTCGGCTATGGAGGCTGGTTGGCAGCAGGCATTCTAGGTCAGCTCCTCACTCTGCGTGCGTGGGGTCAATTCGGGGACCGTTTTGGAAACAAAGCCTTATTGTCCATCACGGGCTTTACTGTGCCCATTTTGCCGATGCTGTACCTTGTGAGCACGAATGTAGGTTTTCTGCTAGCAGTCAATTTTTTGGGAGGCGTCGTGTGGGCCGGCTTGTCCTTGGGACTCCAAAACTATGTGTTTGATTCGGTCAGGCCGGAAGACCGAGCGAAAGCCATTGCATTGTACAGCACAATTAACGCCGTAGGATGGTCGATAGGGGCTTTGCTTGGGAGCTGGTTGGTGGAGCACCTTCCTGCAAACATTGAGTGGGCAGGAATGATCCTCCAGCCCGCATCGAATTTGCCATTTGTCTTTTTTCTTTCAGGCGTCTTGCGGCTAGTGGTCTCGTCCAGCCTTCTTGGTACTTTCCACGAAGCCCGCCAAGTTGAACTGGTGCCCCGGCGACAGCTATTGTGGGAAGTGCCGCTTGTAAAACCTGTTGCACAGTTTGTGATCTGGACTCTGCCCAGATTGAGTCGGTAGGGTGTCGGGCTCAGTAACCTTGGGCGGGCGGCTGGGCGGTCCGCCCTTGCTCTTCTTGTTTGAGCTTCTCAAACGCGCGGTCTGCATGGCCACGCACTTGGTCTGGTGTCGGCTGCGCAAGCGGCTTCGGCTGGTCGCTGGAACAGGCTGCCAGTGCCAGGAACAATATACCTGCCATCGCGTATCCAACGACCCTATGGCAGTACATCATCTCCTGCTTGCCATGTTCCATATAAATCCTCCCCTGATCAATGGGCGGAGTCTTACTTTCCTATTCAAGAGCTGAGTCTAAGTAGAACATTCTGTGATTTTCTGTTGGTTATCATACTACCTCAGTGGCGTAAAAACCAATCGCCCACTCTGAGGGCAGGGGCGGATGGATCTGATTGACTGACCTAAAGCGGCGCGGTATTCTCAACCACCAGATTACCCGCAACCCCGAGGTCCTTATGTCCCTGCACGACCGCCTCACAGAAGACTTGAAGCTTGCTATGAAGGCGCGTGACCAATTGCGGATGGATGTGATTCGTATGATCAAAGCTGCCGTGATGAATAAGGAGATGGAGATCAAAAAGGATCTCGACGATGCCGAAATGAGTCGTGTGATGACAGCCATGATCAAACAACGCCGTGAATCGATTGAGCAATTTGAAAAAGGTCAGCGGGTAGAACTCGCCGATAAAGAACGGCAGGAAATCGCCATTCTCGAATCCTATCTCCCTCAAGCGCTCTCTTCTGAACAGCTTTCTGCCGTCGTGGACTCGGTCATTCGAGATACCGGTGCTCGATCTCTGAAAGAGATGGGTATCGTGATGAAGGCGGTGATGGTCCGTGTAGCCGGTCAACCGGTGGACGGCAAAGAGATCAGTGACCTCGTGCGCTCCAAGCTCCAGTAACCCGGTCGGCGCCTGCTATACTAACAGGTAACTGCTCACACATCCCTGTGCGAGCGCCTGACAGGTATCCGCATGGGCATTCTTATTGTCGACGACTCTCCAGACCAGCAGGTGCTCCTTCGCGCAATCCTTGGAAAGGCCGGCTATACGGACCTCCTAAGCGCGGACTCCGCAAAGGCTGCGTTCCCCATGATTGGCATGGATGGCCAGGAGACGCCGCCCCATATCGACTTGATCTTGATGGATGTGCTTATGCCGGAGCTGGATGGAGTCGAAGCGTGCCGTCAGATCAAGAGCCGTCCGCACCTGTGCGATATTCCCATCATCATGGTCACGGCAAAAAGTGATCACTCCAATCTTCAAGCGGCTTTTGCTGCGGGAGCGATCGATTACATTACGAAGCCGGTTAACAGCATAGAACTGTTGGCACGCGCTTCCTCTGCACTGGCGCTGAAAAAGGAAAGGGATTGCCGCAAAGCGCGCGAAGAGGAACTCCGTCGAAGCAATGAGGAGCTGCAAAACGCGCTTCGGGATGTCAAAGTCCTCCGGGGACTCATTCCCATCTGCGCATCCTGTAAGAAGATCCGGAATGACGGCGGTTTCTGGCAACAGTTGGAGGAATATATCGGCGAACATTCCGAGGCAGAATTCAGCCACGGCATTTGCCAGCCCTGTGTCAAAAAGCTTTATCCTGGAGTTTATAAAGACTAGCTGCTACGATTTCTCAAGTTTGCCACTCGAATTCACCGGACTCAGAACCTATGGGCATTTTGATTGTTGATGATTCTGCGGACGACCGCCTCCTGCTCCAGTCCATCCTTTCGGCTGCAGGTTACGATCAGCTTCTGGTTGCCGGCTCGGCTGCCGCCGCATTCCGTTTACTCGGTCTGGATGACGGGAAGCACAGCGCTGCTTCCCGAGTCGACCTGATCCTTATGGATATCATGATGCCGGAGATGAGCGGCATCGAAGCCTGTCGCCAGATCAAGGCGGTCGAACACTTCCGTGACACGCCGATCATGATGGTCACCATGAAGAGCGATCCGGTCGATCTTCAGCTGGCTTTTGCCGCAGGTGCGCTCGACTACATCGGGAAGCCCATCAACAAGATCGAGCTCTTGACTCGCATTCGCTCGGTTTTGCGGCTCGTCCATGAGATCGACCGAAGGCGGGCCCGTGAGCAGGAATTGCTTGAGGTAATGCGTCAACTCCAGGAAGCGAATCAGATGCTCTTGCGGCTTTCCTCCCTTGACGGCCTCACCGGAATTACCAATCGACGGCAGTTTGATGATTTCCTGGACCAGGAATGGCGCCGTGCCGTCCGCGAATTGACGCCGCTCTCACTGATCATGCTCGACATCGATAGCTTCAAATCTTACAACGATGCTCTTGGGCATACTTCTGGCGACGAGTGCCTCCGGCAAGTTGCCGCTGCTATCTCCGGGGCCGTCAACAGACCTGGAGACCTTGTTGCCCGGTACGGGGGAGACGAATTTGTCGTCGTTCTCCCTGGTACTGGGTCGGATGGAGCGGCACAGGTTGCGGAATCGCTTCGGCAGCGTATCGAAGCCCTTGCCATTACGCATTCCGATGGTGGTTGCACCACCATCAGCGTAGGCTTCGCCAGTACGATCCCCGGCCGGAACAGTTCCCCCATCGATCTGATCAAGGCCGCGGATCAAGCCCTCTATCAAGCCAAACAGGAAGGCCGCAATCGGGCTAGGCAGGCAGGCACACTCTCTCTCGTTCCGCGCTCTCACGAAGACTAACCATCCCGTCCTCGCGATGACAATGCCAGGACCTCGACGAGATGGGTTGACGGTGATCGGCGCGGTTCTCTCCGCGCACGTAGTACCATCTCCATATAGAGACTCTCCACACGACGTGCATCCAATTTTCTGCGAAGGGGTGTGCCGCCATGGCTAAGAAATCGTCAGCGATTCGAGCCATTCGCACGAGTAAGCGAAAACCGGGTTCCTTGGCTGGCGATGGTTCACAGACCACGCACCCATCCAAACCGCAACGACTCTCTGCTTTACGCGGAAAATCAGCGGAGAAAAATGGACGCCGCACAGGAGGTGCTCAAGCTATCAATCGGGCAGAATCGGTTCTGCGAAAAATCGAGCGACAGTTTCGGGCTTTGGTAGAATCGACAAGCGATTGGGGTTGGGAAATCGATGAGCATGCCCTCTTCACATACGGTAGCCGGGCAATTTCCGATATCCTCGGCTATACGCCGGAAGAAGTGCTTGGCAAAACACCCTTCGATCTGATGCCGCAGGCAGAGGCCCGTCGGAGCAGAGATCTGTTCGGGCCTATCTTGGCAGCCCGGCAACCGTTTAGCTGCATTGAGTCTGTCTACCGACATAAGCGAGGCCACTGCATTGTTCTTGAATGTGGGGGAGTGCCTCTGTTCGATGAGGTAGGAAAATTCACAGGCTACCACGGCATGAATCGGGACATTACGGAACGCAAACGAGCCATGGAAAAAGCAAGGCATGATCAAGCGCTCCTGGCTTCCATCATTGAAAATATCCCTGACATGATTTTCGTCAAGGATGCCAAGACTCTGAAGTTTGAGCGCTTCAACCAAGCGGGTGAACAATTACTCGGTTATTCCAGAGAGGAACTGATCGGCAAGAGCGATTACGATGTGTTCCCCAAACGAGAAGCCGACTTTTTCACAGCCATGGACCGTCAGGTTTTGCAACAGGGGTGTCTCCTCGATATCTCGGAAGAGCCGATCGAAACTCGTGGGAAGGGAAAGAGATTGCTCCATACCAAGAAAGTTCCGATCACCGGTGATGATGGCACGCCCCTCTATTTACTGGGCATCTCCGAGGATATTACCGAACGCAAGCAGATGGAACGCGTCGAACAGGAGCGGACAGGCCTATTGGTGCAGCAGCAAATTGCATTGTGCGAGCTGGCGAAGCACGATGCGGTCTATACAGGAAAGTTTGAAGAGGCGTTGCGGATGATCACTGAAACAGGAAGTCGTGTACTCGGAGTGGAACGGGCGAGTATCTGGATCTTCAATGAGCAGGGGACTGCATTGGAGTTGCTCGACCTCTATGAGCGAACCCCGAATCGCCACGTAACCGGCGTAACTCTGACCGTGCAGGACTATCCATCCTATTTTCAAGCCATTACACATGAAGAACAAGCGATTGCCGCCGATGATGCTCACAGAGACTTCAGAACCAGAGAGTTTTCGCGCTCGTATCTGACCCCTCTCGGAATTGGAGCGATGTTGGATGCCCCGGTTCGACGGCGAGGGCAGGTTGTCGGGGTGTTATGTCACGAGCATGTCGGTGAAGCGCGGTCCTGGTCGAAGGAAGAAATCTATTTTTCCAGTTCACTGGGTACTTTCATGACGCTCGTATTGGAAGCCCGCCAGCGTAGGGAGGCTGAGCAAGCCCTTGTCCTTGCTAAGGAATCGGCAGAGGTGGCTAGTCGGGCAAAGAGTGAATTCCTCGCCAGCGTAAGTCACGAGATTCGAACGCCTATGAATGCAATTATCGGGATGGCGGATCTGCTTTGGGAAACAGATCTGGCTCCAGAACAACGAAAATACCTGCGTATTTTCCGTCGCGCCGGCGGAAACCTCCTGGGTCTGATCAACGACATTCTCGATTTGTCGAAGGTCGAGGTCGGCCATCTGGAGCTGGAATCAACCGACTTTGATTTGAGCGACTTGCTTGAAAAAGCGATCGAGATTCTTGCCATGAGGGCGAACGAAAAAGGCCTCGAACTTGCCTGCCACATTTCTCCTGACGTCCCCCGTGCCGTGATTGGAGATCCCAATCGACTCCATCAGATCCTCATCAACCTTATCAGCAACGCAATCAAATTCACCGACAGTGGGTCTGTCACGGTCCAGGTCATGCCGGATCCGGAACTCCGTTCCCCTGGAGCCATTCGATTCTCTATTAGTGATACAGGGATCGGCATTCCTTCTGACAAGCTTACCGCCATTTTCGAAAGTTTCACGCAAGCCAGCGTCTCGACAACACGCAAGTACGGAGGAACCGGGTTAGGCCTGACTATTTCCAGGCAATTGGCCGAGCGCATGAACGGACGAATCTGGGTGGAGAGCACTCTCGGGAAGGGCAGCAGCTTTCACTGCTGTGTGCAGCTTACTGTGCAGTCCGGCGAGACCCGCCCCCACGAAGATTCACAGATTGACCTTCAAGGGGTCAGAACCCTTGTGGTCGATGATCATGCCACCAACCGCCTGATTCTTCGTGAAACCTTGACCGCTCTGGGAGCAGAAGTGACGGATTCGGCTTCAGGAGGCGAGGCCATCGAAGAATGGCGGCGAGCCTCTGCCTCCATCCACCCGTACGAACTCGTGCTTCTCGATTGTCGCATGCCGGAGATGGATGGATTCCAGGTCGTTGAAGAGATCAGACGAATCGGCCCTTCCCAGGGTCTGACGATTGTGATGCTCGCTTCCGACCATTGGGCTGACGACATTGCCCGCACCTATGACATGGGACTGAGCGGTTATCTGATCAAGCCCATCAGGAAATCGGATCTGCTCCAGACCATCAGCATCGCCCTCGGTCGTTCCAGAGGTGTCCAACACACGACTGGTTCAGCGCCAGTGGCTCCGGTACTTGTTTCAGAAGTCAGGGCGCTGCGTATCCTTTTAGTGGAAGATTCTCCAGATAACCAATTACTCGTCCGCTCCTATTTGAAGCAGACGTCCTATCGTCTCGATATTGCCGACAATGGAGCAATCGCGCTGGAACGATTTAGGACCGGCTACTACGATCTCATCCTGATGGACATGCAGATGCCGGTGATGGACGGTTATGAGGCGACACGGTCGATTAGGAATTGGGAGCGTGAGCATGATCTTCCCCCGACCCAGATTATTGCCTTGACCGCTCTCGCGTTGAAAGAAGAAGGAGCCAAGATTCTCGAAGCCGGCTGCGATGCCCATATGACCAAGCCTCTCAAGAAACACACACTCCTGGAAGTGCTCCAGGCCTGCAAAGGACGGCGAACCACATGAGCATGGGGCAGAATAGAAAGGCAGAGAGTACGATCACTGTGTACATCGACTCAGGCCTTGAAGAGATCGTTCCAGGATTCCTCGAGAATCGGCGGCGTGATGTGCAGAAGATTGAAACAGCATTGGGGCAAGACGATCTCAATACCATCTGCGTCATTGGTCACCGAATGAGGGGGGATGGAGGAGGTTATGGGTTCGACGCTATCAGTAGGATAGGAGAAGGCATGGAGCAGGCGGCGGGGCGACACGATAAGGAGGCGATTCGGCGGCAGCTCAGCGACCTCGTTGACTTCCTTGCCCGTATCACCGTGGTGTACAGAAGATAAGTTCTGATCCACTTCAACCGGGACATAGAGGCGCCCTCCGTGGCAGAAGGTCAACGACTACTCGGTTTCCGGAAGTGCTATTGTTCATGAGCTTCCTTGGGCCTCGTGTGTCGTCCATCGGCATCGAGGGATCCAGGTGTCCCGATGCGATGGACGAGAAACCGGATGATATTCTCGATCTCTTCTTGCCGTTTCAGATAAAACTTCGCTCGAGAATCTGGTTGCTTCCCAACACGGATGCCCATGGCCAGCCCTTCCGTGAGGCGGAATACGTTTTCATCCGTCTCATCGTCACCGACAAAAAACAGACCGGATTGTCGGAGATGGACCATGAGGGCCAATGCAGCCTGTCCTTTCCCACCCTGTCCAGGTGGAAGGACATTCACAGAAAATTTGCCGAGGATTACGCCGGGCGACGGCGATAACTGTTGGAGCAGAAGTTCCACGGCTATGCGTACACGAGTCGGTTCTGTCACGCCCTGGAAGTGAAGGGTAAGAGAATAGCGCTTGTCTTCGATTTCGACCCCCAGCTCCTTTAATGACTGGGCAAATCGAATGGAGAGGCTCTGCTTCCAACCCTGACAGATTTCCTCGGCGCTGAGGAGTGTATGGGGCGGGGTCAGGGGACTCTCAATCCCGTGGTTCCCGATCAGATAGGAGACTGTTCCACGCATGCGCGACTCGAGATCGACGAGCGCTCGACCGGAGACGATGGCGCAGGGAGCACGTTTTGCGAGTTCCTTAATCCACCCGTTGATGGAAAGCGGGATCTGGACACTATCACGATCGGGAGAGATAGGCGCGAGTGTCCCGTCAAAATCGAAGGCATACAGAATGGAGCGGGTAGTGAGGGTATCCAGCGCCCGGCGCCCCTCCGCAGAGAACACATACGTCATGTCTGGTCTCCGGTGGTCGTTCGTACTTTTCGCGCACCTACTTGACGTTCGAGTCGAGCACGTTGCCGCATTCGGGCTGCGTCCATAAGCATGCGTCCGGCCCAGCGATACACGTTGAATTCTTGTACGATGCCGCGCATGCTGCGCATTCTGGCGCGCTGCTCAGTCGGAGGCATCATCAGGGCCAGGTGCAGAGCGGCAGCGCATTGATCGATATTGTATGGGTTAATCAGCAGTGCATCTGGCAGCTCGGTGGCTGCGCCGGTGAACTCACTGAGGATCAGGACGCCTTGCTCGTCGTCCCGCGCTGCAACAAATTCTTTGGCGACCAGATTCATGCCGTCATGCAAGCTGCTGACGATGCAGAAGTCGGCCCCTTTGTAGTAGGTGACAACATCTGATGGCTCATGATGTTCGATCCGCAAGAGGATCGGCCGATAGCCCTCTCGCCCGAATCGCTGATTGATGCGTTCAGCCAAGGTCGTCACTTGCTGCGTGAGCAGCTGATACTGATCGATCTTGGAGCGGCTGGGCGCGGCAATTTGTACGAACGAAAATTTTCCGATCCATTCCGGCTGCAGCTCCAGCAGCCGCTCGACAGCGAGGAACCGCTCGAGAATTCCTTTGGTATAGTCCAGCCTTTCGACGCCGATCCCCACGCGATGCGTGGGGGGAAGGCCGTTGCTTGCGCGGATGCGGGTCCTGCACTCAGATTCTGACAGCAATTGTGACGTCCCCCGATTAGGCCATGCGATCGAAATCGGGTAATGATTCACCGCCGTGAGTTTGCCTTGATAGGAAATCAGAGAGCTGTCCCGGTCGATCCTTGTTTCGAGAGAATGGTCCACGGTATTGATGAAATTGCTGCCATGGAATCGCGTGTGGAATCCAAGAATGCTGCTTCCCAAGAGCCCCTCGAGGATCTCTCGGTACCAAGGGCAGATGGCATAGCGCTCAGGATTGGGCCACGGGATATGCCAAAACGTGATAATGGTTGCATGCGGCAACTGGTCTCGCACGATCTTGGGTACCAGCGCGAGATGGTAATCCTGAATAAGCACGACCGGGTTGTCGGTCTTGGCTTCCTCGATGATTGCTAATGCAAATCGCTCATTGATCGCTTTATACTGTTTCCAATCCGAGGATCGAAAGACGGGGCGGATGTGGGCCAAATGGCAGAGCGGCCACAGTCCTTCATTGGCAAAGCCATAATAGTACCCGTCTTCTTCTTCCGGCGACATCCAGATCCGCCGGATCTCATAGGCAGGATTATCCGGCGGAACGCGGACATGGCTGCGTGAGTCGACAACCTCGCGATCAGCACTGCCGCTGCCATGCGCAATCCACACGCCTGAGCAGGCCCGCATGATCGGTTCCAGGGCTGTGACGACCCCACTAGCCGGAACTTCTACGACAATCTGTTGCTCCGTCCACTTGTGGACATAGGGTTCACGGTTTGACACGATAAGCACTTCGTCCCCGGCGAGATGGTCATGGAGAATGGTCTTCAGGGTCGCCGGCGTCCAGCTCATCTGGCTCTCATCCCTCATCCGTTTGTCCGATTCGAGCTCATGGATCAAGGCGCGGAGGTCTTCAGCAACCGGGTTGAGATCGGCATCGTGCGGCTGGTCGCCAGCCGCGGCACCCAACCCTTTCATACGTAGCATGGCTCGCACACCTGCGACCCATCCTCGCAAACTTAGGTGGGCGACCAGCACTGTGACAAGCGAAATTACCGCGCCGATGATCGCAAACAGATAATACAGATACCACTTTGTGTCATTGCTTCGATGTTCGACCCAACTCATGTCATGGATGAGCATGAGGCGTCCCCATACGCGGCCGTTTCCTTCGATTTCTACAGCTGCGACGTGGACGGCTCCTTGGGCGAGCCGTAACAGGGCGGTCTGGTCGCCTTGTTCAGCTTTTACAGTGCTGGCTGTGTCGCAAGGAATGGAATCAGGGTAGGTCAGGGTTTTATAGGCTAGTTTGCCATCACGGTCGCAGAACCCGATGGCAAAAAGCCGTTCGTCCTGAATGATCCGATGGAAATAGTTTGATAGCTTTCGCTTATCCTCCGCTGCCAGGAGCTCCACCAGGGGGCCTTCGACCATACGAGCGATCAGTTGTGAGCGGATTTCAAGATCCCGCACGAACCATTTCAATGTCAAGGTGTCGACGAGGGGAATGGCCATATAGGCCAGGCCGGCCAGTACCAAGGCCAGCGGCACCAAGAATCGAAGCGATAATCGCATAGATTACCCCTCGTTTACATTGAACGAGAAATCGCCTAGAGTGCTGGAATGTATCCTTATGGTCTTGTCGGCAATTGTCAAACGTCGGCCCTCATCGGGTTGAGCGGGGCGGTCGAATGGATGTGCGCGCCGCGACCCGACAGCCCGCCTGTCTTCGGGCGACTGCTCGATCCTGATGGAGGGCATTTTTCCATATCAAGCCTTGCCCCTTCTAGCGAACTTCTATCCGAGCAACGTTATCTTCCCAACACGAACATATTACTCACTACCGTCGCTTTGCCGAACGGCGATGCGTTCCAGATCACCGACTTCTGTCCCCGGTTCGAGCAATACGGCCGCATTTATCGGCCGGCGGCACTCTTTCGTCTGGTCGAACCGCTGCAGGGCACTCCGGCCATTCGCGTCAGCTGCCGGCCGGTGACGGGATGGGAAAAAACTCCGGTGCAGCCCGTAAGAGGCAGTAACCACTTACGTTATGAGATTCGAGGGGAACTGCTCCGTCTATTGACGGACATGCCCCTGACCTACCTCTCCGAAGAAACCCCGGTCGCACTCACGCAGAAATTCTACTTCGGCCTCACATGGGGACTCGGCATCGAAGATGACCTCGTCAAGGTCACGCACGACTTTCTGGAACAAACCACGCGCTACTGGCGCACCTGGGTGAAGAACTGCTCAGTACCTCTCCTGCATCAACAGGAAGTCATCCGTTCGGCTTTGGCGCTCAAACTCCATTGCTTCGAAGACACGGGGGCCATCCTGGCGGCCTTGACGACCAGTCTTCCCGAGCAACCGGGCGGAGGTCGCAACTGGGATTATCGATACTGTTGGCTGCGCGATGCCTATTTTGCACTCACGGCGTTTCATAACCTTGGCCACTTCGAAGAAATGGAGGCCTTCCTAAAGTTCCTCTTGAATATTGCACATACGCATGAGCATTCCCGAGACCGGTTACGGCCAGTGTATACGCTGAGCCAGAGCCTGCCCCTTCCAGAAACCGAGCAGGCAAATTGGGCCGGCTATCAGAATAGCGCCCCTGTTCGAAGCCATAATCAAGCGGCTGACCAAGTGCAGCACGATGTCTATGGCGAGATGATTCTGACTTTCACGCCGATCTTCTTCGACGAACGGTTCAGCGACCTGCGCAGCAAAGACCTCGACGGGCTTTTGGCCCACTTAGCGAACTTATGCGTGCGCAGCATCAGCCAGCCTGACGCCGGGCTTTGGGAGATCCGCAAAGGCTGGCAAGAACATTCCTTTACAAACTTGATGTCCTGGGCCGGTCTCGAACGATTGGAGCGCATCAAACAAGCCGGGCATCTCAGTCCGATCTCGTTCGATTTGACCAGCGCCCGCATTCATGCGGCGGATGCCCTTCTCAGAGGCGTATCTGACGGCGCGCTCCGAAATGGTCCCACCGACGCCAGTGACGATGCCGCACTGGCGCACCTCCCAATCCTAGGCTATCCGAACCTGGAGCTCTGCGAGTCAACTGTCTTGCATATCAGTCGCGAGCTGGCGCTCAGGCACGGAAGCGAGGACACCGGGTTTTTTTACCGCTATGTGCGAAACGACGACTTCGGGAAGCCGGAAGGAGCCTTCGTCATCTGCTCTTTTTGGATCGCCCAAGCACTTGCCCGGTTGGGACGGATCCCGGAAGCCCGGAAGATCCTTGATCAAGTGCTCGTCGCTGCCAATCATGTCGGGTTATTCTCCGAGCATTTCATTCCCGCGACCGCCACACAATGTGGCAACTTCCCCCAGACCTACACTCACGTCGGTCTCATCAATGCTGCTTTTGCCGTCAGTCCTCCCTGGAGTGACGTACTCTGAAGACCGGGCCCTATTAAAGTACCATTAAACGACGCTGTTATTTCAATCGGCTGGCTATATGTGCACAATTTTTTTGAACTAGGGACTTTCCTAGGTGTGGGAGCGTGGCGCTTCGCTGGCTCGGTCACAGAATGAAGCGGTATGGTTTGACGGTGATGGTTCAACTTGGCATCTTTGCCCTGACCTCACGGCCTGGTATGGACACGTCTGCCACACTCAAGTTGCCTCTTACTGAAAAAATGAATCACCCACAGTGATCGCTACAATCCCCAGCCATCCGAGAAAGCCGGCCATGAAGGGTGCGTTTACACACTGCCGGACCGGCGAGTAGGAAGATCCCAAAGCTGCGAGGGGTCGCCCCTTTCAGAGACCAGGATTCCTCGATAGAGAACTAGGGGCATTCCGCGTGTTCACCATTCTGCTTCATCGATAGACTGAGCGAACACACCGCGACCCTCAGACAGAAGTATCGCTCAGAGCGGGTGACTGCGAGAGCAGAACACTCGAAAAGGATTATTTTTATTCACCTCAATAAAAGGAGTGTCACATGAAACCATCCATGCTGATCGGAATGGTCCTGTCGGCCCTGCTAAGCTGGCCCCTGCTCTCACTAGCCCAGGAACCAGCGGTAACAGGAGAGAAGTCTGTGAATTTTCCGTTAAGCGTTAAATGCTCAGCGAATTCGCC
>Ga0068859_100004855_pt1 | contig 13680 bp, 11 predicted proteins | sample KBSSwiS22_FD_66585 | JGI IMG/M metagenome (GOLD analysis project Ga0068859, IMG submission 66585) | Switchgrass rhizosphere microbial communities from Kellogg Biological Station, Michigan, USA - KBS Switchgrass S2-2 | ecosystem: Host-associated > Plants > Roots > Rhizosphere > Soil ... | reverse complement strand
CGGGCCGCGTGACGCCTGCGGCGGCGAGCGTGTCGCCAGTGACGGCGGTCACTGCGATCGCAGCGCGTTGAAGATTCTCAGAGCGGCGTTGGGCCGTGACGACGATCTCCTGGAGCCCGCCCTGCTCGGCTGGTGCGGCCTGGTTTCCTGCAACCGGTGCGGCGCTGGCGGGATTCGACTGTGCCCAGGCGCCGCTCGACAAGAACAGGCTCGGCAACACCAGCGTTGCGGCCCCGGCAAACAGACCAGCCTTCATGCGTCCCACTCCCGATTGCGCTCGTTAGCCGGTCTCGAAGCCGGCATTGCGCGATGATAGGAGTGGCAGTAACATTGGAAAAATTTTTTGATTTTATGACTTTTCAATCATGCGGTGAATGATTGCGATGCGCTTCAAGGGTCTCGATCTCAACCTTCTCGTGCTGTTCGAAGTGCTTATGGAGACGCGCAACGTGACGCGCGCGGCCGAGCGACTGGGCCTTACTCAGCCCGCCGCGAGCGCCGGGCTGCGGCGGCTGCGCGACTTCTTCCGCGACGACATCCTGATCGCGGTGGGCAAGCGGATGCACCCCACGCCGTTCGCCGAAATGGTGCTGCCGCAGATCCAGGCGAGCCTGCAGGGCGTCGAACGCGCGATCGCGACCCCGGCCTCGTTCGAACCGGCGACATCGGCGCGGACGTTCCGCCTCGTCACTTCCGACTATATCATGGTCTCGGTGTTGGTGCCGCTCGCCCAGCGTCTGGCGCGCATCGCCCCGAACGTCCGCATCGAGATCCGCCAACCCGACGAGGTCAGCATGCACGAGCTCGAGCGCGGCAAGGTCGACCTCCTCATCACGCCCGAGCCCTATCTTGCACCCTGGCACCCCTCCGAGCTGCTGTTCGAGGAGGCGCAGTTGGTGGTCGGCTGGGCACATAACCCGATCTTCGCGCGCGGCCTCACCGAAGCCGATTTCCTCGCCGCGGGCCATGTCACCGTCAAGTTCGGCGCCAACCGCGTGCCCGCCTTCGCGGACTTGCACCTCGAACAGATCGGCAAGTCGCGCCGCGTCGAAATCGAAGTCGCCAGCTTCGCCTCCGCCCCGTGGTTCCTTTTGAACTCGAGCCGCCTGGCGGTGCTCCACGAGCGCCTGACCCGCGCGATGATCCCGCAGTTCGACCTCGCTTTCGCGCCAATGCCCTTCGCCTTCCCGCGCATGCGCGAGATGGTCCAATACCATGCGGCCCGCGCGCAGGACGCGAGTTTGCGATGGTTCCTGGACGAGCTGAAGGATGTCGCGACGAGCGGCGTCCATGGTGGGGCGCTGCGCCCGCTCGACTGAATGGTATTGAAGGGTGCATAGCCGCGCTGCAAAATCCTCCCCGAGCTTGTCTCGGGCAGGATCATCGTCAACGACAACTTCTGCGCTTCCCGCCGATCCGCATTGACGCAAGAAGCGGACCGACACCATTCATGTACAGCGGGTCGGGTAATCGGTGCGAATGGCTCGATGTGGGTGGATTGCCGGCTGTTCGCTACTAGGTGGCCGCGTAGCTTAGCCGTTTTTCGCCGCTCTCCGCGTTAGCAGAGCGGCTCCCATGCCGAGGCCGCAGCAAGCAGCGAGCCAAAACGCGAACCCGGCGATCTCGCCCGTGGCGTTCCAGATCGTAAGCGTGTTCAGATACTCCTCGGCTAGGCTCGCCTCGGCTTCGGGACCGTAAACAATAAGAGCACAACGAAGCAGCCATGCAGCAAATGCGATCCCTCCGCTCGCCAGAAGCCATGCGCGGCGCGTTGGTGCCGTAAGCCCAAACAAAAATGCGATGGCCGTTGCGGCTAGCAAATCATACCCAATGGCGGTCATCCGGACACCATACTGAGCCCCGACAATGGCCGCTATAGGGGCGGTTCCCATCAGGCTGTTTCCCATCCCAAAACCAGCCGGCCGGGTTTTGGGGCCGATCCCATCCGCCGGTGACACCGGAACGGCGAGGAGTGGGTTGGAAGCGGTCATTGTCGCGGCGATACCATTCTGGTGCTAGCAAGCAGAAATGAGCAGGGCAGAGCGTGAGCGATGGAAAACGGGCGCGGAGCGATGGCCACATCTGCAAGCCTTTCTCTCAGAGCGTTTGGCAGACAATCTCTTCGGAGACACTGGGTTGCTTGCGGATAAAATCGAGAGTGAGATGATGGGTCTCGACAATGAGCAAAGATCTTATATCGCGACCGAATGCTGGGCATTCATGCGGGTGTTCAAGGATCGGCACGATGATCGTCAGTTTTTGCGCGACGGTTTTGGCGTGCACGGGACCGTCAAGACTGACGATCGAGGGCGAGGCCAAACGGGCCTTGCTCTGCTGAAGCTGGTCTACGATTCCATAGCCGCTTCCCTGCGTCGCGAGGACGCTGATTGGCATCCTGTCGGCAAGACCAGCCAATAGGCGCGATGCAGTCCGCGATTGCGGACCACATCGCATAGGGCAACTTCCTCACACCAAGCGAATTTGCACCACGTGTATTATTATGATAATACACTAGCTCCCGATAGTGGAGAGCGATGGTGCTTCCTTTGCTTTTGTTGGCCTTGCCGGCCGCAAGCGCGCCTCACTGGACATCTGCCCAAACATGCGCCGCTCACGAACAACGCTGGCTCTTCCATATGGTGCGTTTCGGGGAAGAATATGCCTCCGCCCGCGTCATCCTGGTGTGCAACGGAGATGCAATCACGGGCTCCCTAAACGAATTGAGTCTGAGGGGATGGCTCACCGCCGATGGTATCGAGTTCGTCGCCACGCGACCAAATGGGTCGGAATTCGGAAAATTCGCCGGGAAGCGTACGGATGGCGTCTGGCGCGGACAGATGACGAACGCCGGCGGCACGACCGATTGGATCATGCGGCCGCTGCCGGTCGCCGCAGCGCCACAGCTTCGTTCGGTGGTCCCCACGCGATACTTTCGGAGCTTTTCCGCCAGCGCGCCGCCGTTGCTCGCCATCAACTCAGGCGACACCATTCGCACCGTCACGATCGACGCGGCAGGCTATGATAGCAAGGGAACCCGAGTCAGCTTCGGCGGGAATCCTCAGACCGGCCCGTTCTATGTGAACGGCGCTATACCCGGGGACACGATCGCCGTCACCCTACATAGGCTTGCGCCCAACCGCGCGACGGCACGAAGCGGCACGCAGATCGTTCCGGCGGCACTCACGCCCGACGGACATCGAGCGGCGAAATACGACGACAGATTCAGCGGGGACTGGACCCTGGATCTCGAAAACGGCGTTGCCAGGCTGGCGGCACCGACGAATCGGCTGAAGGATTACCGCGTCCCGATCCGTCCGTTCCTGGGCGGAATCGCCGTCGCGCCCGGAAATGGTCAAGCCATCGACGCCCGCGGACTCGGCAACTGGGGCGGCAATCTCGACTATAAGGAAGTAGGCCCGGGCACGACGATCTATCTACCAGTGCAGGTGGACGGCGCGCTCCTGTTCCTTGGCGACGGCCATGCGGCGCAGGGTGACGGGGAACTGACCGGCGATGCGCTCGAGACGTCGATGGATGTCGAGTTTTCCGTCGCGCTGATGCCCGGCGATACAATGGGACTGCGCCTCGAAAATGCCGACTCGCTCATGGCTTCGGGCATCGCCGGATCGCTTCACGAAGCGCTGCGGATCGCCACGACGAAATTGAGCGACTGGCTCCAAGCCGACTATGGACTGTCGGCGAGCGAAACCGCCATCATCCTTGGAACCGCACTGCGCTACGACATTGCCGAAGTCGTCGATCCCCAATTCCACGTCGTTGCCCGGCTTTCGAAATCAGTTCTGCCCAAGCCTAAACCGGATTGATCGGCGCCTCGGGGATGTCGCCACGAACTTCGCTCGGTATTGCCGCCCTGCGGATCGCGCGAGACAACAACGGATAGACCCTGGTTCAAGGAGCATTACCTCGACTCTTGCGAGAGTTGCTCAGAAACCCCGCGTGCGAAGCCCCGGTAGAGTATTGTTGGATCGATCTATTGACCGCTTGCTCTTACCCTGCAACCTCTTGTCCCGGCGGCAACTTGTTGCGTTGGCGGTATCGAACCGGCAGCCCCGGCAAGTATCGCCGCGAGCGATTTCCGGCCACCGCGGGAACACTCGCACAGGTAGCCGTGCGCGAGGTGAAGACGGACGACGGTCCTGAATCCACCTCGTCACAGACAAAAGGGGATCGTGGAAATGTCTCATCTCGAACGAATGGTCTGGAAAATCGACCTCGGATGCGCAGCTGGCGCCGTAGCACTGGCGCTGGTGTCCGCCACGCCCGGCTTCGCACAGGCCGTAGCCAAGTCCGCTGCGGAGCAATCGCAGGACGACATCGTGGTGACCGGTTCGCGCGTCGCGCGTAGCGGGTTCCAGTCGCCCACGCCGCTCAGCGTGCTGACGACGCAGGAGATCCAGACCCAGTCGCCGTCGAATAACCTCGCCGATTACGTAAACCAGCAGCCGGCACTCGCCGGATCGACGCGGCCGGCCAATTCGCGCCTCAACCTCAGCAGCGGCCAGGCGGGCATCAACGCTCTCAACCTGCGCAACCTCGGCGAGATCCGCACCTTGGTGCTGATCGATGGCCGGCGTTCGGTCGGATCGACGATCACCGGCCTGGTCGACATCAACACCATCCCGCAGTCGCTGGTGAAGAGCGTCGAGATCGTCACCGGCGGCGCGTCGGCGGCCTATGGCTCGGACGCCGTCGCCGGCGTCGTCAACTTCCTGCTCGACAAGAAATATGAAGGGCTCAAGCTCTCGGCCGACAACGGCATCACCAGCTACGGCGACGGCGCCAGCTATTCGGCGAGCGCCGCGGCGGGGAAATCCTTTGCCGGTGGGCGCGGCCATATCCTGCTGAGCGCCGAAGTCGCGCACCGCGACGGCATCTTCCAGGTCGATCGCGCCTGGAACGCGACGGGCTATGTCCGCATCCAGGACCCCAACTGGACCTCGACCAGTACCACGCCGCAATATCTGATCCGCCGCCAGGTCGGTGCCGCCAATTCCGCGCCGGGAGGGTTGGTCACGGCGAACAGCGTGCTCGCCGGCAGCGGGCTCTCGGCGAACGGCCTGCGCGGGCTCTATTTCGGCGCGAACGGGCAAGTGCTGCAATATCAATATGGCGCGCTCACTTTCCCCTCTCCCACCGGCAGCGCGGCACCAACGCTGACGCAGGGCGGCAGCTGGCAAGTCAATGATTCAGGCCGCCGCATCGGGCTCGACCCGCAGGACGACCGCCACGGCTTTTTCGGCCGGCTGAGCTATGACGTCGCGAGCGGCGTCACCCTGTTCGCCGAAGCGTCGTATAGTTGGCAGCACATCAAGTTCAACGCCGGCCCCAATCTGCAGACTGGCATCGCGCTCAAGAACGACAACGCCTTCCTGATCAACACGCTGGGCAGCGCACGGCTCACCGGCATCAACACCGTGACAGTCGCGACTACGGCCGCCGACCTGCCGTTTCGCGCGGTCGACAATCGGCGCAAGGTCCAGCGCTATGTGATCGGCGCGGAGGGCGAATTCCGGGCGTTCGGCAAGCCAGCGAAATGGGACGTCTACGGCCAATACGGCCGCGCCGACCTGCACGAGCAGCTCGCCAACATCATGAACATCACGCGCATGGCCAATGCGACCGATGCCGTGTTCGCGCCCGCCGGCAACCCCGGCGGCTATGCCGCGGGATCGATCCAGTGCCGCGTCAATGTCGATGCGGTCAGCACCAATGACGACGGCGCCTGCGTCCCGCTCAACCGGCTGGGCCTCGGCGTCGCCAATCCGGCCGCCATCGGCTATGTGCTCGGCTCGCCCTATCGCAACGAAGTCGCCGAAGAAAAGGACGTCGGCGCGAACCTGTCCCTCACGCCGTTCGCGACTTGGGCCGGCGACGTCAGCGTCGCGGTCGGCGGCGAATGGCGCGAGGAGAAGATCACCGGCTTCGTCCCGACCGAATATCAACCGATCGTCGGCGCGAACGCCACGACCAACCTCTGGTCGGTCGGCAATTATCTGCCGACCAACGGCAGGTACAACGTCAAGGAAGCCTATCTCGAAACCGTCGTGCCGCTCGGCCTCGGGCTCGAGTTCAACGGAGCGGTGCGCGCGACCGACTATTCGACGGCGGGCTATGTCACCACATGGAAGCTGGGCGCGACGTGGCAGCCGATCCCCGACCTGCGGCTGCGCGTGGTGCGCTCACGCGACATTCGCGCACCCAATCTCAACGAGCTTTACCAGGCCGGCGCGTCGAACAGCGACGCTGTGCGCAACCCGCTCTACGACCCGAACGACCCGTCGAAGGGACCCGCGACCTATTCCTATTCGGGAAACGTCACCGGCAACCTCAACCTGCGCCCGGAAATCGCTGATTCGCTCACGATCGGCGCCGTGCTGTCGCCGCGGTTCCTCCGCGGGTTCAATGCATCGATCGACTATTTTCGGGTCGACGTGAAGGACGCGATCAGCAGCTTCGCCGCGCAGGATATCATCAACTTGTGCGCACTCGGGCAACAACAGTTCTGCGCGGCCTATAGCGTCGATCCCGCGCGCTCGGTGCCGGGCCAGCCCTATCTGCTGTTCCGTACCCAGCCGTTCAATGCCGCCCGGCAACTGGTGCGCGGCATCGATTTCGACGCCGCCTGGCGCCTGCCGCTCGGCAGCCGGCAAAGCGTCACGCTGCGCGGCACTGCGACGCGCTATCTCGACAATCTCTACGATCCCGGCGTGCCCGGAACGGTGGTGCTCAACACGGTCGGCGTGAACGGGGGCCAGGCCAGCACGCCGAACTGGATCTTCCATTTCAGCGCGACCTACGACCTCCCGACGACGTCGATCACTACTGTGGCGCGCGGCGTGAGCGCAGGCAAATACGCCGCGAACGGAATCGAATGCTCGAGCAACTGCCCGCTCTCGACGAGCAACTTCCCGACCTATGAAGCCAACCATGTCTCGGGGCTGTTCTACGTCGATCTCAACCTGACGCAGAAGATCGCCGTCGGACGATCGGAGGCGCAGTTTTTCGTCAACGTCACCAATGTTTTCGATCGCTGGCCGTTGCTGGTGCCGGAGACCGGACTCGCGGCGAACAGCACCTATTCGGACCTGCTCGGGCGCACCTTCCGCGTCGGCGTCCGATTCCGGATGCAGTGACCCGGCGCCACGACCGCGAAGCCGCAAAGCTTGTCGCCGGGTGAACGGCGCCTTCCGCGATCGTTCACCTGCCCCGGCGCAAAGCACCGCCGTCGCTGATGAGGACCTCGGCGACGGCGCTCCGCCGCAGCTGGACTGCGCTGCGGCGGGGCGTCATCCGGCCTGACCGGGGCACGTGCCGTCCTCGCACGCACTACCGGAACGTCGCGTGGACGCGCTCGGATGGTCGTCGTTGCAAAATAGGAAAATGCCGGTTACGCCTGCGCCATGAAACAAACCAGGAACATGCGGATAGGCCGCTACTTTCAGCTCCGCCCGATCGCGCATCTTGGCGCCACTTCGCCATCACGCGAAACGCTTGTCTCGACATTGGGGCGGGGAACGACGGAATCGAATGGCGACCGTCAAGTTCGTCAACTTCGTTGGATTTCGAGCGGCCGTTCGGCGCCCATTTTTAGAGCAAAATCCGGGACATAAGCCGCCCGAGCGTCGCTCCCAGATTTCCACCGTCTGCGCCTGCCCCGCGCGCCGCCGCTGCCCAAATGCACTAGCCGCGCGGAACTGTTCGCATCCCGAAATGTTAACCATGCAAGATTTGCAGTCAGGAGATGCACATGGACCCGACCGGTTTGACGCCAGAACCGAGCGCCGCGCTGTCTGACCGCGAGTTCAAGGACGAGCTGGCGAAAGTCATTCCGCACCTGCGCGCCTTTGCGCGGAGCCTGTGCGGGAACCGCGATACGGCCGACGATCTCGTCCAGGAAACGATGCTCAAGGCATGGGCGGCGCGCGACCGCTTCCAGGCCGGCACCAAGTTCAAGGCGTGGACCTTCACGATCCTGCGCAACCAATATTTCACGCAGACCCGCCGCTATCGCTTCGTCGGAGAGTGGGACGATCTCGTTGCGGAGCGCAAGCTCGCAGCCCCGTCCAGTCAGGACAAGATGGTCGAGCTTCGCGACATGATGCGCGCGCTTCAGCAGCTGCCACCGGCCCAGCGTGAGGCGCTGATGCTGGTGGGTGCCGGCGGCGTTTCCTATGAGGAGACAGCCGAGATCGTCGGTGTCGCGGTCGGAACAGTGAAGAGCCGCGTGGCGCGGGGTCGGGCAGCGCTCGAAGCGATCCTGGAAAGCGGGATCCTCGACACGAAGCGCGAGGATTTCGCGGATGACGGCGATGCAGTCGTCAGCATCTTCGCCTATCTCGAGACGATCCAGGCCCGCCGCCACGGACGGTTGCCGGGCCGCGAGCTGAAAGTGTTGCGGATCGCAGCTTGAAGGGAGCGCGTCGACAACAGGGGTCCATAACCCCGATCTATGATCATCCATCAAAACAATTAGTTTTACAAATTTTCCCCGGCCCTTAGCCTGATCCCTGCCCGCTCCATGCCGGGCAGGGAGAGAGTGAATGCCTGGCGCGACGACGATCGCATTTTGCCCGCGGAAAAGGCGCGGATGAAGGACCTCCGCATCCTGATCATCGGCGCCGGCATCGGCGGCCTGACCGCGGCGGTGGCGCTTCGCGACAAGGGCTTTGCGGTCGAGATGATCGAGCGCGATCCCGAGTGGAAGGTCTATGGCGTCGGCATCATCCAGCAGGGCAATGTCATTCGCGCGATGGCGCAGCTCGGGCTGCTCGAAGGCTATCTCGATGCCGGATCGCCGTTCGATTTCCTCGAAGTCTTCACGCCCGCCGGCGTTCGGGTCGCGCGGATCCCGTTGCCGAAGCTCGACGCGCGCTACCCCGCGGGGCTCGGGGTCGGGCGTCGCACGTTGCACGAATTCCTCGGCAGCAGCGCCAGGGCCGCCGGCGCGACGATCCGGCTGGGAGCGACCGCAACGCGCATCGAGAACGGCACCGCCGGCGTCGACGTCGCATTCAGCGATGGCACCAGCGGCCGCTACGATGTCGTGATCGGAGCGGACGGCGTCTATTCAGCGACGCGCGAGATGCTGTTCCCTGAAGCCGAGAAGCCGCGTTTCATGGGGCAATCCGTGTGGCGCTACAATCTGCCGCGTCCCGCCGGTCTCGACGCGATCCGTGCCTATGATGGCGCGATCGGCATGGGGCTGGTGCCGTTGTCGCCGAGCCTGATGTACATGTACGTGACCACCCCCGAGCCGGGCAATCCGCGCTATCCGCGCGAGGGGTTGGCGGCGCGGCTGCGCGAGAAGCTCGCCGGCGCCGCGCCCGGCATCGCCGAGTTGGTGCCGTTGATCACCGACGACGACGAAGTCGTCTACAAGCCGCTCGAGAAGATCTTCATCGACGGGCCATGGCACAAGGGCCGCGTGGTACTGCTCGGCGATGCGGTGCATGCGACTACGCCACACCTCGGGCAGGGCGCAGGGATGGCGATCGAGGACTCGATCGTCCTCGCCGAGGAACTGGCGCGCACCGAGACGCCCGAAGACGCCTTTCGGACCTATCGCGATCGGCGGTTCGAACGCTGCCGTTACATCGTCGAGAAGTCGGCCGCGATCTGCGAAGGCCAACTCGGATTGCGCCCGCCGATCCCCAATGCCGAAGCGAGCGCGGAGATGTTCCGCGTCACTGCGCAGCCAATCTGAAAGGACCCGCCGATGAGCCGCGTCACCGAAATCCGCTATGTGGGCTATGCCATGCCCGACCTCGAGGCCGAGCGCGCCTTCTATGCCGACAAATGGGGACTGAAGCAGGTCGCGGAACAGGATGGCATGGTCTATTTCGCGACCCAGGGTCACGACGAGCTGTTCGTGGTCCGGCTGCGCCAGGCCGAGACGCGTCGGATCGACGTAATCGCGCTCGCCGCGGACAGCCGTGCCGATGTCGACGCGCTACACGCCAAGGTCGTCGCCGCCGGCTGTCGCATCATCTTCGCGCCGCGCGCCCTTGCCGGCTTCGGCGGCGGCTATGGCTTCCGCTTCTTCTCGCCCGACGGGCTGCCGTTCGAGATCTCGAGCGATGTCGCGCGCGGGGAAGCGCGGCCACTGACGCGGTGGGAAGCCATTCCCGAGAAGATCAGCCATATCGTGCTCCACTCGCCGGACCATAAGGCGGCGACCGCGTTCTTCATCGACGTGCTCGGCTTCAGGCTGAGCGACTGGCTCGGCGATTTCATGTCGTTCCTGCGTTGCAACGAATGGCACCACCGCATCGCGCTGCTGCCGGGGCCGCCGTGCCTCAACCATGTCGCGTATGACATGCCCTCGGCCGACGATTTGATGCGCGGCATTTCGCGCCTTCGGAAGCTCGATGTCGACTTGCGCTGGGGGCCCGGCCGCCACACCGCCGGGGACAACATCTTTAGCTATTTCACCACGCCCGCCGAATTCGCGGTCGAATATACCGCCGAACTCGAGCGGGTGGACGACGCGACCTGGCAGCCGACTGTCCACACCCCCAGCCCGCAGCTGATGGACCAATGGGGAGTCGGCGTCGGCGGCCCGCAGACCATGCCGCATCCCTCTGCCGATCCCGGGCTGTTCCAGCCGGCGGAGGCCTGAGGCATGGCACTGTTCGAATATTTCCCGAACTATGTGTGGAATCTCAGCCTGGCGATTGCGCTCGAGAGCGGCGGGCGGATCGGCGAGATCGTCGACATGTGCGCGCCGATCAAGGCTGCCGCCGACAAGGGTACCGACGCCGGCACTCCCGAATTCATGCGCGAATGGGTCAGGATGGCGGACAAGCTCGCCGAGCTGGCGAGCGAGGACGAAGCGCGCGGCCGGCGCTTCTCCGCGGGCGAGAAACTCAAACGCGCCGCGCTCTACTATCTGACGGCCGAGCGCATGCAGGGCCATGGCCATCCAGGCCGCAAGGAAACCTATGCCAAGGCGCTCGACGCGTTCGGCCGCGCAATCCGCTACGCCAACGAGCCGCTCGAACGCGTCACTATCCCCTATCAGGGCAAGGAGCTGTCGGCACTCTATCTGCGCGCGCCCGGCGAGGGGCCGAAACCGGTTGTGGTCTATTGCAACGGCCTCGACAGCAGCAAGGAGCTGCTATGGTATTCGGGGCTGCCCGCGGAGCTTGCGCGCCGCGGCATATCGTCGCTCAGCGTCGACCAGCCGGGCACCGGCGAGGCGCTGCGGCTACACGAGCTGCCCGCGACGCATGAGAGCGAGCTTTGGGCCTCGGCCTGGATCGACTGGCTCGAGACGCAGCCCGATGCCGACGCCAGTCGGATCGGCATGACCGGCATCTCGCTCGGCGGCTATTACGCCCCTCGCGCCGTCGCGTTCGAGCCGCGCTTCGCCGCCGGCGCGGTGTGGGGCGCGAACCATGATTGGGCCGAGGTGCAGCAAAAAAGGCTGCGCCGCGAAGGCGAGAACCCGGTCCCGCATTATTGGGCGCACGTCCACTGGGTGTTCGGTGCGACAAACATGGACGACTTCCTCGAAAAGTCGAAGGGCATGACGCTCGACGGGGTGATGGAGCGAATCCGCGTGCCGTTCCTCGTCACGCATGGCGAGAAGGACCGCCAGATCGCGCTCGGCTATGCGCATCAATCCTATGACCAGCTGGTCAACGCCCCATCGCGCGAGCTCAAGATCTTCACACCGCGCGAAGGCGGCGTCGAGCATGTCGGCGCCGACAATATGAGCTTCGGCCGCGACTATATCGCCGACTGGTTCGCCGAGCAGTTGGGAGGTCGCACGGCGTGAGCGGGCATCGCCCGCTGATCCTGCGCGAGACCGCGATCGGCGGGACGATCGCCACGCGGCCGGCCATTCGCTCGGCCTTGCGCCAGCCTGTGCCGGCATGACCGCGACGCCGCTCGCGATCGATCCGTTCGACGAGGCGTTCCTCGCTGATCCCTATGCGCATCACGACGCGCTGCGTGACGCCGACGCCGTCACCTGGCTCGAGCCGATCGGCTGCTATGGCATGGCGCGCTTCGCCGAGGTCCAGGCCGGGTTGCGCGACCATCAACGCTTCTGCTCGGGCCGCGGCGTCGGCCTCGCCGATTTCGCCCGCGAGACCCCGTGGCGCCCGCCGTCGCTCCTGCTCGAAGCCGATCCGCCGCTCCACGACCGCACGCGCGGGCTGATGGCGCGGATCGTGTCGATCCCGGCACTCAAGGTGCTGCGACCGATCTGGACGGAACGCGCCGAAGCGCTGGTGGACCGGCTGGTGGCGCAGCGGCGTTTCGACGCCGTTACCGAGCTCGGTGAAGCCTATCCGATGCTGGTGTTTCCCGACACGATCGGCGTGCCCGAGCAAGGGCGCGATCAGCTCCTGCGTTATGCCGCGGCGACGTTCAACGCGTTCGGGCCGCGCAATGCGATCTTCGAGCGCGGCAACGCCGACGCCGCGGACGCGATCGCCTGGGTCGCCCGGGCGTGCAAGCGCGAGAACCTCGCGCGCGGCGGTTGGGGCATGGCCGTGTACGAAGCCGCCGACAATGGCGAGTGCACGCCCGACGAGGCCGAACGGCTGGTGCGCTCGTTTCTGTCGGCCGGTGTCGACACCACGGTCAACGGCATCAGCCACATGATCCTCGCCTTTACCGCCTTTCCGCAGGAGTGGGACAAGCTGCGCGCGCGGCCCGGCCTGGCGAAAAAGGCATTCGAGGAAAGCCTGCGCTGGGATTCGACGGTTCAGACCTTCTTCCGCACTGCGACCGAGGACGTCGAGATCGACGATGCCGTGATCCCCGAAGGCGCAAAGGTCCTGTTGTTCCTCGCGGCCGCCAATCGCGATCCGCGCAAATGGCACGACCCCGACCGCTTTGACATCGATCGCGTGACCAGCGGCCATGTCGGGTTCGGCTTCGGCATCCACCAATGCCTCGGCCAGATGGTCGCGCGGCTCGAAGGCGAGCTGGTGCTCGATGCGCTGGTCAAACGCGTCAAAGCGATCCGCCTTGCCGGCCGCGTCGAGCGCCGGCTCAACAACACGCTTCACGCGATCGCGCACCTGCCGGTCGAAGTGATCCCCGCATGAGGAGAGAAGAGATGGAAGCCCCGTTCCGCCGCATCGTCACCGGGCACGACGCGCAAGGCCAGGCCGTCATTCAGGAGGAAGGTCCGCCGCCGCGCCTCCAGCGGATCGGCGGCGACATGGGTCCGATCTTCTACGAAGTGTGGAATACGCGCGAGACGCCCGCGCGGATCGATCGCGCATCGGGCGAGCCGCATGAAGGCGGGATCATGCTCGCGCCGCCGAAGAACGGTACGCGCATCCGCGTGCTCGACATCCCGCCGGAGGATCCAAGCGTTGGGTCGATCTCGCCCGAGGAAGCGCGTGCGCATTTCGAGGAAGTCGGCGCGGCTGGAGCGTCGTCGCACACGGGCGCGGCATCGCGCCACGCGTTCATGCATCGCACCGAGACCGTCGACTATGGGATCGTGCTCGAAGGCGAGATCACTCTGGTGCTCGATGTCGGCGAGACCGTGGTCCGCGCCGGCGACATCGTCATCCAGCGCGGCACCAACCACGGTTGGGCGAACCGCTCGGGCAGGAACTGCCGGATCGCATTCATCCTGATCGACGGCGCCTTCGAAGACGGGCTCAGCTGAGCGGCGATGCTCACGGTCGTCAC
>Ga0068859_100004852_pt1 | contig 13683 bp, 11 predicted proteins | sample KBSSwiS22_FD_66585 | JGI IMG/M metagenome (GOLD analysis project Ga0068859, IMG submission 66585) | Switchgrass rhizosphere microbial communities from Kellogg Biological Station, Michigan, USA - KBS Switchgrass S2-2 | ecosystem: Host-associated > Plants > Roots > Rhizosphere > Soil ... | reverse complement strand
CGGTGAACGAGGAGTAGTGAGGCGAGAGCACGTTCCCGGACTGTCCGCCCGAGTGGATGAAAACCGATTTCTCCAGGTCCGCCAGGTCGTAGATCGCGCGCAGGCTTGCCGCGTGGCGGTTCGCAAACGGGCGCTGCTCGTCGAAGAAATCGAGCCTTCCCGCGTTGACCGTGTAGCCGTCGCCGGGCGTCGGCACCCGGATGTCGAACCAGGGCGCGAGCAGCGGCTGGCGGCCGAACGGTCGATGCTCGTGTCTCGCGTAGTGCGCCGCACCCCAGCGCCAGGCGGCCATGTCGTTGCCGAAGCGCTCGCGGAGGTCCTTCAATGCCTGGTCGAGCGAGATGGCGAGCAGATCGTCGCAGGTCTCCACGCCGGGCGTGCGTGTGTCGTCGCACCAGCGTTCGTGGTCGCCGCTGCGCGCGAGCACGTTCGAGACGAACACTGCGCGCGGCGACCACTGGGCGCGAAACACGTCTCCGAGCTCGTCGCTGTAGAGCGCGCGCGTCAATTCGCGCCACCAGGCCCAGGCGATGACCGGCTGCGGCCGATCTGCGGCCATCGTTCCATCCCACCCGCGCAGAGACTCGAGCGCCTTGCGCGCCTCCTCGCTGCGCGGTTTCGTCTCCAGCAGCCGCGGCAGCGCGGCCCGCATCGGAAGCGACACGACATCGGCCTGGATTCGCGCGAAGCTTGCGACGCTGTGCTTCGGCGTGGCCTGCAACAACTCGGCGATGCGATTCGCCCGAAAGGGCGGCGCCCACTCCGATGAAATCAGGTGCGCGTATCCGGGCGGCGTGATCTTTTCGTTGGCGCTCCAGAGCCGGCCGCTCGCCGGGTTGTAGGCCTGCGGCAGCTCTTCGAACGGCACCCAGCCCGCCCAGTCGTAGCGCGCATCCCAGCCCGGCGCAGGCGCCAATCCCTTGAGGTCGTTCTCGGGCTTGCGCAACGGCACGCGGCCGGCGGCAATGAAGCCGATGTTGCCGTCGACATCGGCGAACACCATGTTTTGCTGCGGCACATGGAAATCGCGGGCGGCGGCAAGGAACTGGGACCAATCGTTGGCGCGTGCAATGCGGTGCGCGGCCTGGAGCGTCCGGTCGTCCTCCGCGAGCGCGGTCCACGAAAACGCAAGCACGTAGCCGCGCGGCGCTTCCGATTGCGCGAGCCGCGAAACGTCCGAGATCACCGGCCCGTGGCGCGAGATGCGAATCTGCAGCTTTTCGTCGCTCGCGCCCTTGACCTTGATCGTCTCCTCGATGCGAGCAAAGGCGCGCGGCCCATCGGGCGTCAGGTAGTTGCCTGCGCTGTCGAGCTTTTCGATGAAGAGGTCCTGCACATCGGGGCCGGTGTTCGTGAAGCCCCACGCGATACGATCGTTTCGCCCCAGCACGACCGCCGGCACGCCGGGGAGCGTGGCGCCGATGACGTTCACGCCGGGTGCCGAAAGATGTGCGAAGTACCACACCGGCGGCGCGGTGAGCCCGAGATGCGGATCGTTCGCCAGCAGCGGCTTGCCGCTGGCCGTGTGTGCGCCGGCGACCACCCAGTTGTTCGACCCCAGCGCGCCCTCTGCGCCGCCGGGCGCCGACGCGAGCAATTGCTCCGCCTCCTCGGCGAGCTGCACGCCCTCGCGCTCGAGCGGTGCATACAGCGTCTTCAGGTCGGCGATCTGCGGCGGCGGTTCGCCGGGATAGGGCGACACGAACTCGTGGATTCGCGCGAGCGGGAGCGTCTTTGCCAGTCGCATGCGAAGGAGCTCGCTGCGCCAGTTGCCGCCCAGATCCCACGCCATCATCTTGATCCACGCCGCCGAATCGATCGTCGCCCAGGGCTCGGGATGCGCACCGGTGAGAATGAATTCGATCGGCAGCACCGGATCGGTCGCGAGAAAGGCGTTCACTCCGGCGGCATAGGCGGCGAGCAGCTTGCGCGTCTCGGGTTCGATCTGGCGCAGATTTGCCTCGGCAGCGCGGCGCACGCCGAGCGTGCGCAAGAACCGGTCGGTCTCCAGTGCCGCCGGCCCGAGAATCTCCGCCATGCGGCCGGCGGCGAGGCGCCGGTTCAGCTCCATCTGCCAGAGGCGGTCCTGCGCGTGCACGAAGCCCAGGCCGAACACGGCGTCCTCGAGCGATTTCGCGAAGATGTGCGGAATGCCGTAGCGGTCGCGCTGCACATCGACTTGCGCGCCCAGTCCCGCGAGCTGGATCTCGCCTTCGACCTTCGGCAGGGACAAACGCAGATAACCGTATGCCGCGCCCGCGCAAAGCAGGAGCAGCACGAGCAGAACTCCGCCGAGCCGCAGCAGGAACCGCATGCAGAAAGGATACAGCGGAAACCGGAAACGTATCCTTGCTACAACTCGTAGCTGGATCCGCCCGTCCCGGTCACGGCCTTGGCCACCAGGTCGTGCGTCAGCGCGGGCGCGAAGAGCTCGATAAAGTCGTACGCAAAGCGGCGCAGGTAGGCGCCACGCTTGATGCCGAGACGGGTGGTCGAGGACGGAAACAGGTGCGACGCGTCGATCGAGCGCAGGTGCCGGTCGCGGCGCGGGTCGAACGCCATGCGCGCCATGATTCCGACGCCCAGGCCCAGCTCGACATAGGTTTTGATCACGTCCGCATCGAACGCCGTCAGCACTACGTTCGGCGTCAGGCCGCGCTGCTCGAACGCGCGGTTCACCAGCGAGCGGTTGGCGAAAGCGAAATCGTAGGTGACGATCGGCCAGGCGGCGATCGCCTCGAGCGTCAGCGGCTGTACTTTCAGCAGCGCGTGCCTCGGCGGCACGACGACGCAGCGGTTCCACTGGTAGCAGGGCAGCGCAACCAGCGCGGGATGCTCCGCGATCTGCTCCGTGGCGACGCAAAGGTCCGCCTCGCCCTCGGCCACCTGGGTGCAGATCTGCTCCGGATTGCCCTGGTGGATGACCAGGTCGACTTTGGGATAACGCCGCTTGAAAGCTGCGACCGCCTTCGGCAGCGCATAGCGCGCCTGCGTATGCGTCGTTGCAACGGTCAGCGTGCCGAGATTGCGGCTTGCATAGTCTTCTCCGGCGCGTTTCAGGTTCGCGGCGTCGGCCAGCATCCGTTCGGCGATCGCTAGCACTGCGCGCCCAGGCTCGGTAACCGCGGTCAGGCGCTTGCCGCGCCGGACGAAGATCGCGACCCCGAGTTCGTCCTCCAGCGCCTTGATCTGGCGGCTCAGGCCGGGTTGCGACGTGAATAGCGCTTCGGCGGCTGCGGAGACGTTCAGGCTTCGGCGGGCAACCTCGCAGGCGTACCTTAATTGCTGCAATTTCATGGTCTTGCCAGTGATCAGTCTACATAACCAATATGCATAACATCCTAACACATCAGTCTTTGCAGGCATTAGCCTCGCCGCTACCATCCTCCGACTGCCATGTACCTGTACGACGAAATCGACCAGAGAATCGTCGACGAGCGCGTCGCGCAGTTTCGCGACCAGACGCGGCGCTTCCTCGCCGGCAAGCTCTCCGAGGAGGAGTTCCGCGCGCTGCGACTGCGCAACGGCCTTTACATCCAGCGCTATGCGCCGATGCTGCGGATTGCAATTCCGTACGGAATCGTCTCGTCGCGGCAACTGCGCAAGCTCGCGCACATCGCGCGAACCTATGACCGCGGGTACGGCCACTTCTCGACGCGCCAGAACCTGCAGCTCAACTGGCCGAAGCTCGAGGACGTGCCCGAAATCCTCGCCGAGCTGGCGACGGTCCAGATGCATGCGATCCAGACTTCGGGCAATTGCGTGCGCAACATCACCACCGATCACTTCGCCGGCATTGCGCCCGACGAAGTCGTCGATTCGCTGGTGTGGTGCGAAATCCTGCGCCAGTGGTCGACGTTCCATCCCGAGTTCACGTACCTGCCGCGCAAGTTCAAGATCGCAATCTCCGGCAGTCCGGCCGATCGAGCCGCGACCGGCGTGCACGACATCGGCCTGCTGGCGTTGCGAAACGACGCGGGCGAAGTCGGCTTCCGGGTCCTCGTCGGCGGCGGACTCGGGCGGGCGCCGATGGTCGGGCACGTCATCCGCCAATTCCTGCCGTGGCGCCACCTGCTCACCTACATCGAGGCGATCCTGCGGGTCTACAACCGGCACGGCCGGCGCGACAACATCCACAAGGCCCGCATCAAGGTCCTTGTCAAGGAGCAGGGGCCGCAAGCTTTCCGCGAGGAAGTAGACGCCGAGTGGGCGCATCTCGAGAATGGGTCGGCGACGCTGACCGCGGAGGAAGTAGAGCGGGTCGCTGCGCGCTTCACGCGGCCGCAATACGAGGATCTGCCGACCGAGCAGGCCGAGCGCGCAAGCCACAGTCCGGTGTTCTGGTCGTGGCTGCGCCGCAACGTGCACCCGCACCGCGTGCCGGGGTATGCGGCGGTGACGCTTTCGCTGAAGAAGACCGGCGTGCCGCCGGGCGACCTTACATCGGGCCAGATGGACGCAGTTGCCGGCCTGGCGGACACCTACAGTTTCGGCGAGCTGCGCGTCACGCATGAGCAGAACCTGGTTCTCGCGGACGTCCGGCAGCGTGATCTGCTGGCGCTGTGGAGCGAAGCGAAGCGCCTGGGCCTTGCGACGCCGAACATCGGGCTGCTGACGAACATCATCGCATGCCCGGGCGGCGACTTCTGCTCGCTCGCCAACGCGCGCTCGATCCCGGTCGCCGAGGCAATCCAGCGCCGCTTCGACGACCTCGACCATGTATTCGACATCGGCGAGCTGGACCTGAACATCTCCGGCTGCATGAACGCGTGCGGCCACCATCACGTCGGCCACATCGGCATCCTCGGCGTCGATAAGAACGGCGAGGAGTGGTACCAGATCGAGGTCGGCGGCAGCCAGACGCGCGTGCCGGCCGCGCCGGCCGCGCTCGGGCGCGTGATCGGCCGTTCGTTCGCGGCTGAGGAAGTGCCGGACGCAATCGAGCGGCTGATCGAGGTGTACCTCGAGCGGCGCGACTCGGACGCTGAACGTTTTGTCGACGTCGTGCATCGCATCGGCGTCGCACCTTTCAAGGAGCGGGTTTATGGCAACGCTGATCCAAGGCGAGACAATCGCGAGCGACAACTGGCAGCTGTTTGAAGGCGGCGCAACGCGCTGGCTCTCGGTCGGCGAGGACGGGCTGGTGCCTGATTTTCCGGATGAGGCCGACCTGATCGTGCCCCTCGCGCTACTCAAGGTGCGCGGCACCGAGCTGCTTGAGCGTTCCGGTCGCACCGGTGTCGTGCTCGAGCCGAACGAGGATCCTGCAGCGCTCGCGGCTTGGGTCGAGCACCTCGCGCTCGTCGCCGTGCGCTTTCCAAAATTCGGCGACGGCCGCGGCTACTCGATCGCGCGGCTGCTGCGCGAGCGCTATGGCTACCGCGGCGAATTGCGCGCGGTTGGCGACGTGCTGCGCGACCAGTTGCTCTTCATGAAGCGCAGCGGGTTCGATTCGTTCAGCCTGCGCGAAGACCAGGATCCCGACGAGGCGCTCGCTGCGTTCAACGAGCTTTCCGAGGAGTACCAGGCCTCGACTACGCAGCCTCAGCCGCTTTTCCGGCGCCGGCAGGCGCACGAGGCGCGCGCCGCATGAGCGGGAAGGTTTACCTCGTCGGCGCCGGTCCGGGTGCGCCGGATCTGCTGACGCTGCGCGCGGCCCGCCTGCTCGGCGAGGCCGACGTGGTTCTTCACGACGCGTTGGTGCATCCCGGGACGCTCGCTCTCGCGGCGCGCGCGGAGAAGATACCGGTCGGCAAGCGCTGCGGCCGACATTCCAGCGCCCAGCGCTTCATCAACAAGCGCCTGGTCGATGCAGCGCGCCGCCACCGCGTCGTGGTCCGGCTCAAGGGCGGCGACCCGATGCTCTTCGGCCGCGCCCAGGAAGAAATCGCGGCGCTCGAAGCAGCCGGGATCGAATACGAAGTCGTCCCTGGCGTTACCGCGGCGCTGGCTGCCGCGGCCGACCTGGGAGTGTCGTTGACGCAGCGAGGCTCGGCTCGCAGCGTCGCATTCGTGACGCCGCGAGTGGCCGAAGGCGAGGCGGCGTCAGAATGGGCGCGCACCGCCGCGTCCGCCGATACCGCGGTGATCTACATGGGCGCCGGAGACGCGGCGCGCGTTCGCACTGCCTTGATCGAAGCGGGAGTAGAAGGCGGAATGCCGGTCGCGCTGGTCGAGAGCGCATCGCTCGAGAATTCGCGCTCGATCCGCGGAACGCTGGCGGAACTGGAGGCGCTTGCGACGGCTCGCGGCGAAGGCCCCGTGGTCATCGTCATTGGCCGGGTCGTCGCCGCGGCGAGCGAAACCCTGCCTATGGAAGCGATCGGCTCGGCGATCGCGGCCTGAAGCCCACCCACAGCGCGTAAAGCGCGAGCGCGAGGAACCAGGCCAGCGACCACTCGGCGATCGACAAGCCGAGGAACCTCCATTTGACTTCGGCGCACTGGCCCGAGCCGGTGAAGAGCTTCTCGATGGTCCGCCCGAGCGGGAAGTTCTGCATCATGTAGAAGAGATCGGGGCCACACGCCGGGACTTGCGCTGCCGGAAGGTGCTGCAACCAGACCTGGCGCGCGGCAACCCCCGCGCCTCCGAGGGCAAACAGGCTGGCGATGAGCGAGTAAGTCGCCGCGCCCGAGCCATGAACGGCGCCGACAAGGAAGACTGCCGCGCAGGCGTAGTAGAAGCCGCGCTGCACGAGGCACAGCGGGCAGGGCTCCTGGTCCTGGAAGTACTGCAGGTAGTAACCGTAGGCGAGGAGCAGCAGGCACGCCGCCGCCGCTGCCCCGAAGAGCGCGCGGTTGGAGGTCATCCGCTGGATTTCGCCACGGCCTGATCGATCGCGCCGAAGATCGAATGGCCCTCGGCGTCGCGCATCTCGATCCTCACCCGGTCGCCGAACTTCAGAAACGGCGTCCTGGCATTGCCGCCCTTGAGGATCTCCTCGGCGCGGCGCTCGAGCAGGCACCCGGCGCCCTTCTTGCGATCCCGGTTCGAGACCGTGCCGGTGCCGATGATCGTTCCCGCGGCGAGCGGCCGGGTCTTCGCGGCATGCGCGATCAAGCGCGGGAAATCGAACTGCATGTCCTTTCCGGCATCGGGCTCGCCCAGAAGTTCCCCGTTGATCCACCCGCGCAGCGTTCCATGCAGCCGCCGGCCGTCCCACGCCTCGCCGAGCTCATCCGGCGTCACGGCGACCGGCGAAAAGGAGGAGGGCGGCTTGGAGTGAAAGAACCCGAAGCCGGAGGCGAGGTCCGCCGGCACGAGTTCGCGCAGGCTGACGTCATTCATCAGCATGAAGAGGCGAATGTGCGCGCCCGCCCGATCGCGCTCCTCGCCCATCGGAACGTCGCCGACGATGATGGCGAGCTCCATCTCGAGATCGATGCCGCTCGCTTCGGTCTCGACGGGAATGTCGTCGCACGGCCCCAGCAGTGGCGCCGAGCAGCCCTGGTACATGAGGGGTTCCTTCTTCGCGTCGGCAGGCACCTCGCCACCGCGCGAGCGGCGGATCAGCTCGGAGTGAACCAGGTAGCTCGAGCCGTCGGCAAACTGCACCGCCCGCGGCAGCGGCGCCATCGCCTCGCGCGGCTCGAAGTCGAACGCGCGGCTCGCGCCGCCGCTATTCAGGGACTTGTAGGTTTCCTCCAGCAGCGGGCCGCAGTAGGCCCAGTCGTCCAGCGCCGCCTGCAAAGTCGGGGCGACGTGCGTTGCCTTCAGCGCTCGCTTCAGGTTCCTGGAGACGACCGTGAGCGAGCCGTCGCGCGAGCCGTCCTTCAGCGAGGCGAGCTTCATCGTGCAGGCTGCCCGCGCGGCGCCGGAGCAGGCATTGCGCGCTCGATCAGCGCGTCGAAGGGCGTATCGGGCGCGAGCGCGCCGAAGACGCCGGTGAACTCCGGTTGCAGCCGCGAAGCGCAGAACGCCTCCGACACGGCGCGCGGTGCGTGGCGCGCAAGCAGGCTCGCCTGCACCGCGAGCGTCAAATCCTGTGTCAAGCGCCGCCCGGAGGATTCGTGCATCGCGGCGTCTGCAACACGGCCTTTCAGCGTGGCACGGAACCGGTCGTACGCCGGATGCGCGCCGCGGGCGGCATCCAGCTCGGTATCGAGCGCGTCGACGATATCCGGCGACTTTCTCAGCGCGCGCAGCACGTCGAGGCACATGATGTTGCCCGAGCCTTCCCAGATGGAATTGACCGGCACCTCGCGATAAATGCGCGCGAGCGAGCTTTCCTCTACATAGCCGCTGCCGCCGATGGCCTCCATCGCCTCCTCGGCGAAATGCGCGCCGCGCTTGCAGACCCAGAATTTGGCCGCCGGCGTGAGCACGCGCGCAAGCAGGCGCTCGCGCTCGTCGACCTGCGCGTCGTACGCGCGCGAAACACGAATCGCGAGCGCGGTGGCGGCTTCCGATTCAAGCGCAAGATCAGCGAGCACGTTCTTCATCAGCGGCTGGTCGCGCAGCCGCTTGCCGAACACTTCGCGCTGCGCCGCGTTCCACAGCGCTTGCGCGAGCGCCTGCCGCATCAAGCCGGCGCCCGAGATCGCGCAATCGAGCCGCGTGTAGACGCCCATCTCGAGAATCATCGGCACGCCGCGGCCTTCGTCGCCCAGAAGGGTCGCGTATGCCTCCTGGAACTCGACCTCGGAGCTGGCGTTGGAGCGGTTGCCGAGCTTTTCCTTGAGCCGCTGGATGCGGATCGCGTTCAGCGTGCCGTCCGGCCGATAGCGCGGCATGAAAAAGCACGACAAGCCTCGCTCGGCCTGCGCGAGCACGAGCCACGCGTCGCACATCGGCGCGGACAGGAACCACTTGTGACCGGTGATGCTCCATGCGTCGCCGGCGCGCACTGCGCGCGAGGTGTTCGCGCGCACGTCCGACCCGCCCTGCTTCTCGGTCATCCCCATGCCGACGAGCACCGAGCGCTTGTGGCGCGCCGGGATGTTGCGCGGGTCGTAGTCGCGCGAGTAGAGCTTGTCGAGCCACGCCGCCGAGAGCCCGGGATCGCGGCGGATTGCGGGGACCGAGCCGTACGTCATCGTCGCCGGGCACTGCGTGCCGTTCTCGACTTCTGCGTACAGCAAATATCCGGCTGCGCGCTCCACGTGAGCGCCGGGCGTCCCATCTGCCCATGCGCCGGTGTGCAGGCCATGGCGCATCAGGAGCGCCATCAGCTCGTGGTACGCCGGGTGATATTCGATCTCGTCCCGGCGCTCGCCGCGGCGATCATGCGTGTGCAACTGCGGCGTGTGCCTATTCGCAATCTCTGCTTTGGCAAACGATTCGGCGGTTCCCAGCTCCGCGCCGAGCGCGGCGAGTCTTTCGCGTGCTGGTTGCAGGCGCGCCGGCGGCAGGTTGAACGCGAGCGCGTCATCGAGCGCGCGGTCGCCGAGGTAGAGGTTGTAGTTCTCGAGCGGCGCCGGCTGATTGAACACTTCGTGCGTGGAGAACCGCGCGGGCGGCGCGCCGACCGGGTCGCTCGAGGACGGAAGTTGCGCGCTCATCTGGATCGGGAAAGTGCGCGCCGAGTCTAGGCTTCGAACCGGCTAAAAGCAATTGCTTGCTAGAATGCGCCGCGCTTTCCCGGACCCTTGGAGGAGAGGGTTTGCTCAGCCAGATTCTTCAATTGCTCGTCGCCGGCGTCGCGCAAGGGTGCGTGTACGCGCTCGTCGCGCTCGGTTTCGTCCTGATCTACAAGGCGACGGAAACCGTGAATTTCGCGCAGGGCGACGTGATGATGCTCGGTGCGTTTTTCGCCCTGACCGCGAGCGTGACGATGGGATGGCCGTACTGGGCGACGATCCTGTTCGCGGTGCTCGTCATGGCGGTGGTCGGCATGCTCACGGAGCGCCTGGTGCTGCGACCGGTTCTCGGGCATCCGTCGTTCACCGTGGTGATGATTACGATCGGCGTCGGCTACGTGATGCGCGGCGTCGTCACGATGGTGCCCGGCTGGGGCACCGACACGTATCAGATCCCGACGCCCTATGTCGACCAGGTCTGGAAGCTCGGTGGCGTGATCCTGCCGGTGCAGCAGCTGATGGTGATCGTGCTGACCGCGGCACTGTGCGGCGTTCTGTACCTCTTTTTCCGGTTCACGCGCATCGGCATCGCGATGCAGGCGACTTCGCAGAACCAGCTCGCCGCCTACTACATGGGAATTCCCGTGCGGCGCGTCAACATGCTGATCTGGGGCATCTCGGCGGGCGTCGCTGCGTTCGCCGGGATCCTGCTCGCTCCGGCCACGTTCGTGCACTCGAACATGGGCTTCATCGGGCTGAAGGCGTTTCCCGCGGCGGTGGTCGGCGGTTTCGGCAGCGTGCCAGGCTCGATCGTCGGCGGCTTGATCATCGGTGTGGTCGAAGCGCTCGCCGGGTTCTACCTGCCGGAAGGATTCAAGGATGTGGCGGCGTACGTCGTCGTGCTGATCGTGCTTCTCGTCTGGCCCTCGGGAATCTTCGGCGAGACGATCCGGAAGAAGGTCTAGATGCGCTTTCTCTTCAAGACCGGGTACGAGCAGGACGTGCGGCTCTTCCAGCACAGCGGGCAGGTGGTCTCGTACGGCCTGCTCGCGCTGCTGCTCTTCTCGGCGCCGTGGTGGGCGGGCGACTATGTGATGTCGCAGCTCCACTTCATCTGCATCTACGCGATCGTCGGCTTCGGCCTGATGATGCTCGTCGGCTTTACCGGCCAGATCTCGCTCGGCCACGCCGCATTCCTCGCAGTGGGCGCGTACACCGAAGCGCTGATGCAGGCGGCCGGCGTGCCGTTCGTGATCTCGATTGCGTGCTCGGCGCTTTTTGCCGGAATCGCCGGCATCATCGTGGGATTGCCGGCGCTGCGGCTGAAAGGCATCTACCTCGCGATCTCGACGCTCGCGTTCAACGTGATCGTCGAGGAAATCATCACCCGGTGGGAAAGCCTGACGGGCGGAAATTCGGGCAAGCACCTGAAGCCGGTCGAGCTATTCGGCATCAAGCTCGATACCGACGCCGATTTCTACTATCTGTGCCTCGCGCTGACCGTACTGTGCGGCCTGGCGTGCGTGAACCTGCTGCGCTCGCCGACCGGCCGTGCGTTCGTCGCGATCCGCGATTCGGAGATTTCGGCCTCGTGCCTCGGTGTGCACCTCGCGCGGTACAAGACAATGTCATTCGCCTTCTCGGCGGCACTGACCGGAGTCGGCGGAGCCCTCTATGCGCACAAGCTCGCGTTCATATCGCCCGAGCAGTTCTCGCTGCTCGTCTCGATCGAGCTGGTGACGATCGTGATCCTCGGCGGGATCGGCTTCCTGCACGGCGCGGTCCTGGGCTCGGTGTTCCTGATCGTACTGCCGCAGCTGATCGCGATCGCCAAGGATTTCCTGCCGTCGGGCCAGGTGCCGACCGGGCTGCAGGCGGTGGTATTCGGCCTGATCCTGATCCTGTTCATCATCTTCGAGCCGCTCGGCCTGTATGGGCGCTGGCTCAAGGTGCGCACGTGGTTCCAGCTGTTTCCGTTCTATCGCAAGGGCATGTTCCGGCGCCAGAAGTCGTACATGAAGTCGGAGCGGCTGCGATGAGCTTCTTCAAGGTCGAGGGTCTCGGGATCCGGTTCGGCGGCGTGGTTGCGGTCGACAACGTCTCGTTCGAAGTCCAGCGCGGCGAAGTGTTCACGATCATCGGGCCGAACGGCGCCGGCAAGACGACGATCTTCAACCTGATCGGCTTGCTGTATCCGGCGTCGAGCGGGCGCATCCTGTACGAAGACCGCGAGCTGGCGGGCCTTGCGCCGCATCGGGTCGCCGAGCTCGGGATTGCGCGCACGTTTCAGAACATAGAACTCTTCGAGCACGCGACGGTGCTGCAGAACCTGCTGATCGGCCGGCACCGGCACCGTTCGACGTCGCTGTGGCAGGAGCTCGTGTTCGCGCCCGCGGTGCGCCGGGCCGAGGTCGCGCATCGCGAAGCGGTCGAGAAGGTCATCGATTTCCTCGAGCTCGCCAAGGTTCGCGACACCCTGGTCGTCGGATTGCCCTACGGCATACGCAAGGTCGTCGAGCTCGGGCGCGCGCTCGCCACCGACCCGAAGCTGTTGCTGCTCGACGAGCCGTCCTCGGGGCTGAATCCCGAGGAGACCGACGACATGGCGTTCTGGATCGAAGACATCAAGAAACACCTCGGCATCACCGTGCTGATGGTCGAGCACGACATGAATCTGGTGTCGCGGGTGTCCGACCGCGTGCTCGCGCTCAACATGGGCGCAGCGATCGCCGAAGGAACCCCCGCGGAAGTGCAGGCGCATCCGAAAGTGATCGAGGCCTACCTTGGAGCGCCGGTATGACCGACACGATCCTCGAGCTGGCTAACGTCGAGGCGAGCTACGGACCAGTGCAGGCACTGCGTGGCGTGAGCCTGAAGGTCGAGCGCGGGAAAATCGTGACGGTGCTCGGGGCGAACGGTGCCGGCAAGTCGACGATCCTGAAGACGATCTCGGGGATCATCGATCCGCAGAAGGGCCAGATTCGCTACGACGGTGTGGAGATCCACGGCCGCGATCCGGACTGGATCGTGCGGCGCGGGATCGGACACGTGCCGGAAGGGCGCGAGATTTTTCCCCTGCTCACCGTCGAAGAGAACCTGCGCATGGGCGCGTACACCCGGCGCGACCCGGAGGGCGTCGCGCGCGACATCGAGCTCGTGTACGGCTACTTTCCGATCCTGCGCGAGCGCGCGAAGCAGGAGGCGGGAAAACTCTCCGGGGGCCAGCAGCAGATGCTGGCGATCAGCCGCGCGCTGCTATCGCACCCGAAGCTGATGCTGATGGACGAGCCGAGCCTCGGGCTCTCGCCGCTATTGACGCAGGAGATCTTTCGCATCATCCGGCGCATCAACCAGGAGCAGGGCACGACGATCCTGCTCGTCGAGCAGAACGCGCACATGGCGCTCGAAGTGGCGAGCCACGGCTACGTCCTTGAAGTCGGCCGGATCGTCATGGATGATACGTGCGCGAAGCTCGCGGCGAAGGAAGACGTGCAGGAGTTCTATCTCGGCATGAAGGCGCAGGGCGTGAGGGGGCAACGCAGATGGAAGAAAAAAAAGCAGTGGCGATGACGGACACGGTGCCGAAGATGTTCTGGCACGGGGTGCAAACTCGTGGGCGGAAGACGTTCTGCCGCCAGAAGCACCTCGGCATCTGGCGCTCGGTCAGCTGGCAGGAGCTCGGGCGCATCGCGCGCGAGATCGGGATGGGGCTCGTGTCGCTCGGTTATCAGCCGGGCGACGTGGTTTCGATCCTTTCCAATACGAACAAGGAATGGGTGTTCGCCGACCTCGGCGCGCTCGGCGCCGCAGGCGTCGTCAACGGCATCTATCCGACCGATTCGGCGGCGCAGGTCGAGTACCTGCTCACCGATTCCGGCTCGACGTTCATCTTCGTCGAGGACGACGAGCAGCTCGACAAGGTGCTCGAAATCCGCCCGCGCGTGCCCAAGCTCGCGAAGATCATCGTCTTCGACATGGACGGGCTGCTCGAGCTCTCCGATCCCCAGGTGCTGAGCCTCGAAGCGTTGCAGGCGTTCGGCCGCGAGTACGACCGGGCGCACCCCGGCGAATGGGAGCGACGCATCGAGCTGCGCAAGCCCGAGGACCTCTCGATCCTCGTCTACACGTCGGGCACGACCGGAAAACCCAAGGGTGCAATGATCTC
>Ga0068859_100004848_pt1 | contig 13691 bp, 4 predicted proteins | sample KBSSwiS22_FD_66585 | JGI IMG/M metagenome (GOLD analysis project Ga0068859, IMG submission 66585) | Switchgrass rhizosphere microbial communities from Kellogg Biological Station, Michigan, USA - KBS Switchgrass S2-2 | ecosystem: Host-associated > Plants > Roots > Rhizosphere > Soil ... | reverse complement strand
TTTACTTACTGATATTGCCACACCTGAACTTAGCAATTCATCTTTTATCAGTCCATAATTCTTGCGTATATCTCCCAGCATAAAAACATAACCCAGGTCTTTTTTATCGTATCCTGTTTCTCTTCCCTGTGCATATTTAATTTGTTGCTCTACAACGATGGTGCAAATGATCAATGCAATGGCAAATGTAAATTGCAGTACCACCAGTGCTTTACGTGGCGTTACCAATGCATTTACTTTTTTAAAACTGCCTTTTAAAACAAATACCGGTTTCATTGCAGATAAGAAGAAAGCAGGATAACTACCGGCAAGTATACCTGTAAACAAAACAAAGCCAATACCTGCAAGCCACCAGTAAATATTGCTGTAATCGATAAAAACATTTTTCTGTACCAATTGGTTAAAGGCAGGCAAACAAAACTGAACAAGCACTATAGCAAGAATGCCTGCCATGAATGCCATCACAATTGATTCTGCAAGAAATTGCCCGATCAAAGATTTTTTTTCTGCACCAATCACTTTGCGAACGCCCACTTCCTTCGCTCTTTTTTCACTTTGTGCAGTACTCAGGTTCATAAAATTGATACAGGCAATCAGCAGGATGAACACTGCAATAAGCCCGAATATTTTTACCCTGTCAATGCGTCCGCCAACAGCCTTACCATTTTCAAAAGTGGAATACAACCTGATATCTTTTAATGGATACAAAAATTCGGTAGCCTTTGCTCTTCCACCCGAATGCTGCACAATTACATTTTTTATTTTACTGTTTGCTGTTTCAAAAGAAGTGTTGGGTTTAAGTTGTACATAGGTTCGTATCGCAACATCTGTCCAGTCACTATCAATAAATCCTTTCATCGTTTTATGTTCATACGACATCAGGTACGAAAAATCGAATTGTGTATTATTGGGCAGATCTTTTAAAATACCGGTTACTTTATAATTCTCCCCATTTTCCACTTTCACCACTTTGCCTACCGCATCTTCATTATCAAAAATATTTTTTGCCAGTTTTTCTGTAAGCACAATTGAATACGGATCACTCAATGCACTTGCTGCATTTCCTTTCAGCAATGGGAAACTAAACATGCTGAGAAAAGCAGGATCAACAATATTACCTTTTGCTTTTAAACTTTTTTCTCCAACGGAAAATAAATAATCCTGGTTCCAGCTAACACGAGTCACCTGTTCTATTTCAGGAACATCCGCTTTTAATGAAGGCGCCATTATTTCCGGCGTAGCCATACCTGATTTTATTACGCCGCCCACTACATCATTACCCCATACCTGGTAAATGCGATCGGTGTTGGCATGAAAACGATCATAGCTTACTTCGTTTTGTATCCACAACAAAATAAGAATGGCACTGGCCATACCCAATGCAAGTCCAATAATATTAATACTTGAAAATGCTTTATTCCGAAGCAGGTTTCGAAAGGCTATTTTAAAATAATTTTTTATCATGGCTGTATTTTTATTCTGTTCGTAAACTTTTTACCGGGTTAGCAACAGCTGCTTTTATTGCCTGGAAGCTTACTGTAAATAATGCAATCAATATCGCAGTAACGCCAGCTGCAATAAACATCCACCAACTAATATGTATGCGGTAGGCAAATCCCTGCAACCATTTATTCATAAAATACCATGCAACGGGTGATGCAATTAAAAAAGCAATGGTTACAAGTATTACAAAATCTTTACTAAGCATGATCGCAATATTGCCAATACCAGCACCCAATATTTTTCTAATGCTGATCTCTTTTGCTTTTCTCTCAGTAGTAAATAAAGCAAGTCCAAAAAGGCCGATGCAGGAAATAAAAATGGTTACAGCCATAGCCGTATTTACCAGTGTGGCAGTTTGCTGATCTTTCTGATAAAGCAATGCTAATGTTTCATCATAAAATTGATAGTCGAAAGTTGCGGCAGGGTATATTTGTTTCCAGGTTTGCTGTATTTGTGAAAGCGTAGTCTTTATGCTATTAGAAGATAAAGATTCTGCCGATGATAGTTTGATAGCAAGTGTCCCTTGCCTGTTGGGCCTGTTCACAATACACAGTGGTGCGATCTGCTCATGAAAAGATCTTGAATGAAAGTCTGCCACTACTCCTACCACAGGATAAGGCTTATCATCCCAGTACAACATTTTCCCAATAGCTTCTTCGGGCTTTTTATTTCCCATTAGCCGGCACAGGTTTTCATTGATAATAATTTCCTTCATACTATCGGCATGTACTAGATTTCTGCCAGCTAACAATTTAATCCCATACAGTGGAATAAAGTCTTCATTCCCTGCTACCTGAACAACTCCCGTTTCTTTTATGTCGCTGCTGTTAAATTTTATCCCATGTCCCCTGCCGTTATCTACCATAGGGGAAACCCATTGCAAAGCAACCTTACTTACACCTGGTAATTGTTTTACCTGCTCAGCCAGTACTGAAATTTTAGAAGCGCTGTCACCTCTTGGAGTATTTACAGTAACGATGGCATCAGCATTAAATCCGGGATTTTTTTGTCTTGTATATTTTAGCTGGCTTGCCATCACAATGCCGCTAATTATAAAAATAAGAGATACTGAAAACTGGAAAACGATCAACCCTTTCCGGAGCAACCATTTGTCGCCGGCTTTATGTTCTCCTGATCCTTTCAGTGATAATACAGGCAGATGGGCTGACAGAATTTTTGCCGGGTAAACACCTGCAAGAAGCGCCGTAACCAAAGTAACAGTTACTAAAAATATAATTGTTGAAGGCACAAAAAAGTTAAACGTAACACCATTGGGAATAAATGAATGGAACGCAGTAAGTACCGGCTTCACTAGCAGCACAGCAAAAAATACAGCGCAAAAAGTGAGCAAAAAAGTTTCAGTCAAAAATTGTGCAATTAAACCTGCTCTGCTGCTGCCTAACACCTTGCGTACTCCCACCTCTTTTGCCCGCCGGATAGATTGTGCTGTTGCCAGGTTTATAAAATTAATTATTGCAAGCATTACAATAAACGCTGCAATGCCCAGTAATGTGTACAGGGTTGACTTATCAGCTGTACGAAAAGGATTTTCTATAACGTCTGCATTAAAGTGAATAGCTGATAAAGGTTCTGCCCACAACGCTAATTTAGTTTGTGCAGGTGAATGCCTTTGTACCAGTTTATTCATTTGCGCATCTATTTGCGCTGGCGTTGTTCCATTAGAGAGTTTAGCAAATGTCCACGCAGGCATATCTCTTTCATTCAACACAGCAGCGTTAAAACTATTGGCTAAAAAACTGCTTTGAATAGTAGCATAAGAAATAAAGTCGGTGAAATTTAAATCCGAATTCTTTTCCCAATCTTTTACAATGCCAGATACGGCTACTTTAAGTGAATCATCGTAGATCACTTGTTTTCCAATAATATCATTTGCAGGGATGTTACCAAAATACTGGTGTGCTTTAGTTTCGGTAAGCACCACTTTGTAAGGGTCAGTTAAGGCTGTTGCAGCATTGCCTGCAAGCCATTCGTATTTAAAAATATCAAAGTACTGTGGTTCAGTGATGGCAGTACTTATAAAAGCAGCTCCTGCTAACCTGCTTTTAAAATATGTTGCCGGTTTATCGTTAACAGGAATGCTTATTTCAGCATTATACGGTATGATACCTGCAATTGCATCAATCCCCGAAATTTCCGAATGCCCATATTGAGATACGGCCAGCGGCACTCTTCCAAAATCTATTTTTTTTCCACTGTTCTCTGTAACGTTGCCCATTACACGATAAATGCGGTTTTTACCAGGATGAAAATTATCGAAGCCGAATTCGTAGCTGCTGATAAGGTAGATAACTATGCAGGCAGATATTCCTAAAGAAAGACCTGCTATATTTATAAACGTATAAATTTTATTACGTTTAATATTGCGCCATGCTATTTTGAAATAATTTTTTATCATGACTATCATTTTTTATTCGGTACGTAAACTTTTTACAGGATTAGCAATTGCTGCTTTTATTGCCTGAACGCTCACTGTAATTACTGCTATCATTACCGCAACAGCCGCTGCAATTACAAACAACCACCAATGCACAGTGGTGCGGTAAGCAAAACCCTGCAACCATTTTTCCATAGCATAATAACCCACGGGCACAGCTATGATGGTACCCAGCAATACCGGCTTCAACAAATCTTTGGATAATAGCAACACGATATTTTGTATGGATGAACCTAATACTTTCCGCACACCAATTTCTTTTGTTCTTTTAATGGCAGTGTAAGATGCTAAACCAAACAAGCCCAGGCAGGCAATAGCAATAGCGATCACAGAAAAAACACTTAGCAAAGATTCCTGCCTGATCTCTGCTTTATACAACTGCGAAAATTTCTCATCTAAAAATGTATATTCAAATGGATAATCAGGTGCGGCAGCAGTGTACATTCTTTTAATACGTTCAATAGCCTGTGGCAATTGAGTAGTTTTTAATTTTATGAGTGCCAGCCTCCTGTCTCCCGGCCTGGTGGAAATAACCAGTTCTCCAATGGATTCTTTCAATGATTTATAATGAAAATCTTCTGTAACGCCTACGATCGTTCTTGGTGTACTATCCTGCGATAGATTCTTTATCCATTTGCCAACAGCCTGCTGTGGTGTGTAACCTAATTTTGCAGCAGCAGAACGGTTGATCAAAACTGCACTGGTAGTGTCGGTGCCAAATTCAGAAGAAAAATCCCTGCCCGCAATTATTTTAATGCCCAGTGTTTTTGCATAGTCAACATCAGCAAACTCAGTATTGAATAACATTTTTTCGCCGGGTTTACCTTCTGCTTCAAATCCATACCCATCATGAAAACCGCCCGGCTCGCCTGTCATCAGCGATACGCTTGGCACTGAAGGATCTGCTTTTATATCATTTTTAAATTGATTTTTATGATTGTATATCGGGCCATTGTCAATCTTAACGATCATGGATTGTTCTTTATCAAATCCTAAATCGGTATGCTGTACATAATGCATTTGATTGGTAACCACTGTTACACTGATGATAAGCAACACCGAAATTGCAAACTGAAAAACCACCAATGTCTTTCTAAAAAAAGCGCCGCCTTTTCCAGTTTTTAATTTTCCTTTTAATGATTCAACAGGAGAAAAAGAAGACAGCAATAATGCAGGATAGCTTCCCGCAAACAATCCCACAACAATAATGATACCTGCAATAAAAAGATAGAAATAAATATTGCTCCAGTAAGAAGGAAGCTGATATCCTAAAAAAGCCGAATAGGCAGGCATAAGCAATTGCAGCAATATCACTGCAAGCACGGTTGCTGCAGTAGTAAATAAAATTGACTCTAAAATAAATTGTCCAGTAAGCTGGCGGCGAACTGCACCTAATACTTTTCTAAGACCAACTTCTTTTGAGCGGTCTGTTGCACGTGCAGTTGCAAGGTTCATAAAATTAATACAGGCGATCAGCAATATCAATATGGCAATGCTCATAAAAACATAGACCATTTTTTTGCTGCCGTGTTTCACACTATCAAAACCTGAATCACCTTCAAAATAAATACCGTTCAAAGGATTCATGGTAAGGTCCATTTTAAATCCGTCTTCTTTATAATACTTCCCCATGTATTTATCCATAAAAGCAGGGAAAGCTTTTTTTAATTGTGCGGCTTCAACTTTGGGATTAAGTTGCACATATACAAACATGCCGTTATTGGGCCACTGATTGAACCATCGTGCATTGCGCCAGTTGGTTATCGGCACTATCATATCAAAATCAAGGTGAGAATTTACGGGTACATCAGCAGCAATACCTGTAACTTTTAAATGCAGCTCCTTGTTAAACTCCACTACTTTACCAATAGGATCTTCATTACCAAAATATTTTTTTGCTGCTGAGGCAGTCATCACAATACTTTTGGGATCATTCAATACTGTTGCAGGATCTCCTTTTAATAGTGGAAAACTAAAGAAATCAAAAAAGTTACTGTCTACCAGGAATATCTTCTTTTCATTAAAAGCAATGTTGTTATAACTGATGAGATCATTATCCGGGTTTACCCTTACCGTTTTTTTAATGGCATCAGGAAAATCATTGGCCAGCGCTGTAGAGTATGGTGCAGAAAGATAAGGTATCTCCCTGTATTGCCCGTTTACCTGCCCCGTACGCATTATACGATAAATATCTTTCCCGTTCTTATGAAACTTATCGTAACTGAATTCATTCATGATGAACAGGAATATCATCAGGCAGCAGGTAATACCAATGGTAAGCCCTAAAATATTGATCAGGGAAAACATTTTTTGTTTCCTGAAATTCTTCACTGCCAGTAGAAAATAATTTTTTATCATGGCATTGTTTTTTATTCTGTGTGTAAATTTTTTATCCTGGCTCTTTCAGGGTCAGGACGGCTCTAAGCCGTCAGACCCTTTGTTTTATTGCTGCTTTATTTAGGTGCCTGACGGTTCTAACCGTCCTGACACCTACTGCTCACTCTGTTCGCAGCGACTTCACAGGGTTAGCAAGCGCCGCTTTTATTGCCTGGAAGCTAACAGTAATAAATGCAATCAAAACTGCTGCAGTTCCTGCCAGCGCAAATACAGTCCAGCCAATATTTATCCGGTACGCAAATTCTTGCAGCCATTTATACATGGCAAACCAGGTTACTGGTACGGCTACAATAAATGCAACCAGTACCATAAACAAAAAGTCTTTAGATAACAATAACACTACCTGGCTTACATTGGCGCCTAACACTTTTCTTACACCCACTTCTTTTGTTCGTTGCGCAATGGAAAATGCAGATAAACCAAATAAGCCCAGCGATGCGATAATGATTGATATAAGTGCAAACGCTGAAAATATTTTTCCTGTACGTTCTTCGCTTTTGTACTCTGCGGCAAAACGGTCATCCATAAAATTAAAAGAGAATGGTCCTTTGGGGCTAAAACTGTTCCATTGATTCTTTAATGACGACAGTAACCCATCCAGGCCTGCAGTTTTTATTTTTATGATCAGGCCGCCATAATTATTGCCCAGCATCATTGCTAATGGAGCAATTTTTTCTTTTACTGAGCTGTAATGAAAATCTTTTACCACGCCAATGATATTGTATTCGTGCTGGCCGGATGACACAATGTATTTTCCAACAGGATCGCCTTTAATGCCAAACGCTGTTACCGCAGCTTCATTTAAAACAACCGCCTGTGAATCTGAAAATTCAGGAGAAAAATATCTTCCCTTCACCATTTGCATGCCCAGTGTTTTTAAGTAATCATAATCCACATGGTATTTGTTAATATGAATTTCTGAACGGCTTTCATCCGCTGCATTATCCTTTGCATAAGCCTGTGTACCGTCATTCGGTCCGCCAACCGGCACATCTCTTGATAAGGTAGCACTTACCACCCGGCTATCTTTCAATAATTCTTCTTTAAAAACCTGCTGGTTCTTACCCAGTAAATAACTGTCGTTAATGATGAGTTCCTGTGTTTTATCAAAGCCCAATTCTTTATTCTGCATAAAATGCAATTGCCTGTACACTACAATGGTGGAAATGATGAGCGCAATAGATACAGCAAATTGAAATACTACCAGGCCACTGCGCAAATGATTATTGCTTTTGGGTGTTGCATTCTTTTTGCCTTTAAGTATACTGATGATATTAAAAGAAGAAAGAAAGAAAGCTGGATAAGTGCCAGCCAGCAAACCTACCAGGCAAACAAATGCCAATGAAACGAGAATAACTTTGTAGTTAATGAAAGCGCTGAATAAAAGTTGTTTACCGGAAAGGTTATTAAAAAAAGGAAGTGCCAGGTATACAAAACCCAATGCAATTAAATATGCCAAAAATGAAAGCAAAACAGATTCAGATAAAAACTGCAATACCAGTTGTTTTTTTCCTGAGCCCATTACTTTTCTTATGCCCACTTCTTTAGAACGTTTGATAGATGCTGCGGTGGAAAGGTTAGTGAAATTTACAGCGGCCAGTAATATGATAAAGAATGCCAGTGCTGCAAAAATATATACATACTTAATACTGCCATTTACCTGCAGTTCATCTTTATTGGATGAATAGAGGTGTATTTTTTCGATGGGCTTTAAATAAAAGATAAAAGTATTTACAGATTTTTGTGCTTCTGCAAGGCTTACACCCATATCACGCTGCACTTCGGGCACCACGTATTTTGCAATCAATTCAGGAAATTTTGCTTCCAGTTTTTTGGGGTCTGTACCGGGTCTTAATTTAATATACGTATAGTCGCCAAGGTTACTCCAGGTTTGGTGGCTGGAGTCTTCACGAAAGCTCGCAAAAAAATCGTACTGAAAATGAAGGTTACCCGGCAGTTCGCCTATTACCCCGGTTACCTTATAAGGATTGTTGCTGTTATTGTTCAGCAGCAGTGATTTTCCGACTGGGTCTTCGTTACCAAAATATTTTTTAGCCGCTTGCTGAGATATTACAATACAGTGCGGCTCATTTAATGCTGTTGCAACATCACCCTGTATAAATGGTATTGAAAACAATTGTAAAAAATTGGAATCAACATATGCCAGTAAAGGTTCTTTAAACTGGTTGTTCTCGTGTGTTACAAATATATCTTTCCTTGGTACCAGTCTTGCATAGCTTACTATTTCCGGGTATGCATTTTTCATGCCTTTGCCCACCGCCACATCAGCACTGGAATAAAAATCTTTGTTCTCCACGTTTATTTCCACCCTGTAAATATCTTTTGCATCCTTCGGGAATGTATCATAGCTCAGTTCATTATACAAAAAACCACTTATCAAAAGGCAACAGGTAAAGCCTACTGCCAATCCAAAAATATTAATGGAAGTAAATGCTTTGTTCCTGATCAAATTGCGGATGGCGATCTTGAAATAATTCTTTATCATGGTTATACTTTTTATTCTGTTCGTAAACTATTAACCGGGTTTGCAACAGCTGCTTTTATTGCCTGGAAGCTAACGGTAAGCAATGTAATTAACAGCGCCGTTATACCTGCCACAGCAAATATCCACCACGAAATACCGGTGCGATACGTATAGTTTTGTAGCCATTGGTTCATAAAATAATAAGCTACCGGTATAGCAATGAATAGTGAAATAAACACGAGCACTACAAAATCTTTCGATAGCAGTTGCCATACATTAAATACTGATGCACCCAATACTTTACGTACTCCAATTTCTTTAGTACGTTGTTCTGCAACAAAAGATGCCATACCAAACAAACCAAGACAACTTATAAATATCGCCAGCAGCGCAAAAAAACCTGCAAGTTTTCCAAAACGTTCCTCAGCACCGAATTTTTTGGCATACTCTTCATCAGAAAAATTATAAGAAAAGGGCTGACTGGGATTAAATTTTTTAAATACTTTTTCTATTGCTTCCAGAGATTGATGAGGGCTTTGTAAAGGGTTTAATTTCATTGATACAAAAGACTCGTAGCCGCCCGACAAACTGAATATGGTGGGATGCACAGGTTCATATGGTGATGACATCACCATATCTTTTGAAACACCTACCACGGTAACTGTTTCATCAAACCAACGGATCTTTTCTCCAACAGGATTTTGCAGGCCCATAAATTTTACAGCTGCCTCGTTTAATATGATACCTGCAGAATCGGAAGGAAAATCTCTTGAAAAACTTCTTCCTGCTACTATCTGCCAGCCAATTAATTTGGGGTAGTCCATTGAAATTCTTTCAGACAAAAAATCAACGGGCTGATTGGGGTCTTTACCCTGCCAGCTGATGCCGCTTGTTGATGACCATATACCTGTAAGCGGACTTCCCGATTCGGCCATGGCTACCACAGCGCCTGTTTTTTCCAGTTCAGATTTTACGGCTTCAAAATGGTCATGAATTTCAGAAGTATTCATGGGTAATGTGATCACACCATTATTTGTAAAACCTAATGGCCTGTTCTTACTAAATTGTATTTGCCTGAATACGATCAGTGTGCCAATGATCATTGCCACTGAAATAGAAAATTGCATCACCACAAGAATTTGACGCGGCAATGCAGCCAACCTGCCTGCTTTAAATGTTCCTTTTAATATTTTTACTGGTTGAAATGAAGAGAGATAAAATGCCGGGTAACTTCCTGCAATAACCCCGGTAAATAAAGTAAAGCCAATGCCTGCTAACCAAAAGAAAACATTGCCCCAGGGCATATCCATATTTTTTCCTGAGATACTGTTAAAAAATGGCAGAATAAGCAATGCTAACAAAACAGCAATTACAAAAGATAACAAAACCATTACCATTGATTCCATAAAAAACTGGCAGATCAGTTGGCCACGCAAAGAACCAATCGCTTTGCGTATGCCCACTTCCTTTGCACGTTTTTCACTTCTTGCTGTACTAAGGTTCATAAAATTTATACAAGCAAGCAGTAATACAAAGATGCCAATTATGCCAAACAGCCATACATATTTTATAGCTCCGCCAGCATTTACGCCATTCTTAAAATCAGCATATAAATGCCATTTGCTCATGGGCATCAAAAATATTTCCGGTTTCTTTTTTTGCAGTTCTTTACTGACGTTGTTGAATTTGGCATCTTTTATTTTTGCAGATACACCCACCACATCTGTATTGCCTGCCAACTGCGTAAAAATATTAAATGCATTCGGCCGCCATGGATTACTGGCAGCTCTTATCCATTCAGTATTATTAAAAAATAATTGCCATGGTGCAATAAATTGCAGGCCGGCCAGCATAGAATTTGCGGGCAGATCTTCATACACACCAGTAACCTGCACATCCATCCGGTTATTAATTTTCATTGATTTATTCATAGGATCCTCATCACCAAAATATGCTTTGGCTGCCGACTGTGAAAGCATGACAGAGGATAATTCTTTTAAACCTGCACGGCTGCCTTTTATCATTTTTAATGTAAACAATTCGGGGCCATCAGGTTCCATATAAATACTCTTCTGCATTAACTTTTTTTCGCCTGCGCTCAAAATACCATCTCCAGGATTGGTACTTAACACCACGTACTTAAAATTGCTGCCATACTTGTTACGTAATTCAGCAGCTAAAGGATAAGGTATAGCTGACTGTGTGGTAGTCTCTCCATTATTGGTAAGATTTTGTTTTACCATTGCAATACGGTTGTAGTTGGTATGGTATTTATTAAATGATAATTCATCCCATATCCATAAACCAATCACAATGGCCACAGCCATGCCGGCAGACAGTCCTGTAATGTTTAACAAAGAATAAACCTTGTTACGGCGAAGGTTACGTAAAGCGATCTTCAAATAATTTTTTATCATGGCGATATAATTTTAATCTGTTCGTAAACTTTTTACCGGGTTGGCTGCTGCCGCTTTGAATACTTGTGAACCAATAGTGATCATTACTATCACTAACATTCCCAATAAGCTAAATACCAAAGTGCCTAATCCAATATGTACACGGTTAGCAAAAATGTTGAGGAATAAAACTCCGCACACATAGCCGATTGGTATTGCAATAACTCCTGCAATGATCACCAGTTTTAAAAAACTTTTAGATAACAGTCCAACAATAGTTGATACCGAAGCTCCCATTACTTTGCGGATACCAATTTCTTTACGCCTGGTTTCTGCATTATAGATTACCATGCCCAACAATCCTAAACAGGCAATTGTTATCGACATAAATGCCAGGAACCCCAGCAAACTCACTGTACCCCATGCGGCTTGTCTTTCATAAAGATCATCTCTTAACCAGCTACTTTTAAAAGGGATGTTAGATTCAGCTGCTTTCCAAACCGTTTCAATTTTTTTTACCAGTCCTTCATCTTTTGCTGCTGTTTTAACTACCAGTAAATTGTATTGGGAAGAACGGTTACGCAACAGCAACGGAGTAACCGGTACTGCCATAGTTTGATAATAAAAATCTTTTAACACACCGGTTAACTGTACAGAAACAGAATCGTTTAGCCAGATCATTTTACCCACTGCATCTGCTGCATTTTTAAAACCAAGCGAATGCACAGCAGTTTCGTTGGTGATTGCAAATTGTTCTTTTGCTTCGTCAGTTGTTGAAATAAAATTTTGTCCCGCTGCAAATTGTAATCCCATTGTTTCAATAAAACTGGTATCTGCATCATAAGTATTCATCTTAACAGCATCTTTACCTGGTGCTGATCTTACCATGTTAGTAGTAAAATTATTTGAACCAAAAGCTGCTGATGATGCCGCTACTTTTTCTACACCTGCAAGGTTGGCGATACCAGATGTAAGCAAACTATGATTGACACCCTGCAATGGCAACAACAATAAATTATCCCGCTTATAACCCGGATCGGCATTACCTAGATAACTGAATTGTTTTGAAGCGATACTTGTAAAAATAGTAATCACCAATGCCAGCGTAAATTGCACGATAAGCAATGCTTTTCTAAAATTATTACCGCCAAACAATTTGATATTAGATAAGTTTTTTAATACCTGCACCGGCTTAAAAGATGAAAGTGCCCATGCCGGCAATGCACCTGCAATAAAACCGGTAAAAACTGCAAACAATACAAACCATAAAAAAAGTTTTGCATCAAAATTATTTTTCAGTCCTCCCAGTTCATTAATAAACGGGGCGTAAGTCATTATTAGTTGTAATAGTAAATAGGCAAAGCCTAAAGCAATCAGTGCAATAAAAATGGCTTCCACGATAAATTGAAAAAAAAGTTGGTAGCGTGCGGCGCCTGCAACTTTGCGAACGCCTATTTCTTTACCCCGGTTAAGTGAACGTGCAATGGAAAGATTGGTATAGTTAAAACAAGCTGATACTAAAATGATCAGGCCAATCATTATTTGTGCCCACATTTTTCCGCTTGACCCGGTATCGCCAAGACTGTTATTCAGTTCTTCGCCAAGAATGATCTTGTTGAATGGTTGTACTTCAAAAGCAAAGCTTTCTTTTCCGCTTAAGGCCGACTGACTTTCTTTAAGCAGCTTTGTGGTTTCCTGTGCAACGGCTTTATTCAATTGCTTTTCAGCAGCATTTTCTTTTAAGAGTACATAAGTGTAAGATGCTGTTTGCATATTCCATTGATCAAGCGCCGGAGTAAGTTTTCCTGATTTTTCCAATGCTGGCACTGAACTCATGGAGATATAGGCATCCAATTCAAGATGAGAATTGCTGGCAGGCTGTTCTAACACACCTGTAACCTGGAAGCTTCCAAATTGAGGTAGCTGGATCAATTTTCCAACGGCATCTTCAGCACCGAAAAATTTTTCAGCTGTTGTTTTGGATAACACAATACTATTAGGTTCATTCAGTGCAGCCTGCTTATTGCCTTCTTTCAATGTAAAACCAAAGACATCTAAAAAAGTTGCATCAGTAAAGGCCTGGCTTATTTTGATCTCTTTTTTATTGGCTACTGCTTTGGAAGAGTTGGTGGTATAAATCCTTACTGTCTTCTCAATGAAGTCATAATTTTTTGAAAGCGTTGCTGCCAATGGCAAAGGCGAACTTGCAAAGCGAAAAACATTACCCTGTTTATTATTCACCTCAGTAATGATGCGATAAGTACGGCTCGGATGCGGATGAAAATCATCATAGCTCAACTGATCTTTAAGTTGCATCAATACCAAAAGACAGATAGACATACTTAATGCTAATCCAAAAATATTGATGAAAGAAAACAGCTTATGCTTCTTAAGATTTCTGAATGCTATTTTTAAATAATTTTTTATCATCGTCATATTTTTATTCGGTACGTAA
>Ga0068859_100004843_pt1 | contig 13701 bp, 14 predicted proteins | sample KBSSwiS22_FD_66585 | JGI IMG/M metagenome (GOLD analysis project Ga0068859, IMG submission 66585) | Switchgrass rhizosphere microbial communities from Kellogg Biological Station, Michigan, USA - KBS Switchgrass S2-2 | ecosystem: Host-associated > Plants > Roots > Rhizosphere > Soil ... | reverse complement strand
GTTTGGTTGAACGTTCCGCGCCGGCCGCAGGAAGCTTCGGGAACGAGTGGACAGAAGGTTGGAATCAACGGCGGACTGAACTTGTCGATTCTCGATGGTTGGTGGCTGGAGGGTTACGAGGGGAGTAACGGTTTTGCGATTGGCAATGGAGCGGAGAGTGGCGAGGTGGCCCAGATTGACGCGGCCGACGCCGAGTCGCTTTATCGCGTGTTGGAGCAGGAGGTTGTGCCGCTATACTACTCTCGCGAGCAGGGCCTTCCGCGCCAGTGGATCGCGATGATGCGACGGGCAATTCAAACGCTCGCGCCACAGTTCAACAGCAATCGTATGGTCGAGGAGTACGCCCGAAAAATTTATCCTTAAAATCCGTGTTTCTCCCCGAGCACGGATGCGGGATCGGTGGTTGCTGCTGTGTTAGACTACACACCCCGTTTTGGTGTGGAGTTTATTTAAGTCCCGAATGAAATACTGCACCGCCTGCAACGAAAAATACGACGACAGCGTGAGCTTCTGTGCGATAGACGGAGAGGTCCTCGAGGCTGATCCCGCGTCGATCGTCAATACCGTGCTCGACGGCCAGTACCAGATGGAAGCGCTGTTGGGCAAAGGCGGTATGGGCGCGGTCTATCGCGCGCGACACATCCTGCTCGGCGATCGCGTGGCGATCAAAGTGCTACCCCCGGAAGTGCGGAACAACGCAGAGTGGCTGCGACGATTCCGACGCGAAGGGCAGGCCGCCCGCCGTTTTCGTCACGCCAACGCCGTCACCGTTTACGATCTCCGCACCGCCGCCGACGGCACGATCTACATGGTGATGGAGTACGTCGAGGGGCACACGCTCGACCTCGCCATCAAGACACGCGGACGGTTCTCAGCCGCGGAAGCCTTTGAGGTTCTGACGCCGATCATGAGCGTCCTCGACACCGCCCACTCTATGGGTGTCGTGCATCGCGATCTCAAACCGGAAAATATCATGATCGGAAAGGCCGAGAACGGCCCCCCGGTCGTCAAACTTCTGGATCTCGGCATCGCCAAACTCCGCGAAATCGCGGGCGCCGAGAGTGCCGGAAACACAGCGCTCACGATGGCCGGACAGGTGCTCGGCACTCCTTATTACATGTCGCCCGAACAGTGGGGCGAGATCCCGCGCGACGGCAATGAAGAGATTGACGGACGCGCTGATATCTACAGTCTGGGTCTCGTCTTTTACGAAATGATAATCGGACGGCGCTGCTTTTCAGGCAAGACCCTGCATGAGTTGCGACGCGAGCACGTGGCGACCCAACCGCAGCCATTACATGAAGTGGCGCCCGACGTACCGCGGGGGTTTAGCGATGCTATAGAACGCGCGACTGCGAAGGACCGTGCCGACAGACAGTCGACGGCGTCGATGCTGGCGACGGAGTTGCGCGCAGCTTTGGAGTCGGCGCCCGCTCCGCAGAACGGTGGCCAGTCGCCATCGTTAATGGAAACGGTTGCGATCACAGGTGAGTCGAACACGAAGTCGGACGTTAACGCGCCCACGATGATCACGATGGACGGTGCTTCGCCGACGTCGGTGCAGGCGGATCGCGCGGCGTCAACAAATGCAGCGACTGTGTTCGAACCAGCTCCGCCGCCGGCGACTCCTGCTCCACCGCCTGTCGTCCGCGCAACGCCACCTGCGCCAGCTCCGAACGTCCCGGCAGCGACAGTTGCCGAATCGGCCGCGATGCCGTCCGTCGTGACGGTGCCGCAGATTCCGAGTTCCACCGGAGCGCTTCCGCAAACCGTGGCGCCAGCGAGCGGGTCGAAGAGCCGGGCTGGATTGTTCGTGATTGCCGCTGTTCTGGTAGTTCTGGTTTTGGGAGGTGGAGTCGCCGGGTTTTTCGTCTGGAATAGTTTGAAGTCTAAGAGCGTCGCGACCACTGGCCCAGGCACTACTCCGAGCACCACCGCCCCTGCTCCTCCGCGCGAGATCACGAGTTACTGGCTGGAACTACCTCCGGCAACTCGCGGCGGCAAATCAAATAGAGTTGCCGCCCTGGTGCCGCTGGCGTCGGGACAGAAGCTGAAGTTTCATTTCGTTTTCAAGGAAGACGGTTACCTTTACATATTTGGGCCGGGCGCCAACAATCAATCTACGGCGTTTCTGACGACGAAGCCGTTACCGGATACCGGTGTGACGAGCAATAGGGTGGTCCAAGGGCAAGACTTCAGTTTTCCCCAGGGCGAAGGCAACGATTTGAACCTCGACAAAAGTCCCGGCACAGATACATTCACGATTATCTTTTCAAAAACCGCTTTGACCTCGCCGGCCTTTCTGAGCGAACCTGTCACTGGCAAGGCATTGAGTGCTGCAGGACAGGCCGAACTGAAGGATTTTGCCGCCAAATACCAGCAAAAACCGCCGCTTACCGAACACGACGAATCAACTGCGGGCGCGCCAGCCATGCGCGTCAAGGTGCCGCCGGACCAGACCGGCAATCCGATCGTCTTTGACATCCGTATTCAGCACAACTAGGCCCCTGGATGGGTCTCGTACAAGGAGAATTTCGTGATGCGATTGAGTGCGATTCTTTTCGGGTTAGTTTTCATGTGCGCGGCTCTCGCCGTTGCGCTTCCGCTGCAGGACGGCGATGACGTTCGCGGCGCGTTTCTCACTTCACGGCCCAAGGACAAACCGGCATCGTCGAATTCGTCAACCAGACCGTCGAGAAGACGACCAAAAGCCGGCCCCACGCCAACCAAGTCTCCTGAAAAGAGCGGCGGCTCTACCGGTTCCACCGGTTCAACGGGAGGTTCAAAAGGCTCAACCGGTACGACACCAAAAAAACCTGACGCGCGGCCGGTCAACGTGGCGCGCCTGGGAATCGGGTTGACCTTGTTCTCCCGCGATGCGAACGGCCTTGCGGTGCGCGTCGATCCTGATCGGGTGTTTCGCAAAGGCGATCGCGTTCGCATTCTGCTGGAAACAAACACTGACGGCTATCTCTACATCTTCAACAAAACGAATGACGGGCCGCCAGTGATGATTTATCCCGACGCCGAGCTCGACGAAGGCGGCAACTATCTGCAGGCCCACGTGCCGTTCGAGATTCCGGCGCCCGACGCCGCTGATGAACGGTTGCGGTGGTTTGCGTTCGATGAAAACACCGGCACCGAGAAGGTGTACTTTGTTTTCACGCGTGAACCTTTGAACGACGTGCCGACCGAAGACGACTTGCTCGCTTTTTGCAAGAACGGCAAGTGTCCGTGGCCCGTTGCGACAGCGGTTTGGGAAAACGTGTTGGCGCAGATGCAGGAACCGCTCAAAACCGATCGCAACGATCGTTTCGGTGGTGCGCAGACCGCATCCGAACACGATGCGAGCACTCGCGGCCTGGGGCTCGCGAAGGACGATCCGCAACCAACGTTGATCATGATGGCTTCATCGACGAAGCCGATGTTGGTTGCCACTCTCGATCTGATTCATAAGTAATTGCTTTACCCGGAGGGAATCATAATGAGTTATCCGAGATTCATGGCTTCGCTGTTGAGTCTGGCTATGTTGGCCGCACCGCTGACTATGTCCGCTCGCGCGAATACTCCAGTTATGCAACAAGCCGATCAGGCTGGCGCGGCGTTGCACGAAGGTCGCCGGCTACTGAAACGCGGGCGCGCCGACCAGGCGTTGGTCCAACTGCGCACCGCCCTCAATCTCTACACCGCCGCAAAAAACAACAGCGGCATAGCCGCGACACACAACGAGCTCGGCGATCTGTATCTCCGTCAGGGACAGTACCAGGTTGCACTCGACAACTATCAAAAAGCACTCGACGGCTTTCTCGCTTTCGATCCGAAAAAAGCCGCGGCTGAAGCGATGACCGGGTTGGGCGACGATAAGTACAACGCGAACCTGATGCTGGCGAAGATTGGCGAGGTGAACTTTCGTCTCGGCAAGACCGCTGAAGCGCGAGCGGCTTACGATCGTATGGTCGTGAAGAAGCCGGAAGGCGCCGCTTCGAAAGTTGGCCGCCGGTTTGGCGGACTCAGCGCGATCGCCGGCGGCATTTCGACGGGTCGCGTTAGTGTTGAAGCGCCGACTAGTGCGTTGACGGTCGCTCTGGAAGCGAAGAAGGAACTCGACGAATATCGCAACTCGATCGTTTATTCCAGTTATCAACTCGGTCTCGGTCGTCTTGCCTACGAGAGCAACGATCTCGAAGGCGCGAAGAAGAACTTCGAGCTCGCACTTGAAGCCGCCGGCAGCAGTCTCGCCGGTGTGGCGAAGCTTGGCCAGGTACGACGTTTCCGCGCTGCGGCGCGAACGAGTCTCGGCGACGTCGCGTTGCGACAAGCCAAGTTCAAGGATGCGACGAAGTACTACAACGACGCCAAGAAAGGCGCCCAGGACGACAAGCGATTGGACCTGATGTGGCCGGCACAACGCGGCCTCGGACGTAGTCTGTGGCTCCAGGCGGCGCAGGAAAAAGATGCGAAGAAGTCGATGGGGTTGCGCGAGCAGGCGGTCGCTAACTATCGCGAATCGATTTCGACGATCGAGACGTTGCGACAGGGAAGTTTGCGTGCGGATGAGTCGCGCACGACGTTCCTCGCAACGATCAAGGATGTGTTTGACGAAGCGGCCAGCGCGTACTCGTTGATGGCGTTGCTGTCGAATCCGACTGCCGGTGAGCCGCTGAGTGCCAAGGCGTTGGAGTATGCCGGCGAGGCGTTCAAGATCAACGAACAGTCGCGGGCGCGTTCTCTGCTCGACATGTTGAGCGAAACGAATGCGGCAATCACCGAAGGTGTTCCCGCCGAGCTACTGAAACGCAAGCAGGAAAACTTCGACCGCCAACAGGACATCGCCGACATCCTGACGGGCGTAAACATCTCGACCGAAGAGATGAAAAAGAAACCCGCGGAACTCGACGCAGAACTGGAAAAACTCCAGGCGGAGTACGAAGAGATTGAAAACCAGATCCGCACCGCGAGTCCGCGTTATGCCACGTTGACGGCTAACAAACCGATGACGCTCGCCGAGGTGCAGCAGAACGTTCTCGACGATCAGACGGTGCTCGTTGAATACGCTTTGCAGGCGGACGAGTCGTATCTGTTTGCGGTGAGCAAGTCGGCGGTAAGCTTGTTCAAACTTCCGTCGCGAGCAAACATCGACAAGCTGGCGACAGACCTGCGGGCACAATTGATTCCGGCGAAGCTGCAACGCCGCATCGTCGGCATTGACGTCGCGGAAGCGAACCGTGGTTTGGGCGTCGCGTCGTCTGCGCCGGAAGACGCGGCTCCCTTCGTCGCAGCTTCCAACGCCCTTTACAAAGCCGCGTTGGAACCCGCGGCCGCGATGGTTGGCGAGAAGCGTCTCATGGTCGTTGCTGACGGCGCTCTCAACTACATTCCGTTCGAAGTGCTGCTGAAAACCGGCGACTCCGGTGATTTCTCCTCACTTGCTTACCTTGTAAAGACAAACGAAGTTGTCTACGCGCCATCCGCTTCGGTTGTCGGCGCTATCAAGCAACAACGCACGAAAGCGACTGGCCGCTCGATGCTGATCATCGCCGACCCCGTCTTCAACTCGAATGACGCGCGCGCGAAAAAAGGCGCTACGCCCGCAGCCGGCGACGCAGAAGTCCGCGGCCTCGGAATCCAGGCGTCACTTACAGACGTCGCCGGCACGACGCCACCCGCCGCCGGAGCCGCGATGGAAGGACTGCCGCTCGCCCGTCTCAACGGGACGCGCATCGAGGCCGATCAGATCTCGAAACTCGCGAAAGCCTCAGGCGGTCAGGCAGACGTCTGGCTCGACCTCGACGCGAACGAAGACAACGTCGTCACGCGCGACGTTAGCAAGTACCGCGTCATCCACGTTGCGACGCATGGCTTGCTGAACGCCGAGCGGCCGCAGTTCACCGGCGTGGTCCTGTCACTCGTCGGCAACAAGACCAACGACGGTTTTGTCCGCACTGACGAAGTTTTTAATCTTCGTCTCGGTTCGCCGCTCGTGATGCTCTCGGCCTGCGAAACAGGCCTCGGCAAAGAGAAGCGCGGCGAAGGCGTCATGGGACTCACGCGGGCGTTCATGTATGCCGGCGCGCCGACCGTTGGCGTCAGTCTCTGGTCGGTCGCTGACAAGTCCACCGCCGACTTGATGACCGATTTTTACAAGCGGTTATTTACTACAGATACAACCACCTCCTCGAGCGCGCTGCGAGGCGCGCAGTTAGCCATGATCTCCGGCAAGAAATACAGCGCACCGTTCTTCTGGGCGCCGTTCGTACTTGTCGGCGACTGGAATTAGCTACTGCTTCATAAATGCCAAGCGCGGGCGGGCTGCATTACTTTGCAGCCGCCCGCTTCGTTTTCCTGTAGCGGTAGAAAATACTCAAACCACTCAACAGCAATATCCCCGTCCCTGGTTCGGGAACACTGGAAGGTGTGCCTTCAACGACGAAGTTGTCGATGCGATTCGTTCCGGTTGAGGACGAAGCTCCATTGAACACAATCCGAAACGCCGCATTCACGTTGTCATTCAGTCCGACGATACTCGCGAGCGAAAACACCAGCGGCACGGAACCAAATGCCGTCGCCGGCATGTAAGGCGGCGCAAAATCCACGAACGTAATCCCGTCGAGACTGTACTGAAACTGGTTACTATTGAAGCCGGTACTTGTACCCTGAGTCGCGAAACTCACGATGATGTCCGTGAATCCGAGCGTGCTTACGTTGAAAGTGATTTGACGGCCGTTGTTCACGTTACTCGTACCACCCTGGAGCGAGAGCGACTGTCCCGCCGTATCTCCGAGCCGCGAGTTGTTGGTGGTTCCCGCGGCAAACAGGATGTTCGCTGGGACCAAGTTGCTTGTCAGAGTGCCGGTGCCGTGATCGACGATCAGGTTTGAGTCATTGAAATTCCAGATCGCGATTTCGTTTGCTCGCGCTGTTTGCGAAGCAGAAGCGAGGATCAGCAACAGCAACGCACTGATGAAGTTGAGAGACAATCGCCGGGTAAGACGGCGCTTCTGGTTTATTGGCATACACGTTCTCCTTGATGAGGTTAGTAGACACAAAACTGCCGCAAATGGAGAAAGCGGGAATCTGTTTAGAGACTCGTGAGGCGCGTCAGTTGGGGGCCAGGCTCTGAGGACAGCCAAGCTTTCTCGGTAGCGCACGCACCATAATCTGATTCGATTCGGTCGTCAACAGAAAAATCCGCGTTTTTGCAGACGGCCGAAATACGTTATAAGTTACCCATCAAAGGGAAAGGCCGAACATGGGAAATAAGTTTTTTAGAATCGACGACCGTACGACGCTCGATAATCTGATTTCCGATTCGAGGATTAAGACGGTGCTCGTTTTTAAGCACAGCACCGCGTGCCCGATCAGTGCGCGAGCCTATCGCGAGATGGAGAAGCTCGGAGGTCAGGTGAATCTGTTGGAAATTCAGGCGGTGCCCGATCTCTCGCGCGAGGTCGAGAGTTTGACCGGCGTCAGACACGAGTCACCGCAAGTGATTCTCCTGCGCGATGGCAAAGCGGTTTGGAACGCTTCGCACTTCGACGTCAACGCCACGTCGGTGTCGCAGGCGTTGGAATCGAATGCGTGAGGAATGATGGCTGAACGACGAGGACCGGCGATTGAACCACGTGAGATCAAGCAGGAAGACGATTTCACGGTGCGGATCACGTGGGCTGACGACCGGCAATGTCGCTACCGTGCGGCAGGCTTACGGCGCGCGTGCCCGTGTGCTCAGTGCGTCAACGAATGGACTGGCGAACGCGTTTTGAACGCCGCCAGCATTTCGGAGGAGCTCGAGATCAAGGATTTGAGTCTGGTGGGCCGTTACGCCTTGAACTTTCGCTGGAGCGACGGCCACGAAACAGGAATTTATAGTTTTCGGTATTTGCGTGAACTCTGTGAGCAAACCCCGAGCGGCAGCAGTGATTAAGGAAGCAATCCAATGAACGAACGTGATTTCTTTAACGAGAAAGAAGAAGTAAAGAAGGCGACCTACAGTTGTCCCCACTGTCGCGAACGCGCCGAATACGACGTCCGCTGGTTGAAGCGAACCAAGAAAGCGAGCGCTCCGAAGGGTGCGAACGAACAGGACAGGGCTCGTTTTCAGAAGTCGCGAGACTATCTCGTCAGGATCGACGACATGCTCGCTTGCCGAAACGTCCGCTGCCGGCGACGGTTCGACATTCCGAGCTCCCAGACAGTCGTTTTCATCTGAGCGCGCGTCGCTAGACGCCGATTTCAAATAAAAACCCGACAGCAGTCGGATAGACCTTTCCGTTTTCACCGCCACATCCGTCCAAATTCCGCATTTAACGACTGGATCGCCTGTTGCACATGTCTCGGGCAGGCCACTCGGCCGCCTACAACCATGATTGAAACGCAACAGTTCGCAGGTGCGACAAAAACCAACACGTCCTTTCTGACCCCGCTCGAACGCCGTCTGGCGGTGAGGGTGCTGCCGCGCATCCCGTCCTGGCTGGAGACTTACCACCTGACTATGCTGACGCTCGTGTGGTCGGGTCTAATTCTGTACTTTTCTTATCTCGCAGCACGCGACCTGCGCTGGCTTTGGGGCGTCTCTGCGATGGTAGCGCTGCAATACGTCACCGACCATTACGACGGCAAGATCGGCAAGTATCGGGGCACGGGGCTGGTCCGGTGGGGCTACTACATGGATCACCTGCTCGACTACCTCTTCCTCTGTTCAGTGATCGTTGGCTACTCGTTCATCCTGCCGGAGAAGTCGCGTTTTCAGATCCTGATTATGCTGGCGATCTTCGCCGGTTATGAAGTGAGCACGTTTTTGGCGTTCGCCTCTACCGATCGGTTGAAGATCAGCTACCTGAAGTTTGGTCCGACCGAATTTCGGCTGGCGCTGATTGTGATTAATGGTTTGCTGGTGCAGTACGGCACCCGTCAGATGGTGAACGGACTGAAGTACGTGAATATCGGCGCCGCGATCGGACTCGTCCTCATGGTTTACCGCACGCACAAACTTATCTGGCAACTGGACATGAAGCACAAGAGCGAAGCTCTGTGACCTCCGTCAATCAATGAGGACACTTTTCGGTCAGGCCTGTCTTGCTTACGTGCCAGTGTGTTCGCCCGGCGGTGTACGGTTTGCGGGCGGAATTCGCCGTTCTCGTCTACTGAAAAAATATTTTCTCCCGATGTGGCCCTTTTTCCTGACGAGTTGCGCGTTAGCGGATGTGGCCTCTTCTTTGCAAGCTTAGTCGGCGTCTAACGTTCTAAGTAAGTTAATTTGGGAACTGTAAGACGAGAAATTCGTTCGATACGAATAGATTCCACGGGAAGCTCGGAAAAACAGCAATGTCTGAGAAGAAAACAATTCGCATAGTTAAAAAGGGTGAAAAGGCCCGGCCTGTAACCAAGGTTAAGACAAATACTGCACGTGAAACTGCACGCGATATGGTTGGGACGGTTACCAATTGGGTGAATGAGTTCCAACAGCGTCGCCGCGCTGAAACCACGAATGCGCTGAGGATCCTCTCCAAAACGCCTCGTGGCAGTGAAGCCTAGGCCTTCCTAACTCGCGATCCTGATTCTTTAATTCTTGATCTCATCAGTGTTATCCGTGTTCAGGCAACACGGATAACACTGATTGACACCGTGTTTGGTAGGGCGATAGCATCGGCTCCGATCCGAACAACATGGAGTGGAGGCTGAGATGGCAAGAAAAGGTTCTCCACAGAAGGGCAAGAAGCAGAGCGACCGCCCTGTTTTTGACAGCATCCGCAAACCGAACGCGCCTCCGGGACACCCGCTGTCGCGCGCCAAACCGGACGACGTTGCGCGGCCCGCGATGCGTAAAGCAAAGCACAAGCGGCGACCTGACATGTCGGGCGATGAACAATCATGACCTCCGCTGCAGACGCGCCTAACTCATCCTCGAATCCGTTAAGTGTTTCCGAGGCGTTTATCCATCGCGCCATTAACTTTCTTGCGACTGAGTACCTGCCGAAAATCGAACGCTGTCTCGAGCGGTTAACTGACGAGCAGATCTGGTGGCGCGCGAACGAAGAATCCAACAGCATCGGAAACCTGGTTTTGCACCTTTGTGGTAACGCTCGCCAGTGGATCGTGTGCGGTCTCGGCGCTCAGCCCGACAAGCGAATTCGCGACGCCGAGTTCGCGCAACGTGACGCGATTGCCCGGGTGGAGTTGCTCCAACTCCTACGCTCCACAGTTTCGGATGTCGAAACAACGCTTCGCGCACTTGACCCGGTCACCTTGTTGGAGAAACGAAAAATCCAGGGCAGTGAAGTCGACGTGTTAGAAGCCATCTTTCACGTGACCGAGCATTTCTCGATGCACACCGGTCAGATCATCATGCTGACCAAAATGCTGGCGCAAAAAGATCTACGTTTCTACGACTTCGCCAGCGGCGCGCCAGCGCATACCTGGCGACAGTGACCCTCAGAGATCTTTCACAACACTGCAGTTCTTGTTTAATATAGCCGCATCCGGTGCGGGCGATTCCCGACCGGAGCTTTCATAAAGCTACTCTTACGCTCAAGGAGCAGAATCTCAATGACCTATGTCGTTGCCGAACCGTGCGTTAACTGTCGCTACACTGACTGTGCCCTCGTTTGCCCCGTCGAAGCTTTCCATCTCGACGACGACATGCTGGTGATCAATCCCGAAACTTGTATCGACTGCGACGCGTGTGTTCCGGAGTGTCCGGTGGAAGCCGTATTTGCTGAAGGCGCGGTGCCGGCCGAGTGGGCGAGCTTTACGCCGCTCAATGCGGAGCGGTCGCTCAGCGGCTTGCCGACGATCACCGCCAGACTCGATCCTCTTTGCGAATAGCGGTTCTTACGATCGCAAATGAAGAAAAGTACCCGGTGGCTATTAAGCGGAATGGCAATCGCCGCCGGTGCAGTCGGCGCCGCCAGCGCTTATTTGAAGAGACGAAACATGTCGGAAGCGAAGCGAGTGGGCGATGTTTGGGCGCGGCCTGGAATGTCTGTAACGTTCCGGGCTGAACTCATGCCCGGCCGCGATCGTTACGAGCGCACGTTTCGGGTTAAGGAGCTACTCTCGAGCGGGCGAGTTTCATTGCACGGAGCAGATGGCGAACACGCCGAGAAGGAATTTGAACCAGTCCAGTTCGATCGACCAACCTAAGGATTGCCGAGTGTCGATTGCCAATTGCCGATTTCCTTCAGAATGTAACTACCGCGCGAACACCTTCGACAATCGTCAATTGGCAATCACCATTGGTAGGTCTTACCGGGTTCCATCACTTTCAAATGCGGAATTTTTAACGCGTTGAGCTGTTCGATGATCTCTTCGCGGTACGCCGGCTTGATGTGCACGGCCATGATGTCGAGACCGTTGTGGTTGAGCTTCTTCAACTCTTCACCGAGCGACGCAGGCGTGAAGTGACGCGACACTTCGGCGAGTTCGGCCATGCGGTTGGGGAACGACGCCTCGATCAGTAACGCATCGATGTGCTGCGCCTCATTCAACTTCCTCCAAAACTCTTCCGTCTCCGCGGTGTCCGAACTGAACGCCACACTCTTCTTACCATCCGAGACGATCAGTCCGACGGTCGGCACGATGTGATTCACGGGCACGGCCGTGACTGTCAGGTGGGCCACCTTAAACGGTTCGCCGATGGGAATCGGGATGTACTCCATCACAGGACCAAAATCATTGTGCAGTTCAGAGAAGCGCGGATAGACGTTCCAATTGAACACGTCGCGCTCGAGCAGACTGATGACTTCCGGCGTCGCATAAACGCGCATCGGTTGATGCAGGACGGGATAAAGATCGTCGATGAAGATCGGAAGACTGGCGATGTGGTCCATGTGAGGGTGGGTGACGATGATGTCTCTGACGCTGGACCGTTGTTCATTCGTCAGGGCGATCGCGATGCTGCCGGCGTCGACCGCGACGCAGTCGTCGATTAGAAAGCAGGTCAGGCGTTGGTCCTGCGTTGCGTGGCCGTTGGCGTCAAAGGTACTGGGTAAGAGTTGGATTCTCACGAGCTTCCGGCTCTGATGAAAATAACTGCGCAGTCGCAGCCAAGTATAAGCCAGAAACGAGACACCAGCGAGGACTAAATCGTTTGCGCTAGCGCCTTATTCGTGTTTATTGATGAATTGAACGAGTACTAAGAACAATGACATTCACTAACCTGCTCGCAACTCGTTAACTAACGACTGCAGCGCGTCGAGGTATGCTGCTTCCTGCGCCTGCGGATCGTGTTTGCTCGAACGAATGCCGCGCGAGACGCGACTGCGGTGAAATGCCAGTTCGCTTGCCAGTTGATTGAAGCGCCGGCGCGTACGCCAGCCCTTCACCCCGGTTGTCGAGAAGGCGTTGAATGATGAACCCATTCGTCCAGTGATAGATCCGAGTTGCTTGTATTCTTCCTGCGTGAACAACCCGCGGTCCATGTCAGTCACCAGAAACTGCCGCACGACCTGACCCTCGCGTCGCAGCGCGAATCCAATCACCACGAGCATGATCAGAAACGCCGGCACCATCACGACGACATAGGCGATTACAAAGCCGCCACTCCCGCCAAATACTGCCGCGGCGTTCCAGAGACTGTGCATGAAGATCGCCATCACCAGACCAATCACCGGGGTTATGAGCTTGGTCCCCATGTTCGTTGATTGGCGCGATAGACCCAGACCGATTCCAGTGAGACTCGTGAATAGCGGATGTGAGAAAGGCGCAAAGAAACCGCGAACGATCACTGTCGCTGTCAACGACCCGCCACTCTCGGCCGCCGCGTTACCGTAATAAAGAATGTTCTCGGTCATCGCGAAGCCCAGCGCCGCCAACGACCCATAAACAATTCCATCAACCACGCCGTCAAACTCCTCTTTCTTCGCGAAAAAGAAGATGAACAGTATGACCGCTTTGGCAATCTCCTCGACGACCGGTGCGGAGATCACCGTCGCGAATGCTTCGCCTGCACTTGCGTTCTCCGCCAGCGTGCCAACGATCAGGCCACTGGAAGTGTTAAAGAGAAACGCAAAGAATGGAGCGATCAACGCACCCCAGAAAAACGCCGTACCCAACATCCACAACGGTTCACCTTCGTACCGATCGATCCACAACACCAGCACTACATACAGCGGCACGGGAATCGTCGCGGCGAACAAACCGAGAATGAGACCGATTGGTCCAGTTTCGATCCCGATGACGAGCAGTACGAGCAGGCCAAGGCTCAACGCGATCAGTATCGCCACGATCGCCAGTGCGATTTTGATTGCGCTGATTCGTGGCGTGTCTTTGATGACGAACGTTGGTGGCAGTCTCGGATTCTGAAGGTTGGGGTTTGGAAAAGTCATGTTAGTTACGAAAACTCTGCTAGCGAGCGCAAGTCAACGCGCGGCCGCCGTCGATGGAATACGTTCCTCCAGTGATCCAACCAGCATCGTCGGAGGCGAGAAACAGTACAAGCGACGCGATCTCTTCCGGACGACCGGTGCGGCCGAGTGGATGAGTGCTCTTCGAGTGTTCGAGAAACGCAGCATAGGCCTCAGGGTTCATGCCGCCGCGTTTGTGAATCTCAGTAACGACGACACCCGGATTCACTGCATTAACTCGCACGCCCTTCGCGGCCAGCTCCAGCGCCGCACAACGCGTCAGTTGGTCCACCGCCGCTTTCGAGACACAGTACGCGAGTACTCCCGGGAATGAGCGCAGACCGGTTACGCTGGAAAC
>Ga0068859_100004842_pt1 | contig 13703 bp, 13 predicted proteins | sample KBSSwiS22_FD_66585 | JGI IMG/M metagenome (GOLD analysis project Ga0068859, IMG submission 66585) | Switchgrass rhizosphere microbial communities from Kellogg Biological Station, Michigan, USA - KBS Switchgrass S2-2 | ecosystem: Host-associated > Plants > Roots > Rhizosphere > Soil ... | reverse complement strand
CCCGCCCCAGATGCCGAACCGCTCGTCGTGCATGAGAGGCGGGCTCTCCGAGCGCGAGCGCCGCCGCCTCAAGCGCGCCAGCAGCTTCTAGCGCCGCACGGCACCGGTCCGGACGGCCTCGAAGGCGGATCCCGGGACCTTCTTGAGCTGGTTCAGGTCGTCGTCGTTCCACCCGGACCAGGTGGCGCCGGAGAGGAACCAGTCCGAGCCGTTGTCGGCGACGATCATCCCGTACTTCTTCAACGCCTTCAGGATGATCAGGGACGCACCGTGGTAGCCCTTCAGCGAGAACGAGGCCTTCAGCCGGAACCGGGCGCCCATCGGCGGCACCTTCAGACTGGTGGTCGAGCCCGCCTGGTGCCGAGCCGGGGAGATGTAGCCCTTCGACGTGCGTGACACGGTGAAGCGCAGCGCGTGCCTGATGACGCCAGCCCTGATCTCGTCGGGTCGGACGAGCCCGGGCAGGATCGGCAGCCCGGCGGCGTCCGCGGACGTCCAGCCCGCCGGCCGCAGCTTGTTCGACCTCAGGTCGAACACCGCGCCGGCGTCGGCCTTCCAGCCCGTCCCGGACCGTCGCGCGTTGTACAGCTCGTACACCTTGCAGGTGCCGCGCTGGGCGACCAGGACGTGCCGGTCGCCGCCGGCCTCGACCTTCGCCTTCCTCGGAACGGGGTACGGGCCCCTGTCGCTCTCGTCGCCGTACGCGGTGAAGCTGATCTTCACCTTCTTCTGCGTAGCCGGGACGACGGTGTACGGGATGCCGTAGCTCGGGTCCGATCCGAAGTCCGGGTGCAGGTGGTCGAAGCGTCCGATGCTCCTGACCCACGCCGCCGAACGCGGATTCAGCTTCGCCTTCGAGACGTCCTGCCGCCACGGGTTCGACGCCGGGAACAGTGCGCAACCGGCCAGCCGGGGAGCTGTCGCAGCAACCGCGGACGGGGCGGACGCGGTGGTGCCGACGATCAGCAGGGTGCCGAGCAGTGCCAGGGTCCGACGCATCGGATCACCGCCTCTGGGAAGGTCTCGTCCCAGATATTCGGCCGCCAACTCGGCAACCAGAGCAAAGACGACCTCGCCGCGATCCTCGGTGGCGCTCGTCCGGGCCTCGACCGGCCGGCGGTACAGCACGATCACCGGACCTTCCATGCCCGGCACGCCCTCGCGGAACAGGCGCCCCAACAGCACGCCCCGGTCCATCACCACGCCGGGGTCGAACTCGGCGCGCGGATCGGCGGGCGGCACGTCCTCGACCGCGAACTCGATGCCGGCGATGTCCGAGCTCCAGTGCCGCTCCAGTTCCTCGACCGCGTCCAGCACGAGGTCGTCGAACCGCTCGGCGCGCGTCCGCGTGAGCGGGACGGCCGGCGCGGCGAGCATGCCGCGCACGCCGCGTCCCCGCCGGTCGCGGGACGAGCGGCGCTGCGGTCGGGAGTCGCCGGGCCTGCGCATCAGCCCAGCCTATTGCGTGGGGCCGCGCCCCGGCCCGCGGGCGACACGGACGGTCGGAGTGGGGCAAACGCCGTCTGAGTCGGGCTTGCGCGATAGTCTCCGAGCCGTGATCTCGCACGGTGTGGCCAGGCGCTGTACGCGCACGGGCTGCGGGCGTCCCGCCGTGGCGACACTGACCTACGCCTACTCCGACCTGACCGCCGTGGTCGGACCGCTGGCCAGCTTCTCCGAACCGCACTCGTACGACCTCTGCGAGGAGCACGCGCTGCGCCTCACCGTCCCGCGCGGCTGGGAGGTCGTCCGGCACGTCGGCGAGTTCCCGGCGCCGATCCCGCAGAGCGACGACCTCGAGGCGCTGGCCGACGCCGTCCGCGAGGCCGCCCGCGTCGAGCCCCCCGTCCCAGCCTTCGCCGACTACGAGGCTCCCACCGGACGCCGTGGCCATCTGAGAGTCGTCCCGCCCTCGTCCTGACTGGCTAGGGTTACCCCTATGGACCTGTCGACGATCATCAAGGCGTACGACGTCCGGGGCACCGTCCCCGACCAACTGGACGAGAACATCGCGCGCGCCATCGGCGCGGCGTTCGTCGACGTGACCGGAGCGGCCAAGATCGTCACCGCGCACGACATGCGCGAGACCGGTCCGGGACTGGCGCGGGCCTTCGCCGAGGGCGCCCTGCACCGTGGCGCGAGCGTCGTCGAGGCCGGACTCGGCTCCACCGACATGATGTATTTCGCCTCGGGCCACCTGGGTCTTCCGGGCGCGATGTTCACCGCCAGCCACAATCCGGCCAAGTACAACGGCATCAAGATGTGCCGCGCGAACGCCGTCGCGATCGGACAGGACACCGGCCTGACCGAGATCCGCGAGAAGGCCGAGCGATACCTGGCCGAGGGTTTGCCCGCGGCCGAGAACCCCGGCTCGGTCGAGGAGGCGGACCTGCTCACCGCCTACGCCGAGTACCTGCGCGGCCTGGTCGACCTCTCCGGGATCCGGCCGCTCAAGGTCGTCGTCGACGCCGGCAACGGGATGGGCGGCTACACCGTCCCGGTCGTGCTCGGTGACGCCCAGTTGCCGAAGCTGCCGCTGGACATCGTCCCGCTGTACTTCGAGCTGGACGGCTCGTTCCCCAACCACGAGGCGAACCCGCTGGAGCCGAAGAACATCCTCGACCTGCAGGCCCGCGTCGTGGCCGAGGGCGCCGACATCGGCCTGGCGTTCGACGGCGACGCTGACCGCTGCTTCATCGTCGACGCGCTGGGCGCCGCCGTGTCGCCGTCCGCGATCACCGCCCTGGTCGCCACCCGCGAGCTCGCCAAGGCCCCCGGTAGCACGATCATCCACAACTTGATCACCTCGCACGCCGTCCCGGAGATCGTCCGCGAGAACGGCGGGACGCCCGTCCGGACCCGCGTCGGCCACTCCTTCATCAAGGCCGAGATGGCGCGCACGCAGGCCGTCTTCGGCGGCGAGCACTCGGCGCACTACTACTTCAAGGACTTCTGGTTCGCCGACACCGGCATGCTCGCGGCGATGCACGTCCTGGCGGCTCTCGGCGAGCAGGACGGGCCGCTGTCCGACCTCGTCGCGAGGTTCAACCGCTACGTCGCCTCGGGCGAGATCAACTCGACGGTCGACGACCAGGCCGGGCGCCTGTCGGCGATCAAGGCCACCTTCGGCCCGGCCGCGACAAGCGTGGACGAGCTGGACGGGCTGACCGTCGAACTGCCGGGCGGGGGATGGTTCAACGTCCGCGCGTCCAACACCGAACCCCTGCTGCGCCTGAACGTCGAGGCACCCTCGGGCGCCGAGATGGAACGTATCCGTGACGCCGCCCTGGAGGTCATCAATGGTTAGCACCGAACTGCTCAGCCTGCTCGCCTGCCCGAGTGAGGACCACGCGCCGCTGCGCGAGGAGGGTGACGCGCTGGTGTGCACCTTCTGCGGGACGAGCTACCCGGTGCGTGACGGGATCCCGGTGCTGCTGGTCGACGACGCGACCCCCGGCCCGAACGGCGTCGGTCAGAAGGCGTAGTGCTCGACGAAGCGGTGCTGGACGACGCCGAGCTGCTGGCCCGGCGCGACGGGTCGCGGCTGCTCTGGTCGCTGGCCACCGCGGGAGCCCAGGTACGGCGTGCGGTCGAACTGCGCGACGAGTTCGGCGTCGACCGCCTCGCCGGCGACGCCCCTCGCGCGCTGCTCGTCGCCTCGGACGCGCCGCCGTCGACGGCGGTGCGGCTGATTACCCGGCTGTCCTGCGAGGCGACGCCCGCGCTGGCCTGGCACGGAGTGGAGCTGCCCCGCTGGGCCGGCCCCGCCGACGCCCTGCTGATCGGGTCCGTCGACGGGCGCCACCCGCGCCTGGCGCAACTGGCCGACCAGGGCGCACGACGCGGCATGTCGATGGCCGTCGTGGCGCCGGCCGGCTCCTACGTCGCCGCCGCGGCGGGACGGGCCCCGGTGCACGAACTGCCGCCGGACCTGAACCCGCACGCGTCCCGCTGGGCAGTGCTCACCCCGCTACTGCAGGCGCTGGACGCGCTGGGTCTGCAGAGCATCCCGCCGGCCCTGCTGCACCAGATCGCGGACGCACTGGATGAGACGGCCGAGGCGTGCCGCCCGTCCGAGGAGTCCTTCGTCAACGCCGCCAAGTCGCTGGCGATCGAGTTCGCCGACACCCGCCCGGTGATCGCCGGTGCCGGCCCGCTGGCCAGCGTTGCCGCGCGGGCGATGGCGGATGCGCTGCAGCTCGGTGCCGGTGTCAGTGCCGTGTCCGTCAGCCTGCCCGACGGGGCGGGACGGGCCGGGGCGCTGCTGCGCGGGGCCGGTCCGGCGCCGGTCGACCTCTTCCGTGACCGGATCGAGGACGACTCGCCGCGGCGGGCCCGCCTGCTCGTGATCGGCGACGACGGCACGCCGGACGATCCCGCGCTGGGCGAGCGGTCATTGTCCCAGGTCCAGCTCGATGAGATCGGCGCCCGGCGGGCCGCCGCAGCCCTGCACCAGCTCGCCGCCGAGTTCGGGGTGCGCTCCTCCTCGGTCGACGTGCCCGAAGGGCCCGCTCTGGCACGCTTCGCGGCGGCCGCCGCCTTCGGCGAATTCACCGCCGCCTATCTGGCCTTCGCCCTCGGCCTCGACCCCGGCCAGCCCCGCCCCGCCGAACTGGCGCACTAACCTTCGTCCGCCGCGTGGCGCTGCTGGGTGGCCTCGTCCCAGTCGCCGGTGCAGTAGATCGAGATCGCGCTGATCAGGCCGTGGGTCACATCGGCCCGTGCCATCTCGCGGCAGTACCAGTCCTGACCGTCCGCGGACCAGCGCTCCTCCCACTCGATGACGAACCCGGTCGCGGTGTCGTCCACCCGGAAGGTCGGGACCGTGCCCGTCCAGGGGTGCGACCCGACCCGGACCTGCGCCAGCTCGTCCCGGCCCTGCCGCCGGAGCCGCCACAGCGGCACGCTCAGGTCCAGCTGCACGTCCCCGCTGAACAGGCCGTCCGGCACCGTGTTGGTCTCGAGGAACTCGATCCAGCGCCGCACCAGCGCGGCGTGCTTCGATTCGATCCGCTGCATCGTCGACATCGCAATCTCCTTGTCCGTTCGTGTGGTTCTGACACCACAGAGGCGTAAGACCGCGTCTTACGACGTGAGCCAGCGGTGGGGTGTCTCCGGCTCGTACACGCAGACCCGGCCGGTGTGGACCGCGAGCCGCAGGTGCCGGCCCAGGTCGGGATGGGCGGTCTCGATCCGGCCGATCGCGTCGCGGATGCGGGCGGTGACCGCGCTGCGAGCCCGCTCGGCAGGGTCGCCCGCGAGCCGCTCGCGCCGGCCGAGTCCGTACGCGGCCGTGAGTTGAGCGACCAGTGCGTCCCGCTCGGCGCCGGCCGCGGCGTCACCCGCGTCGGCGCGGTCCTCGAGCTCGGCCAGCCGGCGGCGGTAGGCCTCCCGCGCCCGCGCGTCGATCACTGCGCCCAGGTGCCCCTGCGCCGGTGCGCCGGACGCTCCGGCGAACAGCGCGACGGCCGGGACGGGCTCGCCCGGGCGTTCGAGCAGGATTCGCAGGTCGTGCAGGCCCTTGCGGTCGTGCAGGCGGGCGCTGCGGCCGGCGAACTCGAGCAGCCAACCGTCCCCGTCCGGGGCGAAACGCGCCGCCGTCGCGGCCTTCGGTCGCCCCGTCCCGACCGGACCGGCGCGTCCGATCAGGGTTGCGAGCCCGGCGGCGACGTTCGCCGCGTCGGCAGCCGCCCGGTGCGCGTCCGCTGCGCCGGGGCCGGCAACCAGCGCGAGGTAACGCTCGATCGACCCGCGCAGGTAGGCGCCCAGCCCCTCGACCGCGAACAGCGCGCGGTACGGGAGCAGCAGCCCGTACACCGGCTCGGCCAGCGGATGACCGCCGAGGAGCGCGACGGTCTCGGTGACCTGGGCCAACGTGGGCAGCCACTCGGAGTCCTGCTCGGCGGCGAGCAGGGACGGGCCGGCCGCGGTGAGCTCGCGGGACGCCTCGGCGGTCCGTCCGAGGTGGGCCAGGCTGAGAGCGCGGGCCACGCCGACCCACGGGGCAGGCGGCAGCGTGTCGAGGATCGCGAGCCCGGTGCGCAGGAACGCCGCGTCCTGCGTGTCGCAGGCCAGGCACCAGCGGGCGGTCGTCACGAGCACCGCGGCGTTGTCGCTGCCCGCCGCCTCCCCCAGCGCGGCGGCGGTGTCGAGCGCGCTGTGCGCCCGCTCGACGTCACCCGCGGCTGCGGCCCGCATGGCCCGCCACAGCGGGGAGTACCAGTTCAGGTCCGGACGGCGTGCCGTGGCGGTCAGCGCCTCGACGGCCAGGATGCAGCGGTCGATCTCGGCCGTCTCGCCCAGTTCCGCTGCCGCCACCAGGCGCAACCGCAGGCCGAGGACCTGGATCGCCGGATCGGCCAGCCGCTCGCCCGCGGCCACGATCTGGCCCGCGAGGCGCCGCCGCTCGGCGCAGTAGTCGGGTCCGGCCATGGCGTCGCAGTGCGCGGCCAGCGCGGTGGCAAGCGCGTGATCGTCCCCGAGTTCCCGGGCAGAACCAACCGCCTCCGTGCTCTGGGCCAGGCGCTCGTCCGGTGCGCTGAGCCCCCCGGTTGCCACGGAGAGGCGGGCCAGAACCTCCGTGCGCAGGGCGGCGTCGGCTGGCGCCATCGCCAGGGCCCGGCGCAGGAATCCGATCGCGGTGCCGTCCAGCATGGTGACCTCGACCCCGTGGCCACCGCTGAATCCCAGCGCGGCTCGGGCCAGCCGGTCGGCGTCGACACCCGCCTGCTCGGCCGCGTCCCGATACGCGGCACGGGCGAAGGTGCGTGCGGATGGCCTGTCCGGCAGCGGCACGAGGGAGCGGACGGCCGACCGGACCGCCTCGGAGGCGAACGTGGCGCGGCCACCCTCGATCCGGACGAGCGCTCCGGCAGCGAGCAGCGCCGCGCGTACCGCAGGACGGGTCAGCGCAGCGGCGGCGGCCAACTCCTCGAACCCGGTGGGATTCCCGTCGGCGAGCAGGGCGGCGAGCACCGCCCGAGCGTCCGGGTCGGCCGCGGGCCACCACCGGGCCACGGCAGCCTCCGGCTCGGCGGGGAACTCGGCGGCTGCGGCCACGTCCGAGATGGTCCCGTACCGCCGCACCGTGCGCTACTCATTGGCGCCGCATTCGATCTTGCCTGGACCCCGTTCTCCCCCGGCCGCCAGGAAGTCACCTTGGGTCAGGTGAGTTCGGTCCTTATCGGCGTGCCGAGTTGGACGGTGCGGCCGACGGTGCAGAGGCGGTCGTGCGACTTCTGGACGGCTGACGGCACCATCGCGCGTGCTGCGTCCCCCTCCGGCCCGTCGGGGAAGCGAGGGGCGAAGCTGATGGTGATGTCCTGCAGGTGGTTGCCCTGCTCGTCCCGCAGCTTGTCCGCCGTGACGGTGATCGCGAACGAGTCGAACTCGGCCCGCTTGCCGGCGATGTAGTCGACGTCGATGCCGGTGCAGCCGCCGAGGGCGACGAGCAGCAGTTCGACCGGCGTGAAGTCGGTGTCGCCCTCGGACCCCTCGCCGAACTCGAGCGTCCCGCCGCGCACGTTCGTGGCGCGGAACCGGCCTTTGTCGACACGGTCGAGGCTCACGCTTCTCAGCTCGCTCATGACCGGCACTCTAGGCTGCTGGCTTGTGAGTGCAGGCGGAGGAACGAAGGCAATCGTCGCGGCGCTGGGCGCCAACCTCGGGATCGCGGTGGCCAAGTTCGTGGCCTTCGCGATCACCGGGTCGAGCTCGATGCTCGCCGAGGGCGTGCACTCGGTCGTCGACTCGGGGAACCAGGGGCTGCTGCTGGTCGGCGGTAAACGGGCTCAGCGGCGCGCTACCCCGGAGCATCCGTTCGGCTACGGCCGCGACCGGTATGTCTACGGCTTCCTGGTCGCCCTGGTGCTCTTCTCCGCGGGTGGCCTCTTCGCGCTCTACGAGGGCGTCGAGAAGATCCGCCATCCCCACCACCTCGAGGACCCGATCGTCGCGGTGATCGTCCTCGTCGTGGCGATCGGGCTGGAGAGCTTCTCGCTGCGCACCGCGATCGTGGAGTCCCGGCACGTCAAGGGCAACGACAGCTGGATCGGCTTCATCCGCCACGCCAAGAGCCCGGAACTTCCGGTCGTCCTGCTCGAGGACACCGCCGCCCTCACCGGTCTCGTCCTGGCGCTGGCCGGCGTCGGAATCAGCTGGGGCACCGGCGACCCGATCTGGGACGGCATCGGTACCGCGGCCATCGGCGTGCTGCTGATCATCGTCGCGTTCGTCCTGGTGATCGAGACCAAGAGCCTGCTGCTCGGCGAGGCCGCCTCCCCCGACGCCATCGGCAAGATCGAGGCCGCGCTTGTCGGCGGAGCGGTCGAGCGTGTCATCCACCTGCGCACGATGCACCTGGGGCCCGACGAACTGCTGGTCGCCGCCAAGATCGCGCTGCCTGCCGGAACGCAACTGACCGAGACAGCCGCCGCGATCGACGAGGCGGAGGCGCGCGTCCGGGCGGCCGTCCCTGCCGCGCGCGTGGTCTATCTCGAGCCTGATCTGGACCGGGGCGCCTCGGCGTGACCGGGGTGCCCGCGGTGTTCGAGATCGCCGGGGTCCCGCGCGACTACGCCTGGGGTTCGACGACGGCGATCCAGTCGTTGCTCGGCCTGGTGCCGGACGGTCGCCCGCTGGCCGAACTCTGGTTCGGCGGCCACCCCGACTCGCCTTCCCCTGCGTTGAGTTCGACGCTGGACGAGCTGATCGCAGCCGACCCGGTGGCGCTGCTGGGGCAGGAGACCGTCGAGCAGTTCGGCCCGCGACTGCCGTTCCTGCTCAAGGTCCTCGCTGCCGACAAGGCATTGTCGATCCAGGTGCACCCGACGATCGCGCAGGCACAGATCGGCTTCGCGGCCGAGGACGCCGCCGGCCTCCCGCGGGACGCGCCGAACCGCAACTACCGCGACCCCAACCACAAACCCGAACTGATCTGCGCGGTGACGCCGTTCGAGGCGCTCTGCGGCTTCCGTCCCGTCGCCGAGACGCTGGACACGCTCGCCGAGTTCGGGCTGGACGGACTGGCCCCGGTCGTCGCGTTGCTGCAGGGCCCGGATCCGCTGCAGCGCGCCTTCACCTATCTGCTGACCCTGCAGGACCCGGCGCCCCTCGTTCACGCCGTCACGGCACGGGCCGCCGAACTGGACGGACTCGGAGCCGCGCGCGCCGTCCTGCTGGCCGCTGCGGACTTCCCCGGCGACGTCGGCGTGGCGCTCGCGCTGCTGCTCAACTACCTGAAGCTGGCGCCGGGCGAGGCGATCTTCCTCGGCGCCGGCAACGTGCATGCCTACCTGCGCGGCCTCGGCATCGAGATCATGGCCAACAGCGACAACGTGCTGCGCTGCGGACTCACGCCCAAACACATCGACGTCCCGGAACTGCTCAAGGTCACCGACTTCACCGAACTGGCCGCCCCCCGCTGGCCGGCCCAGACGCGCGGCGGCAGCGGGCGCTTCCAGGTGCCCGTCCCCGACTTCGCCCTGGCCTGGATGGACGTCACCGCGACCGAGCAGCCCCTCTACCGCGGGCTTCCACAGATCGTCCTGTGCACCGACGGGACAGCCCAGGTGAATGCCGGCGGCCGGTCGATGTCGCTGGCGCCCGGCGGGGCGGCCTTCGTCGCGGCGTCGGCGACCACGCAAGTCAGCGGCTCGGGTCGCGTCTTCGTAGCGTCCATCGGCATCTGACCGCGGGTCGCGGCAGCTGCCCGCCCGCGCAGGCTCAGAATCCGCGCACCCGCCGCTCGCCGCTCACCTGGCGCGGGTGTTCGGACTGCACGCCCGGTAGCGTCGAAACTCATGAGCGAGCGGCCCCTCCGGAGTGTGCGGATCACGTACTGCACGCAGTGCAACTGGTTGCTCCGCGCGTCCTGGTACGCCTCCGAACTGCTGCAGACGTTCGGCACCGAACTGGGCGAGGTCGCGCTCGTCCCCGGCACCGGCGGAACCTTCACCGTCCAGGCGGGCGGCGACACGGTCTGGGACCGCAAGCAGGACGGCGGATTCCCCGAGATCACCGACCTGAAGCGCCGCGTCCGCGACCGGCTCGTCCCCGGCTTTCCGCTCGGACACGCCGACAAACCCAAAATCTGACACGGTTCTGGTAAGTTGACCGGCGATGCAGCCGTTGACGATCCAGCAGGCCTCCGAGGCGACCGGGTGGTCGCAGCGGATGCTGCGCTACCTCGAGCAAGAGGGTCTGGTCGCCGCGCTGCGGACCCCTGGCGGTCACCGGCAGTACGGGCCCCGGCAGATCGAGCGGCTCACGTCGCTCAAGCATCTGCTCGAGACCCATGACCTCGGCATCACCGAGATCGCGTTCGAACTGCGGATGCGTACCGATCCGCAGCTGGCCCGGGCAGTCGACGACTGGTTCGGACCGCTCCACCGCACCGCAGCACCCGAACAGGCGCACCTGTACCGGCGCCTCGCCACACCTGACACCGCCCAGACCACGCGGGCAGCAACCCCACCCGAAGGAGAGCACGTGAGCATCAGTCTGACCCCCGACACGGCGGGATCGGTCACCGACTTCAAGGTCGCCGACCTCTCGCTGGCGGCCTTCGGCCGCAAGGAGATCACCCTGGCCGAACACGAGATGCCTGGCCTGATGGCCCTGCGCAAAGAGTTCGGCCCGTCCCAGCCCCTGAAGGGCAAGAAGGTCGCCGGCTCGCTGCACATGACCGTGCAGACCGCCGTGCTGATCGAAACCCTGGTGGCGCTCGGCGCGGACGTGCGCTGGGTCAGCTGCAACATCTTCTCCACCCAGGACCACGCGGCCGCCGCGATCGTCGTCGGTCCTCACGGCACGGTCGAGAACCCGTCCGGTGTCCCGGTCTACGCCTGGAAGGGCGAGACGCTGCAGGAGTACTGGTGGTGCACCGAGATGATGCTCACCTGGCCGGACGGCTCGGGCCCGGACTCGATCGTCGACGACGGAGGAGACGCCACCCTGCTGATCCACCTGGGCACCGACTTCGAGACCGCCGGCGCCGTCCCGTCCACCGACGAGAACGATTCCGAGGAGTACGGGATCATCCTGGACCTGCTGCGCCGTTCGATCGTGGAGCACCCGGGCCGCTACACCCGCATGGGCCAGAAGATCATCGGTGTCACCGAGGAGACCACGACCGGCGTGCACCGCCTGTACGAGTTCGAGCGCGAGGGCAAGCTGCTCTTTCCTGCGATCAACGTCAACGACTCGGTCACCAAGAGCAAGTTCGACAACAAGTACGGCTGCCGCCACAGCCTGATCGACGGCATCAACCGTGGTACTGACGTCATGATCGCCGGCAAGCTCGCGGTCGTCTGCGGCTACGGCGACGTGGGCAAGGGCTCGGTCGAGTCGCTGCGCGGCCAGGGCGCCCGTGTCGTGGTCACCGAGGTCGACCCGATCTGCGCGCTGCAGGCGGCGATGGACGGGCTCGAGGTCGTGACCCTGGAGGACGTCGTCGACAAGGCCGACATCTTCATCACCACGACCGGCAACAAGGACATCATCATGGCCGAGGACATGGCCAAGATGAAGCACAACGCGATCGTCGGCAACATCGGCCACTTCGACAACGAGATCGACATGGCCGGCCTGGCCAAGGTCCCGGGCATCGTCAAGACCGAGATCAAGCCACAGGTGCACACCTGGACGTTCCCGGACGGCCACGCGATCATCGTGCTGTCCGAGGGGCGCCTGCTTAACCTGGGCAACGCGACCGGCCACCCGTCCTTCGTGATGAGCGCGTCGTTCTCCAACCAGACGATCGCCCAGATCGAGATCCACAAGAACCCGGAGGGCTACATCGTCGACGGCAAACCGACCGTCACCACGCTGCCCAAGCACCTGGACGAGAAGGTCGCCCGCCTGCACCTGGAGGCCGTCGGCGCCAAGCTGACCGTCCTGTCCAAGCAGCAGGCCGAGTACATCGGCGTCGACGTCGCCGGCCCGTACAAGCCGGAGCACTACCGCTACTGAGCACTCCCGGAGCACACCGCAGCGCCGAACGGTCCTGCATCTGGCGCGTCCCGGCGCACCAGATGCAGGACCGTCGCTCTTCTCGGACCTAAGCTGCAAGGCGTGAAACCTCGCGCCCTGGTGGTCGATGACGATTCCGCTCTCGCCGAGATGCTCGGCATCGTCCTGCGCACGGACGGGTTCGAACCGGCCTTCGTGGCCGACGGCAGCCTGGCGCTGCAGGCCTTTCGGGACACCAAGCCTGACATCGTGCTGCTGGACCTCATGCTGCCGGGCATGTCGGGCATCGACGTCTGCCGCCAGATCCGCGCCGAGAGCGGCACGCCGATCATCATGCTCACCGCCAAGGGCGACACGACCGACGTCGTGCAGGGCCTGGAGTCCGGCGCCGACGACTACGTCGTCAAGCCGTTCAAGCCCAAGGAACTGGTTGCCCGGATGCGGGCGCGGCTGCGGCACCACGAGGACGTCGCGGGCGAGACGCTCATGATCGGCCCGCCCGAATCGTCGGTGGTCATCGACGTGTCGGCGCACCAGGTCACCCGCAGCGGCGCTCCCCTCAGCCTCACCCCGCTGGAGTTCGACCTGCTGGTGGCGCTCGCCCGCAAGCCGCGCCAGGTCTTCACCCGCGAGGTCCTGCTCGAGCAGGTGTGGGGCTACCGGCACGCAGCCGACACCCGGCTGGTCAACGTGCACGTCCAGCGCCTCCGTTCCAAGGTCGAGCGCGACCCGGAGCACCCCGAGGTCGTCCTGACCGTCCGCGGCGTCGGCTACAAAGCCGGACCTCCGTGACCCAACTGGACGACCCTCCACTGGCCGGGCCGAACGGCCAGCAGGAGGAGTGGTGGTCCCGAAGCCCGGCCGTCAGCCGAGTGAAGGACGTCATGGGGACGGCCGGGACCTGGCTCAACGACCACCTCCTGCGGCCCTGGCGCCAGTCGTTGCAGCTGCGCGTCGGCGCCACCACGCTGGTGGTCAGCACGACCGTCGTGGTCGCCATCGGCTTCTTCATCACCGACAAGGTCGGTGATGGCATCCTCAACGCCAAGCGAGACGCGGCAATCAGCCAGGCGCAGATCGGCCTGCCGTCGGCCCGCGCCGTCCTGTCCGGCGTGGACGCGGGCGTGGTCGCCGACGTGGCCGACGCCCAGCAGCAGATTACCGCGAACCTCACCGCCAGCGGCCGCAGCGCGGGGCTGTTCAACATCGTCATCGAGTCGACCTCGGCGGCCTTCACCGAGACGACGAAATCGCAGATCCCGCCGGGGCTGCGCAGCGTCGTGCAACGGGGCAACGTCGCCGTCCAGTACGCCCGCGTGCGGGAGAACAACGACTCGCCCCGGATGGTCAAGGGCCTGATCGTCGGCGCACCCGTGTCGGCCCGCACCGGTGTCTTCGAGCTGTACTACCTGTTCCCGCTCACCGCCGAGGACCAGACGATCAACCTGGTGCAGCGCACCGTCTGGCTCTCCTGCCTGGTGCTCGTCCTGCTCGTCCTAGCGATCGTGCTGCTGGTGACCCGGCAGGTGGTGCGGCCCGTCCGTGTCGCCGCCGGCACCGCCGCCAAGCTCGCGGCAGGCGACCTGTCCCAGCGCATCAGGGTGAAGGGGACCGACGACCTGTCCAAGCTCGGCCGCAGCTTCAACGACATGGCCGGCAGCCTGCAGCGCCAGATCCGCCGCCTGGAGGACCTGTCCCGGCTGCAGCAGCGCTTCACCAGCGACGTCAGCCAC
>Ga0068859_100004841_pt1 | contig 13705 bp, 12 predicted proteins | sample KBSSwiS22_FD_66585 | JGI IMG/M metagenome (GOLD analysis project Ga0068859, IMG submission 66585) | Switchgrass rhizosphere microbial communities from Kellogg Biological Station, Michigan, USA - KBS Switchgrass S2-2 | ecosystem: Host-associated > Plants > Roots > Rhizosphere > Soil ... | reverse complement strand
GATCGACGCTGAAGATGTGAAGGCGATGGCGGAAAAGCCGATCGTGTTTGCGATGGCCAATCCCGTTCCTGAAATCATGCCGGAGGATGCGGCGCCGTATGTGGCGGTGATGGCGACGGGACGTTCTGACTATTCGAATCAGATCAACAACGTCCTCAGTTTCCCGGGAATCTTCAAAGGCGCACTCGCCTGCCGTGCCGCGCGCATTAACGAAGAGATGAAACTCGCGGCTGCGGACGCGATAGCAGGCATCATCAGCGACACGGAGTTACATCCCGAGTACATCGTGCCGTCGGTGTTTGATAAGCGAGTGGCGGAGGCAGTCGCTCGTGAGGTCGAGGCTGCTGCACAAAGGACGGGCGTCGCGCGTCGCCGCAGTGAAGTTAGCGAGAGTTAGGATTCACGCAAAGGCGCAAAGGAAGACGCAAAGCTCGCTAAGAAACTCCCTTGGCGTCTTTGCGTCCCTCCTTTGCGCCTTTGCGTGAAACTCTACTTCAGCTCTTTGGCGATCAGTGGAACTATTCGGCGCGGGACGTCGATCGCCGCTTTGATGTGGCGAGCGTGAGTGAAATGCCCGGCGACGTAGATCCCACGCACGTTGGTCTCGAAAGTCTCCGGATCATAGACCGGAATTTCCGCGAGTTTGCCCGCCTCTGTTTTCACTCCGAGGTTTTTCAACAACGTCAGATCAGCATCACTACCGACAAGTACAAACACAACGTCGTTCGGAAGCGTCTGCACCTCACCCGTTTCTGTCGTTAACGTCACTTCACGTTCGCTGATCTCGTCGACGTGTTTGTAAAGAATCACTTTTAGCCGGCCCGCTTCGATTTCGGCTTCGAGCGGCGTTCGCACCCAGTGTTTCATCGCACCGGCTTTCGGATCACGGTTCTCCCAGTCTTCGCGCCAGATGGCCATCGTTGTACGCGCGCCTTCTTCCGACAGAAATAGCGCGGCTTCGGCGGCGCTGTTGCCACCGCCAACCACAAGCGCCTCTTTTCGCACGTACGCGTATGGCTCGATGAAGAGATGATGCACCTTCGGCAGATCCTCACCGGGAACACCCAGACGCCGCGATATCTCCATCGCCCCGATCGCGAACAACACACGCGCCGCCTGGTATTCACTGCGATCAGTTTTGATAACGAAGCCTTCGTCTATATTTCCGTTTACGGCGACAACTTCTTCGTCAGTGTTTATGTGCAGGTCGAGATTGAGAACGAAGTGGATGTAGTGAGACAACATCTCCTCACGCGTCGGTTTTTCTCGCACGGGTTTCAGCGTACCTTCATGCATCGCCACTTCGTTGGGCGTAGAGAACATGGTGCGCCCGACCGGATACTGCCGGATCGTGTTCGCGATCGTTCCTCTCTCGATAACGAGATAATCGAGACCGTGCTGCTGAGCGGCTTCAGCAGCAGAGAGTCCAGCAGGTCCGGCCCCGATGATGAGCAGGTCAAGCATTTCTAGAAGATAACTTCTCCGCGCGCCACCATTACCGCGAGTCCACCAACTTTAACTTCCTCGACGCGACCAGCCTCGCCCTTCACGTTAAGATTGATGCGACTGGGCCGGTTAATAAAATCGCCCTGTTCGATAACAAATTTGTACCTGCCATCCTCGGGTTCCAAACTCAATGCACCATGATGAACGAGATATCCTCCCAGGGCTCCACACGCACTGCCCGTTGCAGGGTCTTCCGGCATATTGTCGGCCGGAGCGAAGAAGCGCGCATGTGCGCGCGACGCACCAACTTCGAGCGTCTCGCGGGTGAACGCATGATAGCCTGAGGCGCCGTGTCGAGTGTAAACCTCAGTCAGCAGCGAAGTATTCACGCGACAATCGCGCAAGTCTGCAAGCGAACGAACCGGAACTGCAAGACAAGGCAATCCGGTCGTGATGACCTGAATCGGAAGACTCTCATCGAGATCCTCGCGCAAGAGTCCGATAGCACGCGCGACTTCCGCCTGCTCGTGTGCGTCGTCGATCTCGTGCAGGATCTCAAATTTGCCCTGCGTCATGACGACCTGCACCGGCCGCCCATCTTTGAATTCGATGTCAACCGGCAACACTCCGATTGCAATTTCGTGAAAGATGCGTTGCCAGCCGTTGCCGCCTTCAGGAACCGGCACGACACCCTCCTGTGCGAGCGCGGTCCAGGTGCCAATAATCGGATGGCCCGCAAACGGGAGCTCGCGCATGGGTGTGAAAATACGGAGATGTCGAAGCACTTCGGCCGATTTCGGTCTGAGGACGAAGACAGTCTCCGAGAGATTCATCTCGCGCGCGATCTTCATCATCACGTCGCTATCGATTTCGTCGGCTTCCGGAAACACTGCCAACGGATTACCGCAAAAAGCGCGGTCAGTGAAAACGTCGAATTGGAGAAAGTTATAATTTGGCATGAGTTTGAGTGCAATTAAACCAGTTTCACGCAAAGGCGCAAAGACGACGAAGCCGCCCGCGAAATGTTTTTGCTTCTCTAAACACTTTCATTGAAGAATGAAAACGGATCGAATATTGTAAGTACTTCGGAGCTTTACCTTTCGATCCCGTGAATTCTCACAGTTCATAATCCTGCGTTTCGCAGGTCATTGTGTATCACGTGTGCAGTATCTCTCTTAACAACTGGAGCAAAGATCATGCCTGAAAACATTGTCGTGTTAAAAAGAAACGGAAGCGTCCCACAGATTGAACTTACATTTGGTTTTGCGCAATTTGCGAAATACCGAATCTTACTTTTTGACCGGGAAGGTCGAAATCCTGTTGAGATTGGTCATGGAATCAATATCGACGTAATTCCCGATAAGTTTCCCATCGGTACCTCCGTTGCGGCGCTCGACGGACGTTTCATCACCTGGCAAGCGGTAATTGCTTCGCCTACCGGTGGACCAGGCCAGCAGTTTAGTCAAAGAGCGACGTTTACGCAGGACGGTACCACCTGCCCGAATAGCCCGTTTACACAGACTGGTCCACTAAGCAATACCATTACTACATTTGATCAGGCGAAGTTTCAGGTGGAGTAACATCATGAAAACAACCACGCAACGATTACAAGCAACTCTGCTAGTGCTGCTACTTGCTTTACCAGCAGCCGGACGAACACACAGTTTGTTTGACAGTCAGCCTGACTCTCCAGCGGAACAGCCTCTGAGTCGCTCAGTGCGGCTCTTGAAGGTACTGATAACCTCAGACCAGCTTGTGACAATCTCCACCGAGTCGACTATCAGCGACGCCGTGTCTTATGTCAGTGGTGAAAGATACGTCGTAGTGATTCCGCAGGCAGTGGTGGCCGGAGTGAACAGCGACTTTGCCAGTCGTTACTTTACAAACTTACAGATCGACCAGCGCGGCGAAGATGTAGCAATCTCATTTTTACTCAAGCCTGGGTCCGTTGGTCGTTTGGAACCAAAGTCAAACGGTCTCTCTGTTCTATTCAACTCTGACCGCCTGACGTCACAGAATACTGGCGATGTTCGTGGAGAGCCAGCGTTGTTCACGACCGCTCGACCAGCTTCTTCCGCACCGGTAAACGACACTCGAGCGGCGATCCCTGCGCCACAAAGCGCGAAAGCGCCTGCTGCGGTGAACGCGCCTCCATTGAACCCCACTGCTGCTGCTCCTGTAACGCCGCAGGCCGGTGGCCTGAGTGCTTTATTGAACAACCTCTTTCCCGGCGCGAGCAATAAAGTTACGGCAGATACGACGAATGTCGATCTGTCGGTGCCCGAGTCACCCGCCTTTACTGTGCTGGGATTTACGCCGAACACAGTTATTCGACCTGCAAGTCCGAAAGCCTTTGCTACTTCCTTGTTGAACGGTTTGGACCAAAACGGTAACTTCCAATCAGGTCTTGCTTTCGACTTCACGCCGTTTATGCTCATCAACGGTGAGAACATCACCATCAGGGACTATAACGAACAGTTTCTGACGCGTCTGTTGTCTCGCACGCAATTCTCTTTCGCAGCTACCAAGGGCGCCAGTGCTGACGACACTGCGACAAGGCTCGCAGCGGGCTTGAACCTGACACTATGGGATAGAGGAGATCCGCGGATCTATCATCCTGAACGTGGTGATGACGACGTATTGCAGTGTTTCGCAAACAGCCTGCAATTGCCGCCGATAATTGCACCGGGCACTCCGCAGGCGGATATCGACAAGATCAACGCCGGTAACAAAGCCACGAACGATCAACTCGCCGATGCCTGCCGGGACCGAGCTCGTAAAGCTAATTGGAACAAATCCAGTTGGGTAATTGCCTACGCACCAAGCTGGATCAGTAAGACCGGTGATACGACCGGGTATAAATGGAACGGCGGCGCCGCGTGGACATCTGTCGCTTACGGATTTGAAGGTATATCGGGGCTGGAAAGGATCGCACAATTGATCTTTCACGCCCGTTATCGATCGAGAGAGCGAGCGCCGGATCCGGCGAATGCAGGAAAGTTTCTAACTCAGAACAGCACGTTTTTTGGTGCGAGATTCCGCGCCGGGAGTCCAAAATTCGGTCTCAACTTTGAGGACACTTTCATTCGCACTCACGTGCTGGGTGGCAAGACAGATAATTTGAATCGATTCAGCATTGGCGGAGAGGCGAGAATCACCGATAACCTCTATTTTGTGATCACGTCGGGCGGCAATATCGGTGCTGACAACAGTCAGAAGAAAGGCTTCGTAATCACGTCATTCAAGTATGGCTTCAATCCGAAATCGCAGTTCAATCCGCAACCGTAGTGGCTCAGATTGAGGTCGCTTGATAGACTCGGCTGGGGATTGACTGATTATTAAATTACAGCCACACAAGCTACAAGGTGTTTTGCTGCCGGTAACGACACCGTTCTCTACGGACGGTGTCGTTGACTTGTATTCGCTTAGATCAAATCTTGAGCGATGGAATCAGACGCTCATTTCCGGTTACGTGTTTCTCGGATCGACCGGAGAACGTGTTCACCTCGACGAGTCGGAATACCTGAAGATTATTGAGCACGCCCGTGAGCATGTAACAGCGGATCGTGCGTTCATCGTTGGAGCGGGTCAGCAGAGCACCTCCGGTACGATCAAGGAAGTCGCGAAAGCCGCGGCGGCTGGTGCGGATGCGGTTCTCGTCATAACGCCGAATTACTATCGCTCTGCGATTACTCAAGACACACTCATAAGTTACTACCAAGCAGTTGCCGACGCGGCGCCCGTGCCGGTACTTCTTTACAGTATGCCTGCACTCACCGGTATCAAGCTCGAACCGGAAACAGTGGCCCAACTGACCGAGCATCCAAACATCATCGGCGTCAAAGACAGTTCCAATGACCTCGACGGATTCGAGCAGACTGTTGATCTCAGTCCCAATGAGTTTGCAGTGATGACGGGCAATGGAACTGTATTCCTCAATGCGCTCGAGGCAGGCGCTACGGGCGCGATTCTCGCGGTCGGATGTGTGGTGCCGGAATTGTGCGTTGAGATCTTTCGTTCATTCAACGCAGGCGAAGTCGAGCGAGCGCGTGCGTTGCAGAACAAGCTCACGCCGCTTGCCGTGGCAGTCACGACTCGCTTCGGCATTGGCGGTCTGAAAGCAGCATTGGATTTGGCCGGCTATAGCGGCGGCGAGGTTCGTGCGCCATTGCAACCTCCGACCGAAAACGCACGAATGGAAATCGCGGAATTACTGGAGAGCACAAAGAACATTCTCACGCAAAGGCGCAAAGACGAAAAGGTTTGATTTCCGGTTCCTTTGCGCCTTTGCGGGAGACCTGTAGAATGGGCGGCAGGAGCCTTAACTACCTTGAGTACAGCCGAAGCCGCTTGTTATAGCACCCCCGAAGAGTCAGGACTGCGTGTCGAGACGCTTCCGTTTACCGAAATCCCACAGCAAACACGTCTCTTTCTCGACTACCTGAGAGATCCGCTTCCGCTGCGACAGTTTTATCCCTCAGCCGTTCGTTACCATCACGAACTCGCGCAACGCGTGCCCGAAGTGCTTTCCGCCTATCGCGTCGATCGCAACCGAGTCTGCGATGCACTGGAAGCGATGAACCGGCGTTGGGGTGCGGGTCAGGCAACTCTCGATAACATTCAATTGCTGCGCGAGTCGGATTGCATCGCGGTTGTTTCGGGTCAACAGGCGGGTCTGTTTACTGGTCCACTCTACACGATCTACAAAGCACTCGCGGCAGTGAAACTCGCCGGTTGCCTGCGACAGCGAGAAACAAAAGCTGTACCGGTGTTTTGGATCGCCGCGGAAGATCACGATTTCGCTGAGGTCGCGAAGGCGGAGTTTATCGGTCGTGACTGTCAGCTAAAGAATGTCGAGGTCACTGAAGCGCTGCATCGCGAAGGTCAACCGGTCGGGCAAGTCGTGGTTGATGATTCAATCGACGCAGTGATTGACGAGCTGTTTGAGTTGTTGCCGAACTCTGAGTTCGCTGATGACATAAAGGCGTTAGTGAAAAATGCCTGGCAGCCCGGTCGTGGTTACGTCGAGAGCTTCGCGATCATGATGACTTCGCTGCTCGGTCGTTATGGTTTGATCTTTCTCGACCCGCTCGATCCGGAGTTGAAGAAACTCGCCGCGCCGCTCTACGCCGAAGCAGCGCAACGTGCGCCGGAGATCGCGGCCGCCCTTGAAAAGCGCAGCAGCGATTTGGAAAGCGCGGGATACCATGCGCAGGTGCTGGCCACGTCGAATTCGTTCCCATTGTTTTTGCACGACGAGCAGGGCGCGCGACACGCGGTCGTGCGCGTCGAAAACGGAAAGTATAAAGCGAAGGACGTCCAGCAGGAGTACACGGCGGAAGAACTCGCCGCCCTCGCGTTGGAGAAGCCTGAGAGGTTTAGTCCGAACGTCACGCTGCGCGCTGTGGTCCAGGATTACCTGTTGCCGACGATCGCTTACTACGGCGGCGCGGCTGAGATCGCATACTTTGCGCAGACTGCCGAGGTTTATCGCTTGCTCGAGCGACCAGCGACTCCGATTCTGCCGCGTTCGAGCCTGACGATAATCGAACGTCATACCGGCCGTGTCCTGGAGAGATACAGCCTGACCTTGAAAGACTTCTTTGAAGGACTCGATCCGGTTATCAAGCGAGTAGTCGAAGAGGTTTTGGGTGCTGACACGGCGAAGTTGTTTGTGAAAACCGAAGAGAATATCAATCAGGAGCTCGATAGTTTGCGCGAGGATCTCGAGTCAATCGATCCGACTCTCGCCGGCGCGCTCGAGACGGGTCGAAAAAAGATTAACTATCAGCTCGAAGGTCTGCGCACCCGCTTCGTTCGTGCGCAGATGGGTCGCGACGAGGCCGCGCACCGGCAGTTGCAGCGGGCTTTTGATCAGCTTTATCCAAACAAAGATCTTCAGGAACGTCACATCAACATCACCTCGCTGCTGGCCCGCCACGGCACTTACGTGATTGAGTGGATCTTCAATGCCATCAACCTGGGATCGAGCGAGCATCAAATCGTGAAGTTATAACTAATGTCTAAAATCCGCGTCCTCGCAGATCACGTCGCCAATCAAATCGCTGCCGGTGAAGTTGTTGAGCGCCCGGCTTCCGTCGCCAAAGAGCTGGTCGAGAATTCGATCGACGCGGGCGCCAAACGGATCACGATCGAGATCGAAGCCGGCGGCCGTCGTTTGCTCAAGGTTTCGGATGACGGTGAAGGAATGGTGCGCGACGATGCCGTGCTCGCTTTTGAACGTCACGCCACGTCGAAGATTCGCGTCACGGAAGATCTCGCGGCGATCGGTACGCTCGGTTTCCGTGGCGAAGCACTCGCGTCAATCGCGTCGGTGGCAAAGGTTGAGTTGACAACGTGTACTGAAGACGCGAAAGCCGCGACGCGTGTAACGATCGACGGCGGTCGTATGCGCGATGTCAAGGATGCTGCCCATCCGCGTGGCACGACCATCGCCGTGCGCGATCTGTTTTTTAATATTCCGGCGCGGCGCAAGTTTCTGCGCTCGGAAGCGACTGAGACTTATCACCTCACCAATCTCGTAACGCATTATGCGTTGGCCCATCCGGAGATTGCCTTCACTTTTGTTAACAACGGACGCGAGGTGGTGCGTGCGGCGCCCGCGAAGGATTTACGCGAGCGCGCTTACCAGATCTTCGGCGCGGAGTTTCTCGAGAATTTGTTGGAAGTGAATTCCGGTGATTCGCAAGTGGCGCGTGTGACCGGTTTTGTTTCCGCGCCGCGCGACCGGCGCACGTCGCGTGATTCGCAGTATCTGTTTGTGAATCGCAGGTTCGTCCGCGATCGAATGATCGGACGCGCGTTGTCGGAAGGTTATCGATCGATCCTGCCGTATGGTGTTTATCCGGCGGCGTTGCTGTTTATCGAAACACCGCTCGAAGAAGTTGATGTCAACGTGCATCCGGCGAAGACGGAAGTGCGCTTTCGACGGCAGGCAGCAGTGGTTGATGCAGTGCGCGAAGCGGTGCGAGCAGCGCTTGCAAGCGCCAGTTACGTTCCGCCCCCCGAGCCGCCGAAAATTCCGGAGCCAATCATGACTGCGACTGCTGCCGTCAGTTCGATCGCTCCACAACCGAGAATCGAATTCACGCCGCCACCAGCGCCACCCCCGTCGCTGCGTGCGCCCGTCGAACCCTCCGGCGAGGAAATCGCACGCGACATCGAAGTCATGCTTCAATCCGTATCCAAATCCGTGCCATCCGCGGCCCTTCCTCCGTTGAACTCAGCGGAGAAGCTTGCGCGCGAAGTCACGCCCGAATCGCTCAACGCAAACATCCGCCCACTCGGTCAACTGGAAGAGAGCTTCATCATCGCAACTGACGATGATGGCCTACTGTTAATCGATCAGCACGTGGCACACGAACGAGTACTCTTCGACAAGTATCGCGCGCTGGAAGCGGAGCGTCGCAGCGAGTCGCAGCAGTTACTGGTGCCGGAGACGTTCGATCTCACACCAGCGCAGGCGGCAGTGTTTGATGATCTTGCGCCGGAGTTGGAGAACTATGGCTTTGAGTTGATGAGACTCTCCGGACGGACGGTCGCGATCAAAGCCGTGCCCGCTGATCTTCCGGGCAGCGAAGCACGCAACATGCTCTTCGAGTTGCTGGAGACTGTCGACGCGGAGAAGAAGAGCAGCGCGCGTGAAACTCTGCGCGACGAGATCGCAGCATCGCTCGCCTGTCACGCCGCCATCAAGGTCAACATGCCACTCGCCCCCGAGAAGATGCGCTGGCTCATCGATCGGCTCTTACAGACTTCTTCACCCACGACCTGCCCGCACGGCCGCCCGGTAATCCTGCGCCTGCGAACCCGCGACATTCTCAAAGGCTTCCACCGGATATAAGAATTTCACGCAAAGGCGCAAAGGAGGACGCAAAGGCCGCCAAGATTTCCTTTGCGCTCTTTGCGTCCTGCTTTGCGTCTTTGCGTGAAACCTTCTTCACAACTTCTCAAGCGTCCGAAGCACCAACTCTGTGTCAGTGAGATCCGGCAGCAGCGCATCTGGTTTGCACTCGAGGATTTCCTCGGTTGAGTAGAAGCGACCGGTGCCGACCGCGACTGCTCGCGCGCCGAAGTGACGGGCGCAGTCGATGTCGTTTGGCGTATCGCCGATCACGATGAACTGCTCCGGTGCGAGATCCATTTGCAGGTGTTCACGAATGCGTTCGGCAGCCCGCGCCGGGAGATCGCGGCGATTGTGTGACTCGTCACCAAACGCGCCCGGGAGGGTGAAGAAGTGATCGAGCCCGACCAACTCCATCTTCAGTTGGGCCATCGGTTTGATATTGCCCGTCACGAGCGCCGACTCGTATCGGGGATGCGCCGCGAGAGCTTCCAATGTCTCTCGCACGCCCGGCAGTAGTACAAAAAACTTCTCGCCATTGCCGGTCACTCGTCTCGCTTCTTCCGTCAAACGCGAAACGAGCACCTCCGCTCGTGCCAGAATCTCCTCCTGACTGACGCCCACATCACGCAACGCTTCAAAGATGATCTGCAAGTCAGTCATGCCCGAAACGCGCATCTCAGCAAGCCGGCCCGCAGTGCCGAAGATCTCCTCGAGCACGGGAATCGTGTACAGCTTGTAGGCGCCCACTTGCGCGGAATGAATCAACGTGCCGTCAATGTCCCAAAGTAGAATGCGCATTACTCAATCACCGCCAGTACGTCGCCGGCGTTCACAGTGTCGCCGGGTTTCACGTTAATCGACACGACGACTCCAGCGCGTGGCGATTTCATTTCGTTTTGCATCTTCATCGCTTCCACCACTACAACGCCCTCTCCTTTTTCGACACTCGCGCCCGCTTCCACTTGCACGCGCACAACCTTGCCGGGCATCGGCGCAACGATCTTCTCGACGCCTTGATGATGTCGATCCGAATTCTGCCCACTGCGCAAACGTTTCGGATCGACGATCGTCACTTCATGACTGCGCCCGTGAATAGTTACATCAAACGTATCCTTTGCGCCGGGGCGCTCGCTGACTCGACACTCGTGTACGTTGGCCCCGAGAAAGAAGAGATAACTGTCAGCTTGTAGGTCACGCACCTGGAGCGTGTAGACACGACCTCCGATCTCGGCGGAGATCTGTCCCGCTTCGAGTTTGAACAGTAGATCTTCCTCGCGATCTGCGACCAGGGCTTTGAGTTTCACAGCTTTCTCCCAGCCATTTTCCAACGACTAACAGTGCCTGTGAGAAGTGAGCTCCGTTGTTTCCGAAGCGCGTAACTGAGTGCAGCCGCGATCGCGGCGAGATCAGTTTCTATCTGATTAGACTCTTGCTTTTTCGCCGCATGACGCTCGTTGAAACGACTGATGAAACCCGTATCGAGCTGTCCGGACACAAACTCTTCGTCCTTGGCAACTTCACGAAAGAACGGCAGCGTCGTTGTGATTCCCAAAACTTCATACTCATCCAACGCGCGTCGCAACCGCTCGATCGCTTCCTGGCGCGTGCGACCCCAAACAGCGAGCTTCGCGATCATCGGATCGTAGTGAATCGAAACTTCCGAAAGCCGCGTCACGCCACTGTCGATTCTGATTCCCGGTCCGGCCGGTTCGCGCAGGTCAGTGATCGTACCCGGACTCGGAAAGAAGTTGTTCGCCGGATCTTCCGCATAGATGCGACACTCAATCGCGTGCCCCTGCCAACCAACATCATCTTGCGTGAACGACAACGGCGCACCGGTCGCGACCAGGAATTGTTCGCGCACGAGATCGCGTCCCGTAACCAGTTCGGTCACTGGATGTTCAACCTGAAGACGAGTGTTCATCTCGAGAAAATAGAAATCGCGTGTTGCATCAGCGAGCAGAAACTCGACCGTTCCGGCGCCGGTGTAATTAACCGCGCGCCCGATCTTCACGGCAGCTTCACCCATTCGCTGCCGCAGCTCAGGATCGTTAATCGGTGACGGACATTCTTCGATCACCTTCTGGTGCCGGCGCTGAATGGAACACTCACGTTCGCCGAGATGGACGAGGTTGCCGTGCGTGTCGCCGAAGATCTGTATCTCTATGTGTCGCGGGCGTTCGACTGCTTTTTCCAGGTAGAGCGAAGAGTCACCAAACGCTGCGGCAGCTTCGGTCCGGGCAGTTTCAAATGCAGAGCGGAGATCGGCGTTGTTGGTGACGAGCCGCATGCCTTTACCACCGCCACCCGCGGCCGCTTTCAGCATCACTGGGTAGCCAAACTTCTCCGCGGTCGCGCTTGCTTCGGCAAATGATTGCAACGGCTCAACAGTCCCCGGAACGATCGGCACGCCAGCTTCAACCGCGGCCCGACGGGCACTCGTCTTCGATCCCATGATCTCCATCGCTTCGGCAGTTGGACCAATAAACGTCAAACCGGCTTCCGCAACAGCGCGCGCAAACTCAGCACTCTCGGCGAGAAAACCATAACCCGGATGGATCGCCTCGGCATTCACTTGCTTTGCCGCGGCGATGATGGCGTCGATCTTCAAATAACTCTCGCTCGATGAAGCTGGTCCAATCCAAACTGCCTCATCCGCCATACGCACATGCACACTCTCGACGTCAGCGTCGGAATAGATCGCAACGGCGCGAATGCCCAGCTCACGGCAGGTGCGAATGATGCGAACAGCGATTTCGCCTCGGTTGGCGATCAGAACTTTGCGAAACATACTTGGAGAATATCATCCTTCTTTGCGCCTTTGCGTAACCTTTGCGCCTTTGCGTGAAACGTCATTGTCGAGAAGTGGATTTCACGCAAAGCCGCAAAGAGTGCGCAAAGGCCCAAAGAAAAGCTGGAAGTCTTAAACGACAATAGAATTTGCGGGCCGTCTTGGATCATACCGCACAACAATCTGGTTGCCGGGGGCGTAGTCGTTGGAGCGCGCTTGTTGTTGAGCACTGAGCGGCTGGGAGGATTCATATTGAACCCCGGCGAGCACGTAGGTGTAGGTCACCTCGGTGATGCGGCCTTCGTTATCAGAGACTGCGTCGATGATTCTGCCGTCGCCCATGCGGCCCGTCTTTGAAAGACGCTCGATTCGTGAGGCTTCGTCTTCGGGTTTTTTACGAAAGCGGTCGAGAAACGACATCGAAGTCGCTAGGGTTGCAGGGCTCCCGCCGACACTGAGCGTCCGACTCCGCCTTTGGCGACTTCGGAAAGTCTCATGACCATCCCGTCGCGGACGATCCAGTCGTCGTCAGTTCCCGTAATCTTGTCTTCACCGGGAAGCAGCAGCCGATAGTTTGTAAACGACAATCCACCAGACGGCGTGTCGTCAGTGGCGGACGAAATGGAAGTTTTGCGGATGACGGCGCCGCGTAGCGAACGCGACTTTTCGACAGAGGCGTTAGCAGCGACGTCAGCACTGGGCAAGTATGCGGAGGGGTCAAGGTTTCTGATTGCGGCTGCAAGTGAGCCGTCAGGGTCAGGGAGGCGTTTCAACAGATCCTTCATTTCAGCCGGATAGGTTTTGTATTTGATCCGGTATGCGGTCAGGGCTTCTTCAATGACATAACCCTGCGCGCGAAGCGCGGCATCCTTCGAAAGTTGTCGCTGGTGCAAACGGGCCGGTACAGTGATGCCGATGAGTAGCGCGATCAGCATGGCGACAGTTGCCGAGGCAAGCAAGCCGCGCTGCGCATATTTAACGCCGCAGAAACGTTTGGGCTGGGCCAGGATCGAGCGATACAACTTTCCTCCGAACCAGAGCACCGCAAACAGGACCGGGATCGAGATCCACTTCAAGCGCCACGCGGCAGTCTCGCCGGCGGCGACCCAGGTCCAGAATCCGAATGATCCGGAGTAGAACTGCACAAAGGCGACGATGGTCTGAACCAGGAAAACCAGGGCCACGAGAGAGCCGCTGACGGCGAGCAGAAGCGCGCGGCCATAAGATGGAAGTTCGTAAGCTGGTCTGGGAAGTGGCTCACCGACGGCGCGGGCGCCACACTGTTTACACCCACTGGTCAAAGCGCCGTGGAACTTGAAGCCGCAGCACGGACAGATAGTCAAGCAGTTACCTCGAGTGATCAATAAGTCAAATGGTGCTACAGGACCTATTAAATAGGTACTTCAGCACGCTTTGGACGCTCTTTGCTTCCACCGGATTGAGCATACGAAGCTTCGGCGTCAACGTTCGCTGTTTTTTTATCGGCCTTCGTCAGTTCGCGCCACGTGTGATACATGCGGTGCGCGAAGGTCCAATAAGAGCCGACTGCCAGTACCCAAAGCACCGCCGGCATCCGATTGGCAAAGTAATTCGTCGAACCT
>Ga0068859_100004838_pt1 | contig 13707 bp, 12 predicted proteins | sample KBSSwiS22_FD_66585 | JGI IMG/M metagenome (GOLD analysis project Ga0068859, IMG submission 66585) | Switchgrass rhizosphere microbial communities from Kellogg Biological Station, Michigan, USA - KBS Switchgrass S2-2 | ecosystem: Host-associated > Plants > Roots > Rhizosphere > Soil ... | reverse complement strand
TGTTCACGACGGTCTCGACCATGGGCGTGACCCTCGGTGTCCTCTCGTTGATCGTGGTGTTCGGCGTGACGAGCGGCTTTCAGCGCGAGTTCCAGGACAAGGTGCTGGCGCTGAACGCGCACCTGATCGTGATCCCCTACGGCGACGTCGACGTCGACAGCAAGGAGGCCGACGAGATCGAGACGAAGCTGGCCGATTTGCCCGGGGTGGTCCGGCGCGCGAAGTTCCTCTTCTCGGCCGGCGAGGTCATGGTGGGGACGGTGGGCGCGAACCTGAAGGGGATCGACCTCGGCCAGGGCGCGGACGATCTGCGCCGGACGCTGGTCGAGGGGCACGTCGAAGACCTGGCGCGTCCGGCCACCTGCTCGGTGCCGGGCGCGGCGAGCGGGGCGGCTCGGACGACCGTCGCGGCCACGGGGCGGATCGCGCTCGGGGTCGAGCTGGCGCATCGGATCCACGCCAGGGTCGGCGACTGCGTGCCCATCATGATCCCGTTCAGTACGACGGGAGATGCCGCCCCGCCCTCCTTCCTGTTCAGGGTGATCGGGCGCTTCCAGATGGGCTTCAACGAGTACGACACCCGGCTGGCCTACGTGAGCCTCGACGACGCGCGGAAGCTGGCTGGCGTACGGCAATCCGTCTTCGGGGTCGAGCTGCGCTTCGCCGACGCGTCGCAAGCGCTCACCCTGGTTGGCGAGGTCAAGCGCCGCCTGGGTGGCTCGTACCGGGTGGTCGACTGGCAGGAGCTGAACCACAACCTGTTCACGGCGCTCAAGACCCAGAAGGTCATCATCGCCCTCTTACTGGTGCTCATCATCCTGGTGGCGGCCTTCAACATCATCGCGTCGCTCACCATGATCGTGCTGTCGAAGGTGCGCGAAATCGCCATCCTCGGCTCGATGGGCGCGCGCCCCTCGATGCTGGCCCAGCTGTTCCTGGTGGCAGGGACCAGCGTCGGTGCGGTGGGCACCGTCTTCGGCGTGGCGTGCGGTCTGCTCGTGTGCGCGCTGGCCCAGCTCTACGGCTATCCGCTCGATCCGAAGGTGTACCTGATCGGGCGCCTCCCGGTGCAGGTGTCGCCGCGCGAGATCGTCGCAGTCGCGGCCGCCACGCTGGCCATCTGTGTGCTGGCGACGCTCTACCCGTCGCTCCGCGCGAGCCACCTCCGCGCCGTGGATGGGCTGCGCCACACCTGAGCGGGCCGGGATCAGCCGAGCGCGCTCGACCTGCTCACCGGCTCAGAGCTTCGCGGCAGAGGGCGCCGGCGTCGGAGCCGGGCCACCGGAAGAAAGAGCGCTCCCCTTCTCGGCGTCGTACTTCGAGGGGCACTTGGCCATGATCCCGTCGGGGACGACTGCGAGGACGTTGTCAGGACCGAGGCTGCCCTTGGCCACGACCTCGGCGCCGGACTTGAACGTATCGGGCACGATGCCGGTGTAAGTCGCGGTAATCACCGCCGGGGCGCGCGGCGTGGGCTTGCTCATGGCCCCGGTCTCGATCTTGAAGCGGTATTGCAGGGTGCCCTTCACCTGCTCGATCGAGCCGTTCGCGACGTGGCCGTGCACCTGCAGGCGCTTGTTGCGCAGAGAATCCGGCGACGCCATGACCTCGTCGACGTGCTTGTAGTACTCAGCGCCCTCCTTCACCGAGCGCGACAGCAGGAAGCCGATGGCTCCCGTCACCGCGACCACGGACAGGACGATCTTCAGCGCCGTCCCACGGCTCGCTCCGGAGGCAGGGGTGACAGGGGGCATACGGAGATGCTAGCCGCCCCCCCGGTAGATTCAAGGCGAACGTCGGGACGGGGTACCGGCGCCAGGAGGCCGGGGCAGCGCGGCGAGCTCGTGGAAGAAGCGGCAGAACATCTCCATGCCGCCGGAGGCCTGACCCCAGTCATAGTTCTCGTTGATGGCGTGGTAGCCGTGCTCGGGCAGCGAGAGGCCCATGAAGATGACCGGCGCTCCGAGCAGCTTGCGCATGGTCAGGACCGCACCGATGGAGCCCCCCTCACGCGTAAAACCCGGCTCCCGGCCGAAGGTCTCGCGCATGGCGCGCACGGCGGCCGCGTTGTAGGGCCCGCCGAGCGGCGCGAGGTAGGGATCGAGCGACGCCTCGTGCTCGACGCGCGCGTCGGGAAGGCGCTTCTTGATGAAGGCCTTCACCAGCTTGAAGACGCGATCGGGGCGCTGGTCCGGCACGAGGCGCGTCGACAGCTTGGCCTCGGCGCGGTGGGGCACGATGGTCTTGATGCCGGGGCCTGCGTATCCGCCGACCAGCCCGTGCACCTCGAACGTGGGTTGCGCCATGATCGACTCCATGAGGCGCAGGTCGGTCGGGTGCGGCCGGAGGCTGCTCAGCTCGTGCGCCGCCTGGAACTTGCGACGGGAGAAGCCGGCGCGCGCGAACCCCGAACGCTCGGCGGCGGTCAGCTTCCGCACACCCGCGTAGAACCCGGGGATCTTCACGCGACCGGTGCGCCCGTCGACACAGGCCGCGATCAGGTCGGCGAGCTCGGTGAGCGGGTTGCGCGCGGCGCCGCCGGTCGTGCCGGAGTGCACGTCCTTGGCCCCGGTCTCGAGCGTCACGGTGAAACCCATCAGGCCGCGGAGCCCGTACGGGATCGAGGGGCAGCCGGCCGCCGTCCAGATCGTGTCGGACACTACGACGACATCGGTGGCCAGGCCGGCGGCGATGGCCTTCGACAGACCCGCGGCGAAGTGTGGGCTGCCGATCTCTTCCTCGAGCTCCCACAGGAACTGCACGTTGACCCGAGCGTCGGTCTCGAGCGCCAGCCGCGCGCCGTAAAAGGCCGTCAGCGCCGGCCCCTTGTCGTCGGTAGCGCCGCGAGCAAAGTAGCGGTCACCGTCGCGGGTGAAGGTGAACGGCGGCGTGCGCCACTCGGCGGGGTCGGCGGGCTGGACGTCGATGTGGTTGTAGATGGTCACCGTCGGGAACGCAGGGTCGCGCGTGACGCGCCCGACCACCAGGGGGGCCCCGCCCGTGTCGATCACATCGACGCGCGCGCCCAGCTCGCCGAGCAGGCGGCCCGCCTCGGCGGCGGCGCGATCCATGGCGGGGCGGCACGTCGGGTCCATGCTGACAGTGGGGATCTCGACGAGGGCTGCCAGCCGCTCCTCGAACTCGGCCCGCCAGCTGGCGATGCGCGCCCGTGCCGCCTTCGCGTCAATCTTGGACGGGGACAGCGGCGGCGAGGATACGGAGCGCGATCGGGAGGCGGCGGGCTTGGGCATGGCGCGAGATTATGCGCGCGGGGGCCCGCGTCGTGAAGTCGTGGGGGCCGAGGGAGGGGGCCTGTCCCGAGGGAACCTTGCGTGATAGACGGTCTGACCATGCTCACTCGTACGACGCTCGCCGGTGCCCATTTCCGCCGTTCTTCCCTGGCCGCCATCGGTGTCCTCGTCCTCTTCGCGGTCGCCTGCAGCTCGGGCGGCGGTGGCTCCCAGAGCGGTTCGGGCGGCGGGAACGGCTCGGGCGGCAAGGGCTCCGGCGGGAGTGGCTCGGGCGGCATGGGCTCCGGCGGAAATGGCTCGGGCGGCATGGGCTCCGGCGGGAACGGGTCCGGCGGCTCGGCGTCGGGTGGCTCCGGGTCGGGCGGCTCGGCCTCGGGCGGTTCCGCCTCGGGCGGTTCCGCCTCGGGCGGCTCCGCCTCGGGTGGCACGATGGGCGCCGCCGGGATGACGGGACAGTCCGGGAGCGGCGGAGGAGCCGGGGTCACCGGTGGCGCGGGCGCAGGCGGGAGCTCGGGCAAAGGCGGCTCGGGCGTGGGCGGTGGCGGCGGGAAGGCCGGAGGCTCCGGCGGCGCAGGCGGCGGATCCGCCGCGGGAGGCGCCGCAGGGTCGTCGAGCTGTCCGGGTCACGCCATCTCCTTCAGCACCAACGTGATGGGCAACAACGACCCGGCCCAGGCCCACGTCAACGTGCCCTACAACACCGATCTCCCGGCGGGAAACTCGCCGCGCACCATCGAATTCTGGGCCTACGTGCTGACATCGAGCTGGTCGGCCGACACCAACACCATGTTCTTCTACGGCAGCAACAACCGGAACAACGACGGGTTCGGGCTGGACTTCGGCTCGACGATGAACGGCATGGGCACCATCGATCCCTTCACGAACGGATCGACGGATTCCCAAGGGGACAACAAGGCGAGCGGCCTCATGACGAACATGAACCAGTGGGCGCACTTCGCGATGGTGTGGGATGGGACCAAGCTCCTCGCCTACGTGAACGGCGCCGAGAAGGTGTCGGTGACGATCTCGTCGATGCTGCACACGGGGATGACGGCGCTGGTGATCGGGGGGTACCCGCCCGCGTACTTCAACGGCTACATCGACGAGTTCCGGGTCTGGAACGTCGCACGCAGCGCCAGCGAGATCATGAGCAACATGAACCACCCGCTCGTCGGCAACGAGGCGGGGCTGACCGGGTACTGGAAGTTCGACGAGGGGACGGGGACGACGGTCGCCGACTCCGTGACCACGGCCGGTCACACCGCTCACCCGGGAACCCTGGCGGCGAGCTCGGCCGCCAACAACCCCACGTGGGTCGTGTCGACCGCGCCGCTGACCTGCCCCTGAAGCAAGCCCCTCAGCCGCAATCCGCTCAGTTACGAGCGGACAGCGGCCGACAAGCCGGCCCGATGGCGAAGCCGGGCCGAGAACCGGACCGGAGTGTACTTGGGTACATGAGGACCGGAAGCGCAGGCCCGGCGCAGCCAGCGGGCCGGATCGTCGGCCGGCGCACAATCGTACCGCTAAGTGAAATGCATCGTCCTCAGCCGCCGATCTGGACCATGGCTTTCTTCGGGCCGCCTGCCAGCCTGACGAGCGGGACCAGCCCGGGCATCAAGCCGAACTCGTGACCGTCGCGCTTGCCTTCGACCGCGGCGCGGATGGTCTCGATGACGGCGTCGTCGCCGCCCGCCCGCAGCACCGCGCGCAGATCGGTCGCGTCATCGTGGCCGAGGCAGGTGTGCAGGGCGCCGTTCGCTGCCAGGCGGACTCGATTGCACGTATCGCAGAAGTGTTCGGTCACGGCCGAGATGATCCCGAAACGACGGGCGCCGCCCTCGGTCTCGGAGGCTCCTCCTTCGACGCGGAAGTAGCGGGCCGGGCCGGCCCCCACCTCGCGAGCCGGCGGAAGCGGGACGATGCGCGCGCCGCCCATCGCCGCGGAGATGGCCTCGCGGATCTCGCGGGCGCTCATGAAGGTGCCCGGCACGTAGAGCGCGCCGTCGGCCATCGGCATCTGCTCGATGAAGCGCGGGAGCAGGCCTCGCTCCCAGGCGAAGAGGCACAGCGGCCCGAGCTCGTCGTCGTTGAAGCCGCGCACGGCGACGGCGTTGATCTTGATGCTGGCGAAGCCGGCCGCGCGCGCGGCGTCGATCCCGGCGCGGACGCGCGGCAGCGAACCGCCGCGCGTGATCCGGCTGAACCGCTCGGGCGCGAGCGAATCGACGCTGACGTTCAGCCGATCCACCCCGGCCGCGCGCAGCGACGGGGCCAGCTCGCCGAGGCGATGGCCGTTGGTGGACAGGGCGAGATCCTCGATGCCGGGCACCGTCCGCAGCCGCGCCGCCAGCGCCGGGAGATCGCCGCGCACGGTCGGCTCGCCGCCCGTCAGACGGAGTCGCCGCACGCCCAGGCGGGCGAAGCACGCCACCAGGCGCGTGAGCTCGTCCACCGACAAGACGTCCTCGCGCTCGAGGTGCCCGAGCCCGCTCTCCGGGATGCAGTAGGTGCAGCGGTAATTGCACCGGTCGGTCACGGAGACGCGCAGATATTCGATCGTGCGCCGCTGTCGATCGATCAAGGACGGAGGGATCCGCCCCGGCGCCGCGGCGGTCACGGACCCGCCGGTACCGAGCGCGAGCGCGCTAATGTCGCGCGCCGTGGACATGATCGGGTCCCTCGGACGCCGCCGCGCCGAGCTCGTGCGCCTGCCTCAGCTGGCCAATCAGGTGGCGCAGCTCGGGTAGAATCAACTTTTCCAGCGCCAGCTGCACGGCCGCCGGCGAGCCGGGCATCGCGAAGATCGCGACGGCGCCCCGCGTGCCGCCGGTGGCGCGCGAGAGCATGGCGGCGGCGCCCACCTCCGCGAAGGAAAGCATCCGGAACAGCTCGCCAAAGCCATCGAGGCGTCGATCGAAGAGCGGCGTCAGCGCCTCGACGGTGCCGTCGCGGGCGGCCACCCCGGTGCCGCCCGTCAGTAGGATCGCGTCCACCTCGCGGCGATCGGCCAGCTCGCGCACGCGCGCGGCGATCTGGGATGGCTCGTCGCGCACCAGATCCCGCCGCGTCAGCTGATGACCGGCCTTGGTGGTCAGCGCCTCGGCCAGGCTCCCGCTCTCGTCGCTCTGCAAGGTTCGCGTGTCGGAGACGGTGATGACCGCCACGCGGATCTCGTCGGCCGCGGGGGCCGCCTTGCGATGGGAAGAAGCAGACACCCTCGCATCCTAGCAGGAGGCCGCTGAGCCGGCCCGTGTCGCCCCGGCTCGGCGCCGCGTTGACGCGGCCTGGAAGGGCGTGGCAAGAGACTGGGATGTCCCTGTTTGGCTCATTGAAGGATGTGGTGGTGGAGCGCGCCATGCGACTGGCGAGCGATCCCCGTTTGACCAAGCTCGCCAGCAACCCTCGCGTGATGGGCACGGCGATGAAGGCGCTGAGTCTGGGAGGCACGGTGAAGACGGAGGTCACGAAGGCCACGCGCGTGGCGGCGGGGCTCTTCGGCATCGCGACCGAGGAAGAGGTCGCCACGCTCCGCTCGACGGTGCAGACCCTCGAAGACACGGTCGCCACCCTGGAAGCGCGCGCGACCGCGAACCGCTCGGCCCCCTGACTAGCGAGAGGCGAGCAGGCGGGTGCGCAGCGCCTCGAACAGGCGGACCGAGGCCTCGACCTCTTCCTTGCGGATGGAGACGCTCTCGACGTTCACCCCGACGGGCAGCCCCTTGGCGCGCGCGTAAGACAGCACGTCCCGCCAGGCCGCCTCGCACGCCTCGATGGACGCTTCCAGGATGTCGCGCGCGTCGAGGAGCTCGTTCTTCAGCCAGCGGGGGACCGCGATCCCCAACCACTCGAGCAAGTCGAGGGTCTTGGCCGAGCCGCACGGAGAGAACGTGAAGATGATGGGCACCGGCGTGAGGCCGCGCGCTCCGAGCTCGCGCGCGTAGTCCGACAGCAAGGACTTCGTCGCGCTGGCGTCGTACACGGTCTGCGTGACGAAGAAGCGGCAGCCGGCTTCCATCTTCTGCACCAAACGTAGGTGCTCGTCGCCGCGACGGGCGTGACGTTCGGCGATGGCGATCCCCCCGAACGTCAACGTGTCCGCGTAGGGTCGGGCGAGGGCGTGGGCCTCCGCCAGCGACAAGGTCGCCTCCCCGGACGCGGGCCGGCTGGTGGCGGCGCCGACGAAGACGGCCAGGCGCGGCTCGGTCTGGCCCGGCGGCCGGGCCTCCTCGAGCCAGGCCCGAAAGCTGTCAGCGGTGTCCTTGCCGACGCATCGGTAAACGATCTTTGGCAGGGCCAGGTCGCCGAGCAGATCGTGCGCGTAGTGCGCCGGCGCGAGCGTCGGCAAGAACGGGAAGGGGCGGGCGGCGGCCTGCCGGTCCGACTCGTCCTGCAGGTCGTAGACGATCAGCGCGTCGGGACCGAGCGCCGCGATCCGCGCCTTCTGCGCCTCCACGATGGCCCGCAAGCGCGCGGGATCGGTGCTCTGCTTCGGCGGGGCGAGCCCGTAAAAGCAAAGGTCGGGGGTCGGCGACGCCAGCCTCTCGAGGAACCGGGACATGCAGCCCGCAGCCTACCCCAGGTTACCCAGGGAGGCGGCGGGCCCGGACCGTCACTGAATCGCGCTCCACGGAACGCAGCAGCCGCTGATGCAGGTCGTGTCCTCGGAGCAGAGCGTGAGATCGGTGCCGCACACCACCTGACCGGCCGGGCAGACCGGCGTCGGCGTGCCGCCGTCGGAGACGGCGCAGCTCGGGTCGAGAGTGGTCTTACCCAGGCACAGCTGGCACTTCTCGCAGGTCTTCACACAGCTCGTCTGCTGAGTGCAGACGGGACACTTCGTGGGATCGGCGAAGTTGGCGGCCGTGCACGTGGCATCGAGACGCACCGGGTGGTCGACGCCCGGAACCACGCAGCACCCGAAGCAATCGCAGCCGTTCGGCGTGATCGCCTGGCAGTGATCGATGCATTTTTGAGACTGCGTGCCGGGGCAATTCTTGTATGTGGGATCATACGGGCAGCTGGCGGCGGCGCCAGCGCCGGTGTTGGCCGGATCGCATTTCAGTTGCCACTCGCATCCGTCGTTGCCCATCCCGGAGTCGCCGTCGAAGAAGCAATCCTGGTTGCAGGCATCTTTGTTGTCGCCCGGAATTCCGGTCGCGAAGGACGATTCATCGTTGTCCAGCACGCTCACGCACTCGGGATCGGCGAGGTCGATCTTGCCGTCGCCGTCGTTGTCGAGCCCGTCCGAGCACTGGGTGGTGCCCAGCTTGCCGCCCGGCAGCCCGCCCGCGCCTCCGGCCCCGGTGGCCCCCGCTGCGCCGCCCCCGACTCCTGCATCGACGTCCATGCCGCTGCCCCCCACCCCCGCGTCAGGCCCTTGCCCCCCGGTACCGGCGCCGGTGTTTCCACCGGCTCCCATTCCCGTCCCGCCCGCGCCCGTCACGACTCCCCCTCCATGGCCCCCCGACCCAGTCGAATTGGACTTGGACGACCCACCACAACCCACGACGGTGGCAAGAGCCGAGGTCAGGGCCAGAGCCACCACATGAACGGTCTTGGACGACATCAATTTGTTCTCCTTGGCAATTCAACGACTGCGCATTCTTTTGGATACGCTGATCGGCGCGACCTGCGTCCGCTCTGGCGCGCGTGCCGGGGCCCGCGCTTCAGGCTCGACGTTCATCGGCGCGTCGCGAGAAAGGTGTATCCTTTTTCGCGAGCAGTCGTTTTCACTCGGTGGCTTTCCTCGTGGCTTTGAAGCCTGACCAGAGCGGGGCTTTCCTCGCCAGCGTTGCCCATGCCGGCACAGCCGCGCCGGCGTGGACGGCACGCGATGAGGAAGAGCGGCGCCTGATCGCCGACTGCGTGGCGGGCGACCCCGAGGCCTTCCGGCCGCTCGTCGTCCGCTACCAGCGGCAGGCCTTCGCGGTCGCGCTGCGCATGCTGGGATCCCGCTCCGATGCCGAGGACGTGGCCCAGCAGTCGTTCATCGACGCCTTCAACGCGCTCGATCGCTTTCGCGACGACGGGCGGCCGCGGGCGTTCTCGACCTGGCTCTTGCGCATCGTGGTCAATCGCTCGAAGGACGTTCTGAAATCGAAGCGGCGCACCGAGCAGCCGCTCGAGCGCGAGGTGGCCGGAGGAGACGCGGTCTTCGCCCATGATCCATCGAATCCCGAGGCACACGCGTCGGGTGGCCAGCGCCGCCGGCAGCTGGAGGCGGCCCTGCTCGCCGTCCCCGCCAAGTATCGGGAGGTCCTGGTCCTCAAGGACGTCGAGGATCTGTCCTACGAAGAGATCCGCGTGGTCTTGCGGCTGCCCATCACGACGTTGAAGATCCGGGTGGTCCGCGCGCGCGCGATGCTGCGGGCCCTGCTCGAACCAGTCCCGGGAAAGGAGGGTGACCTCCGGTGAATCACGACGACGAAATCAGGCCCTCGGGCGCCTCGGAAACCACTGAACCGCGCGTGTCGCTCGTGGACGAGCTCCGTGCGTTGCGAGACGTGGCGCCACCAGCCTCGCTGGCGGCGCGCGTGATGACCCAGGTTGCGGCCCCGCAACCGTTCTCTCTGTGGCGCTGGCTGCGCCGGCCCATCAAGTTCGAGGTCCGCCTGTCGGCGCTGTCGGTCCTGGCGGTGGGGTTGGTGTTGACGGTGGGCGCGACGGCGCTGGTTCGCGGGGCCCGGTCCTCGTCCCAGGAGGGGCTCGCGGCCGGTGGAGACGAGGTCGTCGCGCCGGTCGCCGGGGCCGCGGCGCGGCCCGGAGTGTCGTTCCCCCCCGCGCGCGCCGGCAATGAAGCGCGCGGCGGGCAGGATCGGCCGGCGGCGGGTGATGATGACGGAGCGCCGGTGCTCGTGCGCTTCGTCTTCGAGGCGCATGGGGCCCGTCGCGTCGCCGTGGCCGGCTCTTTCAACGCCTGGAATGAGCAGGTGCTGACCTTGGAGGACGGAGGGAGCGACGGGCCAAGCGCGGGGGTCTTCGTGACGACGGTGGCGGTTCCGCGCGGCACGCACGAATACATGTTCGTCGTCGACGGTCGCTGGATCGCCGACCCGCTCGCGACCGAGCGCCGGCCCGACGGCTTTGGCAGGCAAAATTCACTCTTGCGCCTCTGAGCTGAACCGGCCCCGACCGGGTTCGGCCGGAGCTCCGGAAGGAGCACGCCTGCTCGGAAGATGGCGTGGCGATCCTTTCCGTCGGTCGCGGGTGAGATACGCTCCCCAGGCGAGTGAGACTGCCCACCGGCGCACGGCTCTGGCCGCTCCTGGCTCTGGCGTTCATCGCCGGAGCGGACCTGCGCGCGGCCGCGGCCGCACCGAACGCCAGTTTGGCCGGGGACATCGCGGCCAGCACGGGCTACGACACGAACCTGTTCCTGCTGGTGGCCGCCGCGCCGGAGAGCCCGCTCTACCGCCCCTACCGCGGCCCGTTCGCGCGCGTCGCCCCGGCGGTGACCGGCGGCCTGGCGGGCGACGACCTGCGGCTCGAGCTGCGTCTCGGGACTGACCTGCGCCAGACCGAAGGCAGCGGCGCGCTGTTCGTGGAGGACCTCCAGCTCGGCTTGCTGCGGCCCGAGGTGGGCCCCGTCGATCTCCGGCTGACGGCCGTGGGTGGCCGGTTCGATGCGACGGTCGACGCGGGTCTGCGGTTCTGGAGCGCGGGTGGCGTGCTGCAGGCGGTTTGGCGAGCGGCGGAGAGCTGGCGCATTGCCGGGACCTACCGCCTCGCCCGCCGCTGGTTCGGCGCGCCCGAGCGCCTCGGCGTGACGCGCGATCTGACCCAGGAAGGCGAGCTGCGCCTCGGTTACACGCCCCGGCCGTCGGTCGCGTTCGGCGTGGCGGTCTCCTACGTCGATCTCCGTTCGGAGGCGCAGCCGGCGCCGGACGGGCAAGGGATGTCGATGGGGCCGGCCGCCGTGTCCGGCGAAGTTTCGAGCAGCTCGCAGCTCCAGCGTCCGTCGGTGGCGTTCGACGCCAGCGTGGTTCTCGGCGGTCCGGCCAGCGGCTCGGCGGGCCTCTGGCTAGGTGCCCTCCGCACCGAGGGGGCGGTGACCGATCTGCAGGGGGGCGGCAGCGCCGCGATATCCGTGCGGCTCGCCGCCTCGCTCGACGTCTTCGCTCGTTACGATTTGCTGGTGGATCGGCGGCGCGAGACGGCGGCCGGTCAGGCTGATTTCGCACGCCATGTGGCGGCGATCGGGCTCGCTGTTCATGCGACGGCCACGAGCGACGCGGTGACCCGAACCTCGCGACTCGGCCCGCGGAGTCAGGCGAGCGGGACCGATCCCGTGACGGGCCACGGGCCGGGCCAACCGCCGCCGTCGTCGCGGCTCCGCACCCGCTTTCGCTTGGAATCGACGCGCGCCCACGTGGTGGCGATCGTCGGGTCCTGGAATGACTGGGCCGCGAACCTGCCGGAACAAACGCTGCGCCCCTCGGCGCAGACGGGCCTGTGGGAGGCCTGGTTGGCGCTGCCGCCCGGATCCCACCGCTACCGGTTCATCGTCGATGGCCAGCCGGTGCGCCCGCCTGACGCTGTTCGTTACCGTCGAGACGACTTCGGCGGCGAGGACGGGATCGTCGATGTATGTCCGGACGACGTATCCTGCGAGGTAGGCTCGTCGTTGCCTGAAGAGGGACCGTCAGGCAGGCCAAGGAAATGAGGACGACGAAGAAAGTGCAGCTGCAGGCGCGACGTAACGAGGGCTTCCGCGCTCGCCGGCGCCTATGGGCCGGTGGCTTTCTGGCAGTCTGCTTGGCCGTCGCGGGCGCAGCGGCCCCGCGGGCCTACGCGAGCGACTCGCCGGCCTCGAGCGAAACCGATCGCCTGGGCCCTCGCGCGGCGGATATCCAGCGCGTGATCGAGCGAGCGAATCGCGAGGGTTTGCCCACCGATGGGCTGGCCAGCAAGGTGCGTGAGGGGCTGGCCAAGGGCGCCTCGCCCGACGCCATCTGGCGGGCGGTGGAGCGGCAGGCGCAGACCTTGGGCGAGGCGAGCGCGCTCTTGCGGCAACAGCGAAAGGCCCCCGCCTCGATGGCGCTGGTGAAAGCAGTGGCCGACGCGCGGGCGGCAGGCGTCGCCGCCGATACGGCTCGACCGGTGGTCGCCTCTGCCGCTGACGATGCGCGTCTGGTGCGCGCCGTCGAGGTGCTGACCGATCTGGCGCTGCGTGGTTACCCCGAGCGAGGGAGCGGCGCGCTCGTGCGAGACGTGCTGGAGCGCGATCCCTCGTCGGTGGGCCGGATTCCAGGCGGGTTGGAGTCAATCCGCCACGGCCAGACCGTGAGCCGCGCCGACGCGCTGGAGCTTCTGGGCCGGAACCTGCTGGCGGCCGGCAATTCGCTGGATGCGGCGGTCAACCGGTCGCTCGAGGGTCGCGAGCACGCCGGAGGCATCGGCAGCGAGAGAAACGGCCACGGCAACGATCACGGCGCCCCCGCCGCCACGAAGAAGGGCATGGGGAACGGCCAGGGCCCGAAATAGTGGCGCGAGGGGGTGAACCCCCTCGCGGGCTCCCCCCCGTAGGCCGTCGGCGCCGGCGCGGCGAAGCCGCGCCTCCCTGTGCTTGGACCCGCTCGCGCCGCTCGCTCTGATGTCCGGGTCGCCGGAAAGCAGACCTCCATCATCAGAGCCCGAGGCCCGAGGCCCGAGGCCCTCTGACGGGGCCGCTGTTGCCGCCGGGGCCTTCATAAAGTCCGAGAATCTGGCGAAGTCCGTCTCGTGCCCTCTGGTACCGAGCAGGCCGCCATGCCACTGCCTCCCATCCCGCCCGAGACCCAAGCGCGGTTCTTTGTTCGCCGGCTCGACGGCCGCGTCACGGGGCCGCACGAAAAGGCGGCGATCATGGCGATGCTGGCCTCGGCAGAGCTGCAAGGCACGGAGGAGATCGCCATCGATCGGCGAACGTGGAAGCCGCTGTCGTTGCTGGTGGGACATGCCCCACCCGCGTCGCCCGCGGCGTCGCCGATGAAGCTCGGACGCCCCTCGCTCGACGCGAGCCCCAGTCCCGGTGCGCGCTCGGATTTCATCGATCTGCCCGCGCTCGATGCGCCGCTCGAGCTCGGAACGGCCGCACCTGGAGGTCCCGCCTCGTTGGATCTGGACGCGCCTCGCGCGTCGAAGGGCGGCTCCGGACCCACGCGCGCGCTGTCGCTCGATCAGGACCGGGAGCGGGACTCCCCGCCCGATCGATCGCGTCCCCCGATCTCCCTGGCGGCGCCGGTGGCACCCCGCCTCTCGCTGGACCCGAAACCGCCGGAGGCACCGCGCTCCCGTCCCGAAGGTGGCCCCTCCGCGGCGGGGACTGGCTCGAAAGGGGTAGCCGCCCTGACGAGCATGTTCGAGCAACGGCGGACGGCGAGCCGGGGCATTCCGGTCGTCACGGACCTGGGCGCCCCCGCGACGCTGCCGAACCTCGACGCTCCCGAGCTCCCCGTCACGGAGGAAGCGCGCGAGG
>Ga0068859_100004837_pt1 | contig 13707 bp, 9 predicted proteins | sample KBSSwiS22_FD_66585 | JGI IMG/M metagenome (GOLD analysis project Ga0068859, IMG submission 66585) | Switchgrass rhizosphere microbial communities from Kellogg Biological Station, Michigan, USA - KBS Switchgrass S2-2 | ecosystem: Host-associated > Plants > Roots > Rhizosphere > Soil ... | reverse complement strand
CCGGTCCTGGATGGGGCAGGAGGGGATCCGGCGCGCGTCCGCCGGTGTGAGGATCCGAAGCACCGAGCCTTCGACCCAGCGACCGTGATCCCTGGCCGCTTCGGCCCGCACCAGATCTCCCGGAACCGTCCCCGGGATCAACCAGACCCGACCTTCGACGCGGCCGACCCCCCGCCCCCCGGTCGCCCAAGACTGGATCGCGACGTCGGCGACCGCTGGATCTGGGGGCTTCGTGGGTTCAGGGGGCGACATCTTGTATTTTGCTGTTGACAATGAAGGCACGCTCGACTACGGTCGCACTGCGTCCGGCACGGTTGTTTGGTGAGGTGATGATGGAAGCGTCTTCGGACGTTGCTCGCTCTCCCCGGCGGAGGGTCATCCCAAATCGACTCGACCCGCCAAAATCCATCCTCCAGCGCAAGCGCCGGGGGGTCGGCCAATGTGTACCCACCCTGGTATCTCGACCCGTGCCTGGGATTCCCGATACCGGGGAGAGCGAGCAGCGTCCGAAGGATTCTACACCCGCTTTCGATTCTTCCATCCTGCTGTCCTGACACCGCTGCGATAGGCACACGGCAAATTCCGTCCTCGAAAAGTCAGAATGCGTCCTTTCGTGTAGCTTTACCGAAGCCTGCCGTCACCGTACATGTTGTGCGGTCCCTGGGTTCAGGGGGAGGCCAGGTGACTCTTGGGGGCCGCGAGGTGCCGTGCAAACCGGGGGGTTAGCACTGGCACCGCGCGGCTCCGTTCTGCCCCTTCTCGCCGCTCGTGGCTCGTCCTGGACGCCGCAATAAGCGCGGACAGCCGGTTCTCGGGACTCTTCCTCACCCGTTTCTAGCTCGTGCCGCTCCTGCTCTCGGTTATGGGGCGGTTCAGCTTCATCAACGATCCTCGCGCGCGTGAAGGCGCTGACGAGGAGTTCGATGAACGGGAACAGGGCCATCGCACTGTCCGGACTTCTACTCGTTCTGACCGTCGCCGTATTCGAAGCGACACCTCTGGACCTGCTCGTGCAGGATCACCTCTACGACCCGGTAAGCGGCTGGACCGTCGACCGCGACTCACCGGTGCCGAGATGGATTCTCTATGACGGCCCCAAGGTGCTCTTCGCCGCGATCGGGGTGCTGTTCTTCTGCGTCGCGGCTCCGGACTCGAGGGTCGCCCGGCTCTCCTTCTCGCGACGCGAGGCGGCATTCCTGTTCGCTTGCCTGAGCCTCGCTCCGCTCACCGTCCTGAGTCTGAAGGAAACGACCGGTGTCTTCGCCCCCAGAAAGCTCGAGCGCTACGGGGGACAGCAGCCCTATCGGACGATCCTGCAATCGATCCCCTGCGTCCCGGGGCGACAGCGGGGGCACGCGTTCCCCGCCGCTCATTGCAGCGGGACGTTCGCGCTCATGGGGCTGTACTACGTCGCGAAAGGACGGGTCGCGCGCCGGTGGGCCTTGGCGTTGGGATTGACGACCGGATGGAGCGTGGGGCTCTACCAGATGATGAAAGGTGCCCACTTCCTGAGTCACACGATCGTGACCATGATCTTGGTCTGGACGATCGTCCAGGTCTTGTCCCGAGCCTTCGGCCTGGGCGGAGCTGGTGCGTCCATGCATCGCGACGGAGTGCGCGAGGTAGGATCGGCGTTCCTTCGGAGCCGAAACGGGGTCGTCATGCGTGTACGCCTCTCGTCGTCGTTGGTGCTTGCCCTCACCTTGGCCTCCTTCGCGAAGTACACGCCGGCTGCCGCTGCTCCGAGCGCGGCCGTCCAACCCAAGTACGCGGTCGAATCGGTGGCGATTCCGAACGCACCCCCCGGAGGCCTCTTCCTCGACTATCTGGCGGTCGATCGGACGCGCGGGCGCGTGTGGGTTCCCGCAGGCGGCACCGGGACGACGCTGGTCATCGACGCGAAGTCGAGAAAGGTGCATCGCGTCGACAACTTCAAGACGGCGGAGGTCGAGCGCCGCGGGCAGAAGCGGATCGTCGGGCCGAGCTCGGCGAGCGTCGGGGACGGATTCGTGTACGTGGGGAACCGCGGCGATTCGAGCGTTTGCGCGATCGATGCGGCGAAGCTCGCGCGCACCGGATGCGTGACCCTGCCTGGATCGCCGGACGGCGTGGTCTACGTCGCGAAGACGAAGGAGGTGTGGGTGACCGTGCCACGCGATCAATCGATCGTCGTGCTGGATGTGTCGACGGCGGCCGCACCGAAGGTGGCGACGACGTTCAAGCTGGAAGGCAGTCCGGAAGGATACGCGGTCGACGAAGCGCGCGGCCTCTTCTACACGAATCTCGAAGACAAGGACCAGACGCTGCGCATCGACCTTGCCGCGAAGCGGACGACGGCGACTTGGCCTGCCCAGTGCGGCGAGGAGGGGCCACGCGGGCTCGCGCTCGATCCGAGCGGCCGTTTCCTGATGAACGTGTGCCACGATCACGTCGAGGTGATGGATGCGCATGCCGAGGGCAAGGTGCTCTCCAAGCTCGACACCGGCGAAGGCGTCGACGCCGTCGACTATGTGCCGTCGACGAGGTCGCTCTATGCCGCAGCAGGGCGCGCGGGTCGGTTGACTATCGCGCACCTCGGGGACGACGGAGCGTTGACGGTTACGGCCACGGTCGAGACGTCGCAGGGCGCTCGAAACGCGGTCGCCACCGACGACGGCACCGTCTTCGTCGCCGACGGTCCGGAGGGGAAGGTGTTGGTCGTGCGGCCTTCGCACGCTCACGAGTAGCTGCGCTCCCGCTCGCGTTTCTACCGCTCCCCCGCCCACGTCCGTTCGTAAGCCGTTGGGCCGTACGCGTAACTTCGATGAGCGGACGCCGGTGTAGGCTAGTGCCATACCGGGAATGACTGTACCGAGGAGATGGCTCCATGGGGCTCGCTGCCTTGCACTGGTTCGCCCTGGCCGCCTCCGTCGCCGCTCCACGCGAGGTCGCGCTCGACGAAGCGCTGCGCGCGGCCGAGGCCGCCCCGGACGTGGTCGCCGCACGGGCGACCGAGCGCGTGGCATCGGCGAACGTCCGTCTGGCACGTGCGCCGGGCGAACCCTCGCTCTCCCTCCAGACGCACAGCATCACCGCCCAGGGATCCGTCGCGGTCTCGGTTCCGTTCCGATGGGCCGGGCAGAGAGCCGCCGAGGTGCGCGCCGCGACCGCGGAGCTCGAAAGCGCATCGCGATCGCGCGAGGCCGCGATCGCCACGGCACGCCGGGCCGCGCGGGTCGCGTGGTACACGCTGGCGGCCAGCGAGGATCGCTTCCGCGCCGCGACCGAGCAGGTCGCGAGGTCCGAGCGGACCCGCAGCGCGATCGCCGAGATGCTCGCCGTGGAGCGCGCTTCGAAGCTCGACGCGGCGCGGGCGGCCGCGGACGCCGCGTCGGCGACCGCCGCTCTCGCCAAGGCCGAGCAAGAGGTGATCGCGGCATCCGCCGAGCTCCGCGCGCTCCTGGGCATCGAGGATTCCCGAATCTCGGCCGGCACCGCGCAACCGAAGCCTCCGCTCGAAGGCGACCTGGAGTCATGGCGGACGCGTGCCCGGAAAGACTCGCCGGAGCTGGGTGTCGCCGAGGCCGCGCTGCGCACCGCGGAGGCGCGGGTCGCGCAGCGGTCGCGCGAGAGGCTTCCCGCGACGTCGCTCGAGGCGGGCGCCGACTGGAGCGATCCGACCCAGCCGGGAACCGACACGATGATCGGACTGGGAATCAGCTTCCCCACGCGCGCTCGCGCCGGTCTCGACGCCGCGCGCGCCGAGCGAGACCGCGCCGCGGCACAGCTCGATCTCGCTCGCCGCCGCCTCGATGCCGACGTCGAGTCGGCTTGGTCGGGTGCTCGCGCGGCACGGCTGCGCTTCGAAACGCTCGACGGGATTGCGCGTCCGGCGGCGGTCGAAGCCGCGGAGATGACGCGGTTCGCCGCGCGGGAAGGAAGGCTCGATCTCTTCCATTTGCTCGACGCGGAGCGCGCGCTGAACGAAACCGAGAGGGACCGCGCGGAGGCCTATCGGGACTGGGGGATTGCCTACGCCGAGCTGGAGCGGTTGGCACCGGAGGCGGTGCCATGAAGGGCGCAGCGACGCTCGCGCTGGGGCTCGTCCTCGCCGTGGCGTCCTGCGGACGCAAAGCGGACGCTCCCCCAAGCGCGCCGCCGTCGGTTCGTGTCGCCCCGGTGGCGCACGGCTCGATCACCGAGTGGGTACGCCTGTCGGGCAAGGTCGTGCCGCCGCGCGATCGCGAGGCGACGTTGTCTCCGCGCGTCGAGGGGGTCCTGGCGGAAGTCGCCGTGCACGTCGGCGAGCGTGTTCCGAGCGGCCGCACCCTGGCTCGAGTGGACACGGCCGTCCTGACCGACACGCTCGTCGAGGCGGAAGCCGCGGAAAAGAGTGCCGCCGCCGATGCCGAAGCGAAGCGAAACGTCGCCACGCGCACGGAGAGGCTGTTGGCGCACGGCGTCGTCTCCGGAGAGCAGACACAGACCGACGAGGCCGCCGCCGTCGCCGCGGAGGCGGTGCTCGATCAAGCGAAGGCCGCGCACGCGACGGCGGCGAGACGGCGGGCGTGGGCCACGTTGGTCGCTCCCTTCGACGGCGTCGTGGTCAGCGTGCTGCGCCAGACCGGGGATTCCGTCGACGGCACCCCGGCAACGCCCGTGATTCAGTTTTCGGCGGAACACCCGCTCGAGCTGGCGCTCGATGCGACGGCGGATGCGCTCGCCCGGCTCCGCGAAGGTCAGGAGGCGGAGATCCTCATCGGGGCGCCGGACGAGAGGAGAATTCCGGCACGGGTGATCGCCGTCGCCGCATCGATCGACCCCAAGACCGGCACGGGGCCGGTTCGGCTGGACCCCGGAACGGACGAGCCGTCCTTGATCCTGGGCCGCATCGTGGAGGCGCGCATCGCGATCGGGCATCACGACGACACGATCGTCGTTCCGGCTCAGGCCGTTCGCGGCGGCGAAGAAGGCACCGCCGAAGTCGTGGTCGTCGCCGATCACAAGGCGCACGTCCGCAAGGTCGAGACGGGCCTGCGCGACGGCGATCGCGTCGAGATCACCTCCGGGATCGCGCCGGGAGACCTCATCGTCGTGGACGACCCGGTGGGGCTCGCGGAGGAAGCGGTCGTCCGGGACGGGCCGTGACCGAGCGCCGCGATCTGTTCGCGCTCCTCACGCGCTATCGGATCTTCGTCGTCATGCTCGGGGTCGGCCTGCTGCTCGGCGGCGGACTCTCCCTGACGCGGCTGGGATCGGGGATCTACCCGGAGGTCGATTTTCCGCGGATCGCGGTGGTCGCGCGCTCCTTGGACCTGACCCCGGCGCTCATGCAAGCCGAGGTGGTCCGCCCGCTGGAAGGATCCTTGGCGAGCGTTCCGGGTGTGCGGCGCATCCGTACGCGCATCATTCGCGGCTCCGCCGAGATCGCGCTGCAATTCGAAGATGGCAGCGACATGCAGACCGCCCTGCAGCTCGCCGGAACCGCGGTGGCCAACGCCCGCGAGGAGATCCCCGAGGGCACCGACGTCGAAACCCAGCGGATCACACCGGCGGACTTCCCGATCCTCTCGTTCGACGTCGTGGGCGGCGATGCGACCACACGGCGCGAGGCCGCCGATTTCGTCGTGCGGCCCGCTTTCTTGATGGCGCGGGGCGTGGGCCGCGTCGAGGTCGTCGGCGGCGATGCGCGCGAGATCGAGGTGATCGTCGACCCGGAGCGGCTCGCGGCCACGGGCATCACGCCGGACGAGCTCACCTCGCGTGTGGAAAGCGGAATCGTCCGGACGGTCGCCGGGCGCTTCGATCGCAACCGGCAGTCCGTCGCGTCCACCGTGACCGCCGGCGCCGCCGAGCCGGCGGAGCTGGCCCGCCTTCCGATCGCGGCGGGGGAGACCGCCACGATCCATCTGGGCGATGTCGCGACCGTCGTTCCCGGTGCGCCGGATCGGGTCCTGCTCGTTCACGACAAGGAGGGTGAGGCGGTGCAAGTCGCGGTCGCGCGCACGCCGCAGGCCTCGGCACCGGAGGTCGTACGCGACATCGAGGCCATCGCGAAGACATTGACCCTGCCCCGGGGGCTGCGCCTCATCGAGGTCTACAACCAAGGCGAGCTCATCAAGGATTCGATCTTGGGGATCCGCGACGCGATCGGAATCGGGATTCTGTTGACGATCGGCGTGCTCATCTTCTTCCTCCGGGACGCGCGGGCCGGCCTCCTCGCCGCGCTCTCGGTGCCCACGACGCTCATCGCCACCTTTCTCGCGATCGACCTTGCCGGTGAGACGCTGAACCTGATGTCCCTCGGCGGCATGGCGATCGCGATCGGCCTGGTCATCGACGACGCGATCGTCGTCGTCGAAGCGATCGCGCTACGGCTCGAGTCCGGAGACGCGCCGCACGATGCGGTGAGGAACGCGCTGCACGAGATCACCGGCCCCGTCGTGGGCACCACCGTCACGACGGTGGTCGTCCTCACGCCGCTCGCGTTCCTCTCGGGCCTCGTCGGGCGGTTCTTTTCCGCGTTGGCGGTGACTTTGGGCGCCGCGGTGCTGTTCTCGCTGGTCTTCGCGATCCTGATCCTGCCGATTCCGGCAGCCCGATTCATGCGCGCGCGCCGGGGCACTTTGAAACCCCCGGCGGCCGCGCGCAGCTTGCGGATTTACGTCCGCGCGCTCTCCTCCACGCTCGGGCATCCGTGGATCGCCGCGGTCGTCGTCACGCTCGCCGTGGTCTTGGTCGCTCCGTTCGCGACCCGTCTCCCCTCCGGATTCCTCCCCGAGATGGACGAGGGCGCCTTCGTCATCGACTACTTCATGCCGGCGGGAACGTCGCTCGAGGCGACCGACGCCGTCGCGCTCCGCATCGAGAAGGTCCTCGCCGGCGTCCCCGGTATCGAGCGCTGGACACGCCGCACGGGCGCGGAGCTCGGGCCGATCACCGCGACCGAGACGAACAGCGGTGACATCGCCGTGGCCCTGGCCGCGCGCAAGTCTCGCCCCGGCGCCGAAGAGATGATCGACGACGTGAGGCAGCGCCTCCAAGCCGCCGTGCCGGAAGCGCGCATCGAGTTCGTGCAGATCCTGGAAGACGTCCTGAACGATCTGTCGGGCGCGCCCCGGCCGATCGAGGTCCGCACGCTGGGCGAAGACCCCGCGATACTCAACAAGATCGGGAAAGAGGTCGGCAAGCGCCTCGAAGGAACGCCTTCGCTCGTGGACTTCTACGACGGCGTCGAGGCCGAAGTCCCGATCCGCGACTATCACGTGAACGCCGACGCGACCCTTCGCGCGGGGATGACGGCCGCCGAGATCGCGAACAATCTGGGGATGGCCCTCCACGGCACCATCGTCGGTGCCGTCCCCCGCTTCGACCGGCTCGTTCCCGTGCGCGCTCGATTCCCCGACGACGTCCGCTTTGCGCCCGAGCGCCTCGATGCGGCTCCCATCGCCGTCTCCGGTGCCGCGGTTCCGTTGGGATCGTTCGCGACCGGCGTGCAGACGACGGGCGCCAGCGTGCTGCGCCGGGAGAATCTCCAGCCGATGATCAATGCCACCGCCGACGTCGAAGGGCGCGACCTGGGCGGGCTCACGCGGGAAGTGCGCAAGCGCCTCGACGGCCTCGCCGTGCCCGCCGGCTACCGCGTCATCGTGGGCGGACTCGCCGAAAGCCAGGCCATGGCATTCAAACAGCTCGCCGCCGTGGCGCTGATCGGCATCGTCGTCGTCTTCGCGGTGCTGGTCGCGCAGTTCCGCTCCGCGCGGGCCGCGGTGCTCGTCTTGCTCACGATCCCACCCGCGGTTGCCGGAGGATTCATCGCCCTCGCCGTCACGCGGACGAACCTCGACGTCTCATCGCTCATGGGCCTCGTGTTGCTCGTCGGCCTCGTCGTCAAGAACGGAATCCTGCTGATCGGCGCCGCGCTCACGCGGATCGAAGACGGCACAGGCGTCGCCGAGTCGCTGCTTGCGGCTGCGGAACGCCGCTTCCGCCCCATCATCATGACGACCGCGTGCACGATCTTCGGCTTGGTGCCACTCGCTTTCGGCCTCGGCCCCGGCTCCGAGCTTCAGCGCCCGCTCGCCGTCGTGGTGATCGGCGGGCTCCTCGTCTCCACCGCCGCAACCCTGCTCGCATTACCCGCGCTCGCGGAGCTCGTGCTGCGCGGGGCTCAGAAGGCGCGGAGCCTCTCCCGGTAAGCCTTCAACGACTCCACGACGTCGCGGAGATCATCCCCTCCGAACTTGAGGAGCGCCTCGTCGGCGAGGATGAGCGCCGTCATCGCCTCTCCGACCACGCCCGCGGCGACGATCGGGATCGTGTCGGTGCGCTCGGTCGCCGCCTGGAACGGTTCCTTCGTGACGAGGTCCACCGAGGGGAGCGCGCGCGGCAGGGTCGAGAGCGGCTTCAGGTAACAGCGCGCGCGGACGGTCTCGCCGTTCGTCATCCCTCCCTCGATGCCGCCGGCGCGGTTCGAGGGACGGACGAAGACGCGCCGCGACGCGTCGTAGCCGATCGGATCGTGGGCCGCGCTTCCTGCGCCCGCCGCGGTCTCGACGCCGTCCCCGATGGCGACCGCCTTCACCGCCGGGATCGACAGGAGCGCGCCGCCCAGCCGGCCGTCGAGACGGCGGTCCCAGTGCACGTGGCTGCCGAGCCCCGGCGGGGCGCCGCGCGCGAGCACCTCGAACGATCCTCCGACCGAATCCCCCGCCGCGCGCGCCGCGTCCACCGCGGCGACCATCGCCGCGACCGCCGCGGGATCGAGGGTGCGCATCGGGGCGTCCTCGGGGAGCGCCAGGAGCGCGTCGATCGCCTCCGCTTCGTCGTCGGGAGCATGCGCGGTGCCGACGGCCACGGTCCGGCTGGTCACCTCGATCCCCATCCCGGCGAGAAGCGCCTTGGCGAGCGCCCCCGCCGCAACGCGTGCCGCCGTCTCCCGTGCGCTCGCCCTCTCGAGGATGTCGCGCGCGTCGTGCGTGCCGTGCTTGAGCGCGCCGGCGAGATCGGCATGCCCTGGCCGGGGGCGAGTCACGCGGCGGTCGGGTCCTCTCGCCTCGCCGGGAGGGCCGGCGCTCATGACGTCGGTCCAGTTCACATGGTCCCGGTTGCGGATCAACAAGGCGACCGGGGCGCCGAGCGTCTTGCCGTGACGCACGCCCCCCAGGATCTCCGCCGCGTCGGCCTCGATCGCCATCCGGCCGCCGCGCCCGTATCCGGCCATCCGCCGCCGCAGTTCGCGGTCGATCGACCCCGCCGCGACCGGAATCCCGGACGGGAGCCCCTCGACGATCACGGTCAGCGCGGGTCCGTGCGATTCGCCCGCGGTGAGGAATCGGAGCGCCATGGGTTGCGAACGTATCATGCTCCCCGATGGAGATCCTGACCGGCGAGCAGATGCGAGCCGCCGACCGCCGCGCGATCGAGGGAGCAGGGATCCCGGCGCTCGACCTCATGGAGCGCGCAGGGGCGGGTGTCGCGGCCTGCCTGGTCGAGGAAGTCCTCTCGCACGGCCCGAGGCCGGTGCTCGTCCTGTGCGGGAAGGGGAACAACGGAGGCGACGGGCTCGTCGCGGCGCGCCACCTCGCCCGTCTCGGTCACGTCCCGCGCACGGTCGTGCTGGCCCCGCAGCGCGACCTCTCCCCCGAGGCCTGGGCCCAGCTTTCGGCCGCGCGGTCCGCGGGGCTTTCGATCGAGGAGATCGGGGACGAGGCGGGGTGGGAGCGCGTGCGGCCTTGGCTGTCCCCCGCGACGGTCGTCGTCGACGCGCTCTTGGGCACCGGCGTCCGGCGCGCGACGGCGGGCGTCCTCGCCCGGGTGATCGAGGATGTCAACGTTTCGGGTGCGACGATCGTCGCGATCGACCTTCCCTCCGGCATCGACGCGGACACGGGCGGCGTCCCCGGCCCCGCCGTGTTCGCGCACCGCACGTACACCTTGTGCCGGCCGAAGCTGGGGCTCGTCGTCGAGCCGGGTGCGTCGCATGCGGGCACGTTTCGCGTCATCGACATCGGCATCCCCGACGAGGCCGTGCGCGCCGCGCAGTCCGAGCTCGCGTGGATGGATCGCGACGCGGCTCGACGCTTGCTCCCCCCGCGTCCGCCCGCAGCGCACAAGGGAACGATGGGGCATCTCCTGGGCGTCGCCGGGTCGCGAGGCAAGAGCGGCGCGGCGGTGCTCCTCGCGCGCGCCGCGCTGCGCTCCGGCGCGGGCCTCGTCACGATCGCCACGGTCAAGAGCGCGCAGCCGATCGTGGCCGCGGCGCAGGCGGAGGCCATGACCGAGCCGCTCGCCGAGTCGCGCGCCGGCACACTGTCCGTGCGAGCCGCGGGTCCGGTGGGGAAGCTGCTCGGCTCCCGCGACGCGCTCGCGATCGGGCCGGGACTGGGGACCACGCCGGATGTCGTCGCCGCCGTCCGCGCGATCGTCGCGAAGCTCACCCGCCCCGCGGTCCTCGATGCGGACGCGCTCAACGCCTTCGCCTCCGGACCGAAGCTCCGCGCGCGTCGCGCCCCGCTCGTCCTGACACCGCACCCGGGCGAGGCGGCTCGCCTGCTGCGCACCACCGCCGCCTCCGTGCAATCCGACCGGCTCGGAGCCGCCCGCGGGCTCGCGACCACGACGGGGGCCGTCGTGGTCCTCAAGGGGAAGCGAAGTCTCGTCGCCTCGCCCGACGGCCGCGTGGCGGTGAACTCGACCGGGAATCCCGGCATGGCGACCGGGGGCACCGGAGACGCCCTGACCGGGATCCTGGGGGCCCTGCTCGCCCGCGGCCTGACGGCGTTCGACGCGGCGCGTCTCGCGACCTACGTTCATGGCGGCGCCGGCGACGCGGCGGTCGCGTGGGCGGGCGTCGAGGGGATGATCGCCGGGGACCTGATCGACGCTCTCCCGCACGCGTGGCGGGAGATCGCTGGCTGAGGTGGGGGGCCGACGTGGACACCAGGCGCGCCAAGGACAGGGCGGCGAAGAAGGCACGGCCGGCCGCGCGACAGGACGACGGGCCGGGCACGGTGTACTCGCTGAGCGAGGAGGAGACGGTCGATCTGGGACGCGGCGTCGGCCGCACCCTCAAGGGCGGCGAGCTGCTGCTGCTCGAGGGCGACCTGGGGTACGGCAAGACGGTGTTCGCGCGCGGAGTGGCGGCCGGGCTCGGCATTCCTCCCGAGGAGGTCTCCTCCCCTTCCTTCACCCTCGTGCACGAGTACCGGGGGGGACGCGTCCCGCTCTTCCACGTCGATCTGTATCGCCTGCAGAGCCCCGAGGAGGAAGTCGGGGGCTTGGGCATCGAGGAGATCCTGGCCGCGGGCGGCGTCGTCCTCGTCGAGTGGGGCGAGAGGCTGCCGCCCTACCTCAAGCGCGACGCGGTGACGGTGCGACTCCACGACGTCGGCGAGGGCTCGCGACGTATCGAGATCGCCACACCCGCCAAGCCGGGCCTTCGCCCGCGCGGCGACGCCTAGCGGAGCGCCGGAAGCTCGAGGAGGAACTCGGCGCCCCCCAGGTCCGAGGCGCACGCCGCGACCGTGCCCTGGTGGCGCGTCGCGATCGCGCGCACCACGGCGAGCCCCAGACCCGCGCCCTCCACGCTTCCGCGCGTGGCGGCGCCCCGGAAGAACCGCTCGAACACCTGCTCCGACGCGCCCGCGGGGATGCCGGGCCCGTCGTCGGCGACCGAGACGATCGCGCGCGGCCCCTCCTCGCGCACGCGGATCACGATGCGCGCCTCCGGGCCTCCGAACTTGCGCGCGTTGTCCACGAGGTTTCCCACCGCTCGCGCCAGAAGGTCCTCGCTGCCGCGCACCAGGATCTCGTCGGGTGCTTCCACCTCGGGGCGTCGCGAGCCGGCTCCGTCCACGAGGAAGCGGCGCTGCGCGGCGTCGCGCGCGAGATCGCACAGGTTGACCGGCGTGGCCGGAAGGGGGGCCTGCTCGGAGCGCGCGAGGAGGAGCAGCGCATCGACGAGCCGGTCCAGCGCGTCGACGTCCTCGAGCGCCGCCGCGGCGCGGGGCTCCTTCGGGGCCAACGGCTCGAGCCGCGCGCGCAACATCGCGAGGGGGGTCCTCAGCTCGTGCGCGGCCTCCTGCGTGAAGCGCCGCTCCCGCGACAGCGCCTGTCCGAGGCGGGAGAGCAGACCGTTGAAGGCGTCCTGGAGCGTGGCGATCTCCCGCGTCTCCGCGGGCACCGCGATCGACGCACCGGCGTCGGCCGCCGTTTCCGCCACCACCCCCTCGAGACGCTTGAGCGCGGCGAGGCGCCGCCGGAACAGGCTCCGGCCGAGGAGGGTTCCAAGAGCCGCCGCGAGCGGCAGGGCGGTCAGCATGACCGCCGCCGCGCGGCGCACCGCGCTCAGATGGAGGACGTTGTTCGTCACGACGCGGACGATGTGATCCGAGCCGCACCAGAGCGCGGCCGCGCGACACCGGTTGCCGCGGGCCTTTCCGTCCGGGGGAATCTCGGCGCGTCCGGGATCCCATCCGGCGACCTCGCCGCGCTCCGCCACGATCCGTCCGCTCCGGTCGATGAGCTCGAAGCGGTATCCCTCGAGGCTCGTCTCGTCGAAATACTCGCGCGCGGCGGAGACGAAGTCGCCGCGGTTCTCGCGGAACTCGACGACGACCCCGTTCGTCACCTCCGCGACCGTCGCCTCGACCGTCCGGTCCTGGGCCTGGCGGAGGAGCAGCGCGCTCGTCCCCATCGTCCCGAGCACGAGAAACGCGCAGGTGCCGAGCACGACGAGCGTGTGCGCCGCGAGGAGCTGGCCCAGGAGCGTCGGACGGGTCACGGCACGTCCCTCAGCGCGTAGCCGACGCCGCGCACGGTCCGGATCGCGTTGGGGGCGCCGGCCCCGGCGAGCTTGCGCCTGAGACGCGCCATCAGGACCTCCAGGCTTCCGGCGGAGGCCTCGTCGTCGTTCCCCCAGATCGCCAGCAGGAGCTGGGATCGCGTGAGCACGCGGCCGCGGTGGCGCACCAGGGTCTCGAGGATGTCGAACTCCCGCGTCGTGAGGGGCACCTCCCGCCCGTCCGCGACGACCTGCCGGCGCCCGGGCAGGATCTCGACGGGCCCGAGCTTGACCGTCGACTCCGCGAGCCGCGGCCCGCGCCTCAGGAGCGCGCGCACGCGGGCGCGAAGCTCCGCCGCGGCGAACGGCTTCTTCAGGTAGTCGTCCGCCCCGGAATCGAGGCCGGTGACGCGATCCTCGACGTCGCCGCGCGCGGTGAGGATGAGCACCGGCGTCGGATCCTTCCGCCGCCGCATCTCCTGGCAGAGCTCCACCCCCGGCCGGTCGGGGAGCATCCAGTCGAGAACGACGCCCGCCACGCCCCCCGCGCGCAGGCGGCGGTCGGCCGCCTCGCAGCTCCCCACGCCCTCGACGGAGAAGCCGGCGGCCTCGAGGGTCTCCACGACGAAGGCGCGAACCTCGCGCTGGTCCTCGACCACCAGGATGCGCACGGCCCGAGGATAGCGCTTCGCACCGGGATCCGTTCGGGGGGCGTTCAGGTGAGCGCTCTAGGCTCGTTTCATGAAGCGGCCCCCCGCCGTATGGTTCGTCGTCCCCGCGGCGTGTGCGATAGCACTCGCCGCGGGGGCGGCGACCGATGACACCGACGGCGGATCCGCCGTCCCGGACGACACGACGCTCGAAGCCGCCGGGGCCGTCATCGGGAAGATCGAGATCGACGCCGGCCCGATCTTCGATACGGACGACCCGAAGGAGAACAAGGC
>Ga0068859_100004836_pt1 | contig 13709 bp, 8 predicted proteins | sample KBSSwiS22_FD_66585 | JGI IMG/M metagenome (GOLD analysis project Ga0068859, IMG submission 66585) | Switchgrass rhizosphere microbial communities from Kellogg Biological Station, Michigan, USA - KBS Switchgrass S2-2 | ecosystem: Host-associated > Plants > Roots > Rhizosphere > Soil ... | reverse complement strand
CATCGACGAGACCGAGGAGCAGAAGGCCAGGAACAACGTCGAGGCCAACGCGGTGGTCGCCTACATCGTGGAGAAGTCCGGCAAGGACTCGTACACCGCGCCGCCGGCCGGCGACCTCGAGGCGGGGCGCAAGACCTTCGAGACCGTGGGCTGCCTGGCCTGCCACCGGATCGGAAACGACCGCCGCGGGATCGACCTCGCCGCTCCCGACGGCACCGTCCACAAGGGCATGGACGCGGCGGCCTTCCGCACGCACGGCCCGAACCTGGACGGCACCGGCACCAAGGTGGACGCGGGCTGGCTCTATGCGTGGGTGCGCAACCCGAAGGGCTACTGGCACGAGACGCGGATGCCGAACCTGCGGCTCACCGAGAAGGAGGCCGCCGACATCACGGCCTACCTCATGAGCCTGAAGCACGACGACTTCATGGCCCGGCCCCGGCCGGCGCTGGACGCGAAGCTGCGGGACACGATCGTGCGCGAATACCTGGTGGCCCAGTTCCCGACCCGGCAGGCCGACGAGAAGCTCTCCGGGATGGACGACCACGCCAAGACGATCTTCCTCGGCGAGAAGACCATCGGGCGCTACGGCTGCTTCGGGTGCCACACCATCTCGGGCTTCGAGAAGACGTCGCCCATCGGCGTGGAGCTGACCGAGGAAGGGTCGAAGCTCGTGGAGCGGCTCGACTTCGGCTTCGAGGAAGAGAACATCCCGCACACGCTGCCCGCGTGGGTCCACCTCAAGGTCAAGGAGCCGCGCATCTACGACCGCGGCAAGTCCAAGAAGCCGGAAGAGCTGCTGCGCATGCCGAAGTTCTGGGTGAGCGACGAGGAGGCGGACGCGATCGTGACCGCCGTCCTGTCGCTGACCAAGGAGCAGATCCCGCTGGCCGCGCAGAAGCAGCTCTCCGCCGACGAGAAGTACGTGGAGAGGGGCCGCCGCCTGGTCCGCAACCTGAACTGCCAGGGCTGCCACCAGATCGGGGAGAAGGGCGGGACCATCAAGGCGGTGGTGGCCAGCCACCTGGAGGCGGCGGGCGTGGACAGCTCTTCCATCCCGTCCCAGGCCATGGGCCTCTCGCCGCCCCTGCTCTACAACGCGTCCGCGAAGATCGGCGAGGGCTCGCGGGTGCAGACCCCGTGGCTCCACGATTTCCTGAATGACCCGTCGCACAAGATCCGGCCCTGGCTGGACCTGCGCATGCCGACCTTCGAGTTCACGGAGGACGAGCTCAACACGCTGACGCGTTACTTCGCGGCGCAGGACGGCGTGACCTACCCGTTCGACCCCAAGCCCGTTCTGGATCCGGCCATGGTGGCCACCGGTCACGACCTCTTCACGAAGTGGCAGTGCATCAAGTGCCACGTGGTGGCGGGCAAGCTGCCGAACCAGGACCCTTCGAACATGGCCCCCGACCTGGCCAACGTGCCCATCCGCCTGCGCGCCGACTGGCTCGCGAAGTGGCTGGCCGACCCGGGCCACATCCAGCCCGGCACCAAGATGCCCGCCAACTTCCCCGCCAACCCCGAGGAGAACGCCTTCCCGGAGATCCTGGGCGGCGACCAGAAGGCCCAGATCGAGGCGGTGCGGTCGTACCTGCTGACGCTGGGCCCGGGCGGGCTGCAGACGCGTTCGCCGGCAGTGCCCGCGGTCCCTCACGCCGGTGCCGCGTCCACCCCTTCCGGAACCTCCGGAACGGACAAGCGAGCCGGAACGACTCCCTAGACCTACCTCGCTCTCACTACTTCGCTCTCACCTCGAGCGCGGAGTCGAAGCTGAAGCCCGTCGTCCATCCAGCTCGATCTGTAATAAGACGTCACCGCCGCCATGAGGGTGTTGGCATCGGCGCGAGGGCGGAGGAACATGGGCGGACGTCTGTCGAGGAGGTGAGACATGCGGGGAACCCTGGGGCCGATCTGCGGCATGGCCATGGCGCTCGCGACCTCCGCACCCATGCTGCGCGCCGAGACCAACGACGAGCTGCGCGAACAGGTCCGGAAGACCGAGATCGCGTTCGCGAAGACGATGGCCGACCGCGATCACGCCGCGTTCACGAAGTTCCTGGCCGAGGACACCATCTGGCTGGGACGGGGCGTGATGCGCGGGAGCACGGCGGTGGCCGAGGGCTGGAAGCGGCTCTACGAGGGCAAGGAGGCGCCGTTCTCCTGGGAGCCCGAGCGGGTGGAGGTCAACGACTCCGGGACACTGGGCCTGAGCACGGGGCCGGTGCGGGACTCGGCCGGGAAGCGGATCGGGACCTACAACTCGATCTGGAGGCGGGGCGCCGACGGCCGCTGGACGATCATCTTCGACAACGGCTGCCCGCCGTGCGACTGCGCGGCCCCCAGCCCGGCGGCCCCCGGCGCGGCCCCGTAAGTCGCGCCGCCGGAAGGTCTACCGCCGGTTTCTTGACAGCCCCGGGAGGGGTGCCGTCTAATAGGATTCCCCTCTCGTTGGCAATCATGCGCCCACTCTTGGATCGAGCTAGCGATTGACCGAAGCGAGCCAGCCGGCCGATCTGCCCAGCCGCATCGGTAAGTACGAGATCGTCAGCCGCGTGGGCCGGGGCGCCATGGGCGTCGTCTACCACGCGCGCGATCCCTTCCTCGAGCGCGACGTGGCCCTGAAGGTCATGCTCCCGCAGATCGCGGGCGACCCGGACCAGAAGGGCCGCTTCGAGCGCGAGGCGCGCGCGGTGGCCAAGATCGTCCACCCCAACGTCCTCACCGTCTTCGACCTCGGCTACCACCACGACGGCTCGCCGTACATCGCGATGGAGCTGCTCAAGGGCCAGGACCTCCTCCACGTCCTCCGCGGCGACTGGTCCCTGGCCCTGGAGCGGAAGGTCGACATCATCGTGCAGCTGCTCGACGGCCTGGCTTGCGCGCACCAGGCCGGCATCGTCCACCGCGACGTGAAGCCGGCCAACATCTTCCTCACCGTGGACGGCACGGTGAAGATCATGGACTTTGGCGTGGCCCGCTTCACCATGTCCTCGACCACCGGTACGGGCGCGGTCATGGGCACCGCGGACTACATGTCGCCCGAGCAGGTGCAAGGCGCGAAGGTGGACGGGCGGACCGACCTGTGGAGCGCGGGCTGCGTCCTCTACCAGCTCCTGACCGGGCATCGCCCCTTCACGGGCGAGAGCATCATGACGGTCTTCTACAAGATCACGCACACCGCGCCCGTCCTCGAGCTGCCGGCCAGCCCGGAGTTCCAGGCGCTGGTCCCCATCGTGATGAGGTCCCTCGCGCGCAACGCGGACGAGCGGTACCAGAACGCGGCGGAGTTCGCCGCCGAGCTGCGCGCGTTCCGCAAGGCCTACGCGCTGCCCGTCCCCCAGGTCGCGGCGCCGCCGCCCTCCGCGGCGCCGGCCGAGGCGGCCGCGAAGGCGGCGAAACCGGCCGACGACCTGCTGGAGGCCCTCGTCGGCGAGGCCAAGGCTGCATCGGGACCACCGACCATCGGGCTGCCCAAGCCGGAGCCGAAGCCGGCGCCCGCGGCCTCCCCCGCGGCCGCGCCGCCTCCCGCAGCGGACGCCGCCCCGCCGCTGCCGCCGGTGCCGGCCGCGCCGCCCCCGGACCCCACGCCGCTCTTCCGGATGATGCGCGACGTCTTCGTGACCGGAAAATCGGGCCACCTGCACTTCACCCACGGCAAGGAGCGGCGCAGCCTCTACTTCGTGCGCGGGCTGATCCTCTACGGCAGCAGCGACGTGGACGGCGAGCATCTCGGCAACACGCTCGTCCGCTACGGGCTTTTGAGCCAGGAGGATCTGGAGCGCGCCACGCCCGCCGTCCTGCGCGACCGCAAGCGGCTGGGCCAGGTCATGCAGGAGCTCGGCATCCTGGACACGATCCGCCTGGACGAGGCGGTGGCCCTGCACGTGCGCGACCTGCTCTTCACCGTGCTGGACCGCGGCGCGGGCGCGTTCGGCTTCGAGGAGATGGCGGGCGACGAGAACGCTGGCATCGTGGCCCAGGTCCGGCCCGGGCAGATGATCCTGGAGGCCGCGCGGCGGCTGCAGGCGCCCGAGGTGGTGGAGCAGGTCCTGGGCGACCTCGACCGGCCGCTCAGCATGTCGAGCCATCCGCTCCTCGGCGTCCAGAAGCTGACGCTGAGCCCCATCGACGGCTTCCTCCTCTCGCGCATCGACGGCGTGATGACCGCGCGCGAGATCTTCCAGATCACGCCGCTTCCGGAGGAGGACACCGAGCGCAGCCTCTTCGCGCTGCTCTGCACGGGGACGGTGGAGTACGTGCCGAAGACGGCCACCTGGCGGGCCCGCGCGGCGGCCCAGGCGGCGGCCGAGCAAACGGCCCCGACTGCCGGCTCGCCGGCCCCGGCGCCCTCCGCGCCCCTGGCCGCATCTCCTGGCGCGCCGACACCCGCGTCATCGCCCCAAGCGCCGACGCCTCCCAACCCTCCCTCCGCCACCAGCAAGAGCGACGCGGCCCGCTCGCTCAAGGAGGACGTGGCGCGCGAGGAGGAGGCGCGGAGGCAGTTGGAAGCCCGGCGGCGCGAAATCGTGGAGGCCTTCGAGGGCCTTCAGGGCCGCGACCACTTCGAGCTGCTCGGCATCGGGCGCAAGGCCACGGAGACCGAGGTCAAGGAGGCCTACTTCCGCCTCGCGAAGAGGTTCCATCCGGACACGCCCCTCGATCCGGCGCTGGCCGACCTGCGGCCGAAGCGGGAGAACGTCTTCCTGCGCATGGCCGCGGCCTACGAGACGCTGCGCAACCCCCAATCGAGGGCGCAATACGAGCGCATGGTGGAGCCGCGCTCGCCGCGCCGTCACGCCGAGCCGGCGGCCGCCTCGCCGGGCGCAGGGGCGTCGGCCCCTCCGTCCGGAGGGACGGCGGCGCCGCCCCCCGGCCCCGCCGCGCAGGCGGAGACCGAGGAGCGGCAGCGGAACGCGGCGCAGCGGGCCGTGCCGAACGCGATCCGGCTCATCAAGGAGGAGAAGTACTGGGACGCCATCCAGGCGCTGGAGCCGGCCCTGCCCTTCCTCGAAGGTCCCGCTCGGCTCAAGGCCCGCGTGGTCCTGGCGCGGGCCTACCTGAAGAACCCGAACTGGATCCGGCAGGCCGAGTCCACGCTGCGCGACGTCCTGCGCGAGAGGCCCGACCTGGCCGAGGCCCACGTGGTGCTGGGCCAGGTGTACCGGGCCACCAACCTGCGCAGCCGCGCGCTGGCCTCCTACCGCAAGGCCCTCGAGCTCGATCCGCAGAACGAGGAGGCCCATACGGAGATCGCGGCCCTGGGCCCGGACGAGGCGCCGCCGCCCTCGTCGCTTCGCAGCAAGCTTTTCGGGAAGCGCTGACCCGGCGGCCGGGCCCCTAGTGGGCCCGGGCCAGGCGCCAGTCGGACTGCTCCAGCCAGGTCCCCAGCTCGGCCGCGGCCATGGGGCGGGCCATGTAGTAGCCCTGCGCCGCGTCGCAGCCCAGATTGCCCAGCTTGTCGAAGGTGGGGCGGTCCTCCACGCCCTCCGCCACGACCTGGAGTCCCAGGTGGTGTCCGAGGTCGGTGGTCGAGCGCACGATGATCTCGTCCTCTTCGCCCTGCGCCGCCATGCCGATGACGAACGACTTGTCGATCTTGAGCTGGCTGACCGGCAGCTTGCGGAGGTAGACGAGCGACGAGTACCCGGTCCCGAAGTCGTCCACGGCCAGTCCGACGCCGCTGGCCCGCAGCCCGCGCAGCGTCTCCATGGCCCGGGGCGCGTCGGCCATCACCGCCGTCTCCGTGATCTCCAGGGCCAGGAGGTCCGGCTCGAGGTTCCGCCGCGCCAGCATCTCCGGCACCTCGTCGAGGAGCTGGACGTCCTGGAGGTTCCGCGCGGAGAGGTTCACCGAGACAGGCAGCCGCGTGCCGGCCTTCTTCCACGACTCGCACTGGCCCACCGCCTCGTCCAGGACCCAGCGCGTGAGCCGCTTGATGAGGCCGCCGCGCTCGGCCAGGGCGATGAACTCGATGGGAGGGACCAGCCCGCGCTTGGGGTGGCGCCAGCGCACCAGCGCCTCGGCGCCGATCACGGACCCGCTCTTGAGATCGACCTTGGGCTGATAGTGGAGGACGAGCTGGCCGCCCTCCAGCGCGCGCCGCAGCTCGCCCAGGAGCACGAGGCCGCGCGGGTTGTAGGGATCGCACTCGGCGCTGTAGACCATGGACCCGCTGCGCCGCTTCTTGGCGGCCTGCATGGCCAGGTCGGCCTTGCGCAGGAGGGGCTCCGGCTCCGCGCCGTGGCCGGGTGCTACCGCGATGCCGATGCTGGCCCCGACCTCGATGGGCAGCCGCTCGACCATGATCGGCTGCTCGAAGGCCTTCAGGACCTTGGCCGCCACGTGCTGGGCCAGGGAGGCGTCGGCGTCCGGCAGGAGCAGCGCGAACTCGTCGCCGCGCACGCGGGCCGCGCGGTCCGGGTCGCCCAGGACGTCCCCCAGGCGCGCCGCCACCTCCTGGATGACGAGGTCGCCGTTCTGGTGGCCGAGCGTGTTGTTCACCTCGCGGAAGCCGTCGAGGTCCACCAGCAGGATGGACACCGGCCGCTGCTCGCGCTGGGCGCGCTGGAGAGCCTGCTCGAGCCGGCGCTGGAGCAGGGAGCGGTTGGCCAGGCCGGTCAGCGGGTCGCGATGGATCACGTCCCGGATGCTGTCCTCGGCCTGCCGGTGCGCGGTCACGTCCACGATGACCCCGCCGACCAGGGCGGCCCCGCCCGGCCCGTCGCGGTAGATCTGTGCCTCGTCGCGCCACCAGGCCAGGTGCCCGTCGCGCTTCACCACCCGGTACTCCGACAGGAAGGCTTCTCCCGTGGCCACGCTCCGGCGGTACTCGGAGAGCACCCGCTCCCGGTCCTGGGCCTGGATGCGCTTCGACCAGAACTCGGGGTCGGCCATCCACTCCCCGGGAGCGAAGCCGGTCATGGCCTCGGCCTGCGCGCTCATGAAGGCCGTGCTGCGGTTGGCGTCGGCCCGGGCCAGGTACGTCATCGCCGGGATGCGGCCGATGAGGTCGCGGTAACGGTCCTCCGCGGACTGCCTGGCCTGCTCGCCCTCGCGCACCGCCCGGCGCCGGGCCGCTTCGGCCATCTCGGCCTGGACGATGTCGGGCAGCCGCCACAGCTCGAAGCGGGCCACGCAGTGGGTTGCGCCCGCCCGCAGCGCGTACACCGCCTCGGTGGTGTCGAGGCGCGGGGTCACGGCGATGACGGGGACGTCGAGGCGGCGCTGACGGATCTCCTTCACGAGCGCGGCCAGCGTCGTGTGCGGCATCGCGGAATGGACGATGACGGCTTCCCAGTGCTCGCGGTCGAGGGCGGAGACGAACTCGCCCTCGGTCTGGACGTGGACGGAGGACAGGTCGTGGCCCGCCTGCCGGAGCTCGCGGAGGAGTGACTGCGCGTCTTCGGCCGATCCCCGGGCGATCAACAGCTTCATGGACATGTGCGTTATCCGTTCTGTCGCCAAGGAGGGAGCCGAATTTGTACAGATAGTATACACAACCTTTAGCCGGGAGCAACAGTGCGCCACGTCACATCGAGGGCGAGCCCGGTGAAGGGCTAGGAGGTCATCGGCCGCCGGGAGGCGGCACGCCCCGGACCGCGGCCTCGTTGCTGGCCTGCCCGGTCACCTCGCGGTGGTCGTCGCCGTGCATCTTGATGAGCAGGCACATCTCCATGAGGCGGGAGCGGAGGCGCGGCCCGATGCGGTCCAGCAGGAACTCCTTGGGCGCGTTGGGGTGCATCTTCCTCAGGGTCGTGGGGTCCACGTCCTGGAAGTTGGTGGTGATGAGGGTGGCCCGCTTGGCCATGTAGCGGCTGTTCAGGATGAAGAACAGCGTGTCGTTCATCCAGTCGGTCATCTTCCAGGCCCCCAGGTCGTCGAGGAGGAGGACGTCCATCTCCACGACCGGGGCCAGGACCTGCAGCTCCGTCGTCCGCGTCTCCGGGTTGTAGGAGTTCTTGATCTCGCGGATGAGCTCGTGGAAGTCCCAGAACTCGCCGCGCGCGCCCTTGGCGGTGAAGAGCTCGCGCAGCACCGCCACCGCCAGATGAGTCTTGCCCACGCCGTTGTCGCCCGTGAGGAGCAGGCCCAGGCCCTCGTCCGCGGGGCCCAGGTAGGGGTAGCCGGCCGAGTAGCGCACGGCCTTCTCGAGGGCCGCGCTCAGCGAAGGATTGCCGGCGGTGAAGCTCTCCAGCGAGCAGTGCTCGTAGCGCGGCGGGATGCGGCAGGCGGACAGGAAGCCTTCGCCGCGGCCCGCGGTGGGCCGGCGGCAGGCGCACGGCTCCGCGAAGTCCCGCTCGCCGCGCTGGACGATCGTGAAGCCCGTCCCGCCGCAGACCTCGCAGGGGGACGTCAATTGAGCGCCCCCCGCAGGCCCTGGACCTCGTGGCTGCGCCGGAGCTTTTCCTTGGCCTTGCTCTCGATCTGCCGGATGCGCTCGCGCGAGAGGCCCAGGGACTCGCCGATCTCCTGCAGGGTGCGCGGCTCGTCCCCGTCCAGGCCGAAGCGCAGCTTGATCACCTCGCGCTCCTTCTCGTCCAGATGGGAGACCATGGCCCGCACCTGCTCCTCGAACGAGGTGCGGATCAGCTCCAGCTCCGCGGAGGGCACCGAGCCCTGCTCGAGCACGTCGCCCAGCTCCAGCGTCCCCTCTTCCCCCACCGCGGTGCTGAGCGAGAGGTCCTCGCCCCCGGCCATGAGCAGCGCCTCGACCTCCTTCTTCGACAGCTCCGTCTTCGCGGCCAGCTCGTCGGTGGTGGGCACGCGCTCCAGCTCCACGGTCAGCCGCTGGCGCGCGGTGCCCATCTTCGAGACCTGGCTGGACAGCTTCTGGGGCAGGCGGAACACGCGCATGTGCTCGGAGAGCGCGTGGAAGATGGCCTGGCGCACCCACCACACCGCATAGGAGATGAACTTGACGTTGCGCTCCGGGTCGAAGCGGCGGGCCGCCTCGATGAGGCCCAGCGTCCCCTCGTGGATGAGGTCCAGGAACGACATCCCGAGGCCGCGGTAGCGCTTGGAGTAGGAGACCACGAAGCGCAGGTTGGCCTCCACGAGGCGCTGCAGCGCCTCCTGGTCCCCCATGCGGATGCGCCGGCCCAGCTCCTTCTCGTGCTCCCCGGAGAGCGGCTTGAAGCGGGAGATCTCGCGGATGTACGCGTTCAGGCTGTCGCCGGTGGTGCCCCGCGGCTGCCGCTCCGCGCGGACGCGTCGGGTGGTCTTCCGGGCGCGGGGCTTTGGCTCTCGAGGCATGGCGGGCAGGCTACCGCCAAATTATACGATGCCGGGTCTGCTCAGTACGCGCCGATGAGCTGGCGCCAGCCGTCCCGCGTCACGGGACGGCGCGGGGCGACGGCGGTCCGGGCGCGGGCCGCGGCCGCGGAGGTGCACGATCCGGTCGCCAGGTACTGCAGCCCCTCCGCCAGCGAGGCCTCCGCCGCGTCGCCCAGCTCGTGCTCCAGGTCGTCGGGCGCGGGGCAGTCCGCGGGGATCCCGCCGAAGTAGTCGCCCTCGTTGCGCGCGTTCCGGCCGGTGAAGGCCACCGGGAACAGGATCTTCCCGCAGAAGCGGAAGCCGTATTGTCCGACGGGCTTGCCGTAGGTACGGTCGCCGACGACGGTGACGGGCATGAAGGGCCGGAGGCTGTTGATCACCAGCTCGCTGGCCGAGGCCGAGGACCGCGTCGCGATCACCACCAGCCGCGAGAGGTTCAGGGAGTTGGCCAGCGCGGGGAACAGCAGCGACATGTCCCGGAACGAGTTCTTGTCGTTGTGCACGAAGCGGACGAAGGTCTGCTGGGCGGTGGCGGCGCCCCCGATCTCCCCGCCCAGCTGCTGGGCCACCGAGACCAGGCCGCCGCCGTTGTAGCGCAGGTCCAGCACCAGCTCCGTCGCGCCCTCCGCGCGCAGCTGGTCGAAGGCCGCGGTCAGCGCGGGGACCGACGGGTTGGTGAAGTTGCGGAACATCAGGTAGCCCACCTTGCGCCCGTCCCTATCGAGGACCCGCGTCCCCGACACCGTGGGGATGGTCACCAGCCGCTTGGTCAGCCGGACCTCGCCTTCCGCGCCGGCGAGGTCGCGGAAGCGGACCAGCGCCGAATAGCCGATCTCGCTGGGCCCGAACGCGCCCCCGATCTCGCCGCTCGCGACGAGGTCCGCCACCGAGACGCCGTTGAGGGCCACGATACGGTAGCCGCGGTGCAGGCCCGCCTCGGAGCCCGGGCTGTCGGGATAGACCTCGGTCAGGCGAAGGTCCTGGCCCTCGAACTTCAGGCCGATGCCGAAGCCGATGAACTGGCTGTCCGAGAAGAACGCGTCGCTGCTGGACTCGGTCGCGATGTAGCTGAAGGTCTCGTCGAGCGGCCGGTAGCGCACCGCGTCCAGGTACGCCTCCGGCGACGGGAAGAGCGCGCTGTTGGTATCGGGCAGCTCCCGGTACCACAGGTAGAACTCCTCCAGCGTGTTCCGGACGAAGAGGTTCTGCCCCGGGATCGTGCAGTCCGTCTGCGCGCGCGCCGCGGGCGCCAGGGCCAGCGCCGCCAGCACCAACAGGAGGGCCACCGAACAGCGCCTGCGTCTCATCGCGGAAAGGATACCACCGACCATGGGATCGAGGTCCTAGGACCAATGGCCAATGGACAGGCGCGCGGGGCGGAGGCTATTTTCGGAACGGCCCCGGACGGAGCGGAGCGGAAAGGACGCGTCGTCCACCCGCGTCGTTCCCCCTCCTCTCGTCCTCACCTGCGCCGTGTCCGTCCGGGCCGTGCGCCCGCGCAAGGTCGCGGACGTCAGCGCCTCTCCGGCGCCTTGACGATCATGGCCGGCGGCACCTTGACCAGGGCCTGCTCCAGCTTCTCGGAGAGCCCCTCCTCGGTCCCCCGGCGGAGCTCCTCGCGGACCTGGCCGAGGAACTCGTTCAGGTCCGCCTGCATCTGCTCCATCTTGCGCCGCATGTTCAGGATGATCTCGATGCCGGCCAGGTTCACGCCCAGGTCGCGGGTCAGGTTCAGGATCACCTCGAGCTGCTTCAGGTCCTCGTCGGAGTACAGCCGGGTGTTGCCCTCCGTGCGGGACGGCTTCAGCAGGCCCTCCCGCTCGTACAGGCGCAGCGTCTGCGGATGGATGCCGTAGCTCTTGGCCACGACGCTGATCATGTAGTACTTGCCCTTGTCGGGCGCCTTGCGCTCGGCCGGCGTCGTCTCCCCGCGGGCGCGGCGGCCGCGCGGCACGTCAGGCCTTCCCGCCGGAGGCGCGCCCGGCCGCCGCCGCCACCGCGTGGCGCGGGTCGTGCGGGTTGCGCCGCGCGAACTCCCGCAGCAGCTCGCGGCTCTGCTCGTCCTCCACCGTCGGCACCCAGATCCGCACCTCGACGTAGAGGTCGCCGCGGGCCTTCTGGCCCAGGAGCGGCGCGCCGCGCTTGCGCAGCCGGAAGCGCTGGCCGTTCTGCGTTCCCGCCGGCACCTCGATCGTGACCGGGCCTGCGGGCGTGGGGACGTCGACGTGCGCGCCCAGTGCCGCCTCCGTGATGGTCACGGGCAGCACCATCCGCAGGTCGTCTCCCTCGCGGTGGAAGAGCGGATGGGCCTCCACCTCGCAGACCAGGACGAAGTCGCCGGGCCGCCCGCCGCGGCGGCCGGCGTTGCCCATCCCCGGGACGCGGATGCGGGCGCCGCTGGCCACGCCGGACGGGATCTCCACGTCCAGCCAGTCGCTCTGCATCAGGCGGCCCTCGCCCCCGCAGCGGCCGCAGGCCCGCCGGCTCACCACGCCGGAGCCGCCGCAATCCGCGCAGCGCCGGGAGAAGATCATCCGGCCGCGGCGGCTGCGCAGCTGGCCGGCCCCGCCGCAGCGCGCGCACCGCGACGGCTCCACCGGCGTCTGCCCCGCTCCCATGCAGGCGCCGCAGTGGGCCAGCCGCGTGACGTGGACCCGGCGGTGGGTCCCCGAGAGCGACTCCGCGAAGCTCACCTCCGCGCGCTGCTCGAGGTCCTCCCCCCGGACGGCGTCGCTCTCCGCGCGGTCGCGCGTGCGCAAGACTCCGTCGAGGATCTCGCGGAAGTCCGCCGCGCCCATCCGCACCTCGGCCGAGAAGTCGAAGCCCTCGAAGCCGACGTCGGGCGCCAGGGCGGGCTCGCGGGCGGCGGGGCCTCCGCGGTCGTACTCCGCGCGCCGCTGTGGATCGGCCAGGACCGCAAAGGCCTCCGAGACCACGCGGAACCGCTCCGCGGCCGCGGGATCGCCGGGGTTCAGGTCGGGATGGATCTGCCGCGCGCGCTTCTGGTAGGCGCGCCGGACCTCCGCCAGCGTCGCGCTGCGTCGCACGCCCAGCACCGCGTAGAAGTCCACGACGGTCACGCGCTACTCCTTGTCCACGACCTCGGCGTCGATCACGTCGCCTTCCTTCCCGGTCTCCGTCTTGGGCGCCTCGGCGCCTCCCGCCTGCGGCTCGCCCGCCGCCGTCTTCTGGTAGAGCACCTCGGCCAGGCGATGCGAGACGCGCGTCAGCTCCTGCAGCGCGGCCTCGATCTTCTCCGCCCCTCCCTGCTCCGACGCCTTGCGCGCCTCCTCCAGGGCCTTCTCGGCGGCGGCCACGTCGGCCTCGGGCAGCTTCTCCTTGTTCTCGCGGAGCGTCTTCTCCGTGGCGTAGATCAAGGCGTCCGCGCGGTTGCGGGCCTCGATCTCCTTCTGCCGCTCGATGTCCTCGGCGGCGTGGGCCTCGGCCTCCTTGACCATCCGCTCCACCTCGTCCTTGGCCAGGCCCGACGAGGAGGTGATGGTGATGGCCTGGGTCTTGCCGGTGCCGCGGTCCTTCGCGGAGACGTTGACGATCCCGTTGGCGTCGATGTCGAACGTGACCTCGATCTGCGGCACGCCCCGCGGCGCGGGCGGTATCCCGGAGAGCTGGAACTTGCCCAGCGTGCGGTTGTCGCGGGCCAGGGGCCGCTCGCCCTGCAACACGTGGATCTCCACGCTGGGCTGGCTGTCGGAGGCGGTGGAGAAGACCTCGGCCCGCTTGGTGGGGATGGTGGTGTTGCGCTCGATGAGCCGGGTGGCCACGCCGCCCAGGGTCTCGATCCCGAGCGAGAGCGGCGTGACGTCGAGCAGCAGCAGGTCCTTGACGTCGCCTGAGAGCACGCCGGCCTGGATGGCCGCGCCCACCGCCACCACCTCGTCGGGGTTCACGCCCTTGTGCGGCTCCTTGCCGAAGTAGTCCTTCACCAGCTGCTGGACCTTGGGGATGCGCGTGCTGCCGCCCACCAGCACCACCTCGTGGATGTCCTTGGGCTCCATGCCCGCGTCCTTCAGGCACTGGCGCACCGGGCCCATGGTCCGCTCCAGCAGATCGGCGACGAGCTGCTCCAGCTTGGACCGCGTGAGCTTCAGGGCCAGGTGCTTGGGGCCGGAGGCATCGGCGGTGACGAAGGGCAGGTTGATCTCGGTCTCCATGGTCGTCGACAGCTCGACCTTGGCCTTCTCCGCGGCCTCCTTCAATCGCTGGAGCGCCATCTTGTCCTTCGAGAGGTCGATCCCCTGGTCCTTCTTGAACTCGGCCACGATCCAGTCGATGACCCGCTGGTCGAGGTTGTCGCCGCCCAGGTGGGTGTCGCCGTTGGTGGCCTTCACCTCCACCACGCCCTCGCCCACCTCGAGCACCGAGATGTCGAAGGTGCCGCCGCCGAAGTCGTAGACGGCGATCGTCTCGTC
>Ga0068859_100004832_pt1 | contig 13719 bp, 10 predicted proteins | sample KBSSwiS22_FD_66585 | JGI IMG/M metagenome (GOLD analysis project Ga0068859, IMG submission 66585) | Switchgrass rhizosphere microbial communities from Kellogg Biological Station, Michigan, USA - KBS Switchgrass S2-2 | ecosystem: Host-associated > Plants > Roots > Rhizosphere > Soil ... | reverse complement strand
TTCCAGGTGCATGCGGTGACCGAGGGCACCGACGCCCAGGCGCAGGTCTCTGTACGGCTGGAGGAGGATGGGCGGATCGCCACGGGCCAAGCGGCGGACACCGACACCTTGACCGCGTCGGCGAAGGCCTACGTCAACGCGCTGAACAACCTCTTCGCGCGCAAGGAGAAGAGCGCCCCGGGCGCCAAGATCGCCAGCGGCTTCTGAGCCGCCGCTCTCCTTCAGCCCCGCCGACCTGCCGCGGCCCGCGGTGAAGCGGGCCGCGTCCGCGATCGCGCGTCCGTGGAACGAGCCCCACGCGAGGTTCTCATGCTGTGGATCCCCCTGACGATGGCGGCCGCGCCGCTGCAGGTGGCGCGCAACGCCCTGCAGCGCGGGCTGGTGGGCGACGCCGGGCCTTGGGGCGCGGCGCTGGTGCGCTTCCTGTTCGGGCTGCCGTTCTCGCTGGCGATCTTCGCGGCGGCGGCTGTCCTGACCCCTGACGCCCATCCCGACTTTCAGGCCCGTTTCTGGATCGCAGCGGCGCTTGGGGCGCTGGCGCAGGTGATGGCGACCGCGTCGCTGCTGGTGGCCATGCGGCGCGCAGGCTTCGGAGTGGCGACGGCCATGCAACAGTCGTCGCTCCCTTTCGCAGCGGTGTTCGGGCTCGCCACCGGCGACCAGCTGAGCGGCTTGGCCTGGGCCGGTGTCGCCTCGGCGACGGCGGGCCTGGTGATTCTCTCGTGGCCGCGGCAGGCGCAACCGCAAGGCGCGTTGACCGGGGCTCTCCTGGGCCTCGCGTCGGGGGCCGCTTTCGCCGTAGCGCTGAACGCTTACCGCGCGTCGGGCCTGGCGCTCGAGCCGGCGCACCCGATCTATGCGGGAACCGCAGGGGTGTGCGTCGCCCAGGCGCTGCAGTCGCTGACCCTGGTCGCGGTGCTCGGCGCGACACGACCCAGCGCGCTCGGCGTCGTCATGAGATCGTGGCGATCATCGCTGGGCGCAGGCATCTTCGGCTCCGGCGGCTCCGCCTGCTGGTTCGCGGCGCTGGCGCAGGCGCCGGCCGCCGCGGTGCGCGCCGTGGGCGTGGTCGAGATCCCGGTCGCGGCGCTGGCCGGGGCGCGTCTGTTCAAGGAGCGGATGACGGTCCGCCAGATGCTGGGCGCGGCCCTCGCGGCGGCCGGGGTGGTGGCCACGGCCCTCGGTTGACCGTACGCGCCTGCGACGACCGGTCGCGCGGCTAAACCGGCGCGCGACGCGCGATGTTCGCGCAACGCGACGGCGAGGCTGGAATTCGTTAACCATCGCCCGGTAACACTGTGTCGAGGCCCTGAGTCGGGGGTGGGTTTTCCCCCCTCGCGCCCAGGGAGTCGCAGACGTCCTTTAAGCCTTGAAATGAACCCATTAGCAGGGCAGAGGACGGCAGTTCTTTTAGGTGAATGCTGAAGGGCCCCGGGGGGCGGTGATTCGGCGTTCGCAGTCCCTTCAAAGCCCCTCATTGCTCAGGGCCCTGCATGATCTCGTCCCTCTTCGGCGCCATCTCGAACGATATCGCCATCGACCTCGGTACGGCCAACACGCTCATCTACATGAAGGGCAAGGGCATCGTGCTGAACGAGCCGTCGGTGGTGGCGCTGCGCAACGTCGGGGGGCGCAAGGTCGTCCACGCGGTGGGCATCGAGGCCAAGCAGATGCTGGGCCGCACGCCGGGGCACATGGAGGCGATCCGCCCCATGCGCGACGGCGTGATCGCCGACTTCGAAGTCGCCGAAGAGATGATCAAGTATTTCATCCGCAAGGTTCACAACCGAAAGGGCTTCGTGAATCCGAAGGTCATCGTCTGCGTGCCGTCGGGCGCGACAGCGGTGGAACGGCGGGCGATCAACGATTCCTGCTTGAACGCCGGCGGTCGCCGCGTGGGCCTGATCGACGAACCGATGGCCGCGGCGATCGGCGCCGGGCTGCCGATCCATGAACCCACGGGTTCGATGGTGGTCGACATCGGCGGCGGCACGACCGAGGTGGCCGTGCTCTCCCTGTCCGGCATCGTCTATTCCCGCTCGGTGCGGGTGGGCGGCGACAAGATGGACGAGGCGATCATCTCGTACATGCGCCGCAACCACAATTTGCTGATCGGCGAGACCACCGCCGAGCGGATCAAGAAGGAAATCGGCACCGCCCGGGCGCCGGCCGACGGCGAGGGCCTGTCCATCGAAGTGAAGGGCCGCGACCTGATGCAGGGCGTGCCGCGGGAAGTTCGAATCAGCGAGAAGCAAGCTTCCGACGCCCTCGCCGAGCCGGTGGGGCAGATCGTCGACGCGGTGAAGATGGCGCTGGAGGCGACGCCGCCTGAACTCGCGTCAGACATCGCCGACAAGGGCATCATGCTGACCGGCGGCGGTGCGCTGCTCCGCGGCCTCGACGCCGAGATCCGCGACCACACCGGCCTGCCGGTGACGGTGGCTGACGACCCGCTGTCGTGCGTGGCGCTGGGGTGCGGCAAGGTGCTCGAACATCCGAAGTGGATGAAAGGCGTTCTTGAGAGCACGCTCGCTTAGGATATGCGAATCGCCCGGCTGACGGGGGCGCCGGGATCCTCAGGCGATCGCGTGGAGACGGTTATAGGTGTCGTTTCGCGACAACCCCCTTGGTGAAATCAAGGTCCCGCTGACCTGGACCGCCGGTGTGGCGGTCATCGTCGCGATCGTCGTTGCGATCACGCTGCTGGCGACAGACCGGCGCGGGGTGATTCAGGCCGAAGCCTACGGCGTGACGCGCAAGGCCGCGGACGCCGTCGCCACGCCGGTGGGCGGGGTGTTGTCGACGCCCGTGCGTTGGGTGGGCGACGGCGTCGACACCGTGCGGAGCTATTTCTTCGCCATATCGGAGAACCGTCGCCTGAAGGCGGAGCTGGAGGAGGCGCATGAGTGGCGCGACGCCGCGCTGGCGCTGCGCAACACCAACGAGCGCTATAGGGTCCTGCTCGGCCTGAAGACCGATCCGCCGATACCGATGGTTTCGGCGCGGATCGTGACAGACGCCCGCGGACCCTTCGCGAACACGCGCCTGGCCAACGCCGGCTCCGAAATGGGCGTGAAGACCGGCTATCCGGTGATGAGCGAGAACGGGCTCGTCGGCCGCGTGATCGGGGTGACCACGGGGGCCAGCCGGGTCCTGCTGCTCACCGACGTCGCGTCGAGAACGCCGGTGATGATCGACCGGACCAACGCCCGCGCCATCCTGACAGGCGACAGCGGGCCCAACCCGAGGCTGGATTACCTGCGCGGCCAGAATCCGGTCCGTTCCGGCGACCGGGTCGTCACCTCCGGCGACGGAGGCGTGCTGCCGCGAGGTCTGCCCGTGGGCGTCGCCGCCAAGGGTCTGGACGGCCGCTGGCGCGTCGTCCTGTCGTCCGATGCGGCGCCCGTGGATTTCGTGCGCATCCTGAAGTTCGAGGACTTCTCCCAGCTCGTCGACCTGAAGCGGCTGGACGAAATTTCGGTGCCGCCCCCCAGCATGCCGGTGAATGCATCCGTCGGCGTGACGGCCGGCGCCGGCGTACCGAAGCCAGCTCCGGCTCCGGCCGCGGGGCTTGCGGCGGCCCCGAAGCCAACGGCCGCGCCTGCAGCGTCGGCGAGCGTTTCCAGCGTCGCACCCAAGGCCGCTGGCGCTGTCGCCCAAAAGCTTGCCGGCGCCGCACCGGCGCCCGCTGCGTCCAAGACCGCCCCGGCGACAACGTCGAAGCCGCCCGTCGCTAGCGCCAAGCCTGCTTCGCCGCCGACAACCCCCGCGGCGCCGAAGTCCGCCACGGGCGCCGCCGCGAAGCCGGCGGCCACGGCGGCGAAACCGAATGGAACGCCGACGACGGCGTCCGCGGCGTCCAAGGCCGCCTCGAAACCCTCCGCTGAGCCGGCCAAGGCGACGGAAGCGACGAAGGCTTCGGCTGCGCCGAAGGCCGCGTCGGAACCTGCGACAAAATCCACGGCTTCTCCGGCGAAGCCCGCCACCGCGCCCGCGACGTCGAAAGCCACGACGAGCGCCACGTCGAAACCAGCCGCGAAGCCCGCGGCTTCATCGACCAACGCAACGGCTCCAGCGGCGAAGCCCGCTTCCGCGCCCGCGGCGAAGGCGGGTTCGACGCCACCCTCGAAGTCCGCCACCACAGCCGCGAAGGCGACCCCGCAGCCTGTTCCGACGGACCGGACGTCCGCGCCGCCGTCGGCGAAGACGGCGACGCCGGCGAAGAAGAAGACAGAGGAGCCGCCGCAATGAGCGGGGCAGGGGGCAATCTCCTCGCCTGGCAGTGGATCGGCGTGCCGTTCGCCGCCTGCATCTTCTGGACGATCCTGTTCGCAGTTCCCCTAAGGGTCTTTGGTCTTCACCTTCCCGAACCGGTTTTCGCGGTGTGGCCGGCGTTCGCCTGGGCGATGATCCGACCGTCGATCATCGCGCCCGTCGCCGTGCTGCTGCTGGGGCTGTTTCTGGACATCTTCTGGGGCGGCCCGTTCGGTTTATGGGCGCTGTCGCTGCTCGTCGCCTATGGCGTCGTGCTGAGCGCCCGGAGCATGATGATCGGACAAAGCGACGTCGCGCTGGTCATCTGGTACGCGGTCGTCACCGCGCTCGCGTTCGCCGTCGGTACGTTGGTCACGATGATAAAGACCCAAGCGATTCCAAATCTCTACAGCGTGCTTTGGCAATTCGCTGCTACAATCGTCCTCTATCCTTTCGCCCAACGTCTGATCGAGCGTTTCGAAGACGCCGACGTCCGTTTCCGGTAGGGCCACCGCCATGGCGCAGCCAGCCATCTTCTTCGCCGAGGTGAACGAAAAGCAGGGCGTGTTCCACCGGCGCGCGTTCCTGATGGGCGGGTTCGCCGGACTGGGCATGCTGGCCCTGGGCGCCCAGCTCGCGAGGCTGCAGCTCGTCGAAAACCAGCGCTACGAGAAGCTCTCGGCGTCCAACCAATTCAATTTCAAGCTCGTGCCGCCGCCGCGCGGCCTGATCCTGGATCGCAACGGCGCCGTGCTGGCGTCCAACCGGCCGAACTTTCGGCTGCTCGTGGTTCGCGACAAGGGTCTCGATACGCCCTCCACCCTGAAGACGCTGGCGACCTTCGTGCCGCTCGACGACGATCGCCAGACCCGCCTGCTGCGCGAGTTCTCCCGTACGCCGCGTCGCGTTCCCGTGGCGGTCATGGAGGACATGACCTGGGACCAGTTTTCCGCAATCAATGTCCGGGCGCCGGAGCTTCCCGGCGTCACCGCCGACATGGGGGAGGTGCGGGTCTATCCCCACGGCGGCGCCTTCGCCCATGTGATCGGCTACGTGGCCAAGGTGAACAAGGACGACCTGACGCCGACAGGCCCGAACTCCGACCCCATCATGCTCAATCCGGGCTTCCGAATCGGCAAGCAGGGCGTGGAGAAGGCCTTCGATATCGACCTGCGAGGGCGCCCGGGGGCCAAGAAGGTCGAGGTCGACGCCAACGGTCACGAGGTACGCCAGGATCCGGACGGAGACATCCGCGCCATCCCCGGCAAGGAGATCGTGCTCACCCTGGACCTTGATATCCAGTTGCGCGCCGAGGAGGTGTTCGGCGCGGAGAGTGGCGCGGCGGTGATGATGGACATCCGCAACGGCGACGTCCTTTGCATGTTCTCCGGCCCGAGCTTCGACGCCAACCGGTTCGTGAAGGGCTTGAGCGGTGCGGAGTACCGCGCCCTGGCCGAGTACGAACGCAAACCGCTGTTCAACAAGGCGCTAACCGCCACCTACCCGCCGGGGTCGACTTTCAAGATGATGGTCGCTCTGACCGCGCTGGAAGCCGGCGTGGACCCCAACCGCACCTATGTCTGCAACGGGTCATGGTCGTTCGGCCGCGTCTGGCACTGCGACGCCCACCACGGCGTGCAGAACATGAAGAGCGCGATCGCCACGTCCTGCGACATCTTCTTTTACCAGACGGCCCTTGGGCTGGGGCCGGACAGGATCGCGGCGGTGGCGCGCAAGTTCGGCCTGGGCGAGATCTTCGACATCGGCATTCCAGGGCAGAAGAAGGGCCTGGTCCCTGATACGGCCTACAAGCGCCGCGCTTTCAAGAAGGATCCTGTCTGGCACCCCGGCGAGACGCCCAGCATGGGCATCGGCCAGGGCTACACGCACCTCAACCCGCTGCAGCTTTGCGTGATGGTGTCGCGCATCGCCAACGGCCAGAAGGCGCTGCACCCGCGCCTGATCCGCTCCATCGGCGGTGTCGAACAGAAGAGCGGCTCGGAGTGGGGCGACCTCGAGGTGGACAAGGCTCATCTTCACTTCGTGCGTGAATCGATGGCGGCGGTGACCACCGTCGGCACGGCGGCGCGCGTGGCGGATCTGGGCCTGGGCGACATCAAGATGGCGGGCAAGACCGGAACCGCGCAGGCCTACAACTACGGCGGCGGCCGCGGCGTTCACGGCACCGCGGGCGAATGGAGGCTGCGCGACCACGCCTGGTTCGTCGCGTTCGCGCCCTATGACGCACCGCGCTACGCCTGTTCGGTCCTGGTCGAGCATGGCGGGTTCGGCGCCGCCGCGGCCGCGCCGCGCGCCCGCGAGATCATGCGAGTGGCCCTGTTGAAGGACCCCGAGATCCGCGCCCGGATCGAGCGGCCGCTGCCGATGCCGGTGCTCGATCCCAATGCGCCCGACGAGGGTGCGCCGCCGCCGCCGCCGTCACCCATCGCCTCGACGCCGCCGGTCGGGGCCCCGACATGACCGTTTCCGCCCTCACGCGTCCCGGCGAACGCGAACGTCCGCTCATCAAGCTCAGCGAGATCGACTGGTTTTTTTGCCTGGTGCTGTGCCTGATCTCGGGCGCCGGGGCGCTGATGCTGTTCTCGATCGCCGGGTCGTCGTGGACGCCCTGGGCTGCGCCGCACCTGATCCGGTTCGGACTCTGCTTCCTGCTGATGGTGGTGCTGGCGATCATCGACATCCGGGTGTGGTTCGCGCTCGCCTATCCGATCTATGGCGTCGGCCTGCTGCTGCTGGTCGCCGTGGCGGCGGTGGGTGAGGTGTCCATGGGCGCGCAGCGTTGGCTCGACCTGGGCTTCGTGCGGCTGCAGCCCTCGGAGATCATGAAGATCGGCCTAGTGTTGGCGCTGGGGCGCTTCTACCACGGGGTCTCGGGGCAGAGCGCACGGCTGTCCTGGTGGCTGCTCGTTCCGGCGATTCTGATCGGGGCGCCGGTGGTCCTGGTGCTGCACCAGCCGGACCTGGGCACGGCGATGCTGCTGGCCTTGACCGGCGCGGGCATGGTCATCCTGGCCGGGCTGTCGTGGCGGATCATCGTCGCCGCCGTGGCGGCGGCGGCGGCGGCGATCCCACCGATCGTGATGTTCGTGCTGCACGAGTATCAGCGGCAGCGGGTGCTGAACTTCCTCAATCCCGAGAGCGACCCGTCCGGTTCGGGCTATCACGCCCTGCAGTCGAAGATCGCCTTGGGATCCGGCGGGCTGCTCGGCAAGGGCTATGGACTGGGCTCGCAGAGCCAGCTCAACTTCCTGCCCGAAAAGCAGACCGACTTCATCTTCGCCGCGCTGGCCGAGGAGTTCGGGTTCGTCGGCTGCGTCTCGGTGCTGCTGCTCTACGCCGCCGTGATCTTCATGGCGCTGCGCACCGCCTATATCGCCCACAGCCATTTCGGCCGGCTGTCGGCCGCCGGCATGACCATCACGTTCACGCTCTACGTCATGATCAACGGCGCGATGACCATGGGCCTGGCGCCCGTGGTGGGCGTGCCGATGCCGCTGTTGTCCTACGGCGGCACGGTGATGCTGACGGTGATGATCGGCTTCGGCCTCGTGCAGTCCGTGCGGATCCACCGCTACGCCGAAGTCACCAGCGGCAAGGGTTCGCTGGTTTAGGTCAGAGGCTGTAGGCTTGGTCGGTGGCGCGGACGAGGGCGTCGACGACCCCAGGCTCGGTGGAGGCGTGACCGGCGTCCCAGACCACTTCGAAGCGCGCCTCCGGCCACGCGGTCTTCAGCCGCCAGGCCGCGTCCATGGGCGTGACGACGTCGAAACGCCCCTGCACGATCCAGCCGGGCGTGTTCCGCAGGACCTGGGTGTTGTTGAGCAGCCACCCGTCCTCGGGGAAGAAGCCGCCATTGGCGAAGAAATGGCATTCGATACGCGCGAAGGCGATGGCGAAGTCGATCTCGTTGAATTTCGAGGGCCGGGCTTCGGGCCCGCGGATCGAGATGGTGTCGCCCTCCCATTGGCTCCAGGCCGCGGCGGCTTCGGCCTGGACACGCCGGTCGGGGTGGGTCAGCCGGCGGTGATAGGCGCTCACCATGTCGCCGCGCTCCTCCGGCGGAATGGGCGCGCAGAACCTGGCCCAGGCGTCTGGGAACAGCATCGAGGCGCCTTCCTGGTAGAACCAGCGAAGCTCGCGCTGGGTCAGCAGAAACACGCCGCGCAGGATCAGGGACTCGACGCGATCCGGATGTGTGATGGCGTAGGCGAGCGCGAGCGTCGATCCCCAGGATCCGCCGAACACCGCCCACTTCTCCACGCCGAGATGGACGCGCAGCCGTTCGATGTCCTCGATGAGGGCCCAGGTGGTGTTGTCCTCCAGACTGGCGTTCGGGCGCGAGCGGCCGCAGCCGCGCTGGTCGAAAAGGACCATCCGCCAGCGCTTCGGATCGAAGAACCGGCGCATGGTCGGGTTGATGGCGCCGCCTGGGCCGCCGTGCAGGATCACGCACGGCTTGCCGTCGCGCAGCCCGCACTCCTCGTAGAAGATCTCATGGCGACCGCCGGTCGGAAGCCAGCCGTAGGCGAGGGGTTCGGTCTCGGGATAGAGCCCGCGCCGGTGAACCGATGAGGACACGGTCGGGGCGGGTGGGGTACGTTCCATCGTGACTAGTCTACTTCCGGAATGGACGCTGTCGCCAGCCTGAGGACCGAAACAAACCGCGCGACGCAAGATCGCCGCGTAAATGATCGGGACGGCCCGCGGGCGAACCTCTATGCGATTAGCCGGTGACGGTGAACGATTCCGCAAAGGCAGGCGCGACGGCCCCGCGCGCAGGCGAGGCTTCGGTTCCGCCGACGCCGTGGGGCACGGTGATTCTCCTGGGCGCCCTGACGGCGTTTGCGCCGCTGTCGCTCGATCTCTATCTCCCCAGCCTTCCCACCATCGGCCGAAGCCTGGGCGCCGGCAGCGCCGGGACGCAGGCCACCGTGGCGAGCTTCATCCTGGGCATGGCGGTGGGCCAGCTCTTCTACGGCCCGGCGTCGGATCGGCTTGGCCGCAAGCCCGCGGTGCTGGCCGGCGTGCTGATCTACGTCGTCGCCTCGGCGGTTTGCGCCCTGTCGGATTCCATCGAGGTCCTGATCGCGGCGCGCTTTGTGGAGGCGCTGGGCGGCTGCGCCGGTGCGGTGGTGGCGCGGGCCATGGTGCGCGACCGGTTTGGACCCACGGAAACGGCGCAGATGCTGTCGCTCATGATGCTGATCATGGGGGTCGCGCCGGTCCTGGCGCCGGTGGCCGGAGGCTACGTCCTGACCGCTTGGGGCTGGCGCGCCTGTTTCTGGATCCTGACGGCGTTCGGCGTGACGATAGCCGCGGCCGTGGTGCTGCGCATGAAGGAATCGCGGTCGGCGGCGACGCTGGCGCAGGCGCGGAGCGAGCACCCGCTGCGCGCCTACCTGGCGGTCCTCGGCCGCCGGAAGATCCTGGGCTACAGCCTCTGCAGCGCGCTGAACGGGGCGATGTTCTTCACCTACCTGTCCTGCGCCGCCGAACTGATCATCGAGCAATACGGGGTTTCGCCCGCCCATTTCGGCTGGGTGTTCGGCGCCAACGCGGCGGCGCTCATCGGCGCCAGCCAGGTGAACCGTCACCTGCTGCGGCGCATGACCGCCGACCAGGTGCTGGTCCGCGCGGGCCTGGCCGCGACGATCCTGGCGGGACTGATGGCGACGGCGACCGTGGTCGGCCTCGATGGGCCCTGGGTGGTGCTGCCGCTGTTGTTCGTGCTCCTGGGCAGCTACGGCTTCCTGCAGGGCAACACCATGGCTGGCGCCCTCAACGCCGATCCCTCGCGGGCGGGGACCATCTCGGCCCTGCTCGGCGCGGCGGGATTCGCCGCCGGCGCGCTGGCGGCGAGCGTCACGGCGGCGTTCAGCGACGGCACCCCCCGCCCGATGGCCATCACCATGTTCGTGGCCCAGCTCGGATCGATGAGCGCCCTGCGGTGGCTTGCGCTTCGCCCTCAGCGCTGAGCCGGATCGACCCCTCGCGCGGCCCAGACCAGCGTCGCCCAGCCCGCCAGGAAGAGGAGGCCGCCGATCGGCGTCACCGCGCCCAGCCAGCGCGGCGCACCGAGCGCCAGGGCGTACAATGACCCGGAGAACAGAACGACGCCGGATAGGAAGAAGGCCGGGGCGAACCGGGCTCGTCGGGCGCCGATCTGCATGAAGGTGGCGCTGGCGAAACTCGCCATGGTGTGCATGAAGCCGTAGTTGGCGCCGGTGCGCAGCAGCTCCTTGGCGACAGGATCTCGGACCCCATGGGCGGCGAACGCGCCGACGGCGACGGCGACAAACCCGCCCGCGGCGGCGAGCGTCATCCAGGTGCGGCGGGTCCAGACCATGATCATTGCTTGGCTTGCGTTGCTGGCCGGCGACCATACGCCCAGCCTGGGCGGCGACAAGGAGCTTGGCCATGAGGTGGGGGATCGCCCTCGCGATGGGCGCGGGGGCGGCGATCGCGGGCGGCGGCGCCCAAGCAGCGTGCTTGAGCGTCAAGGCGCCGGTGACGCGACCCCGGCGCGTGGGCGCCGCGGCGGCAGGCTTGCGATCCGCACCGACGCGCCGAGAATGCGCGCCTCGCTGGAGGAAACCACATGCGCGCACTGCAAGTCGCCGAGCCCTGGGGCGTCGAAAACCTGAAGGTGGTGGAGCTGCCGGCTCCGACGCCGGGCCCAGGCCAAGTGCTCATCCGGATAAAGGCCGCCTCGCTCAACTTTCGCGACCTGATGATGGTGAGCAGCGGCGGCACCCGAGCCGGCGCCTTGGCCGGGCCTATGATCCCGCTCTCGGACGGCTGCGGCGTCGTCGAGGGCGTGGGCGAGGGCGTGACCCGCGTCGCGGTGGGCGACCGGGTGTCGTCGCTCTTCTACCAGACCTGGATCTCCGGGCCTCCGACGCCGGAGCAGATCAGGGGCCAGTTGGGCGCGCCCATTCCAGGCGTGGCGCGGGAGTTCGCCGTCTACAGCCAGGACGGGGTCTCGAAGGTCCCCGACTATCTGACCGACCAGGAGGTCGCCACGCTGCCCTGCGCCGCGCTCACCGCCTGGCGAGCGATGTTCGTGGATGCGGACCTGTCGCCGGGCGACACCGTCGTGCTGCAGGGCACCGGCGGCGTGTCGATCTTCGGCTTGCAATTCGCCAAGGCGGCCGGAATGCGCGCCATCATCACCTCGTCATCCGACGCCAAGCTGGAGCGTGCGAAGGCGCTGGGCGCGGACGTGACCATCAATTACCGGACGACGCCGGACTGGGGGAAGGCCGTCAAGGCGGCCACGAACGGTCGCGGGGCGGACCTGGTGCTCGAGGTTGGCGGTCCCTCGACGCTCGCCATGAGCATGCGCGCCGTGCGGTTCGCCGGACACATCGCCATCATCGGTTCGGTCGGCGGCGTCGCCGAGGGCTTCAACGCCACGGCGCTGATCGGCAATTCGGCGCGGCTGCAGGGCCTGTCGGTAGGCTCGCGCGACATGTTCGAGTCCATGTGCCGCTTTATCGACCTGAGCCGGCTCAAGCCCGTCGTGGACAAGGTGTTTCCCATGGAGGATGCGGTCGCCGCCTTCTCCGCCATGAAGGCCGGCGACCAGTTCGGGAAGATCGTTCTGACGTTCTGAGCCCTCCGTCAGATTCGGGGATCGATGCTGTCGTCGAGTTTAGCGGCGATGAGCTCGGCGGCTTCCTCGGGGGATGTGGCGGTGGTGTCGATGTGGATCTCGGGGTGCTCGGGGGCTTCGTAGGGGGAGTCGATGCCGGTAAAGTTCTTGAGCTGTCCGGCGCGGGCCTTCTTGTAGAGCCCTTTCACGTCGCGCCGCTCCGCCTCGGCCAGCGGGGTGTCGACGAACACCTCGACGAACTCCCCTTCGCCCATCAAGTCCCGGGCGAGCCTGCGCTCGGCCCGGAACGGCGAGATGAAGCTGACCAGCACGATGAGGCCGGCGTCGACCATCAGCCTGGCCACCTCGGCGACGCGGCGGATGTTCTCCACCCGGTCGGCGTCGGTGAAGCCCAGGTCCTTGTTGAGGCCGTGGCGGACGTTGTCGCCGTCGAGGATGTAAGTGTGGCGGCCGTTGGCCAGCAGGCGCTTTTCCACCAGGTTGGCGATGGTCGACTTGCCGGAGCCGGAGAGGCCGGTCAGCCACACCACCCGGCCGGTCTGGCCCTTCTGCTGGGCGCGGGCTTGTTTGTCGACATCGAGGGCCTGCCAGTGGACGTTCTGCGAGCGGCGCAGGGCGAAGTGCAGCATTCCGGCGCCGACCGTGCGGTTGGAGATCCGGTCGATGAGGATGAAGCCGCCGAGGTCGTGGTTGTCGACGTAAGGGTCGAAGGCGATGGGGGCGTCCAGGCTGAGGTTGCAGACGCCGATCTCGTTGAGCTCCAGGCGCTTGGCGGCCAGCTTCTCCAGGGTGTTGACGTTGACCTTGTACTTGGGCTCGGTGACGCTGGCGCCGACGGTGCGGGCGGCGAGCTTCAGGAGGTAGGGGCGGCCGGGCAGCAGCGGCTCGTCGTCCATCCACACCAAGGTGGCCTCGAACTGGTCGGCGACCTGCGGCGGCTCGCCCGAAGCGGCCAGCACGTCGCCGCGGGAGACGTCGATCTCGTCGGTCAGCGTCAGCGTCACCGACTGGCCGGCGACGGCCTGGGGAAGGTCTCCGTCGTGGGTGACGATGCGGGCCACCCGGCTCTCGCGGCCGGAGGGCAGGGCCTTGAGCTTGTCGCCGGGCTTGACGGTCCCCGACGAGATGAAGCCGGAGAAACCGCGGAAGTCGAGGTTGGGGCGGTTGACCCACTGCACCGGCATGCGGAACGGCGTATCGCGCAGTACGTCGCCGACCGGCAGGTCCTCCAGGTGCGGCAAAAGGGCTGGGCCCGTATACCAGGGGGCCGCAGCGCTGGACTCGGTGATGTTGTCGCCGCGCAGGGCCGAGACCGGAATGGCGGTGAACTCAGTGATGCCGATCTGGGCGGCGAAGGCGCGGTACTCGGCCAGGATGGCCTCGAAGGTCTCCTGGCTCCAGCCGACCAAGTCCATTTTGTTGATGGCCAGCACCACGTGGCGGATGCCGAGCAGGCTGACCAGGTAGGAGTGGCGCCGGGTCTGGGTCAGCACCCCCTTGCGGGCGTCGATGAGGATCACCGCGGCGTCGGCGGTGGAGGCGCCGGTGACCATGTTGCGGGTGTACTGCTCGTGGCCAGGGGTGTCGGCGACGATGAACTTGCGCTTGTCGGTGGAGAAGAACCGGTAAGCGACGTCGATGGTGATGCCCTGCTCGCGCTCGGCGGCCAGGCCGTCGACCAGCAGCGCGAAGTCGATCTCGCCGCCCTGGGTGCCGACCTTCTTGCTATCGGCTTCGAGCGCCGCCAGCTGGTCCTCGAAGATCATCTTGGAATCGTAGAGCAGCCGGCCGATCAGGGTCGACTTGCCGTCGTCCACCGAGCCGCAGGT
>Ga0068859_100004831_pt1 | contig 13720 bp, 6 predicted proteins | sample KBSSwiS22_FD_66585 | JGI IMG/M metagenome (GOLD analysis project Ga0068859, IMG submission 66585) | Switchgrass rhizosphere microbial communities from Kellogg Biological Station, Michigan, USA - KBS Switchgrass S2-2 | ecosystem: Host-associated > Plants > Roots > Rhizosphere > Soil ... | reverse complement strand
TACAAAGTCGGCCATCATGGTTCTGCCAACGGAACCGACGAAGAATTCATGCAAGCTATGACCCCTCAAATCGCAGTAATTTCTGCCGGCATTCATACACAACACGGTCTCGGAAAATTCCATGGATTTCAATTCGGTCATCCGCGAGAGAACATCGTTGCATTGTTAGAAAGGTTTACGAGTGGAGATCGCGAGCCGGTAGAGGTCTACACCATGCCACGAGTGAAAAAGGTAAAGCACGACAGACAAGTTGAAAAAGCCATCTACTGTACTTGTTGGGACGGGGACATAGTCGTCTCAACCAACGCTGATGGTTCTAAGTTCAATGTGAAAACCAGCGGACTCAGACCGTTTTAAAATGAATAGCCAGATTTTCGCGTTATGTAATCGATGTTTCCAGTGTTTCGCAGTGACGCAAACACTTTGCGTGCCAGATGGGGCACTCTAGATTTTCGCGATGTTGTTCAACAGAAAATTACTGGTATCGCAGCATTGGTCCGGGGATTACTCACGTTGCTGAGCGTTTATCGTTGGTTCAGCAAGGAGGTCGCTATCTATGAGACAAGCGTCCAGTGTAGTGCGTTTGGATCCAATGGCGCTGAGCCATTCTGCTGATCCATGAGTCATGACTTTTTATTCAGGCACCGGCCTTCGGTGTCAGGTCCGCGATCACAAGTTCTGAGGCCCTACCGATGACTGGGGTGATGGAGGGTGCATTCTTCCTCGAAGCTGGCCTTGCCAATTCCAAGTGTGATGACTTGTGCTGAGGTGCGCCGCGGTCTTGTTGCGGAGTGGTCGCTTACTTCACAATGCCATAGTGCACCCGCGTCGCGGCGATCTCCTTGATGCGGTGCACGATCATCACGTGGATGGTCCACGTGACGGTAGACCAGTGCGGTGCAACCCACCATCGCACAGGCGCGCCGCTCTGACACGCGATACTCCAGCGGCGGCATGCTCTGCAGTTGCCGCCGTTGCCGCACTATCTTGTCGCCACATTCAGAACAGAATTCGTACCGTAATTCGTATGGAGCGACAGTTTGTGCCTTCCTAAATATGACGCGATGTATTCGAGGGTGGGCTCGAATCACATCAAATGCGAACGTGCTGTGACTTGGTTATAAACAATCATGTGTATCCGTTATAATGGGATTCCCGTCACAGCAGGACCAATCTTCAAACGGCGAGCCGTCGTCAAAGTAACAACAGCGCAATATTGCGGACGCGATCAGCGTGCCGCAGCAATCTCTCCACTCCGTGCCAAATCTTCTGTAACACCGGTTGAATCGATAGTTCGCCTGCATGAACTGGAATAGTGGTAATCCGGTGTTCTCCGAATTCTTAGTCACTACATTCCATAGTGAAGGATTGTTAGGATCAGCGATGTGCAAGACGTTCTCGGGATTCTGTGTCACTACATTCCACAGTGAAGGATTGTTGGGATCAGCGGTGTGCAGGAGTCCATCGAACCAAGCTGTTTTATTCGCGAATACCACTGCGTTTATTCTAGTGTTAACGCGGCTACCTGAAGACGGATGTATGCCGCTCGCGCGTGATTGAAGTTCTTTGCAGGTATTGCGACTCACACTTAGGCTTACTTTCTCCCCCGGCTGAAGCGGCTGCATCACCTTCAGCGAAGATTTTTGCCCGGCTGTTTGACCGTAAGCAAGCATTAATGGATCACGGTCTGCACCCGGGAAACTGACCCTGATTACCAGATATTCGATGACATTCGTGGAAGTGTTTTCAACCTGCACGAGAGGTTGCGTTAACCAGTTGTTGGCCTTCCTCAAAGCAGTTCGACTCTTGCTCGTGTTCAGAGGGAGAGCTGTTACTTTGATAGGAGGCGCGACTTTCGGGTTGGGAAGATCACTGACTCGCTGCGCGCTTGATTGAACTGCAGACACAGCCAAACAAATGAGGCATCCTGCCAACAGAGTTAAGTATTTCATCTGTCACATCCTTTCTTGTGAGAACCTTTGTGGGCGAAATAAGCGATTGAGTCATCGCCTAAGCTTGGGAGGAAGGAAGTGCGAAGAATATTACCAAGTCAATGGCGGGTCAATAGGCCAAATTCCCCATCAAAACTACTCGACAATGGCCGATCGTTGCCTCAAATAAATCTACTCGAAAAGGACACACTGAGTTTTTTCGTGATCCTACGAGCGGAAGTTGCGCTACGCCTTACATTCCTTTCAAGACAAACACGACAGGCAAAGGCGGCGAACTTGGAAAAGCTGTTTAACTATTACAGTGTCAAGCGCGAAGAATTTCTAACGCCCTATCACAAACGCTCGAACATGGAAACTACTTTCAGCATGATTAAAGCCAAGTTCGTGAGCATCTGCGAAGCAAACAGAAACGGCGCAAGTAAATGAAGCACTCTGCAAAGTGCTATGTCATAATCTTTGTGTGGTTATTCAGTCGATGTATGAGTTAGAGGTTGCGGCGGCTTTTGCGACTGAGAACGCAGCGTAACAGGTTCGTGGTCTAGCCGGATGGATGATATAAGCGCCTCACTTCTCGCTATTTGAGGTTAGATATGACTGACAGATCTATAAGGCTTACGGGAATCGAACCCGTGTCGCGGCCGTGAAAGAGAAGTGATTTTGCTGAATTCAAGGAAACTTTGCGGCACGGATCGCACCGTAAAGATATTTTATAAGGACTCTGAGGAGTCATAATGAACCTCTAATGGACGCGTTAATGACGCAATGAACACCTAGAAAGTCCTGAACGTCCGTAGCGAGTTGCGGCTTGAACTACTGCGCTAAATTAGCGACCTCGTCAGCGCGGAGTACAGCATTGTAGACGCGCACTTCGTCAATCTTTCCCTGGAAGAACTGGCTTATGACCTGCCGCCCTCCGATGCGAAAGTCGTTCATGGAAGGTAAGTCGTCCCCGATAACGCCGTCACCGGCATGCGTATGCACCAAGGCGCCATTGAGATAGGTCTTGATAGTCTCGCCATCATAGACGACGGCGACGTGTGTCCACTGATTGAGGGGTGCGGTATGCCCAGTGTTGACGAACACCCATCCCGGACTGGTATTTGCGAGCGCCCACTGGATAGTGCCATCAGGGAATCTCACGACTTCGTACTCGCCCTCCTTGTTGATGATGACTCCTCCATAAGTGCTGTTTGAGCCAGCACCGGTCGGGAAAATCCATGCACTAACGCTCATCGCATTTGACATTTCCAGACTTGGCTGAGCACCCAGTTGGACATAATCAGTAGCACCGTTAAAACTCAACGCATTATTGATTTTTCCCGCGGTCAATGTTGGCCCATTGAGAGTCCCGGTAAGTTGATTGCCGGAAGAGTCAGGCGTCGTCGTACCATTGACTTCATCAAATTTCCAATATCCGATCGGAGGTGAGTTCGCAAGGCTTTTAACGTCAGTTGCACTTAAGCCAGCATTGTAGACGCGCACTTCGTCAATCTTTCCCTGGAAGAACTGGCTTATGGCCTGCCGTCCTCCGACGCGAAAGTCGTTCATGGAAGGTAAGTCGTCCCCGATAATGCCGGCACCGGCATGCGTATGCACAAGGACGCCGTTTGCGTAAGTCTGTACTGACCAGTTGCTATAGACAAGGACTAAATGCGTCCATTGGTTGACGGGCGCGACGTACCCAGTATTAACGAACACCCATCCCGGATTGGTATTTGCGAGCGCCCACTGGATAGTGCCGTCGGGAAATCTCACGACTTCGTACTCGCCCTCCTTGTTGACGATGACTCCTCCGTAGGTGGTGTTCGAGCCAGCACCGGTCGGATAAATCCATGCGCTAATTGTTAATGCATCTTTTGTTGTAAGACTGGTGGCAGCTTCCATATCGACGTACGACGTGCCGTTGAAGCTCAAAGCATTGTTCAGCTTGCCGTTGGTCCATAGGGCTCCGTTTAAAGATCCAGTGTTGCCGTTGCCCGAGGCGTCAATTGTCGTTGATCCGCTGCCTTCATCAAAGTGCCAATGTCCTACTAAGCCTAAACCGCTTGGATCTGCTATTTCAGATGAGAGGCTAGCGACTCCTTCAATTGACCCGCTGTTTGCGTTACATGAAGAATCCGAGACTTCGGTACCCTGGATGCTCTCGAATCTCCATAATCCTTTAGTATTCCCCGTTATTGATAAACCTATAGTAGGAACGAAATTCGTTGCGTAGAGAGCTCCGGCCGTCAACCTCACTTCGTCTATCAACCCTTTGAAATTTTTTGTTGTGTCATCCCCTCGTGCCCCAATGATCAGATCTGTAGTGCCGTTGGCCGGTGCAAGAGTAGAGGTTCTAGCCCCGTCGACCACTCCGTCCAGATAGATCCGCATCTGCCCGCCATCGAATACTCCAGCGACATGGTGCCATACATTTGTGCTAACGATTGTGGAGCCTTCTACGACATCGTAGAGAAAACCGCCGTCATGTAGTGTGTAGAATGCCAATTTACCGGTTGGTAATAACCGCAGTGCATAACCACCGTTATTGTTTCTGCCAGAAGTTCCGTAGCGTTCCACAATGCCCTGTTGGGTATTGGAAGCTTCTGTCTTAATCCATGCTTCAATGGTTAGTGGCCCCGTTATGTTGATGCTTTGGCTATTTGGCACTCGGACATATGCGCTGGTTCCGTTGAGTGAGAGCGACTTAGTAGAAGGGGCATTATTATTACAACCGGCACAAGAGCAGGCCGTCGGTGCTACGGTGACGGTCACTCCGCCAGACGGAATCTCCAGGTTCCCACTGTCATCAACAGCTCGGCTTCTAATTGTGACTGCTCCAAGTGTCGCCGGCGTCCAGGCGTAAGTCCACGTTCCGAGTCCATTCGCCGGGTGCCAGGTCATGCCGCCATCAACGGAAACCTCAACTCCTGCCACGAGCCCATTACTATCAGCGGCCGTGCCGCTGATAGTAATCGGGCTTAACAATTGAAAGTTTGATGACGGTGCCGGTGTACTTATGAGGGATGAGGGACGAATAATATCAGTCGACTGACTGGCTGTTATTTGGGGAGGCTGCAGCGAGGCTGGCTGAACGCCCATGTCAGCAAGCAGGTTGACGGTAGCCTGCTTCATCCGATCATCCACAACAGGGCCATTCAAAGGGTATTCGTGGTGATTATCCAGCCCCCAAGACCATTGCACCGTACTGGCCCCGAACACAAGAGCGCCGCTCGCGTGTCGGTACAAGGTCAGATTGTGAGTCGCCGTGTCTGAAAAATACCCTGAGGGAGTTCCGTAATCATGAATCACAGGCACATTTGTTTTGGTGGTGGACGACAATCGGATCAGGCCAGCGGGACGGTAACCATTGTCTAAGTCGCTCCCCCATTCGAAGCCCAATGTTCCGGGTGCTAGCGCTGTCACAGGACCCGGATTAGACCCGAAGTCGATGTTTCGCCAAAAGCGCAGTTGCCGGTATTGAGCAGGGACTTCGATCGAGTCCTGTTGATAAGCATTGACAGTGAAAATCGGGCCAGCCAAGCTATTCTCCGGACGCCCGCCGTCTGCTGGTGGACTGTAGCGCGGGTCACGCCATGTACCTGTCCATATAGTCGGGTCTGGATCGATATTTTCACTACCCTGCTGCGTCTCCTTGTATGAGACCAGAGAGCGGTAGTTATTTTCCCAACGCACTTTCCAAAAGACTTCATTTCCGCTGAAGAAAGCGAGGTTGACTCCCGCGTCCCGAGCGGCTTCAACTTGTGTCCGCTGCTCTCTTGACCAGTATTCATCGTGACCCACCGAAAGAAACACCTTATGACAGTCACGAATCTTTTCACCCCCACGCGCACTATCAACTCCGGTAGAGTAGCTAACGTTGTAGCCGTTGGCCTCCAGCCAACGGACCATTGGATACTCGGCATTGAAAACCCAACTATGCTTCGTCATCTCTTTTGCTGTGTTAAATGGTCGGTTATAACTGACTTTATAAGCGCGCTGGCCTGCAGAGAAATTAGGAGCGCTAGCTTCGCCGTATAAGCTCTTTCCGTTGTTGTTATCGCCATAATCATTGTAGGCCTGCCAGGTGGTATCAGCAGTTTGGAAGAGCAGGTCGGATTTGCCGGCATCGTCTCGGACAATAAAGAAGATATGACTTGCCCCATTCGTATCCAGGCGCACGACCTTGGCAAAGTAGATGCCTGAAGTGGCATCGATTGGTACTGTCCATGTAGCTGATTCATTCCAGTTGCTGCAATCGAGTAGTCCCGTTACGGCGTCGGTAAGGCAGAGGGGTTGCGTTTGCACCTGCGATAGCGCGACTGTAATGGTCGCCACCTTGCGTGCGCCGTTGCCTCCGTAATAACCCATGCGATAAATGTCGAGTCTATAATTCAGAGCGGTCGTCTTGATCTTGAAGTGAACTATCTCCGCTGTGTTCACGCTCGATTTGTTCACGCTGATGTCCGTGGCAAAACCTTGAATGCTGGGATCCCCGGCACCTGTGACCCCCCACACGCTGGAGTCAGCGATGCCATCCGTCTTAGCATTCTCGGTTACGATAGGGTTGGTAGGGGGGTCGCAGGATGAGATCGTTAATGCAGCGTTCGCGCGCACAACAAACATGTCCTTAATGAGGAAGGAACTGACTATGAACAACGTGGTACTGAAGATTATGATGAAAACCTTGATAGGCTTATAGGTCTTTATTTTTATTTTCATAGTTTTGGTCACCCGAACCTGGTTCGATTTCTGAACCGTTAGAGTTAAGAGTGTTGTGGAATTGAGAACAGCGGCCTGAGAATTGTTAAGCCTTTATTTATTCCAAAAGCTCACGAAAGTCAATGAGGACAGCCTTAGTCGAAATTTGTGAAGAAGCAAAGATCTCAACTAATGCAGTCTATTGTATGTTTAAGTTTTTATCGCGAGTGTTGTTAGGAAATATCGATCACGATCTACACGGCTCTCGTCGCAGACTTTGCAGGGTGCTGGCGTTCCAAAGCATTCCGAGTTGGAACCGGATTATCTCTTGGCTAAAGGAAATGGAAACTCTGCGGCAAATGCCGCCCTGACTTTCTAAAACCTCGCGGTTTCCGGTTGCACTATTATCTCTCCCATCGTGGATTGGAACCAATATCGATAGCATTTGAGAATTCACCGTGAGACCCGCTTGCGTTCCCAACGAATTTCTCAAAATACGTCTCGGGTGGCTGGCAAACGGGATTAAGAATGTTTCAATTTGAGGAAACCAGAGTCACCGATTACGGGCCATGCGGGTGCTGTGGGGGCGTCAGTCGCCTTGCCACTGGTATGGTACGACTGAATGATGAGCCCTACGCCATTTACCAAGTGCACTGGACAATAAATCATGTCGTCAACCACGGAGCCGAGTTCTACCTTATGCTCGGATAATTTGGTGAAGGGACCACTGCGGCGGACAAATTTGCGGTCGCGCTACATTTCTTCGTTGAATCTGATAGATTTGGATTCGCGGTAGTTGATGCCGACAAGACTTCTATCTCATCACACCCACTTGTCGGCCGTGCCTTGTCCCGTGCGAATGTAATCGATACGCCTTTGGCGCAAGAAGTGTTCGACCTTATCGATGCGATTTGGCTGGAGGATGAAAACATCGCAGAGGTAAGAGACTCAATTATTGAACTGTCATAACAAGCGCTCGCAGCCGGCCCGCAGGTGAGCGCCCGTTATCGGTAGTTGGTTGGGGTCGAGGCCTTGGCGTCCCAAAGCATTCCGAGTTGGACCGTATCCTCGTTTGGCTGAAGCAAATGAAAATCCTCTTTCAAGCGCAGCAATGATTCTCTGAAACATTTTCGTGAGAGCTGTCTACTTGCATTATCATCAGCCGCATCGGTCCTGCCAGCTGGTCTAATAAGGCGTAGTCTATCCACAGAAGGCTGGAGAGTCGTTCGACCCGCTTGAATATCTCGTGCAGTTTTCCACCCAACGAGATCAACAGCAGTCTCTATATTCCGCACGCGCCGACAACTTACTAATTCATCGCTTTTTGATCGCTTCAATTCGCAGACTTCGCTCAAGTACGTTGCATCGATCGTTAGTTCCTCCGCATGTTTGGACGTAGCTTTGATCCAAGATAAATCACATTGTTACTTGCAGGGATTTCAGAAGGAAATTTAAGTTTGGCGTCCCAAAGCATTCCGACTTGGAACCGGATAATTGATTGGCTCAAACAGATGGAGACTTTGGGGCAACTTGCGGCATGATTACCCAACTGTTGATTTTGACTAGAGCGCCATAAACAAATGTCTCTATTCCCAAATTGTATTGGAACTAGGTTAGCTAACACTATTGAGTTTACACTTTCGTTGGCTGAGGCATTTCAGTTTCATCTGCGCAAGCGGGGCAACAGAAAGGCTGTAACACGAACTTCACATGGTGCTGCCGTCACCACTTCGCATCGAGCCGATCGCGGGATACTCGCCAGCCATTGGGAGGCTCGTGTGCATGCTGATGTATGTTCGGGCCACCACGTTTGCCGCCGTGGAAGGCATGACCATGAAGGAACTCGACCACCTGCACGATTCCCACAGCAATTCGATCGGCGCACTCCTCGCCCACATTGCCGCTGAAGAACGGTCTTATCAGGTCATGACATTTGAGGATCGGTCCCTGTCTTCGGAAGAGAACACGCAGTGGTCGGGGGCTTTGAAACTCGGGGCGGACGCGCAACGGGTGCTGCGAGGCTACCCGCTCGACCATTATCTCGATGACTTGAAATCCCTCCGCCAGGTGACGTTGGAAGGCCTGGCCGCCAGGGACGACGATTGGTTGGAGCGCTCCGTGACATCAGCTCCAAAGATCAACGTGCATTGGGCTTGGTTTCATGCCGCTGAGGACGAGATTAATCATCGTGGACAGATTCGGTGGCTGCGGAAGCGTCTACCGACCGAGATGTCGGCTCACGACGTTCTCGATTGAGCTATCACATAGAAGAACACGGAGAGGAATTGGCGTCCCGTACGGGAATCGAACCCGTGTCGCCGCCGTGAAAGAGAAGCGAACGACTGTAATTCAAGGAAACTTCGCGGGCACGGATAGCACCGTAAAGGCATTCTAAGCGACTCTAAGGGATCGTTATTGTACCCTTAGGTCACGCGCGTGAAAGAGCGTTAAGTTAATTAATAACAGCGACAGTATTGATAACCTCAACGATAAGCTGATCACGGTCCTGCTTGATCTTAGATGCCCGTGGTTTTTGTAAAATGACATGGAAATATCTATGGTCGGCAACAAGGGAACCGGTCTCTGTTCAGAGCCTCTCAAAATAACCGGGAGTCTCGACCGAGCTTTTCAGCCAGCATTGCTAAAATTCCAAACTCTTGCGTGTCTTGCTTCACATCGGCTAAGGGTATTTCTTCGGATACGCCGTGATCGTGCGACTTACAAGTCGAGGAATCACGAATCGCAATTTTGCGTTTGTGAATACTTCCGTCATGACCCCAAGGTCAAATCCAAACCCTTCTCACTGTTTCAGTCATTCAACCTTGTCATTGTCGACAACCGAGGATCCGGAAATAACTGCTGCAGGACGCTACAAGCGTCCAGTGTAGTGCGTTTGGATCCAATGGCGCAGCCATTCTGCTGATCCACGAGCCATTTAACTTTTATTCAGGCACCAGCCTTCGGTGTCAGGTCCGCGATCACAAGTTCTGAGGCACGGATGAAGCGCGTCGTATAATCAATAAAGAAATCGGCATCTCCGAGAGTCACACCAGGAGGAGCGAGCTCGTGGCATAAGATATGTCTCCTGCGGTACAGACTAGTAATCGATTCGAGGAGGATTGCATCAGCCCGGTCTTCAAGTTCATCCCAGATGTACAATTGACGCGCCATCGATAGATATTTTGCTTTCACGGCGGCAAGGAAATCACCGCCCATGAGTTTCGACATATTGTAATTAATATCTTCGAGATTGTTCGTAGTGAGCAGATGTGAAACGAACTCGCCCATGGTTACTGAGTGTCGTTCGAGAGAAAGCGCCGTATCGATACTAAATCGAAGCTCGAACGTCGACGCATTAGCTCTATAGGGATCGCCATAGTCAACCAGGCTCGCATAGACCAAACGGAAATAGCCTTCGAGAACCGTGACTACCCGGATAGGAACATACGCTATTAGTTCCGAGTACGACCTGTCCTGAGTTTCGAGAAACGAGCTAATACGTTCGACTTCGTCAAGTAAAGCTTCCAGTTCCCGTGCAACAATATCCCAACGCTCACTATCCGACGGTAGTCGTGAGCGTTTGTCAAGAATCTCCGCGACATAATCTCTTCGTTTCATATCACTGTCTCTTTAGGCAAAAGACATGCGTATAACGTTAGAATAAACGCAACGGCGAAGTCATCGAAGCATCGGTGAACCAATCAACTTTACAAAACATACTTCCGCACTGATGCTTTGCGCAGAAAAGATACCAGCCGTTTGGCTTGTTCATCAGAGATTTTCTTATACCGTCAGGCGCAGCCATATCTATTTTCTGAAGTTTTTGGGTAGTAGTTGTAAAGTAGCTAACCAGGCAAGATCGCGATCTATTCCAGCAACTTGCCAGATGCGTCAAACACTGAACTAAAAGACTGTCCTTCATCTGCCCGGCGGCGATGTCTAAGGTTATGTACAAGAGACTCGTCGCGCCGAGAGACGACAAACGATCGATCGAAGCCGTCCGAGATTTTGATTCGCCGTCCATGGCAAATTGATAAGGCCACACATTAAGACAAATTCTTGAGGTGACTGGACCGTCGGGCGAGTTACAGTTGAAATGGCGATCGGCACCATCGATGATCGGGTTTGCTGAGCCGGTCATGATCCTGAGAAATTTGATTATCCACCAATCGACCGCGCAGGAATCCTAATAACCTTTACCTCTTACTGCTTCCCCAGGGCACTCAGCCTCTTGTTAATCCTTGCTTTGGTTTGCTCGTCGGTCGCCAGACTCAGCGCTATGGCCCAGGCTTCGCGTGCCTGTTCCTTGTTGCCAAAGCGAGCTTCAACCTCACCGAGGCCCTCGTAATTGTAGGCGTTCTGCGGATCGACCTTAATACCTTTATGGAAGTCGACGTATGCGTCCGCGATTTTACCCTGCGTTAGTTTGATCGTACCTCTCGCACCGAAGGCTTTAGCGACGGGAGGGACGATGATGATCGCGCGATCGTAATCGGCGACGGCTGCGTCGAGGTTTCCCTTGTAATGGTAGGCGAGACCACGAGCATAGTAGGCCTCCGCGTTGTAATTGTCTTGATTGATGATTTGGGTGAAGTCGGCGATGGCGGCGGTGTAGTCACGGCGGCTAACGTAGGTCATGCCGCGCGCGAAATAGTGGCTTACGGTTGACCTGTTGTCTGTCTCGATAGCCATCGAAAAGTCCGCGATGGCAGCGTCGTAGTTACCTCGTTGACGGTGGATCTGTCCGCGGCTGTGATAAGCGTCTGCGTATCGCGGATCAATCTCAATGGCTTCCGTAAAGCTGGCGACCGCCGCGTTCAAGTCACCCTGACGATAAAACTGAAGGCCGCGGCTCATAAGGTCCATCGCCTCATCCCAGTCTGTTCCGGGGTCCGGACGAGCAACGCCAGGAAAAGTCTTATTACCTGAGTTCGCCTCTGCCTCATTCTGCGCAATCTTTAACTTAGCTTCGTAGAGCAGATCAGGCGGAATGCCGGCTTCGCTCTCAGGCACGATCTTCAGCAGGGCGATAGCGGCGCACCTGCGAGTAGAGCGCACTCGATGATTGAGGAGACTGCGCAGGGCAGACGCCGCCTCGCGAGCGCTCGGGCCGATCTTTGCCAACGTATTTACCACCGTCTCGCACCGGGAAGTGTCCTCAGCTTTCAGCAGGTTGACGAGCAACGGTACGGCCGGCTTCGCCTGCTGTCCGAAATTGCCGAGAGCGTACGCGGCCGACCCCCAAAATTCAGGTTTCTCGTTCTTCAGATCGTCTGAGAGTGCGGCAACGACGACGGGCGCAGAGCCCGGATCGACTTTGGCGAGGGCGCCGGCAGCGGCCCCCCGCACGTGCGCGTCCCGATCTTTCAGAAGCTTGATTAAAGCAGGGGCAGCGACTTTGCTTTCCGGCCCAATCTCGCCGAGGGCATCAGCTGCGTACCCCCGGACGGTGTCATCGTCGTCATTCAAGGCTTGAGTCAGCAGCGGGATAGCAGCGCGCGATCGTGGTCCGAGCTTGCCCAGCATGACTGCGGCATTCCACCGAATGCCTCTGTCGGCATCTTTCAGTAGCTCAGTCACGGTAGGAATGATGGCCCCAAGATCAGGGCGCTCGAGGTTGTACCCAAAATGGCCGAGCGTGATGAGGGAATAATAGCGAACTTTAGTTTCCGGATCCTTGAGGGCTGCGATAAGCGCCGGAATCGCCTCGTCGGCCTTGAAGTTTCCGGAAAGAAACATTGCCCGCATGCCCAGCAATTCCAAGCGCTCCGCCGCCTGGGCGCGAATCGTCGCGTCCTTGTCTTTCAAGAGTCCAGCGAGGGTGGACACGTCATCGGTCGGAGGACGCTCGATATCGTTAACAATGCTGAAGGCCAACACCCAATCGGGATCGTTCCGGTCGTGCATGATCTGCTTCAGCGTAGGGAGCGCGGCCTGCGCACCCGGACCGATTTGACCCAACGCGTGCAGCGCGCGTCTGCGTGTGTACGGGTCTTCGTCCTTCAACAGTTTAAGGAGAGCAGGAACGGCAGCTTCGATTTCCGCCCCACTCTCGATTCCCGACCATAAGTTCCCGAGTGCGATGACAGCGCGATAGCGTACCTTGGGATCGGAGTCTCCAAGAGCTTCGACCAGGGCGGGAATGGCCGGTTTCGCTGACGCGCGCATAGAGATGAGTCCGCGCACAGCTTCAGCTCGGACTTTGGCATCCTTGTCCTTCAAGTCTTTGACGAATGAGGACAATTTGGAGACTGGCGTCTGCTGAGCGGACGAGATGGGAAAGATAGTTAAAAGAAACAGACAGAATAGAGTCACTCGGAAGCTTCTTGTGATGCGTCGTTTGTGATTTGGAATCATGATTTCCTTCCAACGGTAAGGAGAAGGTTGTCGACGTCCGCCTCATGTTTCTTGTATCGATCTGCGGCGAGATGAGGCGGTGTTAAGGTTACAGTCGGCCCACATTTTAGCACAGCGTCAGTCGAACTCTGCCGTTGTTTTCATTCGAGGTGATTGTCCCCGTGCTCCTGGTTGCAAAGTTATTGTCGCACCCAACGGTTCCAGGCAGCTTCTGCGATCTTCGCGATCATTCTTCATGTGTTCTCTCGTAGCCTTGGTGACGGCAACAAACACCACGATGACGGGTTGTCTACTGTCGTGCCGAAAGAAGGAAGAGAACGATCAGGTCACGGGAGTTTCAATCCGGGCAGCGTTCAAGGATATTGTCCATGTCATCTTATCAATCAACTCATTACGATAGGTATAACTACAGGTGCGGAACATTCTGTCGCGAACAATGGTCTAAGTATACCGGTGGCGACAAGGAGCATTATGAACCGTTGTTATTCCTGCCTCTGACCGTGTACGTCCCAAGAGCGGGAAACTCATGTGAAAAGTTGCATGAGGTGGGAATGAGATTTTGAAGGGCGAGGACATCAACAGACGGATCCGCAAGGGATTTTGTGTAAACGATCGTCTTTGTTTTGGTGGGCTGCTTTTTCATCTGATTTGTCAGCAGCAGTAGGGGCTGTGGGAACGGTGGGAAAACGTAGTTTGTTTTTCCACGGTTTCCATAGCCCGATTTTTTGCCT
>Ga0068859_100004827_pt1 | contig 13725 bp, 10 predicted proteins | sample KBSSwiS22_FD_66585 | JGI IMG/M metagenome (GOLD analysis project Ga0068859, IMG submission 66585) | Switchgrass rhizosphere microbial communities from Kellogg Biological Station, Michigan, USA - KBS Switchgrass S2-2 | ecosystem: Host-associated > Plants > Roots > Rhizosphere > Soil ... | reverse complement strand
AGCAGAATGGGAGCGTCGGCGGGATCCAGCTTGCTGACCACCGGGGTCTTCGTCCCCTCGGGCAGGTCGGCCAGCACCGTCGACAGGTGATCGCGCACCTCTTGAGTGGCGATGTCGATGTTCTTGTCGAGGGTGAACGAGACGACGACCTGCGAGATCCCCTCGGTGGAGATCGATCGCAGCTCTTCGATGCCGGCGATGGTGTTGACCGACTCCTCGATCTTGTCGGACAGCTCGGTCTCGACCTGCTCGGGCGAGGCGCCCGGCAGCGCCGTGATCACCACGACGATGGGCAGGTCGACCTTGGGGAAGCGATCGAGGCTGAGGTTCTTGTAACCGACGATCCCGACCACCACGATGACCAAGATCATCACGGTCGCGAAGACCGGGCGGCGGACGCTTATGCTCGCGAGCCACTGCATGGGACCCTCCTGCTGCTCCTCTTCACTTCACCCGAATCACTTCGCCCGACGGCTCATTGCTTGACGCGCGCGCCGTCGCGCACGTCTGGCCCCAGGGTGGCCACCACCATCTCGCCGGCCTTCACGCCGTTCAGGATGGGGACCAGCCCACCGCGCTCTTCGTCGGCCTGGACCACGCGCTCCTCGATGCGATCGCCCACCACCACGAACAGGCGGCGCTGGGTCCCGTCGTACTTCACCGCCGCCTTCGGCACCGCGGGCACGGTCTGCTCGCCGAGCGCGATCTTCGCGGTGACGAACATCCCCGGGCGGAGCTCGTGATCGGCGTTCTCGACCAGCGCCTCGACGATGGCGTCGCGGCTCTGCTGTCGGACGGCCGGCCCGATGTACTTGATGCGTCCCTTGTAGCGGGGCAGGTCCTTGCCGTCTGCCCCGGTCGCCCCCGAGAGCCGGAACTCGATCGGCGCGCCGGGTTTGATGCGGGAGACGTCGGCCTCGGGGACGGTCAGCTCGACGCGCAGCGGATCCACCGCGACCAGCGTGACCACCCGCGAGTCGGGGCGCACGTACTCGCCGGAGGTGACGCCGCGCTCGACGACCAGCCCCGAGAACGGGGCGCGGATCTGCGTGTCGCGCAGCGACTCGGCGACCTGGGTCCTGCGCGCCTCGGCCGCGGCTAGAGACCACTTCGCCGTCACGCACTGGGTCTGGGCACGGTCGTAGTCGGCCTTGGCGATGGCGCCCTTGTCGAACATGTGCTTGGTGCGGTCACAGTCGAGGTGGGCCTGCGCCTGCTGCGCCTTCAGCGTCTCGATCTGAGCGTCGGCCTCGTCGGCCTGAGCGCCGAGCATCCGGGCGTCGATCTTGGCCAGGACCGCGCCCTTCTTGACGACCGAACCGCGCTCGACGTAAGTCGCCAGGATCTTGCCGGCCGCGCCGGCAGCGACCTGAGCCTGCTCCGCGCCGACCAGGTTGCCCGACAGCTGGACCACGCGCGGAACCTTGATGGCGACCGCCGCGACGGGGGTGACCGCTATCGGGGACGCCTCGACCGGGGTGGTCTGGGCGGGGGGCTTGGTCTCGGCGGCCGAGCGGGCGCAGCCGAGTCCGGCCGGCGCCGCCAACAGGACCCCCAACCCGACGACGACGAATCTGGACGCGTGCGCTTTCATACCTGAATTCCTCTGGGCCAGAAATTGGACCTGATTGGACCTGAACGAGGCGGAATTTTTGTGAGTCGATGTATGTTCCCAATCCTTGAGGTTGTCAACGGTAACCAAATGAAATATTGTGAAGGTTCATGAAAAACGCCCTCGCCCCTCAGCCGATGCGCGATTCGCGCGGCGCGATGCACCTCGTGACCTCTCGCGCGAAGGCCCCGCTCCGTCGGCGCGCGTCGACGGCGGGCCGCGCGAACGGAGCCGCAAACGGGGCGGATGGATTCACCTCATCGGATGACCTGTGGGGTTTGCTCATCGAGTTCGCGCTCAGCCAGCGGGTGTGGTGGACCGACGTCTGCGGGGCCTTCGATCTGACGCCCACCCAGGGGCTGGTCATGAAGCTGCTCGATCCCCAGACCCCGATGGCCATGAACGCCCTGGCCGACGCCATGGTGTGCGACGCCTCGAATGTGACGGGTATGGTGGACAAGCTGGAGGCCCGCGGTCTCATCGCGCGCCAGGCCGCCGAGAGCGATCGGCGCGTGAAGATGCTGGCCGTCACGGAGCGCGGCCGCGAGCTGCGCCGCCGTCTGTTCGCCGAGGCCGCCAAGCCCCCGGCGAGCATCGCGAAGCTGCCGCGCGAGACGCGCGACAAGCTGAGCGGCGTCCTGCGCGGACTGCTGGCCGAGCGCGAGACGGCCCCGGCGATCGAAGACGGGCCGGAGCGGTAGGACAGCAGAGCCGGAGGGCGAGGGGCTCTCGAGCCCGTGTCCGTGCTCGTGTTCGTGTCCGGCTGGCGGCAAGCGGCTGGGCGGCAAGCGGATCGCGTGATGCGGTCCGGATGTCGCACCGGACGCTTCCCGCTCGCCGCTCCCCGCCTTACACCCCTCGCCAGCCGCGCACGGACACGAACACGAGCACGGGCACGGACACGAGAGCCCTCCGGAGGCGCCCCCTGCCCCCCTCCAAGCACGGAGGCCTCTGCTCGCGGCGGGCGCCGGGCTCATGTAAACTGCTGCCGCTCGTACGGCTGTGCGCCGCACGACCTCGACAAGGAGAGAGCCTATGAGGCAACACGGCACCCGTTCACTTATTTTCGTTACGGTCATTTCCCTCGGTTCCCTGGCGGCGGCAGCGGGCTGCGGCGTCGACGAGAACCTGTACAACTCCGCCGTGAAGGATCGCGACGAGCAGAAGCAGAAGCTCGCCGCGACGGCCGGCGACCTCGACAAAGAGAAAGAGGCCCACCGCAAGGACAACGACAGCCGCGACGCGCGCATCCTGGTCCTGGAAAACAAGCTGAAGTCGCTGGGGCAGGACGTCTCGCGACTGGAGACCGAGCGCGAGGGGCTGGGCGGCGAGCTGGATCAGGCCAAGAAGCGCATGGAGGAGCTGCGCAAGGCGCAGGCGCAGGCCGAGCAGCGCGCGGCCCAGTTCCGGAAGCTGGTCACCCAGTTCAAGGCGCTGACCGACGCGGGCAAGCTGCAGGTCGAGATCCGCGAGAACCGGATGATTGTGCGCCTCGGCGACAAGATCCTGTTTGATCCGGGCAAGACCGAGCTGAAGCCCGAGGGCAAGGAGGCGCTGAAGCAGGTCACCACGATCCTGAAGGACCTGCAGAACCGGAACTTCCAGGTCGCTGGTCACACCGACAACCAGCCCATCAAGTCGAAGCGATTTCGGTCCAACTGGGAGCTGTCGACCCAGCGGGCGGTCGAGGTCGTGAACTTCATGATCGACAGCGGGATGGAGCCGAAGCGCGTGTCGGCGGCGGGCTACTCCGATCAGTCGCCGGTCGCGCCGAACGACACGCCCGACAACAAGGCCAAGAACCGGCGCATCGAGATCACGCTGGTCCCGAACCTGGACGACCTGCCGCCCATCGACGAGGCGCTCAAGGCCGACAGCGTGGCGAAGGATCAGGCACCGACACAGGCGCCCGCGCCAACTCCGGCGGCCGCCGCTCCCCCGGACAAGGGCTAACGGGCGCGCTCACGACCCCCGCCGCCCGCGCCCGAGCTGCGCGGCGGCGGCGTCGTCGACCAGCCAGGTGACCGTGCCATCGACGGGCGCGATGGCCTGAACGGGCAGGAGATCGACGTCCCGCGGACCGTCGAGGACCCGCGCCAGCATGGCGGCCTTGTCCCGCCCTGCGACCAGGAACAGCACCGACGCCGCGCCGTTCAGCGCGGGCGGGGTCAAGGTCAGGCGCCACATGCCGACCTCGTCGACGCGTTCGGCGACGACCCAGCGGGCGGTCTCGCGCACAGCGGACAGCCCGGGGAACAGCGACGCCGTGTGGCCGTTGTCTCCCATGCCGAGCAGGGCCAGATCCAGGCGGGCGACGCCGTCCGGGAAAGCGGCGCGCAGCTCGCGTTCGTAGGCGGGGGCCGCCGCGCTCGGGTCGTCCTCGCCGCGCAGGCGATGGACCTGCGCCGCCGGGATGGGGACGTGATCGAGCAATGCCTCGCGCGCCATGCGGAAGTTGCTGGAGGCGTGATCGGGGGGCACGCACCGCTCGTCGCCCCAGAAGACGTGGACCCGCGCCCAGTCAATCCGCGCGGCCCACACCGGCGCGGCCAGCCGCGCGTAGAGGGCCTTCGGCGTCGAGCCGCCCGACAGCGCCACGCTGAACCGCCCGCGCGCGGCAATGGCCGCCGCGGCCGCGGCCACGAACCGTTCGGCCGCCGCGCCCGCGACTTCGGCCGGCGACGGCAACACGATGATCTCGGGCTCCGCCGAAGCCCCCGTACCGCCGCCCATCCCAGCCGGGTCGATCACGCCGCGCCTCCCCGGGCCGCCGCCTGCGAGAGCAACACCTCGACGCGCCCGTCGTCGTGACCGACGATCACCCGCTCGGCTGTCCCGAGGAACAGCCCCGTGTCGACGACGCCGGGGATCGCCAGGATGGCGGCCTCCAGCGCGCGTGCCGCGTGTCCATCGGACAGCGGCGCGGGCAAGGTGCAGTCCAGCGTGAGGTTCCCGTTGTCGCTGACGAACGGGTCGCCGGCGCCGCCAGCAACCTCGCGCGGGCGCGCCGGCGGACGCGCGGCCGAGCTCGCAACGGCGCCGTGCGCCGCTTGCCGCACCACTGGGGTCAGGCCGAGCGCCCGCAGCCGCCGGCTCACCAGGCCTTGCCCTACCGGGATCACCTCGACGGGGATCGGTCCGGTTTCGCCCAGGTGCCGCACGAGCTTCTCCGGTCCAACCAGGATGACCTGGCGCCCGGACGCCGCGGTGAGGATGCGCTCCCGCACCAGCGCCCCACCCCGCCCCTTGATGAGCCCCAGCTCGGGCGCGGGCGTGACCTCGTCGGCACCGTCGACGATCAGCGAGACCTCGGTGTCCTCCTCGATGGTCACGAGCGGGATCCCATAGCTCCGCGCCAGGTCGGCGGACGCCTCGGACGAGGCCACCGCGCGCACGCTCACCCCGCCGGCGCGCACGCGCTCACCCAGCGCCCTGATGAACGTGGAGGCGGCCCGCCCCGAGCCCAGGCCCACGATCGTCCCGGTCTGCACCAGCTCGAGAGCGCGCGCCGCCGCGGCCGCCAATCCGGGCGCGGCCGGCGGCGCCGAGCCCGCCCCGGTCATTTCGCGTGCGCCTTCTCGACGTGGCCTCCGAACTCGAAGCGCATCGCCGACAGCAGCCGATCCTGGAAGCCGGCCTCGCCGCGCGAGCTGAACCGCTCGAACAGGGCCGCGGCCAGCACGTGGGTGGGGACCGCCTCGTCGATGGCGGCCTTCAGCGTCCAGCGGCCCTCGCCCGAGTCGGACACGCGCCCCGAGAACTTCTCGAGGCCGGCGTCACCCTTCAGAGCAGCGGCGGTCAGGTCGAGCAGCCACGAGGCCACCACGCTGCCGCGGCGCCACACCTCGGCGATGTCGCCCAGGTTGAAGTCGAACTGGTAGTACTCGGGGTTCGCGAGCGGCGTCGTCTCGGCGTCGACGGCGTGATCGGCCTTTCCGATGTTCGCCTTGTGCAGGACGTTGAACCCCTCGGCGTACGCGGCCATCAGGCCGTACTCGATGCCGTTGTGGACCATCTTCACGAAGTGGCCCGCGCCGGAGGGACCGCAGTGCAGGTACCCGAGCTCCGCGGTCGACGGCTGACCCTCGCGCCCGCGTGTGCGACCGAGGCCGCCCGCCCCCGGCGCCAGCGTCGCGAAGATCGGATCCAGGCGCGCCACGACCTCGCGTTCGCCGCCGATCATCAGGCAGTACCCGCGCTCGAGCCCCCACACCCCGCCGCTGGTCCCGCAGTCGACGTAGTGAAGGCCCCGCGCTGCGAGGCGCTTGGCGCGATCGATGTCGTCCCGGTAGTACGAGTTGCCGCCGTCGATCAGGATGTCGCCCGGAGAAAGCTTCGCGACCAACCCTTCGAGTGTCTTGTCCACCACGCCGGCGGGCACCATCAACCAGATGGCGCGCGGCCGCTCGAGATTGGCCAGGAGCTCGTCGATCGACAAGGCCCCGACCGCGCCCTCACCCGCCAGGCCGCGCACGGCGTCCGCCGACACGTCGTGCACCACGCAGGTGTGGCCGCCCCGCATCAAGCGCCTGACCATGTTCGCGCCCATGCGCCCGAGGCCGATCATTCCGAGTTGCATGCGATCCCTCCTCGCGACTCTATGCCACGCGCGCCCGCCCGATGTCGATCGCCCCCCCACGGGAAAGCCTGGAGGCCAACGGCCCAAAAGGGGCCTCGGGCCTCGGGCTTCGGGCTTCGGGCTTCGGAGCCGGAGCTCGTCTTCGATATCCGAGGCCCGAGGCCCGAGGCCCGAGGCCCTTCACGCACCCGTCATCTTCACGGCGACGCGGGCCCCCAGGATCCGTTGGCCCCGGCACGGCCAGTATGGAAAGATGCGCCCCCATGATTGACCTCGCGAAGCTTCAAACGGCCGCCAACGTCGCGCGCGGCCTGGCCATGGATGCCGTCCACGCATCGTCTTCGGGACACCTCGGCCTGCCACTCGGCGCGGCGGAGATCGGCGCCGCCCTTTACGGGGATCTGCTGCGCCACGATCCTTCCGATCCGACCTGGATCAACCGCGATCGGTTCGTGCTCTCGGCGGGACACGGCAGCATGTTCCTGTACGCGTGGCTCCACCTGGCGGGGTTTCCCCTGTCGATGGAGGAGATCAAGCGGTTCCGCCAGCACGGCTCGAAGACGCCGGGGCACCCCGAGTTCGCCCACACGCCCGGCGTCGAGGCCACGACGGGCCCGCTCGGCCAGGGGGTCGGCAACGCCGTGGGCCACGCCGTGGCCGCCAAGATGCTGGCCGCCCGCTTCAACACGCCCGAGCACACCATCTTCGACCACACCGTCTGGTGCCTGGCGGGTGACGGCTGCATGCAGGAAGGAGTCGCCTCCGAGGCGGCCGCCATCGCCGGTCACTTCAAGCTCGACAACCTGATCCTCGTCTACGACGCCAACGACGTCACGCTCGACGCCATGGCGTCGAAGTCGCAGAGCGAGGACACCGGCAAGCGGTTCGAGGCGTACGGCTTCGAGGTGATCCACCTCGACAAGGGGAACGACCTGGCCGTCGTCCACGAGACCCTGGCCCGCGCCCGGGCCTCGACCAGCGGCAAGCCGCGTCTGGTGGTCGCGCGGACCTTGATCGGCAAAGGCATCCCCGAGGTCGAAGGAACGCAGAAGGCTCACGGCGAAGGCGGCGCCAAGTTCGTCGACGAAGCGCGCAAGAAGCTCGGCCTGCCCGAGGCCAAGTACTTCGTCCCCGACGAGGTCAAGGCGGTCTTCGCGGCGCGGCTCGAGGCCTGCAAGCGCGCCCACGCCGACTGGCAGTCCACCTACGAAGCGTGGCGCACCTCCGATCCCGAGCGCGCGCGCCAGCTCGACGACGCCCTGGCCCTGCGGGTGCCGGGCAACCTGTCCGCGTCGATCCCGGCGTTCCCGCTGGATGCCAAGCTGGCCACCCGCAAGGCGGGCGAGGCGGTCCTGCAGACCGTGGCCAAGCACGTGCCGACGTTGATCGGGGCCAGCGCCGATCTGTACGGCTCGACGTTCAACTACATCGCGGACGGCAAGGACTGGGAGCCGGCCACGCCGGGCGGCCGCAACATCCGCATCGGCATCCGCGAGCACGGCATGGGCGCCGTGATGAACGGCATCGCCTACCACGGCGGCCTGCGGGCCAGCGGCGCCACCTTCATGGTGTTCGCCGACTACCTGCGCCCGAGCATCCGTCTGGCCGCGCTGTCGAAGCTCCCCAACATCTACATCTTCACGCACGACTCGGTGGGCGTGGGCGAGGACGGCCCCACCCACCAGCCGGTCGAGACCGTGATGGGCCTGCGGGTCATCCCGGGCCTCGACGTGATTCGCCCGGCCGATCCCGAGGAGACGGCGGGCGCCTGGGTGGCCGCCATGGAGCGCATCGACGGTCCGACGGTGCTGTCGCTCACGCGACAGAACCTGCCGATGCTCCCCGGCGACGTCGAGGTGAAGCGCGAAGGCGTCCGGCGCGGCGGCTACGTCCTGGTGCGCGAGACGAGCGCGCTGGAGCTGATCCTGATCGCGACCGGCAGCGAGGTGCAGCACGCGGTGGCCGCCGCCAAGGAGCTGGGCGGCGGGACCCGGGTGGTCTCCCTGCCCTGCTTCAGCCGCTTCGAGCGCGAGCCCGTGTCGTACCGCGACGCCGTGCTGCCGCCGACCTGCGCGAACCGCGTCTCGATCGAGGCCGGGGTGACCACCGGCTGGACCCGCTGGGTGGGCTCGCAGGGCGTGGCGCTCGGTATCGACCACTTCGGCGAGAGCGCGCCCGGCCCGGTCGTCATGGACAACTTCGGCATGAACAAGGCGGCGGTCCTGGCCGCCGCCCGCGGCCTGACCAAGAAGGTGGAAAAAGCCACCGACTGACGCGACCGACTGACGTCGGGGTCATTCGTCGTCGATCAGCTGTTTCATGGGCGGCGCCGGTCTCGTCGAAGGCACCGTTTGCGCGGGCACGTCGGGTTCGGATCGCGGCGGCGACGGACGATTCGGCGTCGCGATCGGAACAGGTGTCGAGGTCGAAGTGGGCGCCGCCTTCGCGGACGCGGCGGCGGTCCCTGCTCCGTCGCCCACGGCGGACGCTCCGTCGTTCGGCGGATTCGGCCGGGCCGCCGCTTGCTGCTCGCGTTGCGCGCGTTCCGTCGCAAGGACAACCGCCGACTGGCCTCAGCTGCCGCCGAAGCCCGTCGACGCGCCGGCGTTCAGATACATCTGGTCGATGGCGCCGCCTCCGCCCTGCTCGAAGCATCGGATCCGGATACTGTGAGCCCCGGCGCCAGCCATGGCGTTCTGTGGGCTGGCATCCGACCAGGAGGCGGTCCCCGTCGGAGCGAGATTGAACCAATCGACCGAGGACCCAGCGCCATCGCCCGTGCAGTTGGTGCCCATGAAGAACTCCCCGATACATCCCACATTGCCCTTGCCCTTCATTCCAAGGTAGTACCTGATGCCCTCTATCGATGCGTTGGAGGTGTAGCAGTATTGGACGCCACCCATAGCGTCCGCGGTGAATTGGAGGGATCCGGAGGTGGGGCAGCCATCGGCGTCATCGTTGCCATTCCACTGCACTCCCACCCCACCGCTGGTGGTGCCCCAGTTGCCAATGCTGGCGCTGTTGTTGAATCCGCCTGCCGCTATCAAGCTCTTGCTCGACTGCTGGGTGCAGCACTTGCCGTTCGTGCAGGACTGGCCGTTCCCTGTGTTGCAAGCGGTGGTGCAATTGCCACAGTGGGCGTTGTCCGTGCTGGTGTTCGTACACGCTCCGCTGCAGGCCACCTTGGGGCTGGCGCATGCACACTTGTTGCTGACGCAATCGGGAGTCGCTCCGCCGCACGTCCCGCACGACACGCTTCCCCCGCAGCCGTCGGAAGCCGTGCTGCAGTTCTGTCCATTGAGGCAGGCTTGCGCCATCGTCTTCGGCTGGCAGGCGCACTTCTTGTTGACGCAAACGGGAGTCGAGCCGGTGCACGTCCCGCACGACACGGTTCCTCCGCACCCGTCAGGAGCGGTGTCGCAGTTCTGTCCACTGACGCAGGCTTCCGCCATCGTCTTCGGCTTGCAGGTGCACTTGGTCGGCGAGCCCATGCACGTTTCGTTGCTGGCGCACGCCGTGCATCGCGCGGCATCGGCGCACCCGTTGTTCACGTCGGTGGTCACACATTTGTCGCCGCACTTCTTGGATCCCGCCCCGCAGGTGCCGACGACGCAGGCGCCCGCCTGACACACCAGCGTGCCGGTCCCGGCCGCGGGACAGCTGGTGGCGTCGCAGCTCGTGGCGCCGCAACCGTAGGTCGGATCGGTCACCGACACGCACTTGTTGCCGCACTTCTTGAAATCGGCGGGGCACGTTCCGATGACACAGGCGCCAGCCTGACAGACGACCGTGCCACCGGTCCCCGGGTTGGGACAGGTCGAGGCGTCGCACGTCGTGGCGCCGCAGCCGTACTTCGGATCGCTGAGCGCGACGCACGCTCCGTCGCAGAGCTTCTCCTGCGCCGTGCAGGTGGGGGCGCCATCGACCTGAGGTGCGTCGAGTGTCCCGCCGTCCGGCATGGGCGCGCCTCCGGCTCCTGCCGAGGCGCCGCCACCGAGTCCGCCGGCGCCACCTTGATCCCCGCCGCCCGATCCCGTCGCGCCCCCGCTCGCCGCGATTCCGCCACCGTTTCCGCTCACGCCGCGGCCGCCGCTGGCGCCCGATCCGGTCCCTGCGCCGCCACCGCTGGCTTTGAGATCCATCCCGGCGTCGGCCTGATTGGGGTTCTGGCGAGGACTGCTACACGAGACCGCCAGCGACAAAACGACCGCAAGACCGAAAAGGCGAGTCGAAACACTCGAGTTCATCCCCCTGATCATCCTCTTCTGCCTGGAACGCGCAAGCGGCTTTCGGCCGCTCTCGATGGCGCGTGACAGCAGTCACGCACCGACCGAGGCGTCGCCGCCCGGTGCTGATCTCGAAGATGCGCCGACAATCAGCGGCCGAGCACCCAGCCGAGGCCGAGGGTGATGTGCTTGGCGCCGACCGTCGCGTCTTTCAGATCCGACTCGACCTTGCCGAAGCTCGTGTTGAAGACACGGCCAGCGCCTTCGGTGCGAACCCAGGAGACGGGCGTCATGCTGGTGCCGTAGGTGCAGCTCACCAGCACGGTGGCGTCCTTGGTGACCTCCGCGTCGTCGACGTTTCCCTTGTACGAGAACGAGGCCGGCAACATGTCGGAGGTCGGGTGGGCGGCGCTCGACTTGGTGCACGTCATGTTCGCGTTGTCGCCCGAGTTCTTTCCGGTGTGGGCCCATCCGCCGAGGATCTGGTTGTAAAGCGGCATGGAGGCGACCGACGTGAACGTGACCTGCGCGCAGTGGGTGCCGAACAGGCCGCCGCCGGCCTGCACGAACTTCTTCAGAGCCTGAGACTCGGCGATCCCGGTCGCGGTGTCATTCTTGTTGTTCCCGAACGGATAAAAGCAAGTGTTGATCATGCCGACCGCGGCGTACTTGGCGAGGTTGCTGTCGCTGAAGACCATCCCGTTCATCGGATCCGCGACCTTGTCGACCTCGTAGCCCCACCCCTTGAGGGTCTGCTCGAGATCCGAGAGCTGCTGGGCAACCCCGCTGATGCTGAGGGTGCTGTAGCTGTAGAGCAGCACGCGCTTCGGCCGATCGTTGCCGCCCGAACCGCCCGCCGCCGCTCCCCCGCCCCCTGTCGAGCCGGCGGTCCCTCCCGGGCTCCCGCCCCCGCCCGCGCCCCCGCTCCCGCTCTTTCCCGCGGAGCCACCCGCCGTCCCTCCCGACCCTGGCGCGCCCGAGGCGCCCCCGCTCGCGGTGGCTCCCATATCACCGCCGCTGCCCGTGTTCCCGCCGGAGGCCGAGCCCCCGCTCCCCGAAGTCCCGGTTCCGCCGCTTCCCGAAGCGGGCATGCCCCCCGAGCCAGTCGTCCCACTGGACCCGCCGCTGGCGACCGACCCACCGCTTCCGTTCGAGCCGCCGCTGGCGACCGACCCACCGCTTCCCTTCGAACCGCCGCTCGCTCCCGACTGGCCGGAGCCCCCCGATCCGGAGCTGGGGGCGTTGCTCGAGCAGGCGGCGATGAAGCAAGCGGCGACCACGAAAATTCCTGGGAAATGGCGCATTCGAACCTCTTATAACGATCCCCTGAGCAGATCCAGGTGAGCGCGCGTCACCGGCCCAGCTGGGAACCGAGGACACGATCCCGTCGGCGCATCAGAACTGGGTGAAGAACTTCCAGGACTCTTGCGGGATCCAGTTCGTGCTGGAGCCGGGATCCATGTTGATGTTGGTATGCGGCCCGTTGAAGGTACAGACCTTGGTCGGATAGCCGTCCTTGCACCCCGTGAGGTCGACGCACAGGTGAGAGCCCGATTGCCAGGTCGGGACGGGATTCGGTCCGGTGCACCCGTTATCCATCCCGTGCTCCGCGGCGATGAACTTCGCGCCGTTGGTCGTGCTCTCGGTACCGCCACTTCCACACGACTTCTGGCCCTCGACCCAGGGGCACGTACAGTCGTCCATCCCCGTCGTTTGCATCCAGGCGATGGGCAGGTGGGTCTTGGTGCCCACATAGATGCGGTAGTTGGCCGGGGCGATGCCCACGGCGGCACGGATGTCCTTCTGACGCGTGGCCGACAGCGAGTAGGTCATCATGCCCCCGTAGCTGAACCCGGTGGCAAAGACGCGCGTCGTGTCGATGCACAGGTTCGCCTTGACGTAGGCCAGGATGTCGTCGAACAGGACCTGGTCGGTCGCCTTCATGGTGTCCCAGGTTCCGTTCGGATCTCCCGGCAGCGCTTGAGGCGCCAGGAAGATGGCCGGATCGTTCGCGGCGGTCGCCAAGGGCTTGAGAAAGTAGAAGTTCTGCTGCTGAACCGCCTCGGCGGTGCTGCTGATCCAGTGCGACGTGTAGAAGAACCGATACGGCTTGTTCATGTCGTAATTGGTCGGAATGTCGATGATGTACGAGCGCTGCTGGCCTCCGCTCGTGATGGTCTTCTTGCCGTTGGTCACGGTCGTGGCCTTGCCACAGCCGGCGCTCGGAACCGGAGGGTTCTTGAGGGGAATGGGGCCGCCGCCCCCCGCCCCCGTACTGCCTCCCTGGCCCGGCATTCCGTTGCCGCCCAATCCCGGGCCACCGCGTCCTCCTCCGCCCCCGCTGCCACTCGGGCCGTCGACGCCGCCGTCGTGGCCCGGGCCCCCGCCCCCCGCGCTGGCGCCACCCGACCCGGGCCGCCCCCCCGTCGTCGTCGCCCCCCCGGCCGCCATGTCTCCGCCCGAGCTGGCCGGGCTTCCGCCCGAGCTGGTGGCTCCCCCGGAGCCGCTGACGCCGCCCGAGGCGCTGCGGCCGCCGGTGCCCGTCTCGCCGCCGCTTCCGATCTGGCCGCCGGAGCTCGCCTTTCCGCCGCTTCCGTCGCCCGACGCCCCGCCGGATGCCTGGCCGGAGCCTCCCGATCCCGGGGTTGACGCACCTGTGTTGCTGGAACAGGCCCCGCCCACGGCGGCCAGCGCCACCATCGAGTAGCTCATCAACCTTCGAGATTTCATGGCGCTCCTTGCTCCGATGGCGGGAAATCCGCCCAGGGAATTGCCGGCCAGCCGGGAGGATTGCCATCCAAACGCAACGCCGGCGCGTCACGGACGTCGCCGTTCGGCGGAACGTGGGCTCGTGCGGCGTCGACACGAGGGGTGAACGAGCTAAGCTCAGGAACTGCCTTCCCGTCCTCGCGTTCGATCGGTGTCGTCGTACATGGAAGAGCTCGGAATCATCAGACGGAGTCTTCCCGCCGGGCTGGCGGTGACCCCCGGAGATCCCGAGGCGGGTCGCCTGCGCTTGCTCGGGTGGCGCGCGCGGCGCGGCTGGTTCGGGCGTTCGGCGATGTGGGCGGTCATGCCGCCGCGTCCGCCCGGGCACACGCGCGCGCCCGCGGTACCGCGTGACGTGGCGATCGCTCGATTTCCGGCGCTGTATCGGATGACCCGACTCGGCCTGGATCTGGCCTTCCGCCGCCCCGCCGAGGTGGCGCTGCTTCGCGTGGCCCACGTGGGGCGCGCCTTCGCGCGAGGCGCGTTCAAGGCCGGTGTCATCTGCGTGGGAGGCAGCCTGGTCTTCGTCATGATGCCCG
>Ga0068859_100004826_pt1 | contig 13726 bp, 11 predicted proteins | sample KBSSwiS22_FD_66585 | JGI IMG/M metagenome (GOLD analysis project Ga0068859, IMG submission 66585) | Switchgrass rhizosphere microbial communities from Kellogg Biological Station, Michigan, USA - KBS Switchgrass S2-2 | ecosystem: Host-associated > Plants > Roots > Rhizosphere > Soil ... | reverse complement strand
TGCGCCCAGTCGAGCCCGAGCGCCTGGCCGAGCCGCGTGAACGCACGCGTCAACACCGTCTCGTCGATCCCGCGCCGCACGCCGAGCTCGGCCAGCCCCACGGCGCCGTCCATCTCGAACAGCCGCACGACCTTGGCCGCAAGCGGTTCGGGCGCGCCGGCAGCGTGGAGCTTGTCGGCGATGTTGCTGGCCTGCAGCCGCACATCCTCGAGTAGCAGAGTCTTGGTCTGGCTGTTGAGGCTGTCGATGATCGGTTTCAGCCGCTCGACGACTTCACCCGGTGCCGCGCCGGCGCGGCACACGCGCAGCAGGTCCGCCATGTGCGAGCGCACCGCCACGGCGACTTCGTCGAGCAACGCGAGTCGTGCGCCTTCGCTGATCTCTGCGGTTTCGATCTCGGCCCAGAGCGGGGCGAGTTCGAACAGCTGGTCGGCGACGACGAACATCGCGGCGATGTCGCCCATCGCCGCGCCTTCCTCCTCGGCGAGCTCGAACGGATGCAGTACGCCGAGCCGATTGACCATGCGGTTGGCGAGCTTGGTCGCGACGATCTCGCCGCGCAGCCGATGCGCATCGATCGCCGCAGCGAAACGCGTGCGCATCGCCGCTGGAAACGCGGCGTGCAAATCGCCGACAAGCGCCGGGTCCGCTCCGAGGCTGCTGTGCTCGATGGCCTCCTGCAGCGCGAGTTTCGACGTCGCGAGCAGCACCGCCAGCTCGGGCCGGGTGAGCCCCGATCCGTCCTGGCCGCGGCGCAGCAGGTCCTGGTTGCCCTCGAGCCCCTCGACCGCACGGTCGAGCCGGCCGGCGCTTTCGAGCATTTCGATCGCGCGAACATAGCTCGGCATCGCTACGCAGCCGTCGTTCTCCATCATCGACAGCGCGAGCGTCTGCAGCCGGTTGTCCTCGAGCACCAGGTGCGCGACGTCGTCGGTCATCTCGGCGAGCACGGCGTTGCGCTCTTCGAATGCGAGCCGGCCTTCGATCACTTCGCGGTTGAGCGCGATCTTGATGTTGACCTCGTTGTCCGAGCAGTCGACGCCCGCGGAATTGTCGATGAAATCGGTGTTGATCCGCCCGCCGCGCGCCGCGAAGGCGATGCGGCCAGCCTGGGTCACGCCCAAATTGGCGCCTTCGCCGACCACGCGCGCGCGCAGCGTTTCGGCATCGACCCGCAGCCGGTCGTTCGCCGGATCGCCGACTTCGATGTGATTCTCGCTCGCCGCCTTCACATAGGTGCCGATGCCACCGAACCATAAAAGGTCGACCGGCGCCTGCAGGATCGCCGAGATCAGCGCGCTCGGATCGAGCTCCTCCGCGTCGATGCCGAGCACGGCGCGCATTTTCGAACTGAGCGGAATCGACTTCTCGGTGCGCGCGAACACGCCGCCGCCTTCGGAGATCAGCGTGGGATCGTAATCCGCCCAGCTCGACCGCGGCAGCGCGAACATCCGCGCACGCTCCGCCCAGCTCGTCGCCGGATCGGGATTCGGATCGAGGAAGATGTGGCGATGGTCATAGGCGGCGACCAGCTTGAGCGCCTTCGACAGCAGCATGCCGTTGCCGAACACGTCGCCCGACATGTCGCCGCAGCCGACCACGCGCACCGCGTCCGACTGCACGTCGATGCCCAGTTCGAGGAAATGGCGCTGTACGCTGATCCACGCCCCCTTGGCGGTGATCGCCATCGCCTTGTGGTCATATCCATGCGAGCCGCCGCTCGCGAACGCGTCGCCCAGCCAGAAATTGCGGTCGACCGCAATTCGGTTGGCGATGTCCGAGAAGCTCGCCGTCCCCTTGTCCGCGGCGACGACGAAATAGGGATCCTCGCCATCGAGCACCGTGACCTGTTCGGGATGCTCGACCTTGCCGGCCACGATATTGTCGGTGACCGACAGCAGCGCGCGGATGAAGATGCGATAGCTCTCGGTGCCTTCGGCGAGCCAGGCCTCGCGATCGCTCGGCGCGGGGAGGTGCTTGGGATAGAAGCCGCCTTTGGCCCCGGTCGGCACGATCACGGCGTTCTTGACGCGCTGCGCCTTCATCAGCCCCAGGATCTCGGTCCGGAAATCGTCGCGCCGGTCCGACCAGCGGATGCCGCCGCGCGCGATCGGGCCGGCGCGCAGATGAATGCCCTCGACGCGCGGGCTGTACACCCAGATTTCGCGCCACGGCCGCGGTTGCGGCAGCCCGGGAATGCCCGCGCTGTCGAACTTGAACGCCAGCGCCTCGACACCGGCCGGGGCATAGGCGTTGGTGCGCAGCGTCGCGAGCACTACGCCCTGGATCGTGCGCAGGATGCGGTCGTCGTCGATCGCATCGACATCGTCGAGCCCGGCTTCGATCGCGGCAGTCGCGGCATCGATCGCCGCCTGATCGCGCCTCGCCGGATTGTGCGCAGCATCGAAGCGTTCGATCAGTGCCTCGGCCACCTTGGGCGCGCGGCGCAGCGCGTCGACGAAGGTGCCGAGCCCATAGGTCATGCCCGTCTGGCGCAGATAGCGGAAACATGCCCGGAACAGGACGATCGCGCGCGGATCCATCCCGCTTTCGACGATCAGCCGATTGAACGCGTCGTTCTCGGCGCGGCCCTCGAGCACTGCGGCGATGGCGTCCTCGACCGTGCGCGGCGCGGCGAGTACTGCGCGGACGGCCTGGGGCGAGGGGAGCCCGACTTCGAAATCGTGAATGAACGCCATGTCGCCGGCGAGCGGCGTCGGCACTTCCTCGATCACGTGGAAACCGAAATTCTCGAACGCCGGCACGGCGTCCGACAGCGCGAGCGCGCCGCCGAGTCGGTAGAGCTTGATGCGGAGCGCTTCGGGACGCACCGGGTCGGCATAGATGCGTACCGAACGATGGTGCGGCGCTTCGAGTGCAGCGATGCGCGTGATGTCGCACGCTGCTTCCTCGGGGCTGTTGTTTGCGCGATAGGCGACCGGAAACGCCGCGGCATAGCGCAGCGCGAGCCGTGTCGCGCGCGTGCCCACCAGTTCTGTGAGGGCTGCCTGCACCGCCGGCGACCAGCCGCGCACCATCCGCTCGAGCGCGGAGTCGAGCTCGGCGACGTCGGGCATGGTGCCGTCCCTCAGGTCGAGCGTGAAGCGCATCAGCGCCACCACGCCGTCCTCGAGCGAGATCGACCAGTTGATCACCGGCGCGTTGGCCGCGTTGCTCAGCATATGCGCGATCGCCTGGCGGCGTCCGGTCGACACGTCGTCGCGGGGCAGCCACACGAACGCGAACAATTGCCGCCCGAGCCGGCTGGGAATCAGCACCAGCTTGGGGCGCGGCCGGTCGATCACCGACATCGCCGTGAGCGCAAGCGCTTCGAGCTGCTCGGGCGCAAACGCCGTGATCAGGTCGTGCGGCAGCGCCTGCAGCGCGTGCGCCATCGCGCGCCCGGCATGGCTGGTGGGGTCGACGTCGAACTTGGCCTCGAGCGCGGCGAGCCGTGCGCGGAGCATCGGCACGTTTTCGGGCGAAGTGTTGAGCGCGGCGCTGGTCCACAGCCCGGCATGGATCGACAGCCCGACGATTTCGCCGCGCTCGTGCACCGGCACCACCACTACGTCGAGCGGGACGTGGCGATGCACCGGCGAGGTACAGTTCGATTTGAGCAGCAGCGGTGCCGGTGCGCCGTCGCGGAGCTGGCGGAGCGCCGCCTCGCGCGAGGCCTGCGCCAGGATCGGAATCTCGAGTTCGTGCCGCGCGATGCCGAGCTTGTGACTCATGCGGCCGTCGGGGTGCCATTCCTCATGCGCCAGCAACGTCATCGCGCCGTCGTGGAACCAGCGCAGCAGCGCCGACGCCTCGCGGTCCTTCAGCAGCGCGGCATCGTCGGCCATTTCGGTCTGCAGCGCGCGCCAGTCCTCGACTGCGTCGCGGACGCGCGACAGAGTCTTGCGGATTTCCACCTGGAGCGCGCGGCGGTCGCGCGCGTCGGCGCGGTCCATTTCGATATAGACGAACGATTCGGGGGCGCCGGCACCGATCGCTTCGAGCGTGCCTTCGGCGTCGCGCTTCACGTCGACCACCGGATGCAGGATGCGGTGAATCACGATGTGGTGCGCGGCGATCGCATTGGCGATCGAATCGACCAGGAACGGCATGTCGTCGTTGATCACGGCGAGCCGCATCAGCCGTCGTTCGTCGCGCACGAAGGTCTCGAGCGCCATGCTCGGCGTGTCGGGGTTGCGCCGTGCGGCAGTGGCGGCGACGAACGCGGCGGCATCGCTGCGCGCGTCCTTGCCGAAGCCCTCGAGTTCGCCCGGCAGTGCGCCGTCGATCAAGGCCTCGGCAAAGGCCTCGTGCGGCATACCCTCTCTTATCTTTAACATGGGGCGCCTATGCGCCTGCCCGCGGCCTACCTCAAGACTTGCAACGCCGTGTCGCGGCGGCCACAGCGGCGTGCAGTTTTCGTGCGCCAAGCGCTCGGAGAGCGCATTTTCAGAAGGCTCTTGGCGGTTTTGCGCACGGGATGAATCCCGTGCCGCGCTAATCCCCGCGAATCAGGCCGCGGCTCTGCGCAGCACGCGCTCGGCGAGATTCGCATCGTCGGCGAGCTCCGCGACGACTTCGAGCATGCCGTCGGCCCCGGCGCGCGCGACGAGCACGACGAACTCGCGACCATCGGCCGGGATCGCCACCGGAGCGATCGCCTCACGCTTGCGCAGCCGAGCGACGGCGCGCGTGGCACTGCGATTGCTCGGCGTGCCGCTGCGCAACGCGCGCTCGGCCTGCACCAGCCCCTTGATGCCGCCTTCCACGCTGTCGAGCAGCGCTTCGAGTCCTCCCGTCACGACCGCGTTGCGGCGCGCATGGGTGAGCACCGCGGCAAATTCGGTGAGCCGCGTCTTGTCATAGTCGACGCCGAACACGAGCTTGACCACCGGCGTCATCGGCGCGCGCTCCTGCACGGCGATCCCGGCGTCGGCAAGCAGCGCGGCATAGGCATCGCCCTCCGCTTCGGCGGCGCATGCGAAATCATAGGCGCGGCCCAGCGCGCGATAGAGCGCGGCGCGGCTGCGCATGTCAGAGGCGCGCGCGGCTGCCGCGCTTTCGCGCGCAAGCATCAACTGGTCGCCGAGCGTATCGCTGCCGGCCGGCGCTTCGACGATTTCGGTCAGCAGCAGCTCGGCTTCGGTCGCCACGGGATCCGGCGCGGCCGGGGCCGGCGCTTCGGGGATTTCTGCCGCTGCCGGGGCCGGCTGTTCGGCGACCGCGTCGGCGGTCGGGGCCGGCTGTTCGGCGGTCGGTTCTTCGGGGAGCGTCGACGCGGCGAAGCCCGCGCTCGGCCCATCGGCCCAGACCGGCGCCGCGAGCGTCGGACGCGGCGCGGTGCGGCGCGCTTCGGCGATATCGGCGTGGAGCTGCGCCTGCGTCGCGGCGTCGACCAGTTCCTTCCAGTTGATCACGCCGTAGATGAAATCGATCGTGTTCTCGTCGGACGAGAAGGGCATCAGGATGCCGCGATAGAGTGTGTTGTGCCCGCGCTGGCTGACGAATTCGGCCTCGAAGCCGATCGGCGCGCGATTGGCGATGATCTGGAGATAATGGTCGGTGAGGCGCGAGAGCAGCGAGCGACTCGGTACTTGCGAGACATGGGTGATGTGCGCTTCGACTCCGCATTCGGTGCGCAGCGCGGTGCCGAGGAACCGGATCGCCGGATCGTCGAGGCCGCCGCTGAAATCGAGCAGCACGCTGTTGGCACCGAAATCGGCGATGTTCTCGGGATCGAGATCGGCGATCGCCGGATAGGCGCGCCCGTGCAGCAGCGAAACCCAATGGTTATAGGCGCGCACGTGCATGCGGCGCTCGTCGTTGCCGACCTCGACCGGCCGCTCGGCCACTGCGCCGTCGCCATAGTCGTCGCCAGTCGCGTCGACTCGCTCGTCTACCCCGCGAACCCCGTCCATGCGCACCTTCTCCGCCCGCGGGGCCCATGCCCAACGGTCCGGTTTGCTTGTGCACCACCATGGTAAACGACCCGTAAAGGCCGACCGCCGTAGAGCGACGCCTGGGAGTGGCCGAAAGCCTTTGGCAACGCTTGTCAGCTAGACCGCATGCTGGTAAGCGCGCCGCCTCTTCCCGGGGCAGCGCTCCGGTACGGGCCGCCTTAGCTCAGCTGGTAGAGCATCGCATTCGTAATGCGGGGGTCACAGGTTCGAGTCCTGTAGGCGGCACCACTAATCCCATGAGCATCCGGCGGAATTGGCAGGCGAACGTGCGTTCGACTGGGTCGGCGGTTCGGTATGGCGTGGGGCGGCTTTCGGTCGGATTATCCTGCCGGTCCCACCAAAGTTGCGGTTACCGATCGTGTTCTCGCTCGTGGACCCATAAAATGGGGATCGTCGTCATCGGTAGCTTCCCGCCGAGAATCAGAGTAAAGGTCCGGCATCGCTACAAAATCCGTCGCGATCAAGAAAGCGACCGAGAGTCACCGTGCACTCGCTTATAGCGAGGGGTGGCGATGTCCGAAGAATCGACAAAAGAGCGATACATCCGTCTGGAAGCCGAGCCGCTGGTGGCAGCTGCCGCAGCGACCAGGTTGATTGAGAAGGCCAAGCAGGAATTCTTAGCGAGGCATTATACGCATGTCCGTTCCAAGCTCTAATCAACGGATTGCGATCGTTGGCGCCGGTCATGTCGGCGCAACGACAGCCTATGCGCTCATGCTCCGGGGGCTGTTCGCCGAAATCATCCTGATCGACACCGATTCCGCGCTGGCGACCGCCGAGGCAGCGGACATTTCCGACGCCGGCGCACTGGCGCGACCGACCCGGATCATCGCCGGCGACTATGCCGATGCCGCGACCGCACGGATCGCGGTCCTGACTGCGGGCGCCGCGACACACGGTTCGGAAAGCCGCCTTTCCCTCGCCTCGCGTAGCGCCTCGGTCGTGACCTCCTGCGTCGCGGAACTGATGGCCGCCGGCTTTGACGGGATTTTGATCGTCGCATCCAATCCGGTAGACGTGATGGCGCTCACCGCCTTCCGCCGAGCCGGGTTGCCGGCGGCGCGCGTGATCGGGACCGGAACCCTGCTCGACAGCTGCCGCCTGCGGCAGGAAATCGCAAATCGGCTGAATGTCGCGCCGGCCGCGATCGACGGCATCGTGCTGGGAGAACATGGCGACAGCGAAGTAGCGATCCTCTCTTCGATCCGTGTCGGGGGCGTGCCGCTCGAACAGTTCCAATCCGGACCGGCCTCGATCGATCTCAAGCAGATTGCCGATCAGGTGCGCGGCGCGGCCTATGAGATCATTGCGGGCAAGGGCTATACGTCATTCGGCGTCGCGACCGCCGTGGTTCGCATCTGCGAGGCAATCGTGCGCGACGAACGCGTGGTGCTGCCGGTATCGTCGCTGCTCACGGGGCAGTTCGGCATCTCCGACCTTTACCTCAGCCTGCCATGCCTGATTGGAGCCGGGGGCATCGAGCGCGTTCTGGTTCCCGAGCTAGACCGTCGCGAGGAAGCCGCGTTGCGCGAGTCCGCGACGGCAGTACGGGACGCGATGGCCGGAACGGCTAGCCTCATCTAGACAAGCGCGGTGGAGTTCGGTGCTCTGTAGGGGCGAAGCGTTCGTCGGCCCTGGCGCGTCTGGATCGTCAGGGAGGTCTCGACCGCCGCCGCTGAACGCGGTTGCGACAAACAAGGCGGGAAAATTAGCGCGATTGGCGCGTTGATTAAACGGGCAACCGCGCTGAAAACTATTGTCGGCCGGCGGAGTCGCAGAGTGAGGCACATGTCGGATTTCTTGGACATTTGGCTCAATTGCCCTACCGGCCCGTACCCGCACAGAGGATGCTCACACGCATATGCCGTCGTTCAAACTACCTACGTTTCAAGAGCGCGCCGCGCTCGCAGCAAAGGCTAAGCAGGCGGCGGTCGACAAGCTTCGCGCAAAGGCTCCGCTGGAGGAAGCGGTCCTTGCCGAGCGGAGAGCGGCACGGCTCGCCCGTGAAGCCGAGGAATTGAAGACACGCGAAGAGAAGCGGGCAGCGTGGGAACAGGTGAAGGCGGCGCGAAAGGCGCGCGCGGTCGAGAAGCCCGAAACGCAAGTGAGCAAACCTGTCTTGACCGAGGCGGAACGAAAGGCGGCGCGTGACTTGCGCTATGCAGCCCGCAAAAGCCGGGTGGGGAAGCGCTGACAATCTGATCCGGCCGCTATCCCCTGTACGGTGATTGTACGGTGATGGTGTGAACCGCGCTCTGTTGAGGGCTTGATTCGGAAACCCGATCCTTTGCCTCCTGTCGCCGGTGAGTCCGACACTCGCGCCTGCGCCCGCAAGGGCTCTGCGACAAGCGCGAGTGTCGTCCTCCATCCTGCTCAGGCTGCGATTTCGAGCTCCGCCCGAACCCGCGTCGGATGATCCACCGGCAGATACTCGACCAGCTTCAACAGCGTCGCCGCGCGCTCGTGCGCCGGCGGCGGCTTCGGGCGGCGCCGCAGGCCCGGGTACGCTCTCCCGTTCGCCAGTGGCTTGAGCGCCGCGGCGATGAGGAAGAACGCGTCCGACCCATAGCGCTGGCCGATCTCGCTCAGCGCGAGCTTGACGGAGACCGGCAGGGTGCCGACCAGCGCGTTGCACGCGCCATGCGCCACGCGCAGGTTCGAGATGCGGTTCGACCCCCCGTGCGCGCGCGCGACGAGGTGTTCCCAGGTCTGGTCGTCGCCGCGCAACCGCAGCGAACAATAGAAGCAGCGGTTGCGCTGTGCCTGCGCCTGGTTGACGCGCTTTCTGTCCGTCAAAACGCCCATCGGGCCCCCCTGTCTTCGTCGGGAGGCTCCGCTCCCCTCCTGGGCGAAGCCCGGAGGGTCGCCCGATCATATCTGCGTGGTTTTGCGGCTCGATCCGCTGGCTCGCGTGCGCCACACGAACGGGTGCGCGCCGACGTCGCCGGCACCCGGCATGGGTTCGGCGTAGCAAATGGGGGCCGTCAGGCCGGAGAGGCGATGCAGCTCGTGCATCGGCAGGCCGTTAGCAGCAGGCCGGTCGCTTCGCCAGGCCGCGCTACGTCATGGTCCTGGAGCATGGTTTGATGGGATGCCCCCGACTGCTCGTCGGCAATGCTATTTCTGGCGAATCGCCGTGAATTCCTCGCCGCCCTGGCCGGCCACGTCGCGCTTGAACTTGATCTCGTCCGCCGACACCACCTGTCCGGTATAGGTGATCGCGAGTGCCTGGCCCTGATAGTCGAGATTCTCGACGAAGGTGACCTTGTCCTTGTCGGCGGTGCCGATGAGGTCCGACTCGCCGAAGTTCGACTTGCTGTGCCCGGTAAGCTTACCGCCCTCGACCTTGAAGACATAGGTATAGGTCTGCTTGCCGACCTGGCTATCGAACGAAGTGGTCCAGGTGCCGCTGATGCCGCTGGCGTCGGCCTGCATTGCGATCACCGGCGCCGCTGGGACGGGCGCTGTCGCCGTCGCCAGCACGACCCCGGCGGCGATCGCTCCCCAATATCGGATCCTGTGCATGCATCCTCCCACAGCTCTGTTGTGCGGCGGATTTACCATCGTCGCCAGCGCATCGCCAGCGCACGGGCAGGAGCAGCGCAGGCCGCGCCGGCGCGATGAGCCGAATATATTTTGCGGTGGGGAGTTTAAACGAGGTTAATAATCGGTTACTACAGCAACCGGATAGAATCGCTTCCGCGGGATCGGGACGTTCCATTCGTCTTACGAGAGGGGCCGACATGAAACTTTCCAGCTTTGCATTTATTGCGGGCGCGACCTTGGCAGCCGTCACAGCCAGTTCCGCCAACGCAACAGTCTACATCGCTTATTCTTATGGCGGCGGTCCGGTGACTCTCGCTGCGTGGGACCCGACCGACGCAACCTGGGCGGCGACGCTTGCTCCGAATTTAAAGGTTACCACCACCAGCGGTTCGGCGGGCACCTATCCGAGCGTGCTCGATAGCACCGCGTCGGTCCGTTACACCGGAGGCCCCGGTCCCGCTCCGCTCGCGCTCGACATCTTCGTCACCGTCGACAACCTGACCAGCATCCTGGCAAAGTTCGACAGCGGCCTGACCGAGAACGTGCTGGTCGGAAACTGGAGCGTCACCGAGAGCACTTTCGTCAGCGCATCGAACGCGCTCTACGGCGGCACGCTGCTGGCGACCAAAACCTTCGGCGGACCGTCGTCGCAGACGGCCACGTTCGATTCGCTGTCGGGCAACTGGAACCTTACGGGACCGTTCTCGGTAACGCACCAATATCATATCGTCGCGCCGACGTCTGGTCCGACCAGCCTTGCGCTGTCGACGATTTCGGTGAACGCGAACGCGGTTCCCGAACCGGCGGTCTGGGCGATGATGCTCGGCGGCTTCGGCCTCGCCGGATTGTCGCTGCGCACGCGGGCCGCGAAGGTCAGGGCCGGCTACACCGCCTGACGTCGTTCGACGTAGAATCCATTCTCGATCACAGGCGCCGCTCCTCACCGGGCGGCGCCATTTTTATGTGCCGTGTGCGGGCCGGATTTCGACCCAATTATTACGATGAGCCCGGCGCTCTCAGCATTCGGCGGGGTTGAGGGATACAATGAACGCGGGACACTCGAGCCTGTGCCCGAAGTGCCGGGCGGAAGCGCCATCGGACCCCGCACGACCGGACCGCGACATGCGGCAAGGCGGGATCAGGCTGCGGCGCGGCCAGCTTTGGAGGGCGAGTCGAGGCGGAAGAACAACCCAAGCTGGAGGCTTTCGGCGATCCGTTCGGCCTTGGCCTGAAGCGCGGCCGCGGCGGCGGGCACCATCACTTCGTCGGTGGTCTGCGCCCACAACGTGAGCCAGCGCGCGAACAGCTCCGGCGTGATACGTGCCTTGTGCCGCAGGTGCGCGAACATCGGATCGCCCTTGTAGCGGCCGCTGGCCAGCATGACCGACGACCAGAAGGCGACCAGTCTGTCGATATGCTCGGGCCAGTCCTGCACCGTCTCGTTGAACAGCGGCCCCAGCTGGGCATCCGCACGCACGCGCTGATAGAAAAGCGGGATCAGGCGCTGGAGCGCCGAATCGTCGATTTCCCTAGCCTGCTCCACAACTTGCTCCGATCCCGTCGATTTGGAACCCAGTAAATCATCGATCTGATTTTGGTTTGGCCATCCGTAATTCTACTATGAAAGAGTCAGAGGAGAGGAGGGTGGCCATGCGAGGCTTTACCTCGCTGGGCTCCTGGCTTTTTTGGTCGGCCAGCGGCCTGGGCATTTTGTCGTTAGCGTACCTCAGCGCAGGGCATTCGCGGCAAAAGGACGTGCGCCACAGCGTGTCCGATCCTGCCGCGTCCACCGTGACTGGCGGCGATCAGCAGGATGCGACGGAGAAAGGCGGGACCGACTATGCCGACGGCCGTTCGACTTCTTCGCTGGGCGCGGTGCGTGCGCAGAAGGCGGTTTCGACCGGCTGCGACGATTGCGGAAGCGCGGGCAAGATCGGGCGCCATTGGGCAGAGGTGCGCGGTTTTCACGATGCCGCGGAATGCGCCGGCGCATCGGCGAGCATCGAATTCCAGCAAGGCTGCCGCGCTTATTTCCAGGAGCCGCATTCGCCGCGCTAGCGGCAGTCGAATGCATGACGATTTTCTTGTCACAAAAGTGTCGCTTATTTGCTAGGCGCCGAGACATCTCTCATGCCGAGGAGTGAGCTGTGCCGGGCCTTGCTCCCGATGCTCCCGCCAGGCTCTACCGCTCGCGCGCGCACTGGCCGAGCGAGCGTGCGCAGGCGGCGATGGAGGAGATCGGCGCGGGTCCGCTCGAAGTCATGGTGCGGCTGGTGCTGACCGACCCCGATGGCGAATTCTGGCCCTATCGAATCGTCGTCGGCGATCGCCGCTTCGACGGCAAGGCGATAGTCGCGCTCGACCGCCAGCTGCGAAGCACGGACGAAGCGCCAGGCGATTGGCGGCGATGACATTAAATTGTAACAGGCCGGTCGCACCTCGCTTCGGAGACTCCCGCGATTCGCCAGATTGCTGCCCTGCCCTACCGAACCGAAGGCAATGCGATCGATGCGCCGGTGCGAATCCTGCTGGTCACGTCGCGCGAGAACCGGCGGTGGGTGATCCCCAAGGGAAATCCGGAGATCGAGGCCGCTCCCCATGTCTCGGCCGCGCTCGAAGCCGAGGAAGAGGCGGGCGTGCTAGGGCTGGTGTGTCCGGTGCCGCTCGGCTCCTATCGCTATCGCAAGAAGCGGCGCAATGGCGCGTCGCTGATGATCGACGTCGACGTCTTCCCTCTGGCGGTCAGCGGCGAGCTGGATTCGTGGAAGGAACAGGGTCAGCGCGAACGGCGCTGGTTCGGGCTCGCCGAGGCGGCGGCGGCCGTAGACGAGCCCGACCTCCGCGACCTGATCCGGTCGTTCGGTCCGTCCGAATTCAAGGCGGCAACGCAGCGCACCGGCTTCCTCAACGCCGTCGCGACGAAATCGAAGGTAAGTCACATGTTCGGATGGTTTCAGCGCCTGTTGCCGAGGACCGGCAATTTCTTCGAGTTGTTCGAAACGCATGCGCTGATCGTGGTCGCCGGCGCCGACGCCATGGCGCGGCTGCTGCAGGACGGCAATCGCGACCATATTCGCGAAGTCATCGAGCGCGAACAGGACGCCGACGAAGTCACGCGGCAGATGCTGCGCGTGGTGCGCGAGACCTTCCTCACGCCATTCGATCGCGGCGCGATCACCAGCCTGATCGGATCGATGGACGATGCGATCGACGAGATGCAGGCTGCGGTGCAGGCTGCCGATCTCTACGAAGTGACGAGCTTTGAGCCTGAAATGAAAGACATGGCGGCGATCATCGTCGACGCCGCGCGATTGACGGCCGAGGCGATGCCGCTGTTGCGCGACGTCGGCCGCAACGGCCCGCGCCTGCATGAGCTGACCGAGCGGCTGGTGCGGATGGAGGGCCATGCCGACGAGATTCACCGCGCCGGCGTCAAGCGGGCATTCAATGTGCTTGGCGAGAGCAACGCGCTGGGTTTCGTTGTCCAGCGCGAAATCTACAAGCATCTCGAACGGATCGTCGATGCGTTCGAAGACGTCGCGAACGAGATCGACGGCATCGTGATCGATCACGCCTGAGGGGCTGCGCATGCACGAGCTCGCCACCCCTTTGCTGACCGGCCTGATCGTCGTCGCACTGGCGTTCGACTTCCTAAATGGCCTGCACGACGCCGCCAATTCGATCGCGACGGTGGTCGCGACGCGGCTGCTCAAGCCCGTCCATGCGGTCGGATTTGCGGCGGTGTTCAACTTCGCCGCCTATTTTCTGACGATCGCCTTCCCCAGTCTGCACAAGGTGGCGGATACGATCGGTCAAGGACTGATCGGCAAGGACCTGATCACGCCGGCGGTGGTGTTCGGCGCGCTGGTCGGCGCCATGTTCTGGAACGTGGTCACCTGGCTCAAGGGCATTCCTTCGTCGAGCAGCCATGCGCTGATCGGCGGGCTGATCGGCGCAGGAGTCGCGCACGCCGGCGTCACCGGTGTGCAATGGCCGGGTCTCAGCAAGACGTTGATTGCGATCGTGCTGTCGCCGACGCTCGGCATGGTGCTCGCCATGGCGATCATGCTGGCGACCAGCTGGCTGTTCATGCGCGCGACTGCACGCCACGCCGAAGGCTCGTTCCGCGCGCTCCATCTCGTTTCATCGGGCGCCTATTCGCTCAGCCACGGACTCAACGACGCCCAGAAGACGATGGGGATCATCACCGTGCTGCTCTA